>Ga0111538_10003149_pt1 | contig 23096 bp, 28 predicted proteins | sample SoiMethybrSBSTD1_FD_79669 | JGI IMG/M metagenome (GOLD analysis project Ga0111538, IMG submission 79669) | Bulk soil microbial communities from a Populus tree surrounding site in Tennessee, USA - Soil MetaG P. TD hybrid SBSTD1 (version 2)... | ecosystem: Environmental > Terrestrial > Soil >...
AGAACACGACGTCGGTGCCTTCCGGTTTGTGCGTGGTCACAAAGCCGGTCGCCTGATACTCCAGCGGGCGGACGATCATCAGCTTGCCTCGCGTGCGGGCCATCGGAACGAACTTGCGTTCCCCCATGACCTCTTCGGCCGGCCGCACCGTGGTGAACGGGTTGGGACTGGTCATCTGCGTGTTCCCCTCGAAAGATTCAAAAGTTTCATGGATTCCTAGGAAGCCCGATATCCCGGGCATCCCCGACCGGAAACCGTCGACGCCTCCCGCCGAAACCACGGGCACCAGCCGCATAGCCGACTAGGCGTGCGTGGGATCTGGGCGTACGCCTCCGGGTGGTTTTCGATGTCCAAGTCAATGAGCTGACTACCTATACGATAGATGCGTTCCAGGGCCTGCTCGGCAATCCGCCGATCGAACTCAGTTGTCCAGATGAACATATCTTTGAGCCAACCCTGCCGGCCCAAAGCGACTATGCCTACCCGGTCAACTGTGCGCCCGGCATTCAGATGCCCCAATCCATATAGGTGAACTTGGACTTGGTACTGCCATGGCACGCCATCATCGCGCATCTTGCGCAGATTGTCCGGCGACGGGAACTTCCAGTCCAACACCAAACCTTTGCGGTACAAGTCGGTGTGGCCCTTCACCAAAGGCGAGGGCAGCACCTCCATCTCCGTGACCCATTCCGCGATGCCGTGCACGGCCTGGAAATCTGCGAACGCCCGCTCCATCCACGAGTGGATCGACGTGCCCACCACGGCCGGCCACGGGTCGTTGCCGAACCCCGTAACCGGTGCTCCGGCCATCTTGTAGGCCAGACGCAGGTCGCAGTCGTGCCCGACTTCGCTGCAGCCCAAAGCGACCTGCTGGGAACGTTTCGCATGGTGGGCCGCCCACCTGATGATCTCGATCAGATCCTCGCGCAGCTCCATGTCGAACGGGGTCATCTTCGTGCCGGGGATCTGGGTGAACTGGGGGATGCAGGCGGGATGCCACGGGAACCCCTCAACAGATTCGATGAGGGGCTTGTTGCACCCGACGCAGATGGTTTGCTTCACGCGATCTTGGCCGCCAGGTTAGCGCCCAACCGTTCGATCAACGCCGAAATGTCTTCGTCGGTCATCGCCGGCATCGCGGCGATCGCGGCCTCCACCTTCTCTAGGTTGAGGTCTAGTGGCGCCCAGTTGTTCACGAAGGCGGTTTCCACCTCCACGGTGTAGGTCTTCTCCCAATTGGTGCCCCACCGTCCTCGGCTGCCCCAGTAGCCCTTGAATGAACGGACCGAAGAGGTCTTGGTGAACACTTCACGCTTGTAGATGCCGCCGTCGGAACGGCGGCGCACAGTAACCCGGTACAGCTTCACAGTTGCTCCTTCACAAGATCGCTTAGGATCGTTGGGCAAACCGTATCGCGGGCCTACGACAAAACCTGCTATGGTGGTGAAGCGGTGTAGAGGAAGTTGGTACCTCGTCGGGCTCATAACCCGAAGGCTGCCGGTTCAAATCCGGTCACCGCCACGAAACGCCTGGATTCCCACCCCAGGAAGACCCCCGGTCCCCCAGTAGCCGGGGGTTTTCCGCGTCTACACTCACGCTTATGACCCTGATCGACTCTCTCGGGCCTACGCGTACCTCCCACAAATGGTCGGAGATGCCCGGCAACTTCGACGTGCTCAACACCCGCGCCCTGTACAAGTCCTCGAACCAGTGGGGCATCCCCGACCTGCCGCGCGCCGAGTTCATACCGCAGCACCTGGTGGCCTACAACGACCGTTGGACCACCTCGAACCCGCCGCCTGAGGCCTGCGTGCATTTCTTCCTGGACGACTACCGCTTCGAAACGTTGTGGACTAAGCCGACCAGGCCGATCACGCGGCTGCAGCGGGTGGGTTTCTCGTTGACGCCGGACTTCTCCATGTGGTCGCAGATGCCAAAGATCATGCAGTTGTGGCAGGTGTACCGCGCTCGCTGGTGCGGTGCGTGGATGGCACACCACGGCATCGGTGTGATCCCCACTGTCGGCTGGTCGACCAGCGACTCGTTCGACTTCTGTTTCGAAGGCATCCCGAAATGGTCCGTGGTAGCCGTGTCCGCCGTGGGCGTGCTCAGAGACAAAGAAGCCGCAGGCATGTTCGCCTGCGGCCTGAATGAGTTGGTGGACCAGCTGGAACCGACAAAGGTACTCGTCTATGGCAAGCTACCTGACATAGTTAACCCAGAACACTACGATGAAGACCTGTTTAGGTTCTACCCCACCCGGTGGAGGTGAGACAGTGGGCGGCCGGGGTGGAGGGTCACCGGGCGGCGCCGGTAACTGGCGCGCTGACGTGGAAGACAACAGGGTCAAGCTCGATCGATCATCAGGCGCTCAATCATTCATCGGCGACGAAGACACGTGGCCGCGTCCGCATTTGCTTGCCAACGCCGCCGAACAGACGCGGCTGGAGAACCTGCTGCGCGAGGTGTATCGAACCTTGAGCGTGGGGAAAACAGAGGGGTGGGTCAGGCTGCCCGCTATACGCGACGCCCTGGCCAAACGCGGCCTGAACAGGGCACGCCAAGATTCCGCCCTGTTGGGTATAGCAACAAAACGAGACGCCCAAGTCATCAACATCGCCAACCTGAAGTCGCTGTCAAACGATGACAGGCGCGCGGCCATACTCCTCGGCGGGGAATTTAACCATGCCATCCGGATCGGGTTCTGATGGGTGGTCGTGGCGGAAGTAGCGCGGTCAGCCGGGAACGGATGTTGTCGGACTTCAATGCGCTGATGCGTGAACAAGGTCGACTCGGGCCGGAGCAGCAAATCCAGCAGGCGTTGAAATCTTTGCCACAAGGACCTGGCGGTTGGGTCGGTTTAGCCGATTTGCGGGAACGACTAAACAGTTCTGATCTCACCCGTAGCCAGATAGACGCGGCGATCATGGGCCTGGTGGATAATCGTATTGCAACTGTAGCGCCCGTGGCCAACAGAAAGTCGTTGACGCACAGAGACTATGCAGCCGCCATGCGGTTCGGCGAAGATCTTGTCCACATGATTAGAATCAGAGGGACGACCTGATGGGCGGCCGGGGTGGCGGGGGCCGCACCGAGATCTCTTCCCCCGGCGCGGTACGCGACGACACCCGCATCGTGGATCTGGTGCGCCAGCTGATGCCGATCTCGCAGGACTGGGTGTCGCTGGCCAGGCTGCGTGACAACTTGGAGGGCATGTCTCGGGAGCGGCAGGACGCGGCGATAGGAAGGCTCCTGCGGGAAGGCCTGATAAGCCTGATACCCGAACAGGAGCCTCGCATGATCCGCGCGCGCGAGAGGCGTGCCGCCTACCGCCATCACGGGGTGAATTTTCATCTCATCCGCGTACGAAGAAGCTCTTGACCCATTCCCAAAGCGCCAGCCATGCCCACCATGCCTTCTCGTACCAGTGCGGTCTGAAGTCTGGCATGAGTTGCTGGATGCTGGAAGACTTTGCTGCCACGCAGCAGCCGTCGCATTCGTGGATCCCGCACATGGACGCCCAATGAGCTCCGCAGGCGCGATGCTTATAGGCCAAGTCGTCGGGGTCTGGGTGCCAGATGGCGTCGTGTCCACAGAAACGGACCATGAGGTTGCGGGCCGAATCCCACTTCATGACTCGGTCGCGCAGTGGATGATTTGAGGGATTATGCAGGGAGCAGTGTTGGCCGGCGCATTCTCTTGGGCCGTGGGTTTTGAGCAGGGTGCCGTTTTCCATGCTGAACAGGTCGTAGCTCATGCCGGCACTATCCCTCGTCGTCTAAGTTCGGCGGATTTGTTTCGTATGGCGCGTACATCACTGGTGGTGCTGGGCATGACGGTTACAAGTCGTCTTCCGTCATAGACTTTCCAGTGGCCTTTGCCGCCCATGACGAAGGTGTATCCGGCTTTTTCTAGTTTTCGGCGTAGGTCGTTCCATTCCGATCGTCGCATGACTTCCTCCCGATGTCTCGAAACGACCTTACTATACCTTAGCCGAAAAGGGAAGAGCCCCAACATGATCGGGCCGTCGGGCTCAAAACGATCATGTTGGGGCTTGAAAAGGCGCAGCTGCAGCTCCCCGGAAAGTCCCCAGCTCAGGACAAGCTGCCGAAAGCCTGAACTGGAGCGAAACGGATCATGGCTGTGCTTTGGGCGGAGTTCTCATGGAAAACATGTTCCCTTAACGCCGAACCCCTGGCCGGATTCGAACCGGCGTGCACGGCTTTGCAGGCCGCTACCTGGCCTCTCGGTCACAGGAGCACAAGCGGGTGCCGGGAAGGCCAACGGGGAGGAAGTCACCTCCCGACACCCACGCCATCATAACCGGATACTCACCTTCCCCATCGACAAAAGCTCGGCGTCCGCGTCGAACAAATACACGTTGGGATCCACCCAATGCCCGTCCGATGAGGCGACGATCGCGTACTCGTCGATTTGCCGCTGCAGTTCTTGGCGGGCCGACGATTCGGTGTAGAACAAACTATCCACATACATGAAGAATTCGCCGTCGATCAGGCGCATCTGTCGGTACACCGCCCAGGTCTCATCGCGCAAGACCTCGTCGTCAAGTTCAAGCTGCAGTGGCGGGTCGAACTCGATACGGATCGTGCCGCAATGCTCGCACCGGCTTTCCGTTCTTTTATGTTGCGTCGGCTCGGTCATGGTCTTCATCCTCCTCCCAGAACCATCGCCGGAACCAATCCCACCGGCCGCATGCCCACGACAGCGGGCAGGACAGGAAAGCTGAGCGGTTCCAGATGGGCACCCACCACATGCGGTGCAACACAAAGCATGGGGCCATCAGAATAAATTCCACCAGCCGGCGTGCGCACCTAGTCCCAGTGCCAATGAGCCCAGAGCCACCTTTGGGTGGGGAGATTTTCTGTTGAGTCAATATCATCCACCTCGGCAGCGGTCAGCCATTTGTGCCGCAACCGCCGAAGATCTGCACGGGCGCGGCCGTCCTTGGAATCCAGGCGCCGACTCTTCCCGGTCGGGCGGCGGCCATAGATCTTGTCGTTGTCCTGGTAACGCGGCCACACGTGGCAGTAATCGAACAGATTGTTGAGGCTGCCAGTGCGTCCTTGGCGCGGGCGTGGCATCCAGATACCCACGTTGCATTCGCGGCTGTAGCAGTAGTGGTCAATGTGGACCTTGACATCTTTGAGCTTGTCGGTCAGCTGCACCCAGTATGGGCGCGTCTTGTCTGTCTTGGACATGAGTTCTCCCGTTCAGAGGCGTTCGCCTCTACAAATCGCTCATGTCGCACCTCCTTATAGATCCAATGTGCACAGTCCGCAACGACGCATCTCCTGCGCAGCCTGACTTTATACGCGCGTAGGGTGTGCGGGACTCGAACCCGCGATGACCTGTTCGAGAGACAGGCGACTTGGCCGCTAGTCGAACACCCCATAGGCGAAGGGAGAAGGGATCGAACCTCCGTGCGGCTCGTCACCGCAGCCACCGGCTAGCAACCGGCCCCATTCCCGCTCTGGCATCCCTTTCCTGTTTTGCCGATCTATCCTCTTGGCCTCACGGCATAGCTCGCATCTGCACTTGTACGTGTAATAGGCATGAGTGGTTCCATGGGTTAGCGGGCGCTTTCTTGTGGCACCACCCGGGTTCTCTCCGTTGATTCGTGTCTTCTCAATGTGGCATGGGTGACAAAGAAGCTGACACTTATTCACCTCGGCCACCAAGAGATTCCACGCCTTGTCCAGGTGGCGCGTTATTCTAAACATCTTGGTGGAGGGGTCAATGTGATCGAATTGGAGTTTTTCGGACCCTCCGCATCCGGCGCATCGATTCCCCAGCAGCTCAAGAAGTTTTCTCTTTCGTAGTTGACGCCATTCTCTCCTGTAGGTGACGTAGTCGAACACGTCGCTACATTACCAGCTGGCATCCCTCCGTGCTACCGCTGCGGATCCAGATCGTCCGCGAACTTAGTCAACCAGGACACCGTTTCTTCCTGGGTTTTGAACACACCGTCGTTCCACGCCGGGGCATTGCGCCAGCCGTAGCTACCGACTGGTGCGTCATCGGGGTAGTGCTCTTCCATCCACTGACCGAACCGTGTGGTGAACACGCACCCCAACGCCAGCCGTTGCGTCTTATGGATCGGGGAAACCGCGCGGTCGAAGGCGCCCATGAGGCACACCTGCCCCTGCTCATTCTCCAGCATGCCCTGCACCCAGCCGCGTTCTTCGATGATCGTGGCGGCTTTGCGGGCATGCCGCCCGATGATGTTGGCCTGTGTCGGCCTGAACTTGCCCATCGAACCTCCTCTTTTATACTGCCGGCGAGGGGCCTGCCATTAACAATGGCGATGCGAACCTCAGAGCCCGTGATCGTATAGAACGCAACCACAGCCACCCTCGCCGGAGCTCTATGTGGTGGGGGGAAACAAGTCCAGGGCGCCTCCACCAAACCCCGGCAGCGCTACCGGGGGCGAGTCTATTTGGTCACGAGATGATCAGGTTGCCGTCGGCGCCGACGATCAGCCGGCATTCCTTCGCCACCTTGCAAGCCTCGATCAACGCGTTCATCTGTGTGATCTGCTTCTGCAGCTCCACCCAACCCGGCGAGCGGTACAACGCGTCCAGCTTAGCCGCCGCGTCTGCCTTGCCCTGTGCTTCGGCCACCAAAGCTCGTGCCTCAGCCTCGGCTGCGGCGACCTTCGCGGCGCCCAGTTCGATTGCCTTCTGCTTCTCGTTACGGGCCTGTTGAATGCCGGGATCGGTGAACTCGACGTTGATGATCGAAAGTTCCAGCGGCGGGCATTCAGAGTGCAACCGGTTGAAGCTCGGCCCGCAGAAGAACGGGCCTCCGGTGATGCGGTTGAACTCCGTCGCCAACGCCTTACCCACGTCGATTTGGGCCTGGGTGCGGATGCCGTTCTTGTTCGCCACCAAGTCATCGGCGGAATACTGACGCACCACGTCCGCGATAATCTTCTGCTGCGTCGGCACGAACTCGGCCAGCAGCATCTTCTTCCAGCCGTCTTCGGTGTTGGCGTTGTACCGATGCCCCACCGTCTCCCAGAACTGGCGGACGACGCCGCCTGCAGCGTCGCAGAACGTGTTCAGCTTGAAGTTTGTCTTGGTCCAGACGTTCACCTGGACACCGGATGGTTGACCATCCTCCGGCTTAGCCGAGACGGTGATGGTGTCCTTGGAGTCAGCACCGTCCTGATTGGCGATAACCCAGGTGCGCAGGTTGGTGGGCAGGAACACAACCTCGTTGTTCCACTCGAACTTGCCGGCGTCGGATGGTTCGATGCAGAAACCGAACCGGTCACCGTCTGAGGGGCCTTGCCAGTAGTACAAGCCGACCTGGTCATTAGGTGCGACGGTGGTGCATGCGGCGGTGCCCAGGAGGATCGCTGCGACAAGCGCGAAAAGTGTGGGTTTGTTGGGTTTCACTGAAGTTCTTTCTCCTGCTCCCTGTTGAGTTTGCGTTGCTTGCGGTCATACCGGGTGAAGATCCAGAAGCGGACGCCATTGACGATCAGCAGGATCACCAGATAGCCGATCACCACACCCAGAAGCGCTGCCAAAACGAGAACGCCTTTCATTTCCCCTCCCTTTGCTGTCGGGCGCCGTGGTGTCGCTCTTGCGGGTTGCGGTGTTCACGGCAGTACCCCTCGACGGTGGCGCGCGGCTGCGCGCATGAATGTTCTTTGCAGCTGGCCTGTCTACGTGTGGCCTTTTTGCGTTTCTTCACTTAGTCGATGAATTTTGTTTTTGGCATTCATCAAGCCGCCAGAGAATATTGCGGGTGTCTGATGGGATTCGAACCCACGAGTACTGGCACCACAAGCCAGCGCATAATGCCTTCCTGCTTCAGACACAGTGGACCTGGCGGGACTCGAACCCGCATCACGCGTTCGCCTACCTTTAGCTACAGGCCCACGTCTACTTTCCTCGGGCGCTGAACGCACCGAGAGCGGCGGCCACCAAGATGCAGATCAAGAAGATCCCACACGGGCCGAGAGCTTTCACGAAATCACGCATCGCCTGTCCTCCCTTGTCGGCGTCGCGAAGGGTAAAGGAATCGAACCCTCACCGCTCATCACGATGGCACGGTTTTCAAGACCGCTTCCCCACCTTGGGGGCTACCCTCCTAAGCGATTCAACGCAGCACGGTTACGCTCGCTGGCCTCGCGCATCATCTGCTTCGCCTTGTGCACGGGCGGCTCGGCATAGAACCAGCAGTAGTTGTACTGCCAGCATTTGCGAGGCCCCCGGCACGGCGGGTGGATGCACAGCCGTGCCGGTTCAATCGTCTTGATGCTTTTCACAACGGTAGTCGTTCGTCTCGAATCGCAGGCACCATTTGTGCCAGCACAAGCGCCAATTGGGGAACCTGGTGTTGAACGCTACCTTCACATTCCATGTTCGGCGCAGCTCCTCCGGGTAGCAGCCGTAACGCTGCTTGAAACCCATATATTGGTGCATGAGGGCTTTACGTAGGTTGTCGTCCACGCTCCAGATCGAAGATTCGAACTCCAATTTCCGGGTTCAGAGCCCGGCGTCTTACCATTAGACGAATCTGGACTGCGCCATCTGCTACCCCAGCAGAGCCGCGTCGGTCACGGTGTAGGAACCCCGCGAGATCCAGACGTACCCGGTGGTTTTGTTGCGTTTGATCTGGAACATCGTCGACTTGTTCACGTCAGTTCCGAATCCGCTGACCGACCCCGCGAACGCCATGATCGGGTTGTTCCACTGGTCGCACAGCTGAGCCACAGCCTGCGTGCCAGTGAAGTTGTTCTTCACGGCCCGCCAGGCGAAGTTGACGAGCGGGACACCACGATCGTTGTTCTGGATGCGCATGTTCGCGAACTGCTGGGAGTTGGCGAATAGCGAGTCTTTGGCGCTGTCGGAGACGTAGACCGTAGTGAAGCCAACGGTCCTGATGATGTTGTCGCCGCATGAGATTGCGATGACGGAAGAGTCTTCGATCTTCTCGCCCTTCTTGTTGTACCGATCGAACATGGTGTCGCGCTGGAAGTCCAGGCTGCGGCAGTGTACTTCGTATACCAGTTGACCGTCTGTGCCGAAGTTGTAGATCGTGCCCGGCGACGCGCCCAGTGCCCTCATCGCGTCGGCGATGGCGTTGTCAAACGCGGAACAGCCCGGCAGCGCTACCGCGATGACCAGTGCGAGGCAGATGAGTCGTGCGAAACGTTTGTACATCTTAGTCCTCCCCGGACGATTTAAACTATGTGGGTTATGCGCCTCGGGGCAGAGATTCGAACTCCAATTACCGGAACCAAAATCCGGTGGCCTGCCGTTAGCCGAACCCGAGTTGGTGGGGGACTGGGACTCGAACCCAGCTCTCAACAACCTTTTTATCGCATATGGCGCTAGCGGCCGGCAGCGGCGGCGAGGCGGATCCCAACCTACGCCCAGTTGTTGCGCATCAAGCGCAGACCAGGTCGGCGCCCCCGACGCTTTCCCCCAGCTGGTCACCCCAGATTCGAACTGGGATCCCCCGGATTAACAGTCCAGTGCTTTGCCGTTAAGCTAGCGACCATCAGCGCCACCGGCAGGATTCGAACCCGCATCTTCCCGCTTTGGAGGCGGGCGCTCTACCAATTGAGCTACGTTGACAGCCCCCCGTTTACAAATCGAACTCGCCATTCAATACCCCGGCGACGAAAAGTTTCCATTCAGCCGGGGTGAATGTCAATACGAGCTCAGGCAAGTCGGACTGCCGCATCATCACGTTACCTTCGGGCAGCGAGGCGACCTCCGCGCAACCGTTAGAGTCGCAGAAGCTGGACTTGCGCCACACCAGATCCTTCATCGTCCCTACCTTAGAATCAGAAGTTTCGTGCCTGGCACCAGCTTACGGTTCACCGACGTTGATTGCACGAACACTTCGAACTCCGGGTTGTGCTCAGGCCTGACCCGGATCTCCGTATCAGGCAGGCCCAGAACAGCCCGCGCGTTGGCGCCCGAGAACACCAGACCTGTCCTCTTGTTGCGCACCAGGATGTCTTTGCGCGCCTGGATCAGTTCGGTCTTGGTGAGCTGGTAGTAGGCGCTACCCATCTGATATGTGAGGCCGCGTGCTTCCACCCATTCCCGGATCGGCCACGACTGGTCGACGTCCAGGAGGAAGAATTGGCCCGCCTGCAGTGGCTTCAAGTCGGCCTTCACCAGCGCCGCCGTGTTCAGCGTGTCGGTGCCCATGGAGAACAGGTTGCGGGTGCCACGGAACGTGCCAGTGGACCGCGCGGTCATGTAGTTGTCCACGGCCCTGCGGATCGTTTCACCCGCCTCGGTCACGCCCTGGACGGTGTTGGCGTCCCAGATCGCGATGTTGTCAGCGGGGAACCCGAAGTTCTTCGCCTCGAACTTGCCCCGCTGATCCGGCACAAGCACCGCCACGGTCCAGTTGGACGCCTGCCCGCCTAGTAGCCGCGTCAACGCCGCAGGGGTCTGCTTGGACTCGTTCTCCTCCCCGTCGGTGACGACGAAGGTCAGGAATGCGTGGTCGCCGTAGATGGTGGACGTCGTGGCAAGATCCTGCTGGGACTTGATCGTCGCGTCGATTAAAGCGGTGCGACCGGTGGTGCCGTACAGGCCGGCGATCGATGGTAGACGCAGCACGTCCTTGTCGAAGATCAGGCACCGCACGGTGTTGTTGAAGGTGTACACCGACACGCGTGTTTCCTGGTCGCGTTCTTTGGAGCGTTTCGCGAGGTAAGAGATCTGCCCGTCAACGACTTTGACCACGTCACGAGCCAGATGCGCCATCGACGACGAAGCGTCCACGACCACAGCAATATGGTTGATGAAGTTCTGTTTCACTACCTGCAACACATAATGACCATAGGCACGGGGTGTGACATTCTCACGGCAGCGAATCCACCAGCGCTCTGAGCTGCTGATACGCGACCGGCCTGTAGTCCCACACGTCGACGCCGACGTTGACCTGCCGCCCGTTGACCTTCCACGCCTCGTGTACGTGTCCGTGGATCAGCGCGTTGAAGCCGGCCTGCAGTTTCGGTCGGTGCGCTGTGTAACGGTCGAAGTCGTGGCTGTCGCCGGCCTCGGGGAAGTGACACAGCAGCCAGTCGCCGTAGACGTGCTGACCTTCCAACACGGTGAACCCGACACGTTCGTACAACGCGACACTTTGTGGCCCGGCTTTACGGTGACCCCGCCAGCATTTGTCGTGGTTGCCAGGCACCAGGAACTTCGTGCCGTTGAGCAGTTGCACCAGCGGCAGGGTGTCGGCCAGCCGGCCCATCGCCACATCACCCAGGACGTAGACAACATCTTCGTCGCCCACGGCGCTGTTCCAGTTGTCGACCAACGCCGCGTTCATCTCTTGCACGTCGGCGTATGGCCGGTTGCAGTGGTCGATGATGTTGGCGTGGCCGAAGTGCAGGTCCGACGTGAACCAAACGTTCATGTACCCCGGGAGGGACTCGAACCCCCAACCTTCTGATCCTAAATCAGACGCCGCTGCCAATTAGGCTACCGGGGCCTGACCTCACCCTCCGGGGTACATGCGCACACGTGTGTCTCACTGGCTCTCAGGTGGTGCGCCTGGAGCTGACATGGACCGGAAGGTGAAGCCACTGTCCTCGCGGATACAGCATCTGCCGTCGCATCCCCGCGTCCGGGGCCAACATTGCAGACCGAGCGTGATACCAGAGTCGAACTGGTGGCTCCTACTTGGAAGGAAGGTGTGTTACCGCTACACCAATCACGCGATTTGCAGGCCGTAGTTATGCGCTGGCCCCAACGGGTTCAGCGGATTCAGCGAGCACCGCAACCCATGCCGCCGTCAACGCCCGCGTCCGCGCGGCTTGAGGGTCATCTTCGTCGCTGCTGTCATCGTCGTCGAGTTCCGGCTCAGCGAACCCGGCCGCCTCGGCGAACTTTTCGCAGATGCCCAACCTTTCCTTGCCCCGATGATAGTCGCCGAAGATCTGACCGAGGACGCAATCGGTGCTGTCGTTCAGGTCGATACGTCCCGGCGCGAGCAAGTTGCGCCAGTCGCTGGGGCCGTTGGCCTCAAGGAACTTGATACCTTCGCGCACACGCGGTTTGAACGGTTCGATGTCCGGGGTGGGGCAGTGTTTGCACATGGGTTTCTCCTCTTGTGTGGGTTTGCGAGCATCACGCCAGAATCGAACTGGCTCCGCAACCTTGGCAAGGTGGCATGCGGCCTTTACAACAGTGATGCGCGGTGACGGGGGCGGGACACTTTCAACCAGCCGGATGGCGAGTCAGATGGTTGTTGTGACAAAGGAGGAACTTCCTGGTGAGGAAGGACTATCCCGCCCCCAGCGAACCGTACGGGTCTCGAACCCGTGGCCTTCGGATCGACAGTCCGATGCTCTGACCCCTGAGCTAACGGTCCACGAACCACCTTATATTCCCAGCGCTCGCGCGGCAATCGCCAACGCGATGAACACCAGGAAGAAGATGATCCAAAATCGGGTGTACCGCTTACGTGTCACACCAACACCGGAGCCATGATCTGCTTCCACGTCTGTGTCAGCAGCTCGTAGCGACGCTCCCATTCCCGGTCTGCCCCTTCGAGTCCTTCGAACTCGTGCGCAGGCGGTGTGATCCAACACGTATGGAAGCGGCAAAACCCTAACGACGACGGCAAGGTTGTGTGCACGTCGATCCCCTCGATCCCCAGCTTCATCAGGCCCAACCCGTAGGAGCCGTACAGTTGGCCGAGAACGCACAACTGTTCATTGCGCATGTCCAGCATGTCCCAGTTGACCGCTCGACGCCAGCTGTGGTCGTTGCATGCGTCCAGGTAGGCGATACCCTCGCGAACTTGTTCCTCTGCGTACAACACGTTCTCCCCTTTGCTCGATTCTGTGCGTGACGCGTACGGGGATCGAACCCGTGACCTGAAGTTTGAAGGACTTCTATGCTTACCAGCTACACCAACGCGCCAATGTCGCCACGTGAGGATTTGAACCTCAAACCTTCCGCTTATCAGACGGATGCTCAAACCAAGGCGAGCTCCGTGGCGTCCCCCTTTTACTGCTTACTCATCAACGCCTTCACCTGCGCCGAAGTTTCGCGCTGACGGCGAAGCGTCGACTCGTAATCCTTGAACCGGGCCTTCACCACAAGCGAACGCGCCCATGAACGCAGCACCACACCCTCCGGCGCACCGCTGCCACCCGGCGACAGTTTCGCCTGCGACTGCGGCAAGATGGTCTTCATCCACCCCAGCGTCCCCGCAAGCGTTGTCGGCAGCCGGTCACCAAGCTCGACACACACACGCGGTGTCAGCTCTAGTCCCGTTTGCTGCGCGAAGCGCACAAGGCCAGGTTCGGCGTAGAACTGCTGGCCGCGATGCTCACGCCACAACGCGATCTGATCGCGTTCCCAGCCCATGATCTCAAGCCAGTTCTCGACCGTCATCACATCAAAGACGCGGAACCCGCCGACTTCTTTGCGGCTGGTGTAGTTACCCCACGGCCCGTTGCCGATGCCATACACCTCCCCGAACACCACCTTGATGTTGTCGCGCTGCGGACCGGACAGCCGGTCGGCGATGTATTTCAAAGTGGCGACGATGCCATGCGCCGGGTTTTCGATCAGGTCGCCCTGGCCGTACAGCAGCGTGTCGCGGGAACCGAGGATGTAATTGCCTTCCGGCATGATGATGATGCGGGCGTTGACCCCGTCGATTTTTTCCGTCACCACGACGGTACCGGTGAATGTGGTGACGTCGTCCTCCAGCAGCATCCCGTTCTGGCCCATGCCGTGGTATGTCTCGATCGACGGATATTTCGTCATCGAATCCAACTTGGACAGACCTTCGTTACTCCACCGTTGTGTCAAGTGTTTTCCTCCCTCGGTTGTCGCCACGGCAGGATTTGAACCTGCGCATCACCCGCTTATAAGACGAGCGCTATTAACCAGACTTAGCTACGTGGCGCGGCTTACCATGCGTGACACAGCGCTTATCCGATTCGATGATGTGCCACGAAACCCCGCCGGCCTCACCCTCGTACACGGAAGCCCAGTCACAAGTGCAGTTGTGCTTGGCGCTGTTATGATCGCGGGCTTCGCTGCGGGCCTGCGGCTGCGCCGCGAAGTTGCCTTTACGGTTGCAGGCCAGACACCGCCAAAAGTAAGGCCCCGGGCCGTACCACGAAAACGGCGGGTGCCCGTACAGTTCAACAGTTGCTGCCATGTGGTCCCAGGTAGGATCGAACTACCGGCCTCCACCTTGTCATGGTGGCGCTCTTCCACTGAGCTACGAGACCTGGATCGTGCCCTGACAACCTGATCCCTCGTATCAGGGCACGGGAACATAGTGTGGAATCGTGACTATGCGAACCCCTCCGCGTAACTACCTTGTCACTCATAGCTGCCTTGGGTTCCAATCTCCGGCAGCCGGAAACACCTGGGATGCGGGCCAGGTGCAGTACCCCCTGACAGAATCGAACTGCCATCTACTGTGCGTGAAACAGCCGCTCTTCCACTGAGCTAAGAGGGCATGGAAACGGGCAGGCTACTGCTTCATGTGGGTCATGCGGCCCTGTCCGAACGTCTCGATCGGCACCACAACACCTGCCCGCAGTGGCTCCCAAGGGAATCGAACCCCTCACCTCACCCTTTTCAGGGGTGCGCTCTACCGGCTGAGCTAGAAAGCCTTGCCCCGGCTGATTTCGAAACCTGCGCGTTGCCTCGCGAGCCCGCACAAGCCCCGGCGACGAACAACGTCCGCCCACCCCACAGCCGGAAGAGGTGGATGCTGAGCCCCCGGACGGATTCGAACCGCCGACCCGCTGCTTACAAGGCAGCAGCTCTGACCAGACTGAGCTACAGAGGCTAGTTGGCGGTGTGCAGCTTTAAGTCCCCACGCCGCCCATGGACTTTGCCAGTTTGCCCAACATGTCACGGCGATCAGGGCGTTGTGCACAACCGCTAGCAGTTGTTCGTCCACACACACCGTCTGTTGGATTTGAGGTTTCTGGCGCCTGTACCCCCGGAAGGATTTGAACCTTCGACCTACCGATTAAGAGTCGGCGGCTCTGGCCTCTGAGCTACGGAGGTAGGCTTTTTACGCTTGTAACCGTTGGCTTTCACGTAGGCTTCCCATTCTCTCTTGTAGTCGCGGCGCCGCTGCAAACACAACTCACATTTGCAATCTTTGACACCGCGTGTCCCCTCCCCGTGCTGCGTCTTGCTTCGAAGCTCCATAGGCTGGCCGGCAGCGATCTTCGCCTGACGCGCCAAATGCCATTGCGCCTTATACTCCCTGCGTTTGGCTAGGCAAAGTTCGCAGCTGCATCCTCGGATGCCTGCCGACCCGCCACCATGGACGGTGATCTTCTGCGCGCCGTGGGCGCGCGTCGGTACCGGCCAGCCCTGGTCGCGGCATTTCTTGACAAAGTTGGAGATGTAGCTGCGGTTCAGGCCAAGCTCATTAGCGATTTCGATCTGCGTCATGCCTTTGCTGAACCGCTCGCAGTATTGCCTGTAGCGCACCGCGAGCGGTACACCCTTCTTCGGTTTAATGACACCGTCGGCGATGAGCAGCGCGCGGCATGACGGGCAGTACGGCCAACTCTTGTGTTTCTTACGTGTCTTGCATCGGATGCATGTTTGATCGGGTGCGTGTTGGTAACGTGCTTTCGGCGGCATGATGGTGTCCCTGACCAGAGTCGAACTGGCAACCTTCGGCTTCGGAGACCGACGCTCCTCCATTGAGCTTCAGAGACCGGAGCGCGGAGCGGAGATGAACCTGACACATATCTAGGGCTTTGCTGCTTTTGACGCTAGTCGGCTACTTGACGTGCACGCTTCTGCCGCGTTCCCGCCTTTTATTGGTCTTCACCCCTGTGCACGGGGATAGGCACCCGTCGATGCTGCGACCGCCTGTCCGTTCTCACGTTCATCTCACGCGTACCCCCGGCAGGATTCGAACCCGCGTCTACGCGTTAAAAGCGCGCAGCTAAACCATCTCAGCTACGGAGGCATTATAGGGACCAGCGATATCCGGAATCGCTGGCCCCGCAACCGATTCGATGTTTTAGTAGGGTGTCGTCATCGTCTCTCGGTCAGCTCTTTCGACACCGTGGGTGTGGCAGGGATCGAACCTGCCATGCGCGAGCACCTGATTTACAGTCAGGCTTCACCACCAGGTGAATCACACCCATATGCGTCCCCCCACCAGGAATCGAACCTGGACATCCCCCTTAGGAGAAGGGCGCTCTGTCCGTTGAGCTATAAGGGGTTGGTCCCCCGGCCGCGATTCGAACGCGGACACATCCAGTTAGAAGCTGGGTGCTCTGTCCGTTGAGCTACCGGGGGTTGAGGGGCACGCCAGGGGTCGAACCTGGATCTTCGGTTCCGCCGAATGCTCTGCCTTTTGAGCTACGTACGTCCCATGGGGCGACGGTACGGTCACCGGCCTGCACGTGAGCATGGACCGTACCGCCGCTGCGGGGTGATCGGCATGACACACCCAGCGTCCCCCTGACAGGAGTCGAACCTGCACCCTACCGCTCCGTAGGCGGTCGCTCTTCCATTGAGCTTCAGAGGGAAGTGGAAACACAGGCTACCGCTGTTCGGCGGCCGACGCGGACTTTATCTCCCGAGCGACTTGCCGCCGTCGCTATTCGGGTCTAGTGGCCTGTGTTTCCCACGCCAGGCATGCCTTGGCGCTTGTGGAGAGGAGGGGACTCGAACCCCTAACCTGCGGTTTGCAGGACCGCTGCTCTTCCAGTTGAGCTACAACCCCAAGACCCTGATTGTTGACAGCTCCATCCGACAATCAGGAAACGGTGCGCGTAGGCCAGTGCGGGCGGGTGGAACTGCTGTGGACCAGCCGGGATTCGAACCCGGAACCTTCGCCCTGCCAGGGCGATGCCCGACCTGTCGAGCTGCAAGCCCAAAGCCACACGTTCCCCAGGACGGACGTGGCCTCCGTAGTGTCCATGCGCCTGGGCTGACCGTCCCCCCTTAAGGACGAGTCTGGATGGAGAGATTCGAACTCCCGATCGCCTGCTCCCAAAGCAGGTGCCCTACCAAGCTGGGCCACATCCAGATTTGGCGCCGGGAGCCTCCTACCCAAGAGGCCCCCGGCTATATGTGTTTTCAACTGCAGGACTCGAACCTGCACATTTGGTTTTCGACGACCAATGCCCTACCGATTGGGCTAAGTTGGTTCCTTCATGCTCGGCGTCCTACCGCCACTGGGTTACAGGTCACGTCTCCATGCGCTGCTGCTCTACCGTTGAGCTACCGCCCCATGGATTGGAGGGGCGGGAGGGAGTCGAACCCCCAACCACAAGTGCCAAGCCTGCAACAACTTCGATGTAGGTTCCGGCAAGGCTGAATTCAGCTTGGAGCAAGAGTTTGAGTGTCCCCGTTATGACCTGATCGGTCCAGTAGGACGTGAAGCTCATTCTTGACCATGAGATTCAGCTTGTGCTCACCCCGGCGAACCGGGGAACTCGTGGGCTACCAGTTGTTGTCGAACACGAAGTCCAGAATGGGGCTGGATTCGAACTCGACCAGCTGGGTAGCGTTTGCTGCTTCGCGGGCCTGTTTCACCGCCGCCTGCAGCTGCACGACGCGTGCCAACAGCTTGCGCTTGTCGGTTTCGCTGATCGCGCCTGACAGGCGGACGTTGGACCAGGTGCCAACCGGCTCGTCCTTCTCGTTGAAGTAGACCTGAGCGGGGTGCTTGTCGGTCGGCGGGACCGCGACAACATGCTCTTTGACCTTCTTCGTGCGGACGGTGAGGGCGGGCTCAGACTCGCGCAGGCCGGTGTCGGCGTTCTCGCGCCATGCAAACGCTGGTTCCAGGGTTGGGGTCTTGGACAGCATCGTGTGCAGGTCGGCGAGTTGCTTCTCCAGGAACAGCAGGTGTGGCACCGGCACGGCGGTGAGGATTGTGGTTCCGTCCATCACGACGTCTGCGGTGGCGACCGTGTTGGTGTGGTCGATCGCGGCGGTGATGTCGAAAAGTGTGCCCATGTGTTTGCGCATCGCGGCGAACACTTCGCGTGTGTTCAGCTGCACGAGCTGCGTTTCGCCTGGAAGCTGTTCGCCTTCCTCGTTGTACGGCTGGTAGGTGCGCTGGTGGCCGGCGAACTGAGGGTGGCGCTGTAGGGCGTGATACGCGGCGGTGATGCCTGCGTTCGCGGCTGCCTTTGTGGTTTTGGCAGCAGCGAGGGCCTGGTTGAGTCTCATTGTGAGCTCTCCTCGTGGGTTGGCGGTGCGGTCCACAACTTTCATGGTGGCCGCACCCCGCTTTAGTTTTTAAGGAACGACGGGTCGTTCCCACCATATTGGGCGGTGGGATCTTGCCGCCCCCCAGTGCGGGGTGGTGTCGCGAGTAAGAGTGTGTCAGTTGTGGGGTGTGGGAGTCAAGTGGTTACCCGCAAAACTTTAGATCAGCAGGTTCACCTCGACAACGCCATATCCCCAGGCAATGACCTAAGTTGATAAAGTGACTATGTGGGTAAGTCACTCAAGAGACAATTCGCCGAGCTGAGCGAAGAGGAACAGCTCACCCTACTGGATGGGCTTGACTTCGACACCCTCGACCAGATGCGTCGCGACGAATGGTGGTGGATCTCCCGGCCAGAGCAAAACCCACCCGAAGGTGACTGGTCCATCCACTGCTACCTCGCCGGACGCGGCTGCGGCAAAACCCGCTCCGGCGCCGAATGGCTCGTCGAACGCACCCTGCGGTTCCCCTTCGACGCCTCCGGGTTCCCCACCGAGCGCCTGGTCATGGCCCACAACCTGTCCGACACCCGGGTGGTGTGCATCGAAGGAGCCTCCGGCGTGCTGCGCGTGCTGAACCGACGCGGCTTCGAAGAGGTCAGCAACTACTACACGGGGACCGGCGAGAACAAGTACCACTACACCAAGTCGCCCAAGCCGCACATCACCATGCTGGAAACCGAGGCGAAGATCCACTTCACGGGAGCCAACGCCGACGCGGCACGCGGCTACAACCTCGCCGACGTCTGGATGGACGAGCCCTGCAAATGGCTCGAAGCCCCCGACATCGTATGGAAGGAAGGCGTACGCCCGGCGCTGCGCGCTGACATCCCCGGCGACAAGCCACGCGCCTTCGTCACCACCACACCCAAACCCATCCGGCTGCTGCACGAATGGCTAGCCAAAACCGACGGCTCCGTCTCCTGGGCGCGCGGGTCAACCTTCGACAACGCAGACAACCTCTCCGACGACTTCATCAAAGAAGTCCAAGAAATGTACGGCGATTCGGCCCTGGGACGCCAAGAGCTCTACGGAGAGATGATTGACGCGTTCGAAGGTGCTCTGTTCGGCTGGGGTGCCATCAACAACCATCGCGTCACGATCGGCCCGCAGCGCGTCGCACACCGCACAGTCGGGGTTGACCCAGGCCTGACCGGGAGCGAGGACGGCGACGAGATGGGCGTAATCGTCGCGGTTCGAGACGCGGACGATCACATCTACGTCCTGGCCGACGAGACAACAAAGGCAGCTGGACGCGACGCCGCCCTGCACGCGTGGCGCGTCTACGAACGGTATGGCGCCGACACGCTGGTGTACGAGTCGAACCTGGGTAAAGCCTGGATGCATCAGGTCTTCACCGACGCCTTCGCAGAGCTGCAGCGCGCCGGAGTTTTCCCTGTGGAGGTACAGGCACCGCCGTTGGTGCCCGTCTTCTCCAACCAGGGTAAGAAGCTGCGCGCCGAACCGGTCGCCATGCGTTACAGCCAAGGACGCGTCCATCACATCGGCACCTTCGATCAACTAGAAAAGCAGATGCTGATGTTCGACCCTATATCTTCCAAGGCCTCACCCGACCGCCTAGACGCTTTGGTGCACGCCTGCCGGCATCTGATGGACGGTGAGAAACGACGTTCGCGCATCATCTCCCCGGCGCACTACGAAATCGCCTCGCTGGGGCCACAGTCGATAACCGCGCCGGCATACGGTGCGGGTTGGCGCTCGCATCTTCGGTGAGCCGCTGCTATCATCGCAGGCCACACGGATGCTAACTTAGTCGATGTGATCACCCTTGCCGTCTTTGTCGTCCTAGTCCTCGCTACGGCGAGGATCACCCGGGCGGTCAGCATCGACGACATCACATTGCCTATGCGCTTGAGCCTAGGCAAAAGGTTCGGCCAAGCCTCATACATCTACGAACTTGTCATCTGCTTCTGGTGTTCGGGTTGGTGGATTTCCGCCGCCACCACCGCCTACACCCTGGCCATGCTGACCTGGCTGCACCAACTCCCGGGCATCGTCTGGTGGGGATATCCGATCATCTTCCCGGCCGTCGCCTACGCCGCCTCGTGGGTTTTGAACAAAGAGGTGAATTAACCGATGGCCTTCGGACGGATCAAGCGAGTCCCTGAGCCCGCCCCGATATCAGACGGGCCAAGCCTGATCGCCTCGGCCGTACGGATGGGGCTGTCCGAAGAAGCCTGGCGCGGCTACCGATTCACCGACGAGGCATGGCAAAAACAAGCCTGGGACTTCTACGACACCAACCCGCAGCTGCACAACGCCATCGACTACATCGGCGCCGCCTGTTCAATGATCCGCATCTTCGTCGCCGAAGTAGACGACAACGGCGTACGGCAGGGTGAAGTCGAATCAGACTCAGAAATCGGAGCCCTGTCCGAAACCCTGTTCGGGGGGCCGGCCAACAAGGCCGAGATTCTGCGCGGCATCGGCGAATCGCTGTCCGTGGCGGGGGAGTGTTTCATCCTCGGACGCGCCGCGAAAACCGAAGACCCATTCGACCGCTGGTGGGTAGCCGCGCCATCAGAGGTCCGCCGTCAAGGCGAAACCGTGTACGTCAACATGGGCCGCGCTGTACGCGAAGAACTCAACCCAGGCCGCGACATCGTCATCCGCGTATGGACTCCGCACCCTCGACGCGCCTACCTCGCCGACAGCCCAGTTCGAGCGTTGCTGGCGTTGCTGTTCGAGATGGAACAGATGCAAATGTTCATCCGCTCCCAGATGAACTCACGCATCGCCAACGCCACCATCCTGCCCGTGCCGTCCACCCTGTCCGCCCCGAAGGGTGACTCCCAAGCTGTTGGCACCGACGACATCTACCAGCAGCTGTTCGAAGTCATCACCTCGAACCTAGAAGGTCGGGGGACCGCCGCCCAAGTCGCACCGATCCTGTGGCAGATGCCGCTGGCTGAACTAGCGGCGATGGCGAACATTCAGCCGATCCGGTTCGACTCGCCGCTGTCCGACCAGGCCATCGATCTGCGCAAGGAGCAGCAGGAGAAACTGGCCATCGGCATCAATGTGCCGGTGGAAATCCAGGTCGGCGGCCGGGAGATGAACCACTGGTCGATCTGGTGGGCCGGCGAGGAATTCATCATCAAAACCATCATGCCGTTGATGAACCGCATCGTTGACGCGCTTACCACCGCATACCTGGTCCCGGCGCTGAAAGCGTTGGGTAAAGATCCGCAGAAGTACACCTACTGGTATGACACGGCGCCGCTGGCGAACTCTGCCAACAAACTCGCAGACGCGTTGAACCTGTACAACACCACGCCGGGGATCGTCTCGGCGGCAACAGTTCGCCGGGAAGGCAACTACACCGACGCCGATGCCCCAACCGAAGAGGAAGACAACAAGCGGTTCCTGCAGCAGGTTGTCCTACGTGACCCGACACTGTTCGCATCAGAGGCGGTGCGCGAATACCTGGGCATCAACATCCCCGACATGGTGCCGGAGCTGACCACGCCGCCACCTCCACCACCCGCGCCGCAGCGTCTACCAACCGGGCCGGAGCCTGGCCAGAAGCCAGAACAGCCAGCTATCACCGACCAAGCCGCAGACCAGGCCGATCTGATCGCGTCCCTGGTCGACCGTCCGTCGCCGGTTGTTATGGCCGCCAACGGCATGGTGGTCCGTGCGCTGGAAATCGCCGGGAAGAAGATGCTGACCGCCACACATCGCGGCATGTTCCCCGATACCCCAGCGCATGAACTGCACACCAAGATCCGCGTCGCGTCGGAAACCCACGCCGAAACGTTGCTAGCTGGCGCCTGGGACCACGCCAACCTGTACTTCGACGGGACCAACGCCAACATCGCAGCGTTGACGCCGGTCCTGCACGCGTACACGAAGGGGCTGCTGCGCCGCTCGATTGAACACCGCCCGTCGCTGCTGGCGGCGTTGCTGTCCGAACGTGAACTGCAATGACAGCTCCCGCGCAGCCGCTACCGCCTATCAACACGGTGCCGCCCGAGGAGCCGATGCCCGAAGGTGTCGCTGTCGGATTGATCGCCTATGAGGCGTTGATCGCCGCGCTGGTTCTTTCCCTACTCGGGGCGTGGCTTGCCACCGTCTCAGCTGCGGTGCTGGCCTCGTTCCTGAAGTTCAAGCTACCGCCCGACCCGACAGCGATCTGGTCGACTGTGCCGCAGTGGGACCGGTCGCTGGACCGGCTTATGGACGCCTTGAAAAGGATCGCGCAGACCGGTTGGGAGGACACGGCGCGTCAGTTGGGGCTGCAGGATCTGCCGTTTAACCCGGACGACGCGATGCTGGCCGACACGCTGCAGCGCACCCGCAACCTGATGGTTCGCACACCAGACGAGGTGTACCAGACCATCATCGCCGAGCTTGGCAAAGGCCACGACGCGAACGAGAACCCGGCGCAACTGGCGGCACGTGTACGCAACGTGTTGTCGGTGACGGGGACGCAGAACTGGCCGGCGCGGGCTCAGACGGTAGCGGTGACCGAGGTGCATCGGGCGTTCAACTTCGGCGGGATCGCCGCCGCTCAGCGGGCGCAGATGCGTGATCTTTCGGTGATGACCAAAACGTGGATCCACAAACACGACTTGAGGGTGCGCGCGGGGCATCGGATCAGTCAGACTGTCCCTGTCAACCAACCTTTCATAGTTAATGAGGAGCCGTTGATAGCCCCAGGAGACCCGACCGGATCGCCCGGGAACGTGATCAACTGCCGTTGCAAGGCCCGATACCGAAGGGGGACAAGTGGCCGTCAATAGCACGTCGTGGCGCAAGTTCCCCATCGCGCCGCGTGAGACCAACTTCAACGCCGACGACGCTATCGCCAGGCTGCAAACCTATTCG
>Ga0111538_10003152_pt1 | contig 23091 bp, 20 predicted proteins | sample SoiMethybrSBSTD1_FD_79669 | JGI IMG/M metagenome (GOLD analysis project Ga0111538, IMG submission 79669) | Bulk soil microbial communities from a Populus tree surrounding site in Tennessee, USA - Soil MetaG P. TD hybrid SBSTD1 (version 2)... | ecosystem: Environmental > Terrestrial > Soil >...
CGCACTGCGCCACCTGGTGGCGGCGGCCACCTTCGGGGTGCTCCTGCTCCTGCCGCTGGCCTCGCTGCTGGTTCCGGAGCAGGTGATCGCGGTCCCGGCCCGCCCCGCCGCTACCGTGCCGGCGCCGCCCGTCGCCGCGCCGGGCGCGCTCCCCGCCCCGGCCGGGCCGGCGCCCGTGGCCGCCCTTCCGCGCGCGGCCGGTCCCTCCCTGGCCAGCGTGCTCTACGGGCTCTACCTGGCCGGCGCCGCCTTCCTGGCCCTCTCGCTGGCCGCCGGCATCGCCCGCCTGCACGGCGTGCGCGCGCGGGCCGACGTCTCGGTCGCGGGCACGCGGCTGGCCAACGATGCCGCGCGCGCTCAAGGGCTGCCGGGCGGCATCGAGGTGGCGGTCACCCGCGAGCTGGCGGTGCCGGTGACCTTCGGCTGGGGGCAGCCCGTGGTCCTGCTGCCGGCCGAGACGGCCGGCTGGGATGAAGACGAGCTCGCCCGCGCGCTGCGTCACGAGCTGGAGCACGTGGCGCGGGGCGACTGGGCCACCCACGTCGTGGCCCGCCTGGCCCTGGCCCTCTACTGGCCGCATCCGTTCTCCTGGGTGCTGTGGCGCCGCCTGCGGCTGGAGGCCGAGCGCGCGTGCGACGACGCGGTGGTGCGCAGCCTGGGCCGGCCGGAGACCTACGCCGAGCAGCTCGTGTCGCTGGCCCGCCGCCTGCACGGGCGGGGTGCGGTGCCCGCGCTTTCGATGGCCACCCGCAGCAACCTGGGCCAGCGCGTCGACTCCATCCTGGCCGCCGGCTTGCGGCGGGCACCGCGCTCGCGCCTGGCCACCGCGGCCGCCAGCGTGGCCGCGGCGTGCTGCGTGCTGGCCCTGGCCCCGGTGCGCGTCAGCGGGGCGGCCGGCCCGGCCGACGAGGCGGCCCTCGCGGGCTCCGGCCATGGCGCGCTCGACGAGGCGCTGCTCAAGGTGGCGGAGGTGGGAGACGTGCCCGCGCTGCGCAGCCTGCTGGAGCGGGGCGCCCGGGCCGACGCCGTGATCCAGGGCGACGGCAGCCCGCTGATCGCGGCCGCGCGCGAGGGGCACCTGGAGGCCATGGAGGTGCTCATCGCCGCCGGCGCGCGCGTCGACCGCGGGGTGAGCGGCGACGGCAACGCCCTCACCAATGCCGCCCGCGAGGGACACCTGGAGGCCGTGCGCCTGCTGCTCGACAAGGGCGCCCGCATCGACGCCGGCGTGGCCGGCGATGGCAACGCGCTCATCATGGCCGCCGGCGCCGGCCAGCTCGAGGTGGTGCGCTTCCTCCTCGACCGGGGGGCCGGGATCGAGACCGTCGTGCCCGGCGACGAGAACCCGCTCATCCACGCCTGCGAGGGCGGGCGGGAGGAGGTCGTGCGGCTGCTCATCGAGCGCGGCGCCAACGTGAACGCCCGTGTGTGGTCGGAGCAGCGGGCGGGCGAGGTGGGCGGCGAGTGGCGCACGCCGCTCTCGATGGCCCGGCGGAACCACCACGACGCGGTGGTCGAGCTCTTGCGCGCGGCCGGCGCCCGGGAGTAGCGCCGCCGCCCTTTTTCAGCCCGGCCGTCACGTTTCGCCGCCCTTCGGCCACTGCCTCCAAGACCCGAGCGCTCACCGTTCCTGGGAGCGGCCCGGGTCGCAAAGGAGGCTCCATGCGTTACCTGCGGCTTGCCGCCCTGGCACCCGCTTTCCTGCTGGCCCTCGCCTCGCACGCGGCGGCCGGACACTGGACCACCTTCGGGCGCGGCTGTTGGCCCGAGGTGGTCGAAATCCCCGACTTCACCAGGGAATGGCCGGTCCCCGTGGGCTGCGAGGTCATCGACTGCTGCCCCGGCTGCCCCGGTCCCGGACCCATCGACTGGCAGATCCTGGTGGACGACAAGGTCACCGAGTTCGCCACCCTCCGCTTCGAGGGCCTGAGCCAGGCCGCCCTCGCCCGGCTGAGGCTGGGCGGCGCGGCCCGCCTGGCCGAGGGCGCCATCGTGGTGGGCCCCGGCCGCAGCACCATCGGCGGGTTCCCCCCCATGGACGGCGACACGCCGCCGGTGGCCCTGGTCACGACCACCCTGCGGGCGAACAGGGACGCCAAGGCGGACGACGCCGACGGCGGCGTGGACATCGTCCAGCTCAAGCGCGACTTCGTGATCAACCGCTTCAGCACCCACTACGTGGTCTTCCCCTGCCCGCAGCTGGCGGTGGAGGACACGATCAAGACCTCGAACAACATCGGCGGCGACCAGGAGGTGATCCTGGCCGACTACCGCAAGGCCGCCGGCTGCCAGGACGACGTGCTGCACCGCACGGCCACCAGCGTGGGCATCGGCAACGCGCTGCTCAACGGCAGCTGCAACTCCGAGGTGAGCGTGTTCTCGGACGACAACGCCATGTCCTTCCAGCCCGGCGTAACCACGTGGACCAACGCCATCGGCGACGTGCACAAGGTGGCCCTGAAGCCGGTCATCACGGCCCCGCTCACCATCTGGCTGGCCCGGGCCGGCGCCAACGCGAACGCCACCGACGACGCGGCCAACGCGAACCTGCTCTACAACCAGAACAACGTGGGCGTGCAGTTCGACGTCACCGTCAACGACGTGTCCGGCGACCCGAACGCGGTGGCCACCATCGGCGGCACCGCCGGCGACTGCAACACGGCGGGCGCCCTGGCCGGGACGCCGTTCCACACGGCCGACACCATCAACGTCTACTACGTCAACGGCGCCTTCACCGGCGTCAACTGCGGGGCCAACCGCAACGTGAACTTCATCGGCACCATCGCCAACATCGCGTCGCTCCCCCACGAGATCGGGCACGCCTACAGCCTGCGTCCCTCGGCCTCGGGCGGGCACGTCAACGGGCTGCCCGGCTTCGGCAACGACAACATCATGTTCGCCGGCGGGCCGGCCACGCGCAGCAACTTCACCGTCGGCCAGGCCTTCCGCCTGAACGTGTCCGACATCTCCATGCTCAACGTGAACGGCGACCGCACGGCCCCCACCCGCAGCTGCCCGCCGCTCACCACCGACGCGCTCTGCCCGGACCTGGCGCTCGACTCGCTGCCGCACTGAGCGGCGAAGGAATAGAACCATGCGCATGCCCAAGCTGTTGCTGGCAATGATCGTGACGCTGTCCCCGCTGGCCGCCCGCGTGGCCGCCGCGGCGCCGCTGGCGCCGGCCGAGACGACCCCCGCCCAGGCCGAGGCCGCCCGCCAGGCCCTGGTCGACTGGTTCGAGTGTGAAGAGTGCGAGGAAAAGCAGCTGGAGGCCGTGAAGGAGCACGGCCAGCTGGTGGTGCCCCTCCTGAGGAGCGCCCTGCTCAAGGGCGCGGCGCCGGCCACGCGCGAGATCTACCGGCGCGGGCTCTCCGCCCGCTACGACGAGCTGGAGAAGTACGCGGAGAGGCACGCCTACGCGAAGCCGGCCTCCACCCGGGAGGAGTTCGTGGCCAACGGACTCAAGAACCTCGACGCCCAGTACCAGGTCCGCGCCTCCCGGGCCCTGGCCGTGATCGGCGGGCTGGCCGCCCGCCAGGCCCTCGAGGCCGGCGCGGCCTCGTCCCCGCGCGCGGACGTGCGCGACAGCATCAAGGCCGCCCTGGCCGAGGTGCGCTGAGCATCAATTACTGAGGGGCCAGACGTCGTCGCGGTGGGCCCAGCCGCGGGCGCCGGACGAGTCCTCCACGCGCAGGTAGGCGGCGCCGCTCTCCAGGAGCGGCACCACCTCGCCCTGGCGCAGCGCACCGATGGAGTGGGCGGTGGCCGAGGCGCCGTCGAGGAGCGGCGCGCCGCGGCGGACCACCACACCCGTGGGCCGCGCGGTGGCCCCGGCCAGGGGAGCGGCGGCGGCCAGCAGGGCCAGCGCGGCCGCCGCCCAGGCCGCGCGGGCGGGCCAGGTGAGCGCCGGCCGCAGGCGGCCGACCAGGTGCGCGGCCAGCGACAGCACGGCCAGGCCCAGGGCCAGCCAGCCGAGGTGGAAGCGGCGGGCGAAGCGGGCCAGGGCGGCCATGGGCTCGGGAGCGAGCTCGGCCGGGTCGAGGTTGGCCGCTTCGCGCAGCCGCTCCAGCTCGCGCAGCAGCGAGCGGTCGCCCGGCTCCACCTCGCGGCCGCGCAGGATGGCCCAGAGCGCCTCGCCGGCCTCGCCGCGGGCGGCGGCGGCCTGGGCCCAGTTCCAGTAGAGCGAGCCGCTCTCCAGGCCCGAGGCGGCCAGCGACCGGTAGATGGCGATGCCGCCGAGCGCGTCCCCGGTGCGGATCAGGTCGCCGGCCTGGCGGTAGCGCTGGCCGGGCGAGGCCGGCGCCTGGGCCTGCAGCGCTCCCGCGGAAAGGAGCACGACGGCCGCGCCGGCCGCGGCCCGCAGCCCGCGCGCGCTCAGGCCCACTTGCGCACCACCTCGGCCGCCCGCGTGGCCACGCTGCCGATCTGCTCGGAGTAGTCGCCGAGCTGGGGCGCGTAGCGGATGAACTGGACCTGCTGCAGCACCTCGCGGATGGCGCGCTCGCGTTCGCTCACCGGGCCGGCGCCGTTCTCGTCCACGTTCCCGAACACGCCGTGCAGGGTGCGCTCGATGAGGGCCGCCGCCTGCTCCTTGCTGAGGCCGCCCTTCCGGGCCTGCTCGAGGTCGCCCAGCGCGCGGCGCACGCTCTGGCGGGGCGCGGCGCGCCCCGGGACCGCCGCCCGCCGCTGCGACCACAGCGAGCCGCCGGCCACGACGCCGTGCAGCAGGAGCACCAAGCCCAAGCCGATGAGGAGCGCCCGCGTGCCCGGCTCGGGCAGCGGGCGCGGCGGGATGTCGAGGTCGCTGCGCAGGGCCAGGCCGTCGGGACGCGCGGCCGGGCGGGCCGGGGCCGCCGGGACGCCCGGCGCCGCGGCCGCGCCCGGGCCCTCCACCTGCAGGGTCAGGGGCGGGCTCTCCAGGTGCTTCACCACGCCGCTGGAAGGCGCGAAGTAGCTGAAGGGCAGGGCGGGAATGATGAGGGCGCCGTTCGTCTCGGGCACGATCACGAACTCCCACGTCTTCGAGCCCTTGATCCCGTCCAGGCCCACCTTGAGGTCGCTCTTCACCTGCGGCGGGTAGACGCGGGCGCCGGGCACGGCCAGCTGGGGGCCGCGCTCCACCCACTTGAGGTTGCCGCTGCCCTCTACCGTGAAGCGCAGCGTGGCCGCCTGGCCCAGCCCGACCGTGGACCGGTCGAGCGCGGCCCGGACCTGGAACTCGCCCACCGCGCCCGAGAAGTCGGGCGTGGTGGGGACGGGGTCGGCCGTGATCTGCAGGGTCGCCGTCGACCGCTCCACGGTGCCGCCGCCGTCGAACACGGACAGGCGGGCCAGCGACACGCGGAACGCGGCCGGAGGGATGGTGAGGGTGCCGGCGCGGGTGGGGAAGATCAGCCGGCGGCCGATCGCGAAGCGCATGTACGGCTCGCCGCCCTGGGTGGTGCGCTCGCCCTGGGGGGCGGTCTTGGCCTGATCCGGGTCTTCGGTCCAGAAGCCCGGGAACTGCGGGGCGGAGGTGAGCTGCACGCTGGCCACCGAGGCCTGCGTGTACATGTAGTACGTGATCAGGATGGGCTCGCCCACGTAGGCCCGGCTGCGGCTGGCCACCGCGCTCATCGTCACCTTGGGCTCGGCCCGCGGGCGGCCGCGGCCAGTGGACGAGCCGAACGGGTCGCCGCCGAAGGCCTCCTCGAGGATGCTGCGCCGCTGCTGGCGCGGGGGGCGGATGCTGCCCGGCACCACCTCCAGGGCCAGGGGCGCCGTCGTCTTCTCGCCGCTGCTCAGCCGCACGCGCGCGGGACCGATCTCGGCCCGGCCCGCGGCCAGCGGCTGCAGCACGTAGATGAGCGACACCGTCTGCGTCATGGCCCCGTTGCTGATCGACACCTGGGTCGACTGGTCGGGGCCGCTCACCAGGCGCAGGTTCTTCAGCGCCGGCGGCACCAGGGGACCGGTGAGCTGCGCGTTGCCTTCGATCACGATGGTGAGCTGCACGTTGTCGTCCACGCCCACGCGGTTGGCGTCGACCTCCGCCCGCACCGAGGTGTCCTGGGCGGGCGCCGGCGCCGCCGCCAGCGCGGCGGCGGCCAGGAAGGCGAGGAGGCGGGGGGCCACCGCTACCAGTCCTTCCCCTTGGGCGCGTCCTTCTGCCGGGCCGCCTGCAGCTTCTTCTGCGCGTCCTTCTCGTTCTGCTGCAGCGCGTTCAGGAGCTGCATGGCCCGCTCCCGGGGCATGCCGGCCTCCTTCTCGTAGCGCTCGCGCTCCTTCTCCTCCTCCGTCTTCGGGCGCTCCTGCTTCTGGCCCTGGCCCCCCTGCGGCTGCTGCTGGCCCTGGCCCGGCTGCTGCTTCTGCTCCTGCTTCTGCTCGCCCTGCTGCTTCTGCTTCTGGTCCTGCTGATCCTTCTGCTGGTCCTGGTCCTTCTTCTGCTGCTCCTGTTGTTGCTGCAGCGCGCGCAGGGCCAGCTCGAGGTTGCGCCGGGTGTCGGGGTCGTCGGGCGTGAGGCGCAGGGCGTCGCGGTAGGAGCGCACCGCGCCCGCGTAGTCCTGCTTCTGGTACAGCGTGTTGCCCAGGTTGTAGCGCGACGGCGCGGCCAGGGGCGAGCGCACGTCCGCGCCCAGCTGCTCGTAGATGGCCCTGGCCTCATCCAGCTTGCCCGACTTGTAGAGCGCGTCGGCCAGGTTGAAGCGCGTGCGGGGATCGCCGGGCCGCGAGGCCGCCGCCTTCTCGAAGGCCTCCACCGCCTTGGGGTCGTTGCCCTCCGCGTACTGCTTGCGTCCCTGCGACGTGAGCCGCGAGGGGCGCAGCAGGACCTCGTCGGTGACGCGCGACTGGGCCTGGGCGGGTGCGGCGCCGGCCAGGAGGGCCAGCAGCGCGGCCACCTTCGCGATGCGGTCGAAGAGGCGGCGCCGCTCGGGCAGCGGCAGCAGCAGGGCCAGCACCAGCGCGCCCAGGGCCACCCCGAGCGGGATCTGGAAACGCTCCTTCTTGCGGTACGAATATTCGCGGGCCAGCGTCTTCTGCTCGATCCCCTCCAGGGCCGAGGCCAGCGGGGCCAGGCTGAGGTCGGCCGCGGTGAGCACGAACAGGCGCCCGCCCGTCCCGCGGGCGATGGCGTCGAGGGTGTCGGTGTGCACGCGTGACACGACCACCTCTCCCGCGGCGTCCTTCTTGTAGCCGCTGCGCGCGCCGCCGCGGTCGAAGTCCGGCACCGGCTGGCCGGCCTCCGTGCCCACCGCCACCGTGTGCACCACGATGCCCGCCTCCTTGGCCTTGCGGACGGCCTCGTCCACCTGGCCCTCGAGGTCCTCGCCGTCGGAGACGAGCACCATGACCTTGTTCTGGCGCGTCTTGTCCGCGAAGGCGTCCAGGCCCCGGGCCAGGCCGGCCCCCAGCGACGTGCCCGGCGTGGGCACCGCGCCCGGCTCCAGCGTCTCCAGGAACAGCCCGATGGCGTCGGCGTCGAGCGTCAGCGGCACCAGCGGGTAGGCGTCGCCCTCGAAGGCCACCAGCGCGAAGCGGTCGCCCTCGAGGCGCTGCACCAGGTTCAGGAGCGCCGTCTTGGCCAGCTGCAGCCGGTTGGGCGGCACGTCTTCGGTGGCCATGGAGCCGGAGGTGTCGAGCAGCAGCACCACGTCCACGCCCTCCCGCTCGATCTTCTCGCGCACGATGCCCCACTGCGGGCGGGCCAGGGCCAGCACCAGGCCCGCCGCGGCCAGCATCAGCAGGCCCAGCCGCGGGTAACGCCAGCCGGCGCCGGGGGAGCGCACCACCTTGGGCCAGAGCGGGCGGGCCACCAGCAGCGCGGTGCGCGCGCGGTCGCGGCGCACGGCCCAGCCCTCGGCCAGCGCCAGCAGCGGCACCACCAGGAGCGCCCAGAGCCAGGACGGCTGCGCGAAGACCATGGCTAGACCGGGGCCACGCGCAGGCCGCCCAGGAAGAGCAGCCCGGCCAGGGCCAGGAGGCCGGCCGCGCTGGAGAGCACGGGCGGGAACAGCTCGCGGTAGCGGTGGTAGGCGCTGAGGCGGATCTCCGACTTCTCCAGGCGGTCGATGCGGTCGAAGATGGCCTTCAGCGAGCCGGCGTCGGTGGCGCGGAAGAACTCGCCGCCGGTGCGCAGGGCGATCTTCTGCAGCAGGGCCTCGTCGATGTCGACCTCCACCATGGCCGAGCGCGTGATCACGCGCCCGCTGAAGGGATCGCGCATCTGCATGGGCATGGGCACCTGGCCGCCGCGGCCCACGCCGATGGTGTAGACGCGCACCTCCATGGCCTTGGCCAGGTCGGCGGCGGTGGCGGGGTCGATCTCGCCCGCGTTGTTGACGCCGTCGGTGACCAGCACCACCACCCGGCTCTTCGTCTTGGAGTGGCGCAGGCGCGTGAGGGCGGTGGCCAGGCCGGAGCCGATGGCGGTGCCGTCGGGCAGCGCGCCCAGCTTCACGTCGTCGAGCTGGCGCAGGAGCACGGCGGTGTCGGTGGTGGGCGGCGACTTGGTGAGGCTCTGGCCGGCGAAGATCACCAGGCCCACCCGGTCGCTGACGCGCTTGCGCACGAAGTCGGCCACCACGTCGCGGGCCACGGCCAGACGGTTGCGGGGCTGGAAGTCCTCGGCCGCCATCGAGCCGGAGACGTCGAGCGCGACCACGATGTCGACGCCGCTGGTGGTCTGGTCCTCGCGCACCGAGCCCCACTGGGGGCGGGCCAGGGCCACGGCGGCGGCCACCAGGCCGGCCGCGGCCAGGGCCACGGGGGCGTGGCGCAGGCGCGTGCGCCAGCCCCGGCGCAGCGCCTTCACGGCGCCCAGGCCGGGGAAGGCGATGCTGCGCCCGCGCCGCTCGCGCAGGAACGCGATCCACAGGAGCAGCGGACCGGCCAGCGCGGCCAGCAGCCACCACGGATCGGCGAACCTGAAGCCCTGAAGGCTCATCACGCGACGTTCTCCACGGGTGCGGGCCGCAGGCGCTGCTCCACCGCCTCCACCAGCTGGCGCACCATGGCCAGGTGGCGCCGTCCCTCGTCGGCGGCGGCCAGGCCACGGGCGAACTTCACCTGGTCGGCGGCGTTCGTCAGGTCGCGGGCGGCGAAGGCCAGGTCGTTCAGGTCGCGGTGCGCGCGCAGGAAGGCCACCGTCTCCGACGACGTCATCTCCAGGATGGGTGCCTCCAGCCGCCGCTCGAGGTAGCGCTTGGCGATCTCGGTGAGGGCGATGTAGTAGGCGCGCAGCTCGCCGCCGTCCAGCAGGGGGGAGGCGGCCAGCGCGTCGAGGGCCCGGCGGGCCTGCTCCTCGGCGGAGACCTCGGGCACGGCCGGCGCGGGCGCGGGCGCCGGCCGCCGCCGGCGGACCAGCCACGTCACCAGGCCGGCCAGCAGCAGCAGGAGGATCCCGAGCGCGATCCAGAAGGCCAGTCCGACGGAGAGGGCCAGGGGCGCGCGGATGTCGGCCAGCTGCTGCTGGCCCTGGTCCTTGGGCAATATCGAGACGATGTGCAGCTTCACCGGCGCCGTGGCCGTTTCGCCCGCGCTGCCGTCGGGCAGCCGGTACTTCACGGTGACGGCCGGCACCTCCACGTCGCGCAGCGCGAAGACCGCCGCCTGGTAGCGGTGCGTGCCGGGCGGCAACACTTCCGGGCTGGCGCCGGGCGGCAGGGGCGGCGTGCGCAGCTCGACGTCGTCGTTGCCGGCCTCGGCGGGGAAGGTCCAGCTGGTGCCGGCGGGGCCGGTGGCGGCCACGTCCACGGTGAACGTCTCGCCGACGCCCACCTCCGTCTTCGAGGCCGTCGCCGCCGCCTGGGGAGCCAAGTCGGCGCGGGCGGCGGCGGCAGCCAGCAGGGCGGCCAGGGCCAGGGCGGCGCGCTTCACCGCCGCTTCTCCCGCGCCTTGAAGAAGCCGGCCAGCGGCCGCTCGTAGGACTCGGCGGTGGAGAGGGCCAGCGCGTCCACCTGGGCCTTGCGGAAGATCTCCTGCGCCTGCGTGAGCGTGGCCGCGCGCAGGCGGCGCCGCACGTCGGGATCGGACGTGTCGACCACCCGGCGCTCACCGGTCTCCGGGTCGCGCAGGGCCACCAGGCCCGCGGCCGGGATCTCCGCCTCGCCCGGGTCCCAGAGCTGCAGCGCGATCACGTCGTGGCGGGCGCGCAGGATGCCCAGCGCCCGCTCGTAGCCCGTGTCCTGGAAGTCGGAGATGACGGCCACGATGCCGCGCCGCCGCAGCACGCGGCGGGCGAAGCGCAGGGCGGTGGTCAGGTGGGTGCCGCGCCCGGCCGGCTCCAGGGCCAGCAGGTCGCGCACGATGCGCAGGGCGTGGTCGTGGCCGCCGCGGGGGGCGATGTAGGCCTCCACCCGGTCGCTGAAGAGGACGGCGCCCACGCGGTCCTGGTTGGCCACGGCCGAGAAGGCCAGCACGGCGGCCAGCTCGGCCGCGTAGTCGCGCTTGAGCAGGAAGCGGGAGCCGAACGACTGCGAGCCGGACACGTCGACCAGCAGCAGCAGCGTGAGGTCGCGCTCCTCCACGTACTGCTTCACGTAGGGCGCGTCCATGCGGGCGGTGACGTTCCAGTCTATGGTGCGCACGTCGTCGCCGGGCGCGTATTCGCGCACGGAGGCGAACTCCATCCCGCGCCCCTTGAACACCGCGTGGTAGGAGCCCACGATGCCCGCCTCCAGGATGGAGCGGGTGCGGATGCGGATGCGGCGGACCTTCTGCAGCGTCTCCCGGTCGAGCACCTCCCTAGGGGACCTCCACCCGCTCCAGCACGCGGTCCACCACGTTCTCCGTGGTCACGTTCTCCGCCTCCGCCTCGTAGGTGAGGAGGATGCGGTGGCGCAGCACGTCGTGCGCGATCTCCTTCACGTCCTCCGGCACCACGTAGCCGCGGCCGCGCAGGAAGGCCAGCGCGCGCGAGGCCTCGGAGAGGGCCAGGGTGGCCCGCGGCGACGCGCCGTAGGCGATGACGTGCGCCATGTCGGAGAGCCCCGACTCGCGTGGGCGCCGGGTGCTGGAGACCAGGGCCACGATGTAGTCGCGGATGCGGTCGTCGAGGTAGATCTCGCGCACGCGCTGGCTCAGGGCGCGCACGGCGTCGCCCTCCAGCACGCGGGCCACCGGCGGCACCTCGCCCGAGATCATGCGGTCGAGGATCTGCCGCTCCTCCTCCTTCTTGGGGTACTCCACCTTGGCCTTGAGCAGGAAGCGGTCCACCTGGGCCTCGGGCAGGGGATAGGTGCCCTCGTGTTCGATGGGGTTCTGGGTGGCGAAGACCAGGAAGGGGTCGGGCAGGGGGTGGGTGGCGTCGCCCAGGGTGACCTGCCGCTCCTGCATGGCCTCCAGCAGCGCCGACTGCACCTTGGCCGGGGCCCGGTTGATCTCGTCGGCCAGCAGCAGGTTGGCGAACACGGGGCCCTTGCGGGCCACGAACTCGCCCGTCTTCTGCTGGAAGATGAGCGTGCCCACCAGGTCGGCCGGGAGCAGGTCGGGCGTGAACTGGATGCGGGAGAAGTGGAGGCCCAGCACCTGGCCCAGCGTCTTGACGGCCAGGGTCTTGGCCAGGCCGGGCACCCCCTCCACCAGGAGGTGGCCGCGGCAGAGCAGCGCCACCATCATGCGGTCGATGAGCGCCTTCTGGCCGACGATGACCTTCCGCACCTCGGCCGCCGCGGCCTGGATCTGCAGCGACTCCTCGCGGACCGTCTCGTTCAAGCGGCTGACGTCGATCTGCGCTTCTGATGACATGGATGGCTCCGCCCCGGGGTTGGACGTCACCCGCGGCTGGAAAGTCTCAACCGGCTTTGCGCCCTGCGGATCGGGGGGATCCGCGGCGCCCCCGTGAAAATCCTATCTTACGGCAAGCGGATCGGCACGACGCCCGCGCGGGCGAGCAGGGGGTCGAGGCGGCGCCCCAGCGCGCGCCAGTTGCGGGCGGGCACGGTGGGGTAGAGGTGGTGCTCGAGGTGGTAGGTGTGGTGCAGCATCAGCGCGGGCACGAGGCGGCCGCGGAAGGCCCGCGTCTGGAAGAGCTCGCTCCGCGCCGCCGCGTCGTGCATGAGGTAGACGAAGACGAGAGGGAAGGCCCAGCTGGCCGGGATGACCAGCGCGGCGTAGAGGGCGGGGAGGGGCGTGCCCCCGCCCAGCCAGAGGGCCGCGGCCACGGCCAGGTAGAGGGCGATGGCGGCCCACTCGGCCGCCATCCATGCGCGCTCGTGGCGGCGCGACTGCCGCCAGGCCCACACGGCCAGGCGCGGCAGGTACACCGGTCCTTCCAGCACGACCCGCGCGAGCGACATGCGGGCGGGCGCGCCTTCCAGGTCTTCCGGGTCGGGGAAGCGCCGGTGGTGGAAGAGGTGGGTGGCCCGATAGGCGTGGCCGCTGCGCAGGCCCAGCAGCTCCACCACCGCCAGCAACAGGTCGTTCACGCGCGCGGGCAGGCGCAGCGTGCCGTGCACGAGGTCGTGCGAGACCGACGCGTAGGTGCAGAAGGTCTGCAGGCCCACCGCGGGCACGGCCAGCCACCACCAGCCGCGCGCGGCCAGGAGGAAGAAGAGCGCGGTGGCCAGGAAGGGCAGCCCGAGGGTGAAGGCGCGGAAACCCGGCGGCATCTCCAGGAGGTCGGTGCCCAGCTCGGCCAGCGTCGGCCGCTCCGGCAAACCCTCGTCGGGCGGCTCGTTGGCGGCCATGGTTTCGCGCATTGTATAGTCGCGCCACTCACCCGAAGCCGATGCCCCTTCCCACCGCGGCCACGCTGGAGACGCTCGTGCGCCTGGCCGGCGCCGGGCAGATCGTCCTGGTGGCGGCCAGCGCCGCCATCCCGCGCGTCCTGGGATGGCGCGACGAGGTGCGCCGCGGGCTCCGCCCCCTCACGCGCCAGGTGTTCTGGACCTGGGGCGCCTACATCTGGATCAGCCACCTGGCGTTCGGCCTGCTCTCGGCCCTGGGCGCGCACCTGCTGACGGACGGCTCGACCCTGTCCGGGATCGTGGCCGCCTTCATCGCCACCTGGTGGGGAGCGCGGCTGGTCGTCCAGTTCACCTACTTCGACCGCAGCGCGACCGGCGAGGGGCTCAAGTTCAAGCTGGCCGAGGTGGGGCTCGTCTCGCTGTTCGTCTCCCTGGCCGTCGTGTACGGGATGGTCGCGCTGCTCGACCTGCGGCGCGGCTGAAGCGGAGAGCGTGCCGGCCTACGTCCCCAGCGGCGCGCCGGTCCTGGTCGCGCTGGCCCTGCTGCTCACGCTCCTGCTGGCGAACACGTTCGCGCTGATGCGCCGGGCGCCGGACGCCGCCGGCCGCCCCCTGGCGTGGGTGATGCTCGTCGCCGGCGTCTGGGCCGCGCACGAGTTCTGCCGGGACCAGCCGCCGGGCTTCCGCATGCTGGCCCTCATCGCGGCCGGGCTCCTGGGCATGAAGGGCATCGTGCTGGTGGAGGAGCGGCGCCGCGGCCTGGCGCCGCTGCCCTTCGCGCGCTGGCTCGGCTTCACCGCCGCCTGGCCGGGAATGCAGCCGCGGCTGTTCGCGCGCAGGGCGGCCCCGGGCGCGCTGCCCGGCACGCGCGCGCTCCTGGCCCGCGGGCTGGTGCGCATCGCGTGCGGCGCGGTCCTCGTCGCGCTGGCCCGCCTGGCCTGGGTGGCGCTCCAGTCGCGGCTCCTGGTGTCGGCCTGCCTGCTGGCCGGGCTCAGCCTCCTGCTCCACTTCGGCCTCTGCAACCTCCTGGCCGGCGCGTGGAGGGCGTGCGGTGTGCCCTGCGACGCGCTCTTCCGCGCGCCGCTGCGCGCGCAGAGCCTGGCCGAGTTCTGGGCCCGCCGCTGGAACCTGGCCTTCTCCGAGATGACCTCGATCGCGGTGTACCGGCCGCTCTCCCGCGCCATCGGGCGCGGTCCGGCCGTGATGGCCGGCTTCCTGGCCTCGGGGCTGCTGCACGAGATGGCCATCAGCCTTCCCGCGCGCGCCGGCTACGGCGGGCCGCTGCTCTACTTCGCGCTGCACGGCGGCCTGGTGCTCGTGGAGCGCGCGCGGGCGGCGTCCGGCCGGCCGTTCGAAGGCTGGGCCGGGCGGCTGTGGACAGTGGTCTGGCTGGTTGCGCCGCTGCCTCTCCTGTTCCATCGTCCCTTCCTGGAAGGCGTGGTGTGGCCCCTCATCGGCATGCGGGCGATGCCCTGACGATGAGCGCGACGGTGGCGCCCGCCGCACGCTGGCGGCTCTGGTACGACGACCAGTGCGAGGTCTGCCAGGCGGGCGTGGCCTGGCTGCGCGCGCTCGACCGCGGCCGCGGGCGCGTGGATCCGGTGGCGCTCTCGGAGGTGATGGACGGCGCGGCCCCGGGACCGCCGGGCGTGGAGCTGGAGGCCCTGCTGCGCCACCTGCACGTGTCCGCCCCCGGCGGGCGGGTCCTGGCCGGCGCGGAGGCCGTGGCCGCGCTGGCCCGCCTGTTCCCGCTCACCTGGCCGGCGGGCGTGGCCGCGCGGGTGCCGGGCTGCGCGTGGCTGGCCCGTCGCCTGTACGGCTGGGTGGCCGAACACCGCTACAGCCTCAGCCGCTGCCGCGGCGGCGCCTGCCGCAGCGCGCGGGAGGACATCGTGCGCGAACAGGCGTCCGCCCGCGCCTTCCGGGCCTGCCGCTACGTCGGCTGGAGCCTCATCACGCCCCTGGGCGCGCTGCTCTTCCTCCGCCGCCTGGGCCGCCAGGCCGCGCTCTGGTGGCGGACGCGCGGCCGCACGGCCGCCCTCCTCGACGGCCGGCTGTCGGTGCACTTCCTGGGCGGCGGGATCAGCTCGACCGTGTCGATCCTCTTCGGCGAGCTGTTCACCATGATCCGCTACGGCTCGCTGGTCGTGGATCCGGGTGGGACCCGCCTGCGGCGCTCGGCGGCCCGCCACCTGCGCCGCCTGCGGCAGCCGATCACCGGCGTGGTGCCCACCCACGGCCACGAGGAGCACGTGGGCAACGTCGAGCTGGCCGCGCGCCAGATGGGGGCGCGCGTCTACGCCCACGCGCGCACGGCGCCGCTGCTGGCCCGGCCGGCCGGCGTGGGCACCATGCGCGCCCTGGTCATCGGCCAGCCGCGCCCGCTGGCGCTGCCCGTGGAGGCGCTGCCGCCCCGGCTGGTGCTGGCGGGCGGGGAGGAGCTGGAGGTGATCGAGACGCCGGGCCACTGCGCCGACCACGTGAGCTTCTACGCGCCGGCCGACAAGCTCCTCATCGCGGGCGACGCGTTCATGGGCACGCACTTCACGAGCCCCAACGACGACGTGGATCACCGCACGTGGATCGCGGCCCTGGAGCGGCTGCTGGGGCTCGACATCGAGATCATGGTGGAGGCTCACGGCCACGTGCACACGGAGCGCGCGGACGTGTTGCGCGCCCTGGAGGCCCAGGGTCTGGGCGGCGTGGCCTCGCGGCAGCCGCCCCGCCGGGTGCTGCAGGCCAAGCTCGACTTCGTGCGCTGGGTGGGCGAGCAGATCGCGCTGGGGGCGGGCGAGGGGCTGTCCGCGGCCGGCATCCAGGCCACCGTCTTCCCCTGGACGCAGCGCTGGTCGTACGAGTCGGCGGTGCAGGACGTGGTGGCGTCGCTGGTCAGCGGCCGCGCCTTCGGCCGTCACAAGATCGTGCGCAGCTTCCGTCCGCCGGGAGACGGCAGCCTGCCCTCCCTCTACGAGCTGCGCTGGTGACGCGCCGGGAGGCGGCTACGCGCGCTGGTGGATCTGGATCAGGTTGCCGCAGGTGTCGGCGAACATGGCCAGGATGACCGGCCCACTGCGCGTGGGCTCCTGCGTGAAGGCCACGCCCAGCCGGCGCAGGCGCTCGAAGTCGGCCTGCACGTCGCGGCTCTCGAAGGAGGTCAGCGGGATGCCCTGGTCGAACATGGCCTTCTGGAACGTGCGCGCGGCCGGGTTGGCGTTGGGCTCCAGCGCCAGCTCCACGCCTTCCGGCCCCTCGGGCGCGGTGACGGTGATCCAGCGGTATTCGCCCACCGGGAAATCCATCTTCTTCTCGAAGCCCAGGACGTCGGTGTAGAAGCGCAGGGCCTTCGCCTGATCGTCGACCATGACGCTCGTCAGCGTGATCCTCATGGTCCGATGATGGCCGAAGCGGCCGCGCCCCGCTTCTCGAAAAGTGCGGCCGCTACGGCGGCGGCAGCCGGGAGAGGAGGGTCAGGCAGCCGGGGGCGTCGCGGCGGGCGCGCCGGCGGTAGGCCGAGGGTGTCGTGCCCGTGCGGCGGGTGAACAGGGCGCTGAAGCTGCCCAGGCTGGAGAAGCCCACCTCCATGCAGGCGTCCGTCACGGTGTGGCGTCCCCCGGCCAGCAGCTCGCGCGCCCGCTCCAGCCGCGCATCGATCTGCGCCTGGCGGGGAGTGGTGCCGAACACGGCGCGAAACTGCCGGATCAGCCGGAAGCGCGACACGCCCAGGCGCGCGGCCACCGAGGCCAGCGACGGCGCGGCCTCGTCCGGGCGGCACAGCGCGGCCCGGGCCTCGCACAGGCGGGCGAAGGCGGCGCGGTCGATCAGCATGCGGCCACTCTGCCGCCGCCGCGCCTCCCGCGTCAAGCCTGCGCTAGACTCCCCGCACTCCCGTGGACGCCAAGCGCGACTGGCTGGTCGGAGGCGGGCTGGCCCTGCTGGCCGCAGTGGCCGTGGGCGGCTGGGCGCCCTTCCTCGACCGCCCGGCGCTGGCCGCCACCTTCTACGACGACGCGTACTACTACTTCCAGGTGGCCCGCCACGTGGCCGGCGGCGACGGCTTCACCTTCGACGGCCTGCATTCCACCAACGGCTTCCACCCGCTGTGGCTGTTCGTGCTGGTGCCGGTGTTCCGCCTCCTGCCCGGGGACCTGCTGCCGCTGCGCGCGGTGCTGCTCCTGGAGGCGCTGCTGGTGGGGGGGGCGGCCGCCATCGTCTACCGCGGCCTGCGCCCGCGCCTCGGCGCCGCGGCCGCGGGAGCAGGGGCGCTGCTGCTCGTGGTCCAGCCGAAGGCCCTGCACATCCTGCGCGGCGGCCTGGAGAGCGCGCTGCTCGTCTTCCTGCTGGCCGCGGCGTGGTCGCGCGCGCTGAACCTCGGCGACGAGACGCCGCGGCGGCGGTGGCTGGAAGTGGGCGGCTGGTGCGCGCTCCTCTTCCTCTGCCGGCTGGAGGCGCTGGCCGCGCTGCCCGTGCTGGTGCTCCTGTTCCGCCGCGCCCTGGCCCGTGACTGGCGCCGCGGCCTGCTGCTGGCCGGCCCGGCCATCGTGTGCGCCGTGTCCTACGTGGCCTGGTGCCGGCTGGCCTTCGGCACCTGGGGGCCGGTGAGCGGGCAGGTCAAATGGCACATGGCGCGCGTGGCCTGGGAGCGCCTGTCCTGGAGCGACCGCGTCTCCGGCGTGTTCCACCTGCCCTGGATCGGCGAACCGGTCGTGCGCCACCTGCTGGCGCGCCTGGGCCTCGGCCACTGGCTGGCCGCGCCGCTCAGCACCGCGCTCCTGGTGGGCGCGCTGGCCCTGGCCTTCGCCCGCGCGTCGCCGCTGCGGGCGCCGCTGGCACGCGCGGGCGCGCACTTCGTGCTGGCCACGTCCGCGGTCATGCTGCTGCTGGACAAGGTGACCGTGCGCTTCATGTTCGACTGGTACCGCTCGTCGACCGTGCTGGCCGTGGCCCTGGCCGCGGCCGCGCTCCTGGCCCTGCGCGCGCCCGTGGCCCGGCTGGCCCTGGCCGTGGCGGCGGCCGTGGCCCTCGCGCAGGCGCCCCTGGCCTGGTGGCACTCCCGCCATCCCCCCACCGACCGCCCGACGGGGCTGCAGGCCGCCGACTGGCTGCGCGGCCGGATCGGCCGCTCGCGTCCGGCCGGCTGCTGGAACGCCGGGCTCATCGGCTACTTCGCCGGCGACGGCCTGGTCAACCTCGACGGCCTGGCCAACGACGCCGCCTTCGCGCGGGAGGTGGTCTGGGGGCGGTCGCTTCCCACCTACCTGGAGCGGGAGGGCGTGCGCTGGCTGGTGGACGTCACCCATCCGGACGGGCGCCTGGCCCCGCTGCTGAACTTCGAGCCGGGCGTGGTGGAGATCGTGCGCGCCCGCTACCGCGTGGCCGCGACCTTCTCCACCTTTTGCACCACCAACGGGCCCGGCTGCGGCGCGGTGGCGGTCTGGGAGGCCCCGGGCGGCGAAGGGCGGTAGAGGCGCTAGCCGCCCGCGGGCGGCTTGGCCGGCTGGCCCTTGACCTTGTCCTTCTCGCTCAGCCCGGACACGATCTCGATCTGGATGCCGTCGGAGAGGCCGGTCTTCACCTCGCGCCGCTCGAACTTCTGCGGGCCCACCTCCACGTCCACCATCTTCTTGCCGCCGTCGAACTGCAGCAGGCCCTCGTTCAGGGCCAGGACGTCGTCGCGGCGGTCGAGCACGATGTCGGCGTTCGCGCTGTAGTTGGCCCGCATCACGAAGTCGGCCTGCGGCTTGAGGGCGGCCTTGATCTCGAACTGGATGGCCCCGTCCTTCTCGACGCCCTTGGGCGCGATGTGCTCCAGCACGGCCTCCGGCCGGTGGCCCTCCACGGCCCCGATGGTGAGCAGGAGGGTCATGCCCGTGCGCAGCTTGCCCACGTCCGACTCGTCCACCCGGCCGTCGAAGATCATGTCGCCCATGTCGGCCACGGTGGCGATGGTGGTGCCCTCGTTGAAGGTGTTGGTCTCGATGACCGAGTTGCCCACCTTCACCGGCACCTCCAGCACGGTGCCGCCGATGGTCGAGCGCACCAGCGTGTTGGAGCTGGAGCCGGTGCTGCGCGAGATGCCCTTCTGGATGAGGTCCAGGTTGTCGGCGGCCGCCTTCACCTCGGCCTGCGTGTTGCTGAGCGCGGTCTGGAAGGTCTGGAAGGCGGCGGCGGAGATGGTGCCGTCCTTCACCAGGCCCTGGTTGCGCTGGTGGTCCTGCTCGGCCGCGGTCAGCGCGATGTGCGCGCGCTCCACGCGGTTCTGGGCGTCGTTGAGCCGCACCATGTCGGGCACCAGGCGGATGCGGGCGATGAGGTCGCCCTCCTTCACCTTCTGGCCGGCCACCACGTGGATGGCCTCCACGATGCCCGACACGCGCGGCTTGATGGCCACCTCCTGGCGCGGCACCACCGAGCCGGTGGAGACGGCCTTGCGGATGATGGTGGCCCGCTTCGGCGACTCGGTCTGGTACACCGTGTCCGGGCGCCGCGACTTGGCCCACAGGAAGTAGACCGTGCCGCCGAAGAGCAGCAGCACCAGCGCGCCGGCCAGGATCCCGAACGCCTTCTTCATATCAGCCTTTCATTCACTGCGGAGGGCGATGGTGGGGCTCACCGCCAGCGCGCGCTGGGCGGGGGCCAGGCCGGCGGCCACGCCGGCCGCCACCAGGATGGCCAGGGCCTTCAGGGCCTCGCCCACGCCCACGTCGGGGTTGAGGAACATGGTGGCGCCGTCGCCGGCGGGCAGCAGGCGGCCCACCAGCACGATCACGCCGATGCCGGCCACCAGGCCGAGGTAGCCGGCCACGGCGGTGAGGATCACCGACTCGGAGACGATCTGCCCCACCACCGCGGAGGGCTGGGCGCCCACCGCGCGCCGGATGCCGATCTCCTTGGTGCGCTCCTTCACGATGATGAGCATGATGTTGGACACGCCGATCACGCCCGCGGCCAGGGTGCCGATGCCCACCAGCCACACCAGTATCCGGATGCCGCTGAAGAGGCCCTGCACCTTGCCGAACTCCTCCTCCAGGTTGAAGTGGCCGAAGGCGCGGAGGTCGTCGGGCGCCACCTTGTGCCGCGAGCGCAGCAGGGCCAGCACGTTCTCCTCCGCCACCGAGGCCTTCACGTGGGGGCGCGAGATGACGGCCAGCCAGCCCACCCGGTCGCCGAAGTTGAAGGCGCGCTGGAAGGTGCTGAAGGGCACGAAGAGGGTGGAGGCGTCGCGCTCGCCGTCGTCGCCGGACTGGATCGACTTGAAGACGCCCACCACCTCGAAGTAGACGCCGCCGATCACGACCTGTTCGCCCACCACCTTCTCGCCGCGCGCGAAGAGCACGTCGCGCACGCGGGTGCCGATCACGGCCACCTTGCGCGAGTCGTCCACGTCCAGCGGGTTCAGGAAGCGGCCGCTGTCGACGCGCAGCGACTGGATGCGCTGGATCTCCGGATGGTCGCCCATCACGCTGAAGGCGCCCGAGCGCCGGCCGCGGCTCACGTTGTTGCCGCCCCCGAAGCCGCCCAGCTGGTTGCGCGGCACCACCAGCTCCGCCTCGGCCACCTTCTCGCGGATGGCCACCACGTCGCCGTTGGTCATCTGCAGGCGGCGGCCGGCGGGCAGGCCGGCGTAGGGCTTCTGCGTGCGCTGCGTCCAGACGAAGAAGCTGTTGGTGGCGCTGCCGGCGAAGCCCTGCATGACACCGTTGCGCAGGCCGGAGCCCGAGCCCAGCATCACCATGAGCAGGAAGATGCCCCAGAACACGCCGAAGGCGGTGAGCAGCGTGCGCAGGCGGTTGCGCAGGAGGGTGGCCTTGATCTCCTGCCAGTGGTCGAGGTCGATCAGGAAGCGCATGCCTATTCGTCGCGCAGGGCTTCCACGGGCCGGATGGCCGCCGCCCGCCGGGCGGGGAAGAAGCCGGCCAGGGCGCCGGCCACCACCAGCAGCGCGGTGGCGGAGAGGGCCACGCCGAAGTCCACCTCCGGGCGGCGGAACATCTCGTTGTCGCCCAGGCCGCGGGCCATGAGCTGCAGCAGGGCCACGCCGGCCACCAGGCCCACGTAGCCGGCCACGCCCGTGACCAGCACCGCCTCCTTCAGGACCAGGCTCATCACCGACCAGGGCGTGGCCCCCAGGGCCTTGCGGATGCCGATCTCCTTGGTGCGCTCCTTGACCGCGATCATCATGATGTTCGACACGCCCACCACGCCGGCCAGCAGGGTGCCCACGCCGATCACCCACACGAAGGCGCGGATGCCGCCCATCAGGTTCAGGAAGCGCTGGAACTCGACCACGGCGTTGAAGATCGAGACCGCGCGCTGGTCCTCGGGGTCGAAGCCGTGGCGCTCGGCCGTGCGCTCGCGCAGGTCGCGGGCGATGGCCTGGCTCTGCTCCACCGTGGAGTCGCCCACGGTCATGAGCACCATGGCGATGCGGTTGGCGCCGTTGAAGGTGCGCTGGGCGGTGGAGACGGGGAGGTAGATGCGCTCCTCCTCGCTTTCGCTGCCCGCGTCGCGGAAGACGCCGACCACGCGGAAGGGCACGCCGTTGATCTCGAAGTATTCGCCCAGGGCCGCGTGGCCCTTGAAGAGCTGGGCCTTCACCCGCACGCCGATGACGGCCACCTTGCGGAACTCCTCCACGTCGGTGGGGTTGATGAAGCGGCCCTCGTCCATCTCCGTGCGCTCCAGGTAGAGGTGGTCGGGGTGCACGCAGCGCACGTCGAAGCTGGAGGTCTGGCCCTGGTAGGCCACGGTCAGGTTGCCGCGGATGTAGTAGCGCGCGCTCACGTGGTCGACGCCCGGGAAGGCGGAGCGGGCGATGTCGTAGTCCTGGTTGGTGAACTGCACGTTGCGGCCCGGGCGCAGGCCCTTGAAGGGCAGGCTGGTCTGCCCGCTGCGCATCCAGATGCTGTTGGTGGCGTCGTCGCGGAAGCCGTACTCCACGCCGTGCGAGAGGCCCTGCCCGGAGCCCAGCAGCACGATGAGGATGAGGATGCCCCAGGCCACGCTGAAGCCGGTGAGCAGCGTGCGCAGGCGGTTCTTGCGCACGGTGTCGAGGATCTCCTGCCAGCCGTCGAAGTCGAGGAAGCGCCTCATGCGCCCGTCCGCTCGTCGCCTTCGATGAGCCCGTCCTTGAGCCGGATGACGCGGTGGGTGAGGGCGGCGATGTCGTGCTCGTGGGTGACGATGAGCATGGTCACGCCGGAGGCGTTGATGGCGCGCAGCACGTCCATCAGCTCGAGGGAGGTCTTGGAGTCGAGGGCGCCGGTGGGCTCGTCGGCCAGGATCACCTTGGGCTGCGCGATGAGGGCGCGGGCGATGGCCACCCGCTGCTGCTGCCCGCCCGACAGCTCGCGCGGCAGGTGCGCGGCCCGGTCGGCCAGGCCCACGCGCTCCAGGTATTCGGCCGCCAGCTGGTTGCGCTTCCGGCGGGGCACGCCCCGGTAGTAGAGGGGCAGGGCCACGTTTTCGGCCGCGGTCTTGAAGGCGATCAGGTTGAACGACTGGAAGACGAAGCCGAGCAGGCTGCTGCGCAGGGCGGCCGCCCGCGTTTCGGACAGGCGGCTCATCGACTGCCCGTCGAGGCGGTACTCCCCTTCGTCGTACGCGTCCAGCAGCCCCAGCACGTTCAACAGGGTGGATTTCCCGGAGCCCGAGGCGCCCATGATGGACACCAGCTCACCGGGCGCGATGTCGAGGTCGATGCCCTTCAGCACGGGAAGCGTGTTGGCGCCCACCGTGTAGCTCTTGCGCAGGCCGTCGAGGCGCAGCATCGACTGTTTGGACGCCGCTGCGGGGGGTAAGGTCACGGCCACGGGGAGTGATGACACACCTGTAGCCATTGCCGGACATTACGCGCGGAACCGCCCCCGGGTTCCGGGGCCGGCCCGGGACCCGTCAACGCGGGGAAGGCGCGGAGGCCGCCGCGGGGGGTGACGGCGGGGTGACCGGGCGCGCGGTCACCGACGCGCTGTACCAGATGGCCTCGGGCGTGACCTCCAGGCCCGCGGTGGCCACCTGCACCTCCACCGCCAGGCCATTGAGGCTGCCGGTGCCGCCGACGCTGGCCGGCAGGTCGACCATGCGGAAGAGCGAGCGCGGGAGGTCCACGTCGAAGCCGTTGGAGAGGAGCGCCGACAGCTTGGGCAGCACCGCGTCGGGGTCGAGGGCCGCGCCGCACTTGAGCAGCGTGTCCTGCTCGGCCAGGGCCTGCCTCACGTCCGCCCACGAGGCGGGCAGGAGGTCCACCCGCAGGCGAAAGGCGCTGCGCGGAAAGGACGGCTCGACGCGGAGCGCCTGGGGTCCGGCCGCCAGTTGCACGACGCCGTCGAGCACGTAGGAGTTGGAGATGAGGCGCCCGCGAATGTCGCGGCTCATCTGGAAGTCGTGGCAGACGACGTTGGCCAGCCCCTTCGAGTCCCACTTGAAGTGC
>Ga0111538_10003153_pt1 | contig 23087 bp, 12 predicted proteins | sample SoiMethybrSBSTD1_FD_79669 | JGI IMG/M metagenome (GOLD analysis project Ga0111538, IMG submission 79669) | Bulk soil microbial communities from a Populus tree surrounding site in Tennessee, USA - Soil MetaG P. TD hybrid SBSTD1 (version 2)... | ecosystem: Environmental > Terrestrial > Soil >...
CACCGCCCAGATCCCGTTCGTGGTGTTTCCGCGGGCGATGTTGCCGCGCACGATCCCACGATTGCTGATCCGGATCCCGTCGGCTGTGTTCACATCGACGGTGCACCCCTCGATCGATACCGCGTCCGATCCGATGATTCCCACGAGGTTCGCCCGGGCCGTCGAACGAGAGACTCGACCTGCCAGGCCGACGGAGATGCCCGTGGTGTTTTGCTGGGTGGTGCAATCGGTCACCACGCTCGAACCACCGACATTGATCCCGGCGCCCCCGTTGCTCCGCGCCGTGGACCCGATGACCGTGCTGCTCAGGTCGGCGAAGATGCCGGTATTCGCGTTCAGCGCGACCGTCGTGTCGCGCACGATGCTGTTCGGACCGACGAACACCCCAACGTTGCCGTTGGAGTCGACCTGCATGTCCTCGACGTGAACCTCGGAGGCACTGGATGCCGCGATCCCCGATCCACCCCAGCTGCGGATCGTCCCGTTCTTGATCACGAGGTGCCTGGTGCCGGCGATCGAGCCGCGGATCCCGTCGAGCGAGCTCGGCACCCCGATCAACGAGAATCCGTTGAGATCGACCGTGACCCAGCTGGTCGTGATGTTGATGCCCACCTGGCCGGCGACCCCGGTCAGGTTGCCGGTCAGGTAGTACGAGCCCGGCTGGCTGATGGTGAAGGGCAGCGACGAGATCGGGGTCCGCGCCTCTACCTCGGCCAGGCTCTTCATGGTCGGCGCCGGCGGCCCCGGCGGCTCCAGGCTGCCCGCGTCGAGGTCCCCGCTCAGGAGGAGCCCTGCGGCCAGGACAAACGCGAAAACGACGATGCCGTGCCTCATGACGCTCTCCCCGACGCGATCCCGCGTCTCGAATGACCCATCACAGGTCGAAGTTGGCCCAGTGGCTCGCGGTCGTCGGATCGGCGCTGATCGGGCCGGCCTTGTTGCCGGCCGGAATGTTGTACTCGGTGGTGTTCCCGATCGCAGTGTTGTTGACGATCAGGTTGTTGGCTCCCACCACCAGGATGCCCGTGCCGTTCAGCGACATCTGGTTGTCGTCGATCTGGTTCGCAGTGATCCCGTAGATCCCGGTGTTGGTATTCACGTTGACGACGTTGCCGCGCGCGAGCCCGCGATTGCTCATCCGGATCCCGATGTCGGTGTTGCTCTCGACCAGGTTCTCCTCGACCTGAGACTGGTCCGAGGCAAAGATCCCTGTGACGTTCGCCCTGGCCAGCGAATGAACGACTCGACCGCCCGCGAACATGCTGAAGCCGGACCCGTTTTGCTGGGCGGTGCAATCGGTCGCGATGCTCGCCGATATCTGGAATCCGAACGAGGAACCGTGAAGCATGGCGGTGCTGTGCGACACCAGCGAGTTGCCCTGGATCACGAAGCCTCCCTGGGCGTTGGTCGCCGCCGTGCACCCGTCGACCACGCTGCCTATATCGGCGTAGATGCCGTACCCCGCGTTCCCCGAGGAGGTCGTGTTGCGCACGATGCTCCGCCAACCGACCCTCAAGCCGTCGCTGCCGTTGCCCTTGAGCCGCAAGTCCTCGGCGTGGACCTCGGTCGTATTGGTCGATGACAGCCCGCGTCCGCCCCAGTTGCGAATCACCCCGTTGCGGACGACGATGTGATCGAGGACCGAGAGGGAGGAATTGATCCCGTCCAGCGAGCCGCCTACGCCGATCAGCGAGAAGCCGTTCAGATCGATCGTGACGTAGCTCGTCATGATCGTGATCCCCGCCTGGCCCGAGACGCCGGTGAGGTCGCCGGTGAGGTAGTACGAGCCCGGCGTCGATATCGTGATCGGCAGCGACGAGATCGGGGTTCGCGCCTCGACCTGCTGCAGGGTCTTCATCGTCGGCGCCGGCGGCCCGGGTGGCTCCAGGCTCCCCGCCCCCAGGTCGCCGCTCACCAGCAGCCCGGTCAGCAAGACATACGCCCATGGAGTAGTGCTGGTAGGTCTCACGATACGTTCTCCCTCAGAGATCGAAGTTGGCCCACGGGTTTGCGGTGGTCGGATCGAGGGTGAGCGTGCCGATCCTGTTGCCGGCGGCGACGGCGAACTCGGTGGTGTTGGAGCTGACGTTGTTCTTGACCACCAGGTTGTTGGTTCCGATCAGCCGGACGCCCGTGCCGTTCACCGTGATCAGGTTGTCCTCGATCCGGGACTCGTTGCCGGACACCTCGATTCCGTCGTTGGTGTTGCTGCGGATGAGGTTTCCGCGCACGAGCGAGCGCTGGCCGACCCGGATCCCGTCGTCGGTATTGGTTTCGGCGGTGCACCCCTCGACCGTATCAAACGCATTGCCACTGATTCCCACGGCGTTCACCCGGGCCACCGAGTGATAGATCCGGTTCCCGGTGTTCGTGAGCTGGAAACCGGTGCCGTTTTGTTGCGCGGTGCAATCGGTCACCAGGCTCCCGAACGACACCGCAAATCCGGGGCCCGTGTTGGCCAGGGCCGTGCTGTTGGACACCACCCCATTCGACGCGAGCGAGATGCCCCCGCCACTGTTGAGCCCCGCCTTGCACCCGGTGACCGTGCTGCCCGAGCCGACCGAGATGCCGATCCCCCCGTTCGAGGTGGAGGTCGTATCGAGTACGGTGCTGCGCGGACCGACCGCCACGCCATCGCTGCCGTTGCCGTCAATCCGCAAGCTCTCGATTTGAACCTCGCTGGAAGGCGACGCCTCGATCCCGCGTGCGCCCCAGTTGCGGATCACGCCGTTGCGGATCGCGACGTGCTCGGTCGGGCCGGGGGTCGCGATCGCCTGGATGGAGCCGGGCACTCCGATCAGCGAGAAGCCGTTCAGATCGAGCGTGACGAAGCTCGCCGTGATGGTGATTCCCACCTGGCCCGAGGCGCCCGTCAGGTTGCCCGTCAGGTAGTACGAGCCAGACGCGCTGATCGTGAACGGCAGGGACGAGATCGGGGTCCGCGCCTCGACCTCGGCCAGGTTCTTCATCGTCGGCGCCGGCGGCCCCGGCGGCTCGAGGCTTCCGGCGTCCAGATCGCCTGCCAGAAGCAGCCCTGACACCAGCACGAACGCCCAGGGGGAACTACCGGTCGCTCTCATGGTCGCCTCTTCTCTCTCGCCAGATTTTGTGGGCCTCATTATGAGTTGTCGCGCGCCTGATGGTCAACGACAGACGGCATCGTGCGCTACCTTCGCATCGGACCGTGAAGCGGACATCCATCGCCGAAGGGACGGAGGAGGAGCTGGTGGCCGAGCTTCTCCGCTGCGGCTGCCTCAGCTACGCGGACGACGACGTGCCCGACAAGTGGCGTCGCGCTGCGAGGATCCTCGAACGGCACCCCGGCCTGGCGCGGACCGACATCTACACCGCCTGCCTGACCGGAGAGGTCGAGCTCGCGCGTAGCCTGCTCGCCGCCGAGCCGGCCCTCGCCTCGACACCCGGGGGCCCCCAGAGCTGGCCTCCGCTCCTCTTCGTCTGCTACGGCCGGATCCCGCACCCGCCGGCCGCAGACCAGGCGGTGGCCAACGCGACCGCACTCCTCGACTGCGGCGCCAGCCCCGACACCTACGTCCTGCTGAACGGCAGGTATCGCTTCTCCGCCGTCACCGGTGCCATCGGACGCGGCGAGATGGGACAGCCCGCTCACCCTCGCGCCCGCGAGCTGGTCCTCTTGCTGCTCGCGCGCGGCGCGAACCCGAATGACAGCCAGGCTCTCTACAACGACATGCTGGAGGGGGACGACGACGGCTGGTTGCGCCTCCTGCTCGCGCATGGCCTGACGGCGTCGGACCGCATCAACTGGGAGAGCGGTTCGCCGCTGCGCCTCCTCGACTATCTGCTCGGGCACGCCGCGAGCAAGAACCATCGCCGCCGCGCGGCCTGCCTCCTCGAGCACGGAGCAGACCCGAACGTCCCCGACTTCTACAACCGGAAGAGCCCGTACGAGAACGCACTCCTCGCCGGCAACCTCGAGATGGCGGACACCCTCGTTCGTCACGGCGCGGCAGTCACCCACCTCGAGGGCCGGGACGCCTTCATCGCCGCCTGCGCCCGGCTCGACCAGGAGCAGGCGCGGCTCCTCCTCGCCGGACATCCCGAGTACCTGGCCGACGTCGACCCGCTGATCGAGGCTGCCGAGCGGGGACGGGTCGATCTCGTGCGGCTGCTGGTCGGGCTCGGGATGGAGGCAGACGGTGTCGGCTCGCACGGGAAGCGGCCGCTCCACGTCGCGGCGGGGAGCGGATCTCGTGAGACGGTCGAGTTGCTCCTCGACCATGGCGCCGATCCGATGGCGACGGTCTACGGCGGCACCGCGGCCGGCTGGGCGCGTCACGGCGGTCACCTGGAGCTGGCGCGCTCGATCGCCGAGCGCACTCGCAGCCCTCACGACGCGGCGCTGACCGGCCATGTCGAGCTCCTCGCCGAGCTGCTCGCCTCCGACGCCAGTCTGGCCCACCGACTGGACGACCACCGCAATACGCCGCTCCACCGCCTGCCCGACGATCTCGATCGCGGCCGCGCGATGGTCGAGGTTCTCCTTCGTCACGGAGCCGACCCGACGGCCCGGAACCAGGACGGCGAGACGGCCGCCGAACTGGCCGAGGCACGAGGCCTCGACGAACTGGCGGACATGCTGAGGACGGCAACGCCATGACCCTCGACCGTGCGGCACCCGGATCGAAGACCTCGACCCGCTGGCCTTCGGCGGTTTCGCCGCCGGCGTCAGTCGCTCTGCGGCGCAGGCGGCGGCGCGGGGGGAATCGGCGTCGTTGGCTTGCGCGGTGAGCCGCGCCGCGATTGTGTGCGGCGATGGAGGGCGCCGGGGCCGGGGCGTGTCTTGGCGAGTTTCCCCGCACCTTCGTCCACCATCCCGGCGCAGGCGAGCTTGTCGCGCAGGCGGGCCTTCGGTCCGGGCTGGCAGATGCGATCGCCGTCGCACGACGTCACGATGCGAACCTGGTCGCCTGCCGGTCGCCGACCGAGGTCGCGCGCTTGCCCATGCGCGTCGCAGCCGTCCACCTCGACCACGCGGTCGCCCCGGTCGCGCGATCCGGATCGAGATGAAGCGCAGGCGGCCAGGATCGAGAGCGCGACGGCCAGGAGAGCGAGGCGCACGGATCCAGTCTACCGGATCACGTGCGGCCGCCGATGGCCATGCCCTCGGCCGTGGGGGGGGCGAGCGCCGGTCGCGGCTTACGGGGGCGGGGCGGCGGGGGCGGCGGCGCCGCGCTTGGTGCCGAACTTGTCGAGGTCGGGCTCGGGCTCGCCGGCGGTGAGCTCGATGGGGGCGCTGTTCTCGCCGGCCTTGATCTCGATCTCGCTGGTGGTGGGCTCGCCGCCGCGCTCGCTCCAGGCCTGCACGCGGTACTTGCCGGGGGCCAGGCTCTTGAAGCTGAACTTGCCCTCCTCGACGACCGCGTAGTGCGGGTCGTCCACCACGATGATGTAGGCCGACATGTTCGAGTGGATGTTGCAGCTGAGACGGACCAGGCCCGGCTTGTCGAACTTCACCTCGCGCAGCTCGCCCTTCTGGTACATGCCGAGGTCGAACGAGCGCGTCTTCGAGAGCGAGAAGACGTTGTGGTAGATCGGGTCGAAGTTGGGGAAGGAGATGGTCGAGCCGGTCGGCACCGCCATGACGTGCGGGGCGAACTGCTTGCCGCGCTGCTCGACCACCCGCTTCTTCGCAGTCCGCTTCTTGAAGGGACCGGAGAGCGGCCGCAGCATGACCACGCCGAGCCCGGTGACCGGCTTGCCCTCCATCAGCATCTCGCCGGTGAACGAGCCGCGGCCGGCGGGCGGCTTGACGTCTTTGTCGTCCTCCTCGGAGCTGCCGACCCCGGCGGTCGGCTGGGCGGCGGTGTCCTCGGCCACCTTCTTGAGCGCGGTCGTCACGCGCGGCGGCGCGCCCTCGCGGAACACCGGGGCGACCTTGGCCAGCGCCTTGGCACCGGCCATCAGCTCGGCGCGACTGAACAGCTGCTCGGCGTAGGAGCGCTGGCCCCGCTCGCCGGCGACCGCGGCAGCGGCCAGGAGCTCGCCGGCCTGCTTGTCGGGCAGCTTGCCGGCCAGCTCCTTCACCGGGGCGAGCTTCTTGGCGTCGATCGGATGGAGCTTGTCCGCGCTCACCACGATGTCCGGCTTGAGCCCGGCGAGCGCGCCGAGCAGCTCCTGCTTCTCCGCCGCCGGCACCTTGAACTTGTCGAGCGCGGCGACCAGGTCCTCGACCAGCGCGTTGAACTCGTCGTCGACCAGGTCCATGCCGGCGTGCGCGGTCTTCATGTCGCGGCCGGTGTACTCGCACGGGCCGCCGGTCGCCTTGCAGACGAACTCGACCAGGAGTCGCTTGAGCTCGGCGGCGTCGGTGTTGTGGAAGCGATGCTTGATGCGCGGATCGGTCGTGGTGCGACCGACGAATTCCTCGACGACTGCCTCGATCGCCGCCTTGCCCCCCAGGCGGTCGAACAGTGACTTGCCGGCCGGCTTCTCGCCGCCCGCGTCGCCCCCACTAGTGGTCGGCTCGGCTGCCGACGCCTTGTCTTTCTCCTTCGCCTTGTCCTTGTCCGCCGACCCCGACTCGGTCTTGCCGCAGCCGACAGCGACGATGATGCAGAGCAGTCCTCGCTTCATGGCGCCTCCCGCGGCGCAGTGTACATCACCGGCCTTTGCCTGGTGTGTCAGCGCGGACGGCGGCGCAGGGCAAAGAGTCCCAGCATGACGAGCGCGGCCGCCGCGCAGGCGAATTCGACTCCGAAGATCCAGCCCGGGCCGGGCGCGATCCGCGGGGCGGCGGCCAGCGCGAGCGGTGCGACGGCGGCGTCGCCGGCGGCCGACAGCGGCAGCGAGAGCGTGGGCGCGTTGACGGCGGCGCCGTACAAGGGGATCGGCTGGTCGAGCCCGGTCAGCGAGGCGGCGACCGCATGCTGCTCCAGCCCGCGGCGGACCGGGGATAGATCCACCAGGGCCGAGAACGAGAGAGTGCCGCCGACGGTGGCGGCACCGTACGCGGCGATCGGCGCGCCGACCGAGACCGCCAGCCGGCCGTCCACCTCTTCGAGCCGGGCCTCGCTGCCCGCCAGCGGATGCAGGCGGCGCCCCGACGACGGGATGCGCAGGAGCGAGGTCTGCTGGCCTTTCTGCTGGAAGATCTCGACCACCTCGCCGGCGGCCGCCGTGACGAGCTTCTCGCTCTTCGCCATGTCCTCGAGCGTGGCGGCGTCGGTCTCGATGGCGGCGCGCAGCATGGGCGTGTTGGCGATGGCGTCGGCGTGCAGCCGGGCCGCGCGGATCTCGGCTTCGATCGCCGCCGCGATCTTCTCGGCGTCCTCGCCGAGCGCCGCGCGGGCCGCGCGCTCGCGCGACTGCGCCATCCAGGACTCGCCGACCAGGGCACCGCCCGCGGCCAGGGCCGCGAGCGCCGCACCGATCAGCCAGCCCAGCGCGCGGCGCCTGGCCGGTCGCCGCGCCCGCCGGATGGCGCTTCCGGTGCCCGGCTGCGGTCTGAATCCGACGGTGGTCGCGACCTCGGCCGACTGGTCGGTCGATATCACCGGCACGTAGGTCTCGTCGGAGTCGGGATCCCCGGCGCGCTGCAGGAGATGCTCGCCGAGCGGGATGCCCTCACTGTCGGCCTTCTGCCAGGCTCGCACCCGCTTCTCGAACAGGTCGCCCATCAGGCGGGCCAGCCCGACCGACGAGGTGGCCAGCTTGCGCTCGCGCGCGAACGCCTCCAGGTCGAGCTGCATCGCCTGAGCCGTCGGGTAGCGCTGGTCGGGGGCCTGGCTGAGCGCCCGCATGACGATCTGCTCGAGCTCGGGCGGATAGTCGGGGCCGGCGCACACCGAGGGCGGCACGATCGGCTCCTGGACGATCTTCCGCATGACATCGAAGTCGGCGCTGGCTTCGAACAGGCGCGTGAGGGTGGTGATCTCGTAGAGCAGGATCCCGATGACGAACACGTCCGTGCGGCGATCGAGCGGCCCCGAGGTGCACTGCTCGGGCGCCATGTACGAGAACTTGCCCTTGACCACACCGCGCTGGGTGTCGCTCGAGCGGGCCTGTACCTTGGCGATGCCGAAGTCGCACACCTTCACGGCGCCGTCGTGGCTGATGAGCACGTTGGACGGCGACACGTCGCGGTGGATGATGCCGAGCGGCTTGTCGTCCCGGTCCCGCTTCTCGTGCGCATAGTGCAGCGCCGCGCAGACGTGGATGATGATGTTGACCGCGTCGGCCAGCGGGATCTTCTTCCCCTTGCGGTGCGCGGCCTCCATGAGCTGCCGCAGATCGGCGCCATGGACGTACTCCATGACGAAGAAGTAGCTGCCCTGGACGGTGTCGATGGCGTGGACGTGGGCGATGTTCGGGTGCTCGAGCGTGGCGGCCAGCCGCGCCTCGTGGAGGAACATCTTGGTGGTCGAGCGGTCGCCGATCAGGTCGGGCCGGATCCGCTTGATGACGACGATCTTCTCGAACCCCTCGATACCCTCGGCCCGCGCCAGGTACACCTCCGCCATCCCCCCCGTCGCGAGGTGGCCGAGTATCGTGTACTTGCCGAATCGCTCCGGGAGCGCAGAAATCGGTGCGATCCCGCGCCCATCTCCCCCCATCTACGGTCGCGATCGTAGCGTTCGCATCTCCGCGACGTCAATGGAGGATGTCCCGGCGCGCTCAGACGACAGCTGCCCCGTGCGGCCCACCTTCAGTTGTCGAGGTTCTCGAGCGAGAGCGAGAAGAAACGCCCTGCCGGGAAGACGCGCACGATGATCAGCGGATCGCCCATGGTGAAGTCCTGCTCGGTCTCGCATGTGGCGTCGCCGGCGTCGGGTGACGAGACGACCATGACCGGGCCGGTCGCGGTCCAGCCGGCGGCGGTGAGAGCGGCGCGGTAGTGGTCGTGCACTCCCTCCGGGTGCTCGATCAGCCAGAAGACGGTGGGGCCCTCGTCAGACTGGCCGCACAGCTCGGCGCCGGCCGGAGCGGCGGGAAAGCCGTCCGGCACCGCCGCCATGCTGCCCGCCGCCCAGCCCACCTTGCCGGCGAGCTCGTCGCAGCCGATGCGATCGCCGCACGCCGGCGCGTCGCCGTCGCAGGCCGCCCAGCCGACCGCGAGCGCGAACAGGAGGGCGGCGAGACCGACGGCGCGCATCCCTCGATGCTACCGGAAGCGCCCCTCGACCAGGTAGATGTCCCCTTCGTACGAGGCGAGGTCGCCCACGATGCCACCGCCGACCGGATCGGGCGCGATGAAGCCGATGAGATCGTTCGTCGTGTGCCAGACGACCGCGGGCGGCGCGGTGCCGTCGACCGAGAGAGTCAGGATCTCGATGCCGCCGCGGACCAGCCACAGCGTCTTGCCGTCGCGCCCGTAGCTGAGCTCGGTGTAGTTGCCGCTCGGCAAGCCGGGTACACGTACCCCGTCGCCGCCCGGCTCGCCGATCATGACCTCGCGGCCCGCATCGGTCTGGGCCAGCCAGGCCAGGTGGCGGCCATCGGGTGCCACGGCGAACCCGCTGACGCCAAGCGGAGTCACCGGGCGAGCCTCGCCGCCGGCGACGGGAACTTCGAAGACGCGGGTCCCCCCGGAACCGCCGCGCGCGAAGAACAGGCTCTGCCCGTCCCGGGCGAAGACCGGCTGGTCGTCGCTGTCGCCGGTGGTGATCCGCCGCGGCGCCGAGCCGTCCATGCCGCTCACGTACACGCCGCGGGCGTCGCGCGCGGTCGCGATCCAGGCGATGGTCTTCCCGTCGGGCGAGACCGCCGGGAAGTTGGCCGCCCGGTCGATGACCACGTGCGGCGTCTCGCCCGGGCGACCTCGCCAGATCTGCGTCTCGCCGCTGCGGTCGGAGGCGAACACGAAGCTGCCGTCCGGCAACGCCGAGACGTTGAGATCGTTCCAGTCGCGACCGGTGAACAGCGGCTTGAAGCCGCCTTCACCCTCGAAGCGCCCGACCTGGAACACCTGCCGGCAGTTCGACAGCACCAGGGCGGTGCCGCTCCGGTTGGCCGCCATGCCGCCGTACGGCAGCGGCAGCGCCTGCAGCTCCGCCTGCTGGCGTCCGTCGAGCGATCGCCAGTACAGGCGCGGCCCGACCGCCGTCATGTCGGCGAAGTAGAAGCCGCGCGCACCGGCGTCGCGCGCGATGCCGATCGCGTCGATCACCGGGGCCATGTCGATCATGTCGAGCGCGCCGCCCGGGTGGACCAGCCCGAGCTCCATCCGGTTCGGATCCTGACCCGACTGGCGGACCGCAGCGAGGGCGTCACCGGTCGCCATCTCCTCGATCTCGATGGTGACGTAGCCCGCGTGCGAAGCGACCACGCGCGGGCTGGCGCCGGGCGTCCGGGGATCGATGCGGAGGATGCGCCCCTGATCGTCGCCGACCAGGATGTCGCCGTCGGCCGTCCAGCCGGGATAGCCGCGCACCAGGCCGAGCGACCTGGCCGGTCCGGCCTGGCCGTCCTGCCACGGCATGACCATCAGCGTGCGCCCACTCTCGGTGAAGCGGACGAAGGCGATCGAGCGGCCGTCCGGCGACACCTGGGCCGACATGTCCCAGCCCGGGTTGCGGGTGAGCCGCTGGCGGACACCGCTCTCCAGGTCCATGCGGACGAGCTCGGTGTCGCCGTCGACGATGGCGTCGAACGCGATCGAGCGGCCGTCCGGCCAGAACGAGGGCATCTCCTCGCACCCGGGGTCGAAGGTCAGCCGGCGCACGCCGGTGGTTGCGATGGCCGGGGCGGCGCCCCGCTGCTCGCGCCGGTCGTCGGTCGAGACCACCGCGATCGCCGCTCCGGCGGCGCCCAGCGCCGCCAGGGCCAGGCCGGTGAAGAGCCAGCGGCGACCGGCCCGCCGCGGCCGGGTAAGCTCGTACTCGAGCGCCGCGAGGTCGTTGGCCAGCGCGCGCATGGTCGGGTGGCGGTTGGCCGGAGCGCGGGCCAGCGCCCGCTCGAGCAGGCGATCGCAGGCGCGCGGGATGTGGCGGCCGCGGGCGGCGGTCGAGGCCGGCGGGATGGCCGGCTCGCGCGCCACCGTCAAGGTGTCCATGAGCGTCGCGCGCTGGAGCGGTCGGAGGCCGGTCAGGAGCTCGTAGAGCACCAGCCCGAGGCTGTACACCTCGCTGCGCTCGTCCACCGGGGCGCCGGCCGCCTGCTCGGGGGACATGTACGCCGGGGTGCCGAGCAGCGCGCCGGTCCGGGTGACCGAGATGGTCGCCGGCGTGCGCGGTGGCGACAGCATGGTGTCGTCCAGGCCGGGCGAGCTCTCATACGGCGGTGCCGGCAGCTGCTCGACCTGGGGTGCCGGCGCGATGGGATCGGTCTCGATGTCGGCCTCGGGGTCCGGATCGGGATCGAGGGAGGCGCTCGGGTCGTAGACCTTGGCGACGCCGAAGTCGAGGATCTTCACCCGGTCGTCGCGCGTGACCATCAGGTTGTCAGGCTTGATGTCCCGGTGCAGGATGCCGCGCTCGTGGGCGACCGCCATCGCCTCGGCCGCCTGCCGGCAGAGCGCGATCGCCCGGGCGGCGCCGAGGTCGGTCGCCGCCAGCTCGCTCAGGCGGCGGCCGTCGACCAGCTCCATCACGATGTAGGTCCGGTCCGCCCAGCGGCCGACGTCGTGGATGGTCACGATGCCGGGGTGGTTGAGGTGGCTGGCCGCCTGCGCCTCGCGCAGGAGACGCGCCTCGCGATAGGCCGGCGCGCCGGAGTGCGGCAGGACCTTGATGGCGACGTCGCGGCGCAGGCGCTCGTCGACCGCGCGGTAGACCTCGCCCATGCCGCCCGCCCCGACCAGGGAGACGAGCCGGTAATGGTCGATGAGCTGGCCCGGCTCCACGGCGCCCGATCATCGCACGGGAAATAGTGGCGCAGGACCGCCCGTTGACAGTGGCGTGAGGCTCTTCTGCACGCTCGCGGTCGCCGCGCTCGCCTGCTCGTCTCCGCCCGGCGGGACCGCCGAGCCGCCGCGCAAGGAGCCGGTTTCTCCCCACTCCGACGGCGGGGCCGCCGCCCCGGCGACCGCGACCGGCACCGCACCCCCCTGCCCCGGCCGAACCGAGCTCGCGCCCGGCCTGGTCGCCGAGCGCGTCCGCCTCCCGGAGCCGAGCGGCGCCGCCTGCCTCACCCTGGTCCGCATCGACCTGGCGCGCTACCGGCTCGAGGTACGCACCGCCCAGCAAGACGGCGGCGTCCGCCCGGCACCCGGCTGGGCGGCCGACTTCGGGCTGGCCGCGGTGATGAACACCTCCATGTTCGGCGACGACCTGCGTTCGGTCGGGCTCCTCTACGACGCGCGCGCGGTCAACCGGGATCGCGACAATCCCAAGCAGGGCGGCTTCCTCGCCTTCGATCCGGTCGACCCGTCGGCGCCGCCCGCCGTGATGACCGGGCGCGACTGCGACGGCTTCGACCTCGCCGCGCTGCGCCGGAGCTACCGCGGCCTGGTGCAGGACTACCGGCTGCTCGACTGCGCCGGCGGCGCGATCCGCTGGGCCGACCCGAAGATCTACAGCGCGGCGGCCATCGCGCTCGATCGCGACGGCCGCATCGTCTTCCTGCACGCCCGCGCGCCGATGACCATGAGCGCGCTGAGCCGGGCGCTGGCCGAGCTCGACCTCGCCGCGGCGCTCTTCGCCGAGGGCGGCCCGGAGGCCTCGCTGGTGGCCGGCGCGGTCCGGGAGATCGGCAGCTTCGAGACCGGCTTCTGGGACGACTCCAACCGGCGCTTCTGGGACATCCCCAACGTGCTCGGCGCCGCGCCGCGCTGAGTCAGCGGAAGTGGCCTTCCGCCAGGTGAAGGTCACCCTCGTAGAGTGCGACCTCGCCGATCCAGCCGGTTCCGTCGGGGGCGGGCGACACCTCGCCGATCGCGTCGTTCTTGGCCTGCCACACCACGCGCGCAGCGGCGCGGCCGTCGAGCGTGACCTCGACCAGCTGCGTCCCGCCTCGCACCAGCCAGGCGCGCTTGCCGTCGGGCGCGAAGCGCGGCGAGGTGTAGTCGGCGACCGCCACATCGGGCACCGCCTGGGCGGAACCATCGGGCAGACCCAGCATGAGCGTGCGCCCCTGCGCCCCGCGCGCGAGCCAGAGCAGTCGATCATCGGCCGGCGAGACGTCGTAACCGATGACGTCCGGCTCGCTCACGGCGCGCGCCGTCCCGCCGTCGATCGACACCTGGTGGATGCGCAGGCCGCCGCTCGCGCCGCGCAGGAAGAAGACCACCGTGCCGTCGCGCGAGAAGCGCGGCCGGTCGTCGGTCTCCTGATCGGTCAGCCGGAGCGAGGCGCCGGTCGCCAGATCGGTGAGGTGAACGCCGGCGGCGGCGCCGCCCAGCCCGCTCCAGGCGAGCCGCGTGCGATCCGGCGAGACCGCGATGCGGGTCGCCGTCTCGCCGACCAGGAGCCGCGACGAACCGCCCGGCTCGACGATCCAGATCTGGCTGGTGCCGCTCCGGTCCGACACCAGCGCGAAGCGCCCGCCGCCGAGCGACTGGATGTCCTGATCGTTCCAGTCGGTGCGCGCCTCGAGCGGCTCGAAGCGATTGCCCGGCTGCAGGCGGCCGACATGCCACATCTGGCGGCAGGTGGACAGGACCATCCGGTCGCGCGCCGGCGACACCGACAGCCCGCCGTGCGGGAAGGGGAGTCCGGCGACGTCCTCGATGCGATCGCCGGCGATGGGGCGCCAGTGCAGCTGGTAACCGGTCGCGGTGAGCGTGCCGAAGTAGAAGCCGGACCGCGCCGCGTCGATCGACACGCCGACCGAGTCGACCGCCGCGGGTCCGGCGAACTCGCGCGCGGTCCCGTCGGGCCCGATGAAACCGATGTGCATCGGCAGCTCGGTGATCGCGCTGCGCGAGCCGTAGAGGAAACCGCCCTCGACCTCGTGGGCCTGGGAGATGATGACGCCGCCGCCGAGCGCGGCGATGCGGCGCTCGGTGGCCCCTTCGCCCGGCGCGACGGCGAACACCTGGCCGCGGTCGTCGCTGTAGACCACCTCGCCGGCGCCCGTCCAGGTCGGATAGCCGCGCGAGATGCCGAGCGCGCGCGGCGGACCGGCGGCGGTGCCGTCCCAGGGAATCACCGTGACCTCGCGGCCGCGCGGGCCGTAGTGGACGTAGGCGATCCAGCGCCCGTCGGGCGAGACCCGGGCGGCGATGTCCCAGCCGGGGGAGCTGGTGAGACGGACGCGCGTGTCGGTCTCGAGGTCGAGGCGGAAGAGATCGGTGTCGCCGTCGATGGCGCCGTCGAACACCACCGCCTTGCCGTCCGGCCAGAGCGAGGGCAGCTCCTCGCAGCCGGGGTCGAAGGTCAGCCGGCGGACCTTGGCGACCGAGACGGCGGGGGGCGGCGGCGACGACTCGTCCTCGCGCGCCGCACCGACCCGGATGACCGCGACGGCGCCGGCGGCGACCGCGGCGACTCCGAGCACGGCGACACCGATCGGCAGGAGGTGCCCGCGCCGAGCGGCGGCCAGCTCGGCCTCGACCTCGCGCAGGGCGGCGGCGAACGAACGCATGTCGGGATAGCGCTCCTCGGAGCGAACCGCCAGCGCGCGGCTCATCACCTGGTCGAGCGAGCGCGGGATGTCGCGGTCGGGCGCCACGGTCGACGGCGCCGGCACGCCGCCGGCGATGGCGGCGGCCAGCGTCCCCTCCAGCGTCTCGCGCACCAGCGGCCGGACGTGCGTGACCAGCTCGTAGAGGACGATGGCCAGGCTGTAGATGTCGCTGCGGGCCTCGTAACCGCGGCCGGCGGCCTGCTCGGGCGACATGTACGAGGGCGTGCCGAGCAGCGCGCCGATGCGGGTGAGCTCGGGGGTGGCCGGGACGTCGCGCGGGCTCTCCGGCCAGCCCGGCTGGGTCAAGACCTCCCACACGTCGCGCTCGGGCGGCATCGGACCCGGGACCGGGGTGGGCGGCGCCGAGACGAACAGCTTGGCGACCCCGAAGTCGAGGATCTTCACCCGACCGTCGGCGGTGACCATGAGGTTGTCCGGCTTGATGTCGCGGTGCAGGATGCCGCGCTCGTGGGCGGCGGCCAGCGCCTCGGCCGCCTGGCGGCACAGCGACAGGGCGGTCGGCAGCGAGAGCGGGCGGGCGGCGGCGACGTCGCTGAGGCGCCATCCCTCGACCAGCTCCATCACGATGTAGGTGCGCTCGCGCCAGCGCCCGATGTCGTGGATGGTGACGATGCCCGGGTGGTTCAGGTTGCCGGCGGCCTTCGCCTCGCGAAGGAAGCGCGCCTGCCGTTCGGCGACCGCCGAGTCGGAGTGCGGCAGGAGCTTGATCGCGACCTCGCGCATGAGCCGCTCGTCGACCGCGCGGTACACCTGTCCCATGCTGCCGGCGCCGACGACGCCGACGATCCGGTAGTGATCGACCCGCTCACCGGCCAGGCTCATCGCAGGCGGCGATCATCGCACAGCGCCGCTGGGTGCGCTGCCCGGGGGCCGGCTAGGGCACCTTCTCGCCTTTCTTCGGATGACAGCGGAAGCAGCCGAACGTGCCTCTGCCGGTGGCCGGCTGGTACGGCTCCTCGCTCAGGAGCTCCGCCATGGTCGGCACGACTCGCTCGACCATGAACTTCGCCGCCACCGGATCGTACCTCATGGCGCCGCCGATCGGGTCGTCGGCCTCGAGCGCGAACGCGACGCGCGGCATGTGGAAGTCGACCGGCGGCCTGTCGAAGCCGTCGCCGTGGCAGGTCTGACAGCGAAATGCATTCTCGGCGGAGAACTCGTCCGGCTTCCACTCGGCGAAGAGCGTGCCCATGCGATCGAGGACGTAGAGGCCCATGTACTCGAGGCGCTGCTCGTGCGTCTTGTGCTTCCAGGGAATCCTCGGCGCGCCGAGGCCGCCGGTCCGGGCGGCGGTCGGCGTCGCGCTCTCGGCCGCGGCGGGGCCGGGGGCGGCCGCCGGCTCGCTGGCTCGGCTGCAGGCGGCGCCGACGAGCGCGAGGAGCCCGGCGAGGGCCGGTGTCATTCGCGTCATGGCGCGAACGATACCGGGGTCGCGCTGCGGGGTCTTTCGTGCTCATTGGGAGATCGATCCCCGGCGATATGTCGGACATCCGCGCAGATCGCGCGGGCCATTTCACCAGCCTGGCGATCGTGATCCGCCTGGCATGGCCGTTGCTTTCAACTAGATGGGGTCGAATCGCCAGGGGAAGCCATTTATGTACCGATTCGGAGACGGCACGCCGTTCCCGCTCAGCGAGAACTTCATCGAGACCATCGTCGGCGCGGTCGACTGCTGCGTCGCCCTGTTCGAGCGAGACGCCGAGGCCGAGGCGCGCGAGGAACGCGAACGCCTCACGCGGCGAGCGGCCGACGAGGAGCTCCAGCGGCTCGATGCCCTCAAGCTCCTCATCGAGACCGCGGTCACTCCGCTCCTGGTCAAGAAGAACCGCCTGCGCGCCAGCCAGGCCGCGGCGCAGAAGATCTACGACGCCGCCCAGCAGATCATCCGCCAGAGCCGCGCCGGCGTCACCCGACGGCGCGAGACCGTCATCATGAACGCCGTGCCGCCACCGGCCGACGACGGCGTCATCAGCGCGCTCGAGACGTTCTTCCGCAGCCACGCCCTGCCGCGCACCGAATGGCGCCTGCGCTGGTCGGTCAACGAGGGCAGAGCGGTGGCCGACGTCGGCGCGCAGGCGACTCGCGACCTCGACCTCGCCTTCGACGTCGACATCCCGCCCGACAGCGAGTGGCTGCAGCCGATGTCGGTGTCGACCCTGCTCCACGGCATGCCGGTCCCGTCCGTGATCGAGCTGCGCGGCAAGCGCACCACCGTCAACCTCGATACCTACGCGGTCACCGAGGTCCACGTCGCGCCCGGACGCGTCGCGCTCGTCCTGCGCGAGTCGACCAAGAAGGCCAGCCCCGGCCTCCACATCGTGATGCCGCACTCGAACGACACCTCCCCGCTGGTGGTGGCGCTCGACAAGCGCGACCAGGCCAAGAGCCCGCCGTTCTGCCTCGACGAGTCCGGCTCGGCCGGCGTCCACGCCCTCTGGGCCGCCATCGAGGCGCGCATCCCCATCCTGCTCGCCGCCCGCTCGAAGCTGGTCGCGGCGCGGCTGGGCGGAAGCGACGCCGCCGAGCTGGCCAGCCCATCGGTTCTGGCCGAAACCATCCTCCTGGCGCTCGCCCCGCTCCTGCGCGAGATGCGCATGCGCAGCCGGGTGCCCGGCGAGCTCATCATCAAGCGCGACCTCGGCGGCGACCGCCGCGAGGAGATGTTCGTGCCGCGCAAGGTGCTGATGGCCAAGATCCACCTGCTGTCGGCGCGCCACCGCCAGGTCTTCGAAGCGGTCGGCCTGAGCGACGAGGCGACCTCCGACTTCGTGACCCGTATCGGCCGGCGCCCGCCGCCTCCCATGCCGCGGCGCGCGATCGCGCGCGGCACGGTCTCCTCGGTGACCGCGAACGAGGCCAACCAGCCGCCGACCGGCACCTTCGACAACGTGCTCACCGACCCCGAGGTCTCCAACCGAGGCACCGACCCGCTCGGCCGGCCTCTGCGCGACCGGCCCGACACCAACGGCCCGACCTTCGACACCGAGGAAGGCGAGACCACCCTGCCCAAGTCCTCGACGATGGTGAGCGGCGTCATCGACGCCGTCCGCATCATCCGCTCGCGCGCCCAGGCCTGAGGGCGGCGCCCGCTCAGCCGAGCGCGCGGGTGAGGGCGGCGGCCGCCGCGGCGGCCTCGTCGAGAGCGGGGGCGATGGCGAGGCAGCCGTTGGGGAAGGCGCGGAGACGGACGCCGCGCTCGAGGAGCTCGGCGGCCAGCGCGAGATCGCCGTCGATGACGCGGTAGAGGCCCTGGCCGCGGGAGGCGCGGCCGGCCAGCGCCTCGTCGAGGGCGCGCGCGGCGGCGGCGATGTCGATGCGGCGGGCGGCGCGCAGCTGGTGCTGCTCGCGGACCAGCGAGAGCTCGTCGCCGTCCCAGGTCGACACCATCATGAGCGGCTCGGCGGCGCGCCAGCGGGTGGCTGCGTGGATGTAGCCGGTCTGCGCCCCGCCCCACCAGAGGAGGAGGTCGGGCGTGATGGGCAGTCCGCTCGAGGCGAAGGGGCCGGCGCCCGAGCGGTAGCAGGCGCTGGCGGTCTCCACCGCGATCCAGGGCACGCCGAGCTCGCCGCGAAGCGCGCCGAGGAGCGGCCAGAAGTCGGCCGGCACCACCCTGCCCGTCCGCTCCTGCACCGGCTCGATGTAGATGCCGAGCACGCCGTCGGGTCCGCCGGCGCGCGCGATCTCGGCGCGCAGCGCGGCGATGGTCGCCTGGCTCCCCGCATCGGCCGGGTGCGGCACGCGCGGCCAGGCGAAGTGGGGCGGCCCCTGGCGGTGGACGGCCGGGTCGGACAGCGATCGCGCGGCGGCGGTGGTGTGGCCGAGGTAGCCGCCCTCGAGGCCGATCGCCACCGCGGCCCGCTTGCGCGCCCAGCGCAGGATGCGCAGCGACTTGTCCACCATCTCGTCGCGCGACGAGGTGAGGTAGAGGTTCGGCAGCCGCGGGAAGAGCGCGGTCACGTGCTCGAGGGCGCGCACCACCGCCGGCGTCACGTAGTTCATCAGGGTGATCTTGTTGACCGCCGGACCGTAGAGCAGGCCGCTCGCCTGCGCCTCGAGCAGGCTGTCGGGCGGCCGGGCGAAGGGGCGCGCGATCCCCTGCGCGCAATCGACGACCGGAGCCACCGGCGCGGGCGCCGGCGCCGGCGGCGCGATCGGATTCAGCGGGATCCGGTAGTAGATCGCCTGACCCTCCGGGTCCTCGTACTGGCCGGTGAGGATGGCCACCAGGTGCGCGCCGAACACCCAGTTGAGGTGGGTCATGCGCGGCGTGGCGCCGATCCGGTTGCGCCCGGTGACGTAGCGGTAGCGCGCCGTGCCGCTCGCGCTGCGCCGGCGCCCCGCCTCCCGCAGCTGAGACAGCTTGATGAGGCGCCCGAGGCCGAGGTCCTGGAACTCGGGCGCCACCGTCAAGGACAGCGAGTAGAGCGTGTTGTTCTTGCCCAGCATCGGATCGCGGTCGGGCCCTTCCTCGAACGAGGCCGCCTCCTCGAGCGGCTCGCCGATGGCGAACCCGGCGAACCGCCAGTCGAGCCCTTCCTCCCCCCCCGAACGGTCCCCTCCCGAACGCGACACCGGATCACGGGGGATGACCCCGTGGGCCTCCTGCACCTCGGCGATGGTGACGATGGCCTCCGGGTGGCGCAGCGCGTGCCGGATGTCCTCCGGCGGCGTGCGGCGCGCCGGCTCGTACACCCGGTGCTCGATGTCGAGCATGATCGGCAAGAACTTCTCCGCCTCGGCGGCGCCCACCGTGCGGATGCGGAACGGCGGCACCTCCTTGCGGACCCGCGGCGCCTCGGGCGGCGGGTTCTCCCACACCGGCGGCTGGGCGCCGGGGTGCGCGTCCAGCCAGGCCAGGCTGCGCCGGATGCGGTCGAACAGGAGGTCCACCTCGCGCACCAGGTAGCTCTCCGACAGCCGGTACCTGACCGTCCGCTCCCCGGCGCCGAAGCAGATGAGGCCGCGCCAGAACCGCTGCCCGAGGTACGCGTTCAGGTGGGCCGGCGACGGCAGGTCGAACGAGAAGGCGAAGCCCTTGGCGCGCGAGTCGAGCACCAGGTGCGGGAACCCGACCGCCAGCTGCGCCAGCCGCGAGCGCACCAGCTTCTCGATGCGATCGGCCGAGTGCTCGGTCGACATCATCTCGGCGTGGAGCAGGCCGCGCATGAGCGACGCGGCGTGGGTCGAGGTCGGCTCCGGGTCCTCGAACCGGCTCATGCAGACGCCGACCTGGGCCCGCTTGGCGAAGGTGACCGCGTCCGGGTAGTCCGGCTTGCCGCGGAACGTCACCAGGTTCAGCTCCTCGTGCCAGGCGAAGCTGCCCCCCAGGGCGAATCCGGTCTGCACCTCGTCGAAGACCAGCGGCACCTTGTGGTGGCGGGTCAAGAGGCGGAGCGCGCGGAAGAAGCGGGTGGTCGCGTAGCGATCGCCGCCCTCGGCCTGCATCGGCTCGACGATGCAGGCGAAGTAGCGTCCGGTCGACAGCGCCTCGTGCACGGCGCGCAGGGAGGCCACCTCGTTGGCCAGCAGGCGGTCGTCGTCGGCATCGCCGAACCGCGTCTGCAGCGCCTCGACGTCGCCGGTTCCGGCCGCGGCGTAGAAGCCGCTCGGCGCCAGCGGCTGCTCGCCCATCGGCTGGTGCCAGACCGGGAACGGGGCGAACGTGACGCCGTAGCCGGGCAGCTCGAATGGCGCCCGCTTGCTCGGGTTCCAGGTCGCGTGCAGCGTCAGGAGCGTGCGGCCGTGGAAGCCACCCTCGAAGGCCAGCACGCGATCGGCGGCCGGGCTGTCGGCGTGGAGCCGGCAGAGCGCCAGCGCCTTCTCGTTCGCCTCGGCTCCGCTGTTGGCGAAGGTGACGTGCGGCAGCCCGGCGATCATCTGGCGCAGCGCGGTGGCGAGGTCCTCGTCCACCCCGCCGGGATCGATCGCGGTGTCGCGGTTCTGCACCAGCGAGGAGCCGAAGCGCCCCTCGAGGTAGGCCTGCACCACGCCCGACTCGGCGAAGCCGCCCACCAGCGTGGCGGTCTGGCTCATCCCGTCCAGCACCGCCAGCGGCTCGTCGTCGATCGACACGAACCAGGGCCCCGACGAGCGCAGGTGATCGAAGACCGGCGGCTTCTTCTCCTCGACCACGCGATCCCCGGCGTAGAGCCGGCGCAGGAGCGCGGCCGACTCGGGCAGGACGCCGCCCGGCGGCAGCCGGATCTCGCGCGGCCGCGGCAAGTCGAGCAGGCTGCGCGCCGCCTCGGCTGCCTCCTCGCGCGCGTGCTGCGCCTCGAGCCGGTCGAGGTCGGGCTCCGGCATCAGGTCGGCCAGCTGCGGGTGGAACTGCCCCCAGCCGAGGACGTTCTCCTGCACCGCGACCGGATAGGACACGTTGCGCGGCGCGTGCGATCCGGCCGGCCGGTAGTTGCCGCTCTTGCCCACCCCGCCGAACGGCAGCATCGGGCTGGCCAGGTTGGTCGATCGGTTGCGGTTGACGATGCCGGCGTGCGACTCGCGGTAGAAGCGCTCGAAGCGATCGTCGTCGCCGGTGAAGATGCTGGTCGCCAGCCCGTAGCGGCTGGCGCGCAGGACGGCGATCGCCTCGTCGTCGTCGGCCACCGTCTCGAGCGACAGGTCCGGCCCGAACAGCTCCTCGTCGGTGTAGCCGGCCACATCGTGCACGCCGTCCGGCAGGACGTGGAGCGACGGCCCGAGGAAGAAGCGATCGTCGCCTGCCCCGGCCGCGGCCATCACCGGCTCGGCGCCCGCCGCGCGCGCCGCCGCCAGCGCCGCCACCACCCGCTCCTTGCCGGCCGCGGTGGTCATCGGGCCGGCGAAGCTCTGCGCGTCGTCCGGATCGCCGAAGCGCAGCGCCGAGATCAGCCGGCGCAGCGCGTCGATCAGCGCCGGCGCCCGCTCGCGCTGCACCAGCACCCGCTCGGTCGCGGTGCAGCGCTGCCCGGTCGTCAGGTAGCCGCCCAGCGCGATCTCGTGCGCCGCCTGATAGAGATCGGCGTCGTCGAGCACGACCGCGACGTTCTTGCCGCCCATCTCGAGGGCGAGCAGGACCTCCGGGCGATCCAGCATCCGCTCGGCCAGGCGCCGGCCGACCCGGTAGGATCCGGTGAAGCAGACGCCGCGCACCGCCGGATGCTCGGCCAGCGCAGCGCCCGCCGGGCCGCCGCCCTGCACCAGGTTGAACACCCCGGGCGGCAGGCCCGCCTGGTGGGCCGCCTCGGCGTAGCGCTGCGCCGCGTAGAGCGTCACCTCGCTCGGCTTGATCACGACCGCGTTGCCGGTCATGAGCGCCGGCACCACGTGCGCGTGGCACAGGTGCAGCGGGAAGTTGAAGGGACCGATGACGCCCACCACGCCCATCGGGTGGTGGCGCAGCTTCTCCGCCGGCCGCCCCGGCACGGTCCGGTCCACGAGGTCGCGCGCGATCAGCTTCTCGACCAGGTCGAAGCGGGCCACCAGCGAGCCGATCTCCGCGGTCGCCTCGGTCCTGAGCTTGCCGGTCTCGAGCGTGATCGCCTCCGCGAGCTCGCCGGTGCGCGCGGCGATGGCGGCGCGAAAGCGAGCCAGGTGCTGGACCCGCTCGGCCAGGGACAGCCGGGCCCAGGCGGGCGCGGCGGCGGCGGCAGCCTCGGCCGCCAGCCGGATCCGGTCCACCGAGCAAGCAGTCTCGAGGACCTGGGCCCCGCCACGAGCAGGGTTCACGGACGCGATCAGGTCGCCTTCGGGGGCGAGGAATCGGCCGTCGATGAAGTCACCGAGCGGCCGGGCCGACGCGCGCGATCGCTCTGGAGATGGCGCCACCACGGGAACCGGAGTGTAACCCCCCGCGGCCGTGCGGACGCACCCTCAGGTGAACATGGCGATCATCACGCCGAGCCCGAACGCCAGCCCGAAATCAACTCCGCGCAGCTTCGACAGTCTGGAGAGCCTTCCCATGAGGCCTGGATTGAGCAACGGCTGTGCCACGCACGCAGCCGTGTGGCGCCGCGCGCTTGGCGCGGCCGTCCCATGCCGTCTCGGCCTGCCGGCTACTCCGCCGGCCACCAGCCCGCCCGCCCCCGTCGCCACCGCGCCGGCCTCGTGTGGGGGTATATATTCGAGCCCCTAGAAGTGGCCAGTCTCATTTTTCAAGCCGGGCCGAACGCTGGTCGGCGCTACAAGCTCGGCGAGGGCGACTACATCATCGGTCGCCGATCCGACTGCCAGATCTTCGTGCCGGACATGCGGGTGTCCCGCCAGCACGCCCGCATCCGGCGCGAGAACCAGCAGTGGGCGATCGAGGATCTCGGCTCCAACAACGGAACCTACGTCAACGGCCAGCGGGTCCAGTCGGGGGTCCTGCACGACCAGGACGAGATCGTGATCGCCAACAACCGGATCCGCGTCGAGCTGCCCGAGACCCACCCGCGCGGCCGCAGCGAGTTCGACGCCCACGTCACCGTGGTCGACCTCAAGAGCCCGAGCATCGTGATGGCGAGCGAGGACTCGGGCTCCTCCGACAGCCAGCGCTTCCTGCACAGCTC
>Ga0111538_10003155_pt1 | contig 23079 bp, 19 predicted proteins | sample SoiMethybrSBSTD1_FD_79669 | JGI IMG/M metagenome (GOLD analysis project Ga0111538, IMG submission 79669) | Bulk soil microbial communities from a Populus tree surrounding site in Tennessee, USA - Soil MetaG P. TD hybrid SBSTD1 (version 2)... | ecosystem: Environmental > Terrestrial > Soil >...
CATGGATCCAGTGTACTGGTCCCTAGGGCTTGGTGCTTGGTCTAAAACAGGAATTTCGCAGCCAGCTGGACGACGCGTGGATCTCCGGCGGCAGAGATGACGCCAAATGACGTCGTGCCGAGTACGGCGCCTGGATTCGAGAATGCGGGTGTGTTCAGCAGGTTGAACGCCTCGGCACGTAACTCCAGAGCGGTGCCGCTGCGCATAGGCAGCGGGATGCGCCGGCTGATCGCGAGGTCCACGTTCTTGTAGCCCGGTCCGCGGACCGGATTGCGCGACGCCGAGCCGAGCGTGAACACCGGCGCCACCGCAAAGGCTCCCGTGTTGAACCACCGCGCTGGCGTCCGTTCGTCGGCTGCTAGCTCGGGATCGCCGACCAAGTTCGGACGCTGAGTGCCGAAGCCGGCGAACGCGTTGAAGTTTGTCTGTTGCGTCACGGCAACCGGGATGCCCGACTGACGGTTGACGACCGTCGCGAGCGTCCAGTCGTTCACCAGCGCGCCAAGCACGCCGTGCGCTTGTCTCGAGCGGCCAGCGCCCCAGGGAATGTCCCATACGGCGGAGGCCACGAAGACATGCGGGATATCCCCTGCCGAGTAGTCACGCTCGCGATGGCGATCGAAGCTATCGGCGACCGGGAAATTGCCCACCGGTCCAGTGAGAATCGACGCATCGAACACTGTAGACGCATCGTCCATGAGACGGGAGCGCGTGTAGCTCACGAGATACGACAGCCCGTGCGACAACCGCTGGTCCAGTTTCGCCGTGAAGCCGCGGTACTCCGTCGTGCCGACGTTGTTGCGATAGAGGCTGACGGTCGTGTACTGGGGATACGGCTTGAGCAACTGTGCGCGAGTGATATTTGGGTCACCGAGCGAAGACGAGCGCGGAATGATGCCGAAGAACGGATTCGCCACCGCCTGCTGCAGCGGCGCGCCGATGGCGAGTTGCTCCCGCGTCAGCTGATTCAGGTTGGTGTCCGGAATGCCGACGTGGGTGATCTTCGAGCCCACGTACGCAACTTCGACGCTCATCGAGGGAGTCAACTCGCGCTGCAGGGACGCGTTCCACTGCTGCACGTAGCCCGACCCGAGTGTGCCGTCCACCGCAAACACGCCCTGGCCCAGGCCGGCGGTGGCCGTCGGCTCGATCGGCGCAACACTCGGGCCGTTTTGCAAGGCAAACGCCGGCGTGACGTTGCTCAGCGCGCGCTGCGACACGGTCTGCAGGAAGGGGAACGTCGGAGTCGTGAACGGCGTCGTGATACCGGCCATCTCGATCCACACCAGACCGTATCCAGTGCTGACGAGCGTCTTGTCGGTGACGCGATAGGCGATGCCGAGACGCGGGCCGAAGTTGTTCTTCTTCAGCGGCCGCACCGGATCGTCGCCTGGGTATTCGAGGAGCTGCGACTGCAGATTGAAGACCGCCACCTGTCCGTTGATCTCATTTGACGGGAAGTTCAGCGTGTAACGGAGACCGGGCGTGATCGTCAGCCGGTTCGAGACCTTCCAGTCGTCCTGGATGAAGTACTCCTGGAACCGCGCCCGCTCCTGGATCTCCGACGTCTGCAGATCGATCGAGAAGGTCTGCACTTGGCCGAGCAGGAAACTGGCCAGTGGCGCGCCGGTGTTGGCAGTCCCCGGGAGATCGCTTCCAAGCTGGTTGAACGTGAAGGAGCCTGTCGGCGAAGGCGGCTGGATCACGTTCAGGCGTTCCCATCGCCAGGTGAACCCCGTCTTGAACGTGTGGCGATTCCTCACCCAGGTCAACGTATCCGCCACTTCCGAGACGCTGGTGTTGAAGTCGGATGCGGTATTGATGGGCGATCCGAGGATCTGGTAGCCGGTGATGTTGAACGTCGGCAGCGTGTTCGGGAACTGCGCGGTCGAGGGAATCCCGGGGATGTTGAGCGCGGCTCCGGCCGACGTGGCCAACTGCGCGGCCGTACGGTGCACGGTGCGCCGGGTATCGCCAATGCGCACCTCATTCAGCAGGCTGCTCGAAAACGTGTGCTGATAGTTCGTGGCCAGGGACCATGAGGTCGTGTCCTGTGGCCCGAGCGTGCCTGTCGTGGTCCCGCTGCCCTCAGGCAGCGGCGTCACCGGCTCGAAGCGGCCGCGGAAATTCGAGAGCCGCGCATAGGCGCGATGGCTGTTCGAGGCGAACACATGATCGAGCCGCACATCCCACTGGTTCTGGTTGTCGATCTCGCCGGCCGTGCGGCGGTAGTTGTTCGCCGTGCCAGCTGCTGTCGGCTCGGGGAACCGCAGCAGCAGCGCGCGCGCGATCGGATCCATGCGCTCGATCGGAATCGTATTGTTCGGGAACTGCGTGCGCGTAAAGCCGCCGGCACCGTTGGACGCGGTCGTCGCCGGATCGTAAATGTTTTGCGTGAAGATGCCCTGCCGCTGCGCCATGGTCGGCACATTCGACAGCACCGTGCGCTCGATGTCCTGACGTTGGCCCTGATAGTCGGCGAAGAAGAACGTGCGGTTGCGGAGCACGGGCCCGCCGAGCACGCCGCCGAACTGGTTGCGGCGGAATCCAGGCTTGGTGGCATTGGTGGTCGCAAAGAAATTGCGCGCGTTCATCGCCTCATGCCGGAAGAACTCGAACGCCGTGCCATGCAGCGTATTCGTGCCGGCCTTCGTCGTCAGATTGATCACGCCGCCGTTGAAGCGACCGAACTCGGCCGGCGGGCTATTCGTCTCGACCTTGAACTCTTGAATGGCATCGACGACAGGGAAGAACGCGACTTGTCCTGGCTCCGGCTGAAGCACCGAAATGCCGTCGAAGAGGTATTCATTCGTCCGCGGCCGGCCGCCGTTGATTCGTGGGAACGCCTGGCCTGGCGGCAGCGCCACTGCCGGAACAAGGGTAATCAGCGTGACGAAGCTGCGCCCGTTGAGCGGCAGGGCTGTCACCTTCTGTTCTGACACGACCTGCCCGAGACTTGCCGATGTGCGGAGCGCCGGTGTGTCCGCCGCGACTGTCACGGCCTCGGAGACCTCGCCGACCTCTAGCCTGAGATCGAGGCGAGCCGTCACTCCCGTCTCGATGCGCACCTCATCCCGGCGGAGCGTCTTGAAACCCGTCCGCTGCACGTCGATGGTGTAAACGCCAGGCGGCAGCGCGGGCAGCACATACACGCCCGAGGTTGTCGTGAGGCTTGTCCGCGACACGGCCGTCGCGGTGTTCGTGGCCGTCACTCTGGCGCCTGGCGTCGCCGCTCCGGTCGGATCGGTCACCATGCCGGTGATCGCCCCGCCTCCCACCTGCGCACCGGCGTTCGCCGCTGCACCCAGCACCAGCCACAGAACCAGACACGCGCGCATGAGCCGCGCAAAACTGTATATCGTGTCTAGCCGTTATTCAAATCGCCTATAATCGACTCGTAACGGATCGAGATGAAATCGTTTCTGACTGTCATCCTCTTGTGGAGCGTGGCGCTGATCCAGGCTGGCTCGGCACAAGGCGTCCGCACGTTGAGGATCGCGGCCGCGTCGGACTTGCAGGCCGCACTGCCCGAGATCGTCGAACGGTTCGAACGCGACGCCGGAGCGGACGTCACCGTCTCGTTCGGGTCGTCAGGCAACTTCTTTGCGCAGATTCAGAATGGCGCCCCGTTCGACGTCTACTTCTCTGCTGACATCGACTACCCGAAACAGCTCGTCGCCAGCGGCCATGCTGATGGGTCGAGCCTTTACCAGTACGCGACCGGACATCTCGTGCTCTGGACGCGGAAAGACTCGGGCATCGACGTACGCACCGGCCTGCGCGGGCTGACCGATTCGCGCGTGACCCATATCGCCATCGCCAACCCGAAGTACGCGCCGTACGGGCGCGCGGCCGAAGCCGCGCTGCGCCACGAGAAGGTGTACGACGCGGTGCGCGGCAAGCTCGTGCTCGGTGAGAACATTTCGCAGACGGCGCAGCTCGTGGACTCCGGCAATGCGAGCGTCGGCATCATTGCGCTGTCGCTGGCGATCGGGCCGGCGCTCAGCGCCCGCGGGACGTACGCCGAGATTCCGGCGTCTACTCACCCGCCGATCGATCAGGCGGCCGTCCTCGTCAGCGCCTCGAAGAACAAGGCACTGGCAGCCGAGTTCCTCGCTTATCTCAGGCGCGCTGACATCACCGCGCATCTCCGTCGCTTCGGCTTCGCGACCGCATCCGGACAATAAATGGATTGGCAGGCAATCGGGCTCACCGCGCGGCTGGCGGCACTGGTCTCCATCATCCTGCTCGTCATCAGTTTGCCGCTTGCCCACTGGCTCACGTTCTCGCGGCGGCGCTGGACGTTCCTGATCGAATCCGTTGTCTCGTTGCCGCTCGTGCTGCCGCCGACCGTTCTCGGCTTCTATCTGCTCATGGCGATGGGCTCCCGCGGGCCGTTCCGCCTCGCCTTCACATTCGAGGGCCTGGTCATCGCCTCGGTGCTGTATAGCCTTCCATTTGCCGTGCAGCCGATCGCGGCCGCCTTCGCCCTGGTCGATCCGAGTCTGCGCGAGGCGTCGGCAACGTTGGGGGCATCGGGCTTTCGTACCTTTATTCGCGTCACGCTGCCGCTCTCGATCGAAGGCATCATCGCAGGCCTGGTCCTCAGCTTCGCCCACACCGTAGGCGAGTTCGGGGTCGTCCTCATGGTCGGCGGCAACCTGCCTGGCATCACGCGAACGGTGTCGATCTCGATCTACGACCATGTCCAGGCGCTCGAATACGGACGGGCCAACCAGACCGCGCTCGTCCTGCTGGCGTTCTCGCTGCTGGTGTTAACGGCGGTGTATGGCCTGCGGCGCCGACCGTGGGCGGCAGCGCCGATCGCATGACGCTCGCGGTCAGCGTCACGAAGCGGCTCGGGCCCGGGTTTACGCTCGATGTGCAACTCATCGCGCCGCCGGGCATCACGATGCTCTTCGGCGCGTCAGGATCGGGAAAGACGACCCTGCTTCGCTGCATTGCCGGTCTGACCCGGCCAGACGAGGGACGCCTCGCTATCGGCGATCGCGTCCTCTTCGACGCGAAAGACCGAATCGACCTGCCCGTGCAGGACCGCCAGGTCGGCTACGTGTTTCAGCAGGCGGCACTCTTTCCGCACATGTCGTTGCGCGACAACATCGGATACGGACTGAACCGACTCGGTGTTGACGAGCGGCGGACGCGCGTCTCGACGATCGGGGAGTCGTTTCGGATTTCCCAGATTCTCGATCGCCCGCCGGCACAGGTGTCCGGTGGCGAGCGTCAGCGCGCGGCGCTGGCCCGGGCACTGGTGACCGAGCCGTCACTCCTGCTGCTTGACGAGCCGCTCTCCGCGCTCGATCAGACCATTCAGTCGCGCATCATGGACGATCTGCGGCGCGTGAACGAGGCGCGTCGCATTCCTATGCTCTATGTGACGCACAGTCATCGCGAGGTGTACGCCCTCGGTCAGCAGGCCGTGGTCATCGACGCCGGCCGCGTGATCGCTCGCGGGACTCCTCACGAGGTGCTCGATCGTCCTGAACACGGCATCCTGGCCAATCTCGCCGGATTCGAAAACGTGTTCGATGCCGCTGTCGTCGAGCGTCGCGAGCGCGCTGGGACGATGGAGTGCCGATTGGATGGATCGGCGGGTCCACAAAGCAATACCTGCCCTACGCTCGAGGTCCCGCTGAATTCGTCTCGCGTCGGCGATCCGATTCGAATCGCGATTCGTGCCGGAGACATCCTCGTCGGGATCGAAGAGCCGCGCGGCCTGAGCGCTCGCAACGTCCTGCGCGGCCGTCTCGTCGAGTTGACCGCTCACGGTCCGACGATGGTTGCCGTCGTGGACGCGGGCGCGCAATTCGTCGTGCATCTCACGCCAACCGGCGTTGAGTCGCTGCATCTGACACCTGGCGATCATGTGTGGCTGATCGTCAAGACGTACTCCTGCCGCATCGTGGGGTGAGACACCATGGCACTCCTGACTGTTCGCACCGCTGCGCAGCGTCTGGGCGTCGGCTACTCGACGCTGAAGCAGTGGATTTACGGCGGCTCCGTTCGCACGACGACGACCACGGGCGGGCATCACCGGATCGCCGAGGCTGAAATCGAACGGCTGCTGGCGCGCGGCAATCCCTCGTCTGCGCCGGCGAAGCGGACGCCGGCGCCGACCGGACTCATCGTCGCGCTCAGCGGACGCAATCGTCTGCGCGGCTTCGTCGAGGAGGTGCGCGTGGACGGCCTGCTGGCGCAGGTGCGCCTGCGCATCGGTGACCAGACGCTCACGGCCGTCATCACCGGCGATGCCGTGCAGGAGCTCAAGCTTCGCCGCGGCGACTCGGCAGTGGCCATCATCAAGTCCACGGAGGTCATGATCGCGAGGGAGGCGGAAATCCCAAGGCCCGCCTCCGCGCGAAGCGCTACGGCGCGGTCTCGCCGTAGCCTTGGCGAAGGCGGATCAAAGGGCAAAGGTCAGAGGGCAAAGGCGAGGGCAAAGGTATAGGTCAAAGGTCCAGGGCAAAGGTGTAGGCGTGTGCAACCGATAAGAGAGTGCGCAACGCCGCCAGTGTCCCCGTGCGGGGGCCGGTTCGGGCGGGACAACTATGCCGAAAGGACTGAAACTCAAGCACTTCAGCCTCATCGCCAGCCTCGCGCCGGTGATCGTTGGCGGCTTCGTGACGGGAGGATTCCTGTACCGGGGAGTGGCGTCGAGCCTCGCGATCGCCGTTGGCATCGTCGCCGGATGCCTGTCGTCGGTGGCCATGGCCAAAGCCCTCAGCGCGTGGGCTGGGAGGGTCATTACGGCGTCGATCGAATCGGTGAACAAGACGGCGCAGGACATCTCCGCGACGGTCAGTCAGCGTCAGCAGCTCGCCGCACAGCAGGCCACGGCTGCCGACGAAACGACGGCGGCGATGGAAAAACTCGCCGCATCGACCAACCATTCGGCCGAACAGGCCAGCGACCTCGCGGTGGGCGCCAGACAGGTGCTGACGCTCGCCGATGAGGGGGCGCGCACGGTCACGCAGACGCTGCGCAGCATGAACAGCCTGAACGAGAAAGTGAACGCCATCGCGCAGATGACGTTCCATCTCAACGAACAGGCCTCGCAGATCGGCAGCATCACCAACATGGTGACCGAGGTCGCCAGCCAGACGAACCTGCTGGCGCTCAACGCCGCCGTCGAAGCGGCGCGCGCAGGTGAACAGGGACGCGGCTTCTCGGTCGTCGCCGCGGAGATTCGCAAGCTCGCCGATCAGACCAAGACGTCGGCCGGCAAGATCAACACGCTGGTGAACGGCATTCTGCAGACGATCAGCGACACCGTGAAGGCCACCGAAGAAGGCACCAAGACCGTCGCCGAGAGCGTGACCACCGCGAACCAGACGGTGCAAACCTTCATCGGCGTGCGCGACGCGATCAGCAAGGCCACCGAGAACACGCAGCACATCTCGACCAACGCGCGCGAACAGTCGCTCGCGGTGGCCGACGTCCTGCGCGCGATGAACGAGTTCGGCGGCAACGTCAAGGTCACCGCAGCGACTCTCGGTCAGGGTCGATCGCGCGCCGAATCGCTGCAGCAAACCGCGGCCGGTCTCGGCGCGATCATCTGACGCTGCGCGCTCGACGCGCGCGATCAATTCTTGATCTGCGCGGCGATCGCGCGAAGGTCGTCCACGAAATGCGCACGCTCGGCGGCGCGCGTTTCGGAATCCGGCGCGCGCAGGATCGACGAGGGGTGCACGGTGAGCGTCACAAACGGCGCGAGTTGTGACGGAAACGGCTTGGTCCGATCGCGCGTCACCTTCACGTCGGGTCCGATCACCGCGTGCGCCGCGGTCGCGCCCAACGCAACGATTGCCCGCGGCTTGACGTAGGCGATCTCCGCATCGAGCCAGGCCCGGCACGCTTCGACCTCGCTGTGGCGCGGCTTCTTGTGAATGCGCCGCTTGCCGCGCGGCTCCCACTTGAAGTGCTTCACGACGTTGGTGAGATAGACATCGTGCACGTCGATGCCGGCTTCCTCGAGGGCGCGGCGTAGCAGCTGGCCCGCCGGACCGACGAACGGCTTGCCTTCGACATCTTCCGCGTCACCAGGCTGCTCACCGACGAGCATGATGCGCGCGCCGCTCGGCCCCTCCCCGAAGACGGTCTGCGTGGCGTGCTTCCACAGATCGCAGCGGCGGCACACCTCTGCCTGACGACGTATCGCGCTCAGCGTTGCGCGCGGCGAACTCGGCTTCTTGCCTTCGGCCATCGCGAGCTCTTCATCCACGACCGAGCAATTTGCCGGCCGCCTCACGACTGACGAGCCCGTGCCCACAGGCACGCCGCTTGCGACTGCCCGCACAGGGAGTCAGGGACCATGAAAATTTCACTCGCACTGTTGATCGTTGTGGCGTTGGCGACCGCATCTTGGGCGCAGCAGTCTGCAACTGGGGCGCAGCAGTCCACCGCGAAGCCGAGTCAGGCGTCACGCGCGTCTGGCGACAGCGCGTTCGCGATGAAGGCTGCTCACGCGAACATGGCGGAGGTCGAGCTGGGCAAGCTCGCGCTCGACAAAGCGATGAGCGACACCGTCAAGAAGTTCGCGCAGATGATGGTGGACGACCACAGCAAGGCCCTCGATGAGCTGAAGGGGCTCGCCGGGCCCAAGAACATCACGCTGCCGACGGCGATCGATGCCGAGCACAAGAAGCTCTCCGATCGGTTGTCGAAGATGAGCGGAGCGGCGTTCGATCGCGACTACATGCAAGCGATGGTGGATGGACATCGGAAGGTGGCTGCGGATTTCCGCAAGGAGTCGCAGTCTGGATCCGATGCCGAGTTGAAGTCGTGGGCTGGAAAGACGCTGCCGACGGTTGAGGCGCATCTCAAGCAGGCAGAGACAGTGACCAAGGGCCTGCATTCGACGAGCACGCACTAACAGCCGCAACGGTGGAGGCGGGTCGAAAGACCCGCCTCTACGCGAGCGAGTGCGCACAGACTCGCTCTATGACGAGGCTCGGGCTCGCCGCGACGTACTCCGCTTGCGAGCCGTCCGCTTCCTGCCTCGCCGTCTCGAGGGCACCTTGGCGCCCTTCTCTCTCGCCTCGTTCAAGCCAATCGCGATCGCCTGCTTGCGGCTGGTGACCTTGCGACCCGAGCCGCTCTTGAGCGTGCCTCGCTTGCGACGACGCATCGCCGACTTCACGTTTTTCGACGCGCCTCTTCCGTACTTCGCCATTGACACCTCCCTGGGCACCCGTGCGGTTGCAAGTACTGTGCTGGACTCGGCACAATGCGACATGACCGACGACACCAAGCCGTGCCCCGTCTGCGGTGAAACGATTAAGGCGGCGGCGATCAAGTGCCGCTTCTGCAATACCGACTTGGCCGAGTACCAAACTGCAAAGCAGGCCGAAGTCGAACGGGAGCTGTTCTCCGGCAACCCCGCAGCGATCTCCTCGCTTGGTCAATGGGCGATCGTCGTCCTGACGATCGGCATTGGCTATCTCGTCTACTGGGTGAAGAGCCGGTCAGTCATCTACACGCTGACGACGCAGCGGATTCAGATCGAGCGCGGACTCTTCTCGACGATCAAAGCCAGCGTCGAGCTGTTCCGCATCGACGACTTCGACATCCACCGGCCGTTCGGGATGCGCGTCCTCGGGTACTCGATGCTGCACCTGCGCTCGTCCGACCCGGATCTCTCGACGGTGATGATTAGCGGCATCCCCAACCTCGAGGCACTCGCCGACCAACTCCGCGAGTGTTCGTTGCGCGAACGCACGCGGCGGAAGATCACCACGTTTGTGAAGGCGTAAGGCGCGCTGGTCAGTCGCCTGCTGGCTGAGTGACGCCGGGCTCGTCAACACTCTTGGTGATCGCGTGTGCGGCTTCGTCGTCGCGGACGGTCTTCGCCGCTTCCGGTGACGGAGCGGGCGGCGACACGGCAACGGCAAGCGACTCATCGAGCGGGTGCCGGATGCGCATGTCACCCAGCTGCTGTCCGTCGGTCAGGTCGAGCCGCAGCGGCGTCACCGAAATCCAGTTCCGTTCCATCGCCCACCGATCGGTGCCTTCGTCGGCGCCTTCGATCGGCGTCACCGCAAACCAGAACAGGTCGCGCCCCATCGGATCCTTCGTGGGCACCATTTTTCCGTCGTAACGTCGCACCGACATGCGCGTCCACACGACGCCTTGCGGCTCCCGAGGAATATTCACGTTCACGAGGCGCAGGCTCGGTTCCTCGAGCAGCGTATCGAGGATGCGACGGATCCAGGGCTTGTACGGCTCGAACTCCTCGGCGCCTGCGGGCGCGCTCAACGCGATGCCGCGGATGCCCAGCAGCACCGCTTGTCTCGCGGCGGCGACCGTGCCCGAGTGCCAGATGGAGTTCCCCAGATTGAGCCCGATGTTGAGTCCGGAGAGCACCAGATCGACCTTGCCCCATTGATGGGCACCAAGCGACACGCAATCGGCCGGCGTGCCGTTCACGCGATACGCCGTCAGCCCTTGGATGGTCGTCCGGCGATACGACAGCGGATGCGAATGGGTGATCGCGTGACCAGCTGACGACCGCTCGACGTCGGGCGCGACGATGCGCACGTCACCATATTCCGTGGCCACCTCGGCGAGCACTCGTATGCCTGGGCTGTAGACGCCATCGTCATTCGACACCAGGATCCGCATGGACCTGGCCTGTGCAAAGGACAGGCCCAGAACTTGATTGCAGAACGTTGAGGTACTTGTGCGGGTCGTACTGTTTCACAACGAAGACGCCGGCGACGGCAGCTCCGTCGATGAGATCACGACGCTCCTCGAGCGCCACGGCCATCAGCTGGTGAACGTCGTGGACAAGGAGTTCAGCGTCGAACGGATTCTCGAGAGCCATGCCGACCTGGTCGTCGCCGCAGGCGGCGACGGAACCGTGGCGACAGCTGCGCGCGTGCTGGCTGGGCGTAAGGTCCCCTTTGCCATCCTGCCCCTTGGCACGGCCAACAACATCGCCAAGAGCCTCTGCTACGACGGTCCACTCGATGAACTCGTCGCAGGATGGGCCGACGCTGAGCCACAGTCGCTCGATGTCGGCATCGCCCGCGGCGAATGGGGCGAGCGCATCTTCTTCGAGTCGGTCGGCGCCGGCCTGATTCCGTCGGGCATCGCCGCTGCGAAGGCGCAGGAGGGTCCGTCAACGTCGAAGCCTGAGGACGCCGTACGAACGTTTCGCGAGGTCCTGGCGCGTCTCGAACCGCAACGATGGACGATCTCGCTTGATGGCCGCGAGCAGACCGGCGAGTTCCTCCTCGTGGAAGTGCTGAACATTCCATCGATCGGTCCGAACCTCGTGTTGTCCGATGAAGCCAGTCCCAGTGATGGGTTGTTCTCAGTGGTCATCGCCACCGAGCAGCACCGCCGTGTGCTCGACGCCTACCTCGCGCACCGCATCGGTGGCGGCGATCGACCGCTGTCGATGCCGCCTCTCCATGCCTCTCGCGTCGAGATTCGCGGCTCGACCGAAGTGCACGTGGACGACCAACTTCTCGACACACGATCCCCACAAACGGTATCGATGACCATCGAACCGGCGGTCCTCCAGTTCCTTCCGGGCCCCTGTCTTGCACCGTAAGAGGGTGCGGGGGGTCGAAGGAGCGCTCGAGATGCAAAGCCGAACCTTTCGCCGTAGTTCTCTGCTGTTGTCCGCATTGCTCGTCACGGGATGCGGGGCGACTGCGAAGCTGACGATCCCGCAGACGACCGGGCCCGAGCCGGCGCTGGCTGCTCCGAATACGTCACTGATTCCCACGATTAACGTCGTGGACGCCAAAGGCTGGCCCGATCGCGCCGCCACACCAATAGCGACGACTGGAACGACGGTTGCCGCCTTCGCGCGCGATCTCGATCATCCGCGTTGGCTGTACGTGCTGCCGAATGGCGACGTGCTCGTGGCCGAAACCAACGCCCCGCCGCGTCCCGAGGACGGCAAGGGGATCAAGGGCTGGTTCTTCAAGCGGTATCAGAAGAAGGCCGGCGGCGCCGTGCCGAGCGCCAATCGCATTACGCTGCTGCGTGACACCAATCACGACGGCGTCGCTGACGTCCGCACGACCTTCATGTCAGGTCTGAACTCTCCGTTCGGCATGACGCTGGTTGGCGACACGCTCTACATCGCGAACACAGACGCCATCGTGCGCGTGCCGTACTCACGCGGACAGACGCAGATCACATCGGCGCCGACGAAGGTGACCGATCTGCCGGCCGGTCCGCTGAACCATCACTGGACGAAGAACGTCATCGCCAGCCCGGACGGCACGAAGCTGTACGTCGCCGTCGGCTCGAACAGCAACGTCGCAGAAAACGGCATCGACAAGGAAGAAGGACGCGCCGCCATCTGGGAAGTCGATCCGCGCACCGGCATGAAGCGCGTCTTCGCCGCCGGTTTGCGCAATCCAGTGGGCATGGCGTGGGAACCAACGTCTCGAATGCTGTGGGTCGCCGTCAACGAACGGGATGAACTCGGCAGCGATCTCGTGCCCGACTACATGACTTCAGTTCGCGACGGCGGATTTTACGGTTGGCCGTACTCGTACTACGGCCAGACTGTTGACGAGCGCGTGAAGCCCCAGCGCCCCGACCTGGTGGCGAAGGCGGTCAAACCCGATTACGCGCTCGGACCGCATACCGCATCACTCGGTCTGGTCTACGCGAACGGGCGCACGGGCTCTCAGGGCTTCGGCCCCGGAATGTTCGTTGGCCAGCACGGTTCCTGGAACCGTAAACCGTACAGCGGCTACAAGGTGATCTTTGTGCCGTTCAAGGACGGCATGCCTGCGGGTCAGCCGATCGACGTGCTCACCGGATTCATCACCGAGGATGGCGATGCGATGGGACGACCGGTTGGTGTCGCGATCGACTCACAGGGCGCGCTGCTGGTGGCTGACGACGTCGGCAACTCGATCTGGCGCGTCTCGAGTTCACAGGGATCCTAAAAGTCCTTGGTGCTTGGTCCTTGGTCCTTAGTCCCTAGTCCTACGAGGCCTGCGATGAGGGATGGCTCCTTGCCGCGGCCGACACCACGGCGACGAGCTGATCCGGATCGACGGGCTTGGCGACATGCCAGCCGTAGCCGGCGTGAAACGCGCGCGCCCGATCGCGTGAGCTGACATACGCCGTCACGGCGATGGCAGGAACCACGGCTTCAGACGTCGGCAGCGCGCGCACCGCTTCGATCAACGCATAGCCGTCCTGCTCGGGCATGCCAATGTCGGCGAGCAGGACGTCGGTCGGCTGCCCCCGTCGCAACATGTCGAGCGCCTCACCAGCTGACGCGGCCACGGTGACGTTCGCACCCTGCACTTGCAGCATCACTCTCAGCACCTCGCGCGTGTCGGGCTCGTCGTCAACGATGAGCAACCGCAGGCCGGCCAACGCGGTCCCCTGGGACTCGCCGCTCTGCCGTGCACTCTCCCGTACGCGTACGTCGCGCACCGGGAGATGCACGGTAAACGTGGCCCCCCTACCGTCGCCGCCGCTCTCGGCTGAGACCGACCCGCCGTGCGCTTCGGTGAGATGCCGCACGATCGCGAGCCCCAGGCCGAGGCCGCCGTGCCGGCGTGACGCGGTGCTGTCGGCCTGACGAAAACGCTCGAAGACGTGACGCAGGAAGTCCTGACGAATCCCCTGACCGGTGTCCCTGACGATGACTGAGGCTGCTGTGTCTGTGCTCTGCAGTTCGATCTCGACGAGACCGCCTTTGGGTGTGAACTTCACCGCATTGGTCAGCAGGTTCCAGAGAATCTGTCGCAGCCGGTCAGCATCGCCGGTCACCATGACCCGATAGTCGGGATTGACGACGACACTGAAAGCGAGTCCTTTCGCCACGGTGGACGGGCGGATGGTGTCGGCTGCGCTCATGACGACTGTCGCGAGATCGACTTCGTCACTCTTGATGTGCATCTTGCCCGCGACGATGCGCGAGACGTCAAGGAGGTCGTCCACCAGCTGCGCCTGCGTCCGGACGTTTCGCTCCAAGGTGTCGAGCGCGCGACGTTGTGTCTCGGGCGGCAAGACGTTCGCGCGCAGCATGTGTGCCCAGCCAAGCATGGCGTTGAGCGGCGTGCGCAGCTCGTGCGACAGCGTGGCGATGAATTCGTCCTTCGCGCGGTTGGCGTCCTGCGCTTCCTTGAAGAGGCTGGCGTTGTCGAGCGCCAGCGCCGCCCATGCCGAGATGCCGTTGGCCAACTGCTCGTGCTTCGGCAGAAAGACGCCGGGGCGCGTATGCCCGAAGCAGACACCACCACGGACGTCGCCAGTTCTCGAGACGACGGGCACCGAGAGATAACTGCGCACGAGCAGATCGTGCGGCAGCCATCGGCGTTCGGCCTCCGCCGCTTCTCCGGAGTCGGCAGCCAAGAGATCGTCCACCCGGACGATGACCGGCCGGCGCGAATGTGGCAGAAATGCGGCAGACGAGTCGGGAAACGCGTGCTTCGGCACACCTGACACCGCATAGTGGTTCGATGTGTTGCCGCTGTCGTCGGTGGCGGTAAAGAAGAACACGCCCCACTGCGCCGACGTCAACGCCGTTGCCGCATCTATCGCCGCCTGCGTCAGCGTATCGGGATCGAGCTCGGAGGCGAGCGCGGCGCCGACGCGCGCCAACGTCTCGCGTGTGTGCACCTCGTCGATCACCGCTTCTTCGGCCCGTCGCCGCTCGGTGATGTCGATCGCGCTGCCGACGAAACCGAGGAACTCGCCATCGGCACCAAGACGCGGCTGGCCAGCGATGATCGTCCAGCGCGGCTCACCGTCGGCGTGCGAGAGCCGGCACTCGAAGTGGAACGGGCGACGCTGCTCGGTGGCGTCGAACACGGCATCCGCGGCGCTGTCCCGATCGTCAGGGTGAAGCGCGTTGAGCCAGCCGAGACCGAGTGCGCTCTCCTGTTCCTGCGCCGTGAGCTCGTACCACTGACGGCTGAGGAACGTCCAAGCGCCGGAGGGATCGCTGACCCACAACATCGCCGGCGCAGTGTCGGCCATTTCGTGGAAGAGCGCCTCACTATCGCGGCGCGCCTGCTCGGCCAGCTTCTGCAGCGTGATGTCGGTCAACGTCACAAGCACGCTATCCGCGGGCTCGCCGCTCAGAGGGAACGTGATACTGACCAGGACGTCCACGCGATCGCCGTGGAGCGTCCGCAGCACCGATTCGGCCTCGAACGACGTGCGGCCTTCGGCGAGCGCCACGAGCTCCTGCGCGAAGACCTCACGCGTCTCGGGCACGAACACGCTGTCCAACGAATCGAGAAGCCGCTGCTTATCGGTCGCGCCGAACATCCGCAGCGTGGTTTCGTTGACGTCCACGACACGAACCAGCCCGATATAGCGCTCGACCTGGTCCGGGTACTGCGCAAAGTACCCGGCGAAATCGCGAACTCCCGTCGCGCGCAATTCGTCGAGCGCAGCCCTGACCGCGGTGAAATCCTCGTCCCAGATCGACACGCCGGCCGTTTCAAAGATGCGTTGATAGCGCCGCCGGCTCCGCGTAAGCGCCTCGTGCGCGAGCCGGCGCTCGGTGATGTCGCGCGCCACGTTCGACGCGCCGACGATCCGTCCGTCCGCGCTCCTGATTGGTGAGACGGTCATCGACACATCCACCAGACGCCCGTCCTTGGCGCGGCGAATGGTTTCGAAATGGTCGATCTTCTCGCCGCGGCGCAAACGCGCGAGCACGTCTGCCTCTTCGTCGATTCGGTCGGGCGGCAGGATCAACGAGATGTGGTGGCCAATCGCCTCCTCGCTGCTGAAGCCAAACACGCGCTCGGCGCCGATGTTCCAGGACTCGATGACGCCGTCGAGTGTCTTGCTCAGGATGGCATCGTCTGACGAGACGACGATGGCGGCGAGGCGGGCACGTTGGAGATCGGCCTCGGAATCGCGCGGAACAAACGTGGTGACGACAGCCACCGTCTCGCCGCGAGAGTCGGCCACCGGCATCGTCGTCACGAGCGCATCTATCGCGAGTCCATCGTGGCGTTCGATCAGCACGGCTGCATCGTGAATCGGCTGTCCCGTACGAAGCACCTTCGCAGCCGAAGTGCGCTCGAGATCGGCAGCCGTGAGCACACCGCCCCACATCTCGGCCGCGCGCTGGTTGCAGCGCACGATTCGGCCTTCGCGGTCGCTGATACAGACAGCGACGGGCAGCGCGTCAACAGCGAGGCTGTCGAGCGTCTCGACGGAAAATCCAGAAGATTCCACGGGCAGCTTTCTGCGCTACGAGTGCCTTTCGACGAGGAGGCTCAACCGTAAGGGCGGTGCCGTACCTGCGACATCCGTGCCGATAACGGAGTAGTCGAGCTTGTTTGAACGATTTGAGGTCCACCTTCGCCCGCTGGGCGCGGGCTTCGGCGCGACAGCCTTCGCGTGCATATGAGGGAAGACTGGCCTGCCATGAGCGAGCCTGACGGCGCGCCGAAGGCGAGACGCCAGGCGAGTCGAATGGCGGAGAGGGTGGGATTCGAACCCACGTGCCGGTTACCCGACAAGACGCTTTCGAGGCGCCCCCGTTACGACCACTTCGGTACCTCTCCGGTGTGGGTCGTGAGGCTAGCGAACAGGACATTATACCGTCTCGCTCGGGTGTTCTCCGGCATGCCAGCCTCTTCGCACGTGACGGGCCTGTGAATTCAGTTGGACTGTGTGGGTAGTTCAAGCCGCTCGAGGTGGTAGGAGGCGACACACTGACCGGGTTCCGGATGAGCCCGGCTTCGCCTCGCCGAGGCGGGTCCACATCCCGATCTTCCCATCGTGTGAGGTCAGCTCACCCGCTGCCTGCGCACGAGAAACGAGCCGAGCACGTCCGCCGGATTGGTCAGCACCTCGCTGTGCGCAGCGCAGATCCGACGCAAGGCGTCGGCGTCCTTGGGGTCTCCAAAATGCGCGGCGCTGTAGCCGCAAAACAACGTGAACGCCTGTCGTTTGCCGAGCTCGTTCCAGAGTTCCTCGAGTTCCCCTGCCATGGTGTACTCACCCCGAGCGGCGAGTACGTCAACCATCTCGCCGTAGATTCTGACCGGCCTGCAGAATCTCCGGAGCTCGGAAATCAGCGTGCCGACGCTTGCGGCAAACAGGCCTGGATTGGGCCGGCCGCGCCGCATGAAGCGGTTCAAAATGACCCTCGGGTTCTGCAACATGAGATACCCGAAGCGCAGAGCCTCATCCACGGGCAAACCGCGAGCCGACATCCGCATCGCGACCGCATACCACCGCTCTTCATCGATCACGGCGAGCATCGTTTCCCCGAGCATCAAGCCTGTTCCAAAGAAGTCGGCCACGACGTCGGCAAGCGACTCATCGGAATCAAACAGCTGCACCAGATGGGTCTTCGTGCCGGTGCATGCCTGAGTTTGCAAGGGGGTTAGCTGCATTCATCACGACCGTGGCCTTGTGTATGCATCACGCCTGCCGGTTTTGCGCACCGCGAACGAGGAGAACCAACCCATGATGACCACGGCCTCGCCAATCGCCGTGTGTCTGAAACTGACGCAGGACATCAGTCAGACCAGAACTGTTGAGGAGATCTACGCCATTGCGCTGGACGCGCTGACGGATGGGCTTGGCGTATCGCGATCGTCCATTCTCCTTTTCGATGCGGACAGGATGATGCGGTTTGCGGCGTGGCGGGGCATCTCGGATCGCTACCGCGCCGCAGTCGAGGGCCACACGCCGTGGCGGCCCGACACACCACATCCCGAGCCGCTCACCGTGGCCGACGTCACGCTCGAGCCTTCGCTCGAGCCATTCTTGCCGACGATTCAGTCAGAAGGCATCGCGGCGATGGCCTTCATTCCGCTCGTGAGCCTCGGGCGCGTGATCGGCAAGTTCATGGTCTATTACGACCAGCCGCATGTGCCCACCTCCGGCGAGCTTCAGCTGGCCACGCTGATCGCCTCGCAGGTGGCCTTTGCCGTCGAGCGTACTCGTGCGGAGGCGCAAGCGCGCAGGAGCGAGGTCGCCGCAGAAGAAGCCAGCCGGTTGAAAGATGAGTTCCTGGCCACGTTGTCGCACGAGCTGCGCACGCCGCTCAACGCCATCCTCGGCTGGGTGCAGATGCTGCAGGCTGGCGTCGTCACGCCCGACCGCCTGCAGCAGGCGATCGACGTGATCGGCCGCAACACGATGCTGCAGGCGCGGCTCATCGAAGACATTCTCGATGTCTCACGCATCATCAGCGGCAAGCTCGAGATCGAGTCGGTTCCGGTGATGATCGCTCCTCTCATCGACACCGTCGTCAGTGGGATGCTGCCAGCGGCACACGCCAAGAACGTCGAGGTGGTCACAGAGGCGCCGGCGATCTTTCCGATCATGGACGGCGACCCGAAACGTTTGCATCAGGTGCTTGGCAACGTGCTCTCCAACGCGCTGAAGTTCACGCCGGGCGGCGGACGGATCGACGTGCGCGGCACGTATCAGGGCGGGGCGATCGAGATCGAAGTTCAGGATTCCGGCGCCGGCATCGCACCGGAGTTCCTGCCCTACGTGTTCGATCGCTTCCGCCAGGCCGACAGCCGCTCGATTCGGCGGCATGGCGGACTCGGTCTCGGCTTGGCCATCGCGCGCCACATCGTCGAGCAGCACCAGGGCGAGATTCACGCCACGAGCGAGGGGCCCGGCCACGGCACCACCGTGCACATCCGCCTGCCGGTCGGCACAGGCACCGTTGCGTATCCGGCGCCACCCGAGCCGCCTGAATCGGAGCGCGACTTCAACATGCACGGGATGACGGTTCTGATCGTGGACGATCAGGCCGACTCGTGCGAGCTGCTCGCGGCGCTGCTCGAGGGCCATGGGGCACGCGTCATCCAGTGCGACAGCGCCCAGTCGGCGCTCGGCGTTCTCACCGACATCGAAGCCAATCTGCTCGTCGCCGACATCGCGATGCCCGACATCGACGGCTACGAGTTGATTCGACGGGTTCGTCGCTCCCATGCGGCGCTCCCGGCCGTTGCCGTCAGCGCGTACGCCCGGCCAGAGGATCGGCGCCGCGCACTCGCCGCCGGGTACGACGGCTACTGCGCCAAGCCGGTCGAAGCACCGCAGCTTCTGCGCGCGGTCCGCGCGGTGATGCAGACTCAGTGAACGCCAACGCGTGCCACGCGCCTGCCTGACGTAGGATCCGCAGCATGGCAGTTGCCGTGCTGCGGTCATCCGATGGACGCCTGCGCGCTGGCTGGCGCTTTCTCCTCGCGATCATCCTGTTCATCGCTTCGCAAACCGTCGTGTCGCTGCTCTTTCGGCCCGCGGAGCTGATCAGCGCGCGGGCCGCGATGGCATTCGCGGTGATCCTGAGCATCAACATCGGCATCTTCGCGGTGTTGAGCCGGACGCTCGATCGCGCAACGAAGCCGCTGGCCTATATCGGATTCTCACGGGACGTTCCGGTGCTGCGGCTGATCGCCGTCGGCTTCGTCTTTGGAGCAGCGCTGGTGTCGTTGGCGGTTTTCTTCATAGCGGTCGGCGGCTCAACTGCGTTCCGCTGGCGTATGAACGGGATGATGCTGCAAGCCGCGGCGGTACAGCTGGCGCTGTTTCCGATCGCTGCCCTGCACGAAGAGGTCGCGTTTCGCGGATATCCATTTCAGCGGCTGGTCGAATCGATCGGCGCGTGGTGGGCGATCGCCCTGCTGTCCGCACTTTTTGCGCTGCTTCACCTCGGCAACCCGAACGCCACGATCTTCGGGGCTTTCAACACCGCCGCTATCGGTGCGCTGCTTGCCGTCGCGTACGTCTTCACCCGGTCGATGTGGCTCGTGTGGGGCATCCATTGGGGATGGAATCTCGTGCTTGCCGTGGCGTACGGCCTGGTCGTCAGCGGGTTCGAGACTGACGGGCCGGTGGATGGTTCGGTGGCCGGCCCCGAGTGGCTGACCGGCGGCGCCTACGGCATCGAAGGCGGCGCGAGCGGCAGCATCGCGATCGTGATCGGGTTCGGAATACTGCTCTGGCTGATCCGCCAACCATCGCTGGTCGGCAGACCGGCGCCTCCCCCGTTGTCCTACATTGCAGCGCGCGTGTCGCCAATCAGCGGCGAGAGCGGGTCGTCTTCTTCGCCTTCCTCGTCGGCTTCGTCTTCTTCGCCCGGGTAATCTCCCGCTTCTTGCGCGTAGGACTCCGGCGCGGCGCGGGCACTCTACCGATGCGAGTGTCGTGTGCCAGCACGAGCTCGCAGGCGTGCATGGCCGACTCTTCGAAGTCGCTCGCGTCTGCGGGCAACAGTTGCCAGCTGGTTTTTGGCGTTCCGAACATCTCAATCGATCGCATGTTCGGGAACTCGCGCTGCAGGCTGGCGTGATCCTCCTCGCGTGTAGCCAGCCACACACCGTTGTCGCGACGCTCATCGGACCGGTCGCGAAGGATGAGCACGATCTTCTCCCTCACGTACACGGCCAGGCAGCCGAACATCGGCTTTGTGACCGGTGACACTGATTCGAGCGCGTCGAGCACGAACTCGTGCGGCACGCGCGAGCGGGGCGTGCCGCGCAGGAACGTGTCGGTCTTTTTTTTCATCGTGGTGCGAGCTTGGGCGGCCGCTTTCCCTGTCGTATGGCGCCAGCAATCGGGACGTAGTCCAGCTCGAGACCACTGTCCACACACCGCAGCATGAGGCCGCCGCGGCTCATATCGCCGCGACCGACGAATGAGGACGGAAACAACAGACGGTCACCAAAGATCGGCAGCAGCACTTCGACGTACTTGCCAGACGCAACGCTGCCCAGCAGCACGACCTCGCAATCGGGCCCGACCGAATCGAGCAGCGACCGCGCACTACGCTCGAGCGGCCGGCGATACCGGACATTCTCGATATCGATCGGCTCGCCGGCAAACCCGCGCAGCGAGTCGAGCGTGACGAACACATCAGCGGCACGCAGCCCGGCGTTGGGCGTGATCACCAGCACACCGCCGGCAACAACTGGATCGCTCGGATCCGGCGGGCTGCTGAAACGGCGCGCGTAGGCGAGCTTGCCACGGAAGTAGAGCCCGCTGACGAAGCTGAACACATCGCCGAGCATCGCGCCCTGTGACGTCCGCAACTGCTGCGCCACCGCGAACCGCGCAGCCTCCGACATCACCTGCTTGGCACGGGTTCCTCCGAGGTTGGCAGGAGAGAGCAAGAAGATGCGCTTGCCGGCGGCTGGGCCGCCATCGGGGTACGTCTTGTACACAGTCGTCGGGCTTCGAGACTCATCATAGGCCAGCTGGCCGGCGAGTGCTTGGCACTCACGTTGCGTCGTCATCGAGCGGAGGGTGTATCAATGCCGGAAAAGGAAACACTGAAACGGGCGCGTGCCGACAAGCGCGCCGGTAAATCGCCGACGACGCAAGCTGGTGAGTTCGTGCGGGAGGAAATCCACCACGTGCGCGAGGGGAAGCACGGCGCGCGTTCCGCCAAGCAAGCGATTGCGATCGGATTGTCGAAGGCTCGCCGGGCCGGCGTCGATCTGCCGTCCCCGCCATCAAGCGCCAGCGAATCCACGAAACGGAGCGCCGCTTCGGCGCGGCGTCGGGCCAAGAGCAGCCGGCGATCGTCGCCGAAGCGTGCCCGCGCGTCGCTGCGACGGCTCAAACGCGAACCGCGGAGCGCCGCATCACACAAGGCGCTGTCGCGTCAGGCGAAGTCCTCCGCCAGCCGCCGTTCGCGCAGCTCACGCGCGGCGGCAGCACGCAAGGCCGCGCGCACGAGGAAGCGCACGCAGCGTCAGAGCGCGTGAATCTGGAGCGGTGCTTCACGCATCCACGTCGATGCGCTCGGAGCGCCGCTTCTCCCAGAAGAATTTTTGAATGATCGTCCGGCAGTCCACCTCGAGCACCCCGCCGGTCACCACGAAGCGGTGGTTGAGCCCCGGCTGCTCGAGCGCTCGGACCGCGGAGACCAGCGCACCAGTCTTCGGCTCGGTGGCGCCGTAGACAACCTCGCGTACGCGTGCGTGCACCAGCGCGCCCACACACATGAGACACGGTTCGATCGTCACGTAGACGGTGGCGTCGGTGAGACGGTAGTTGCCCAATGCGCGCGCCGCTTCCCTGAGCACGAGGACTTCAGCGTGCGCCGTGGGATCCACGGATCGGATTGGCTGATTGAACGCCTCTGAGATGATGCGGTCGTTGACGACCAGCACCGCGCCAATCGGTACTTCGCCGGCCGCCGCGCCGAGCCTCGCCTGCTCTAGCGCCGCTTCCATGAACGTGTCGGTCATGAAGTCTCCGGTCTCCGGTCTCCGGTCTCCGGTCCACGGTCCGCACTGAAGACCGAAGACCAAAGACCTAAGACTAAAGACCAAAACTATCCAAGGAAGAACCGATACGCCGGGTTGTCGTACTCAGGCGTGTACGGATACGCGAGCTCGTCAAGGAAGGCGCGGAATGCCGCGAGATCCTCGTCGGCGACTTCGAAACCGGCGAGGACGCGGCCGTAGTCGGCGCCATGATTCCGGTAGTGGAAGAGGCTGATGTTCCAGCGTCCACCGAGCTTCTCGAGAAACTGGGCGAGCGCGCCTGGGCGCTCCGGGAATTCGAAGCGGCAGAGCCGCTCGTTGCGGACCTCTGGCGCGTGGCCACCGACCATGTGGCGCACGTGCAGCTTGGCCAGCTCGTTGTCGGTGAGGTCCACGGTTTCGTAGCCAGCGGAAGCCAGCTGAGACATCAGCGACGATCCGTCCTGCCGCGATTGCGTGGCGAAGCCGACGAAGATGTGCGCCTGCTGGCGGCCGCTCAATCGATAGTTGAACTCGGTGACCGTCCGCCGGCCGATCACCGAGCAGAACTTCTGAAACGATCCCGGCTTCTCTGGCAGCGTGATGGCGATGAGCGTCTCGCGCGCCTCACCGACCTCGGCGCGCTCGGCGACGAACCGCAGGCGATCGAAGTTGATGTTGGCGCCGCTGAGCAGCGCGACGAGCGACTGGTTGCGCGCGCCTTCGCGCTCGACCCACGTCTTCATGCCGGCGACGGCGAGCGCACCGGCCGGCTCCATCACCGTACGCGTATCGTCGAATACGTCCTTGATCGCGGCGCAGATCTCGTCGTTGGTCACGCGCAGGACTTCATCGACGGTCCGCTGCGCGATCGAGAACG
>Ga0111538_10003156_pt1 | contig 23073 bp, 14 predicted proteins | sample SoiMethybrSBSTD1_FD_79669 | JGI IMG/M metagenome (GOLD analysis project Ga0111538, IMG submission 79669) | Bulk soil microbial communities from a Populus tree surrounding site in Tennessee, USA - Soil MetaG P. TD hybrid SBSTD1 (version 2)... | ecosystem: Environmental > Terrestrial > Soil >...
ACGCGGAGGAGCTTGGGCTGCAGCTCCTGCGGCATCTCGCCGATCTCGTCGAGGAAGATGGTGCCGCCGTCGGCCTCCTCGAAGACGCCGATGCGGCGCGACTCGGCTCCGGTGAAGGCGCCCTTCTCGTGGCCGAAGAGCTCGCTCTCGAGCAGGTTGGCCGGGATCGAGCCGCAGTCCACCACCATGAAGGGTTGCTGGTTGCGGGCGCTCGCCCGGTGAATCGATTCGGCGGCGCGTCCTTTGCCGGTCCCGGTCTCGCCCTCGAGCAGCACGGTCGCGTCGCTGCGCGCGGCACGCTCCAGCATGGCGAAGGAGGTGCGCATCGGCACCGATCCGCCGACCATGAAGCCGAAGCTCGACGACTCGGAGAGCGGTAGCTGGTTCGACTCGTTCCTGAACTGGAAGCGGATGACCGCCCGGCCGAGGCGCAGGATGCTGCCGCCGCGCAGGAAGCCCTCCACCACCTGGACGCCGTCGATGAAGGTGCCGTTGCGCGACTGGAGGTCCACCGCCCGCGCGCCGTCGGCGTCGATGCGGATCTCGCAGTGGTAGCGCGACACGGTCGCGTCCTCGATCACGAAGTCGTTGTTGGCGAACGACCCGATCGAGCAGCGGTCGCCCTCCGACTGCCAGGACTTGCCCTCGCCGGGCCCCTCGACCACCGCGAGGCGGAAGCCGCGCACGGTGTGAATGGCCGGCGCAGCGGCCATCCCGTGGGTCATCGTCGAGCCGCCGAATCCGTCGCGGTCGCTGTCCTCGAGGCGCGACGACATCAGAGCCCAGGCTATCAGGTGCGCGCCTCACCCTGCATCAGAGTCCCCGCCCCGAATCTGGGATTTCGCGAGCGGGCCGCCTGCAGCGCGGCGGAATCACTGGCTGACGCACGTACTGGCGCGTGGCGGGCCGTGCCGAACCGCGCCGCGCCGCCAGCGCGCACTCGCTCCGCCCCCGGCCGGGAGAGACGGCCGTCATTCGTGTAGGAGCGAGCGCGCGCTGGCGGCGCGGAACCCGACGACTACTTCTTCGCGTGCTTCTGGTGGCTCGGGTGGTGGCACATCTCGCCGCTCTTCTTGTCCGCCATCTCCTTGTCCTTCTGCGGGTTGGCGCTGGCGGCCCTGAGCGCGGCGTCGAAGCGCGGGTCGCTCTGCAGGCTCTTGAGGTCGTCGTCCTTCTTCATGTGGTCGGCCATCCAGAAGCCGGCCTTGATCGACTCGTCGAGCGTGGCGAACGCCTTGTCGGTCTCGCCCTTGAGGGCGTGGACGCAGGCCGCGTTGTAGAGGGCGGTCGCGCGGACGTCCTCGAACTTGGCTGCGCGCTCGTGCACCGCCAGCGCCTCGTCGAGCCGGCCCGCCGCGTGGAGGGCGTAGCCCTCGAGCAGCACGGCCTTGCCGTTCTCCGGGTGGGCCGCGGCGATCGCCTCGAACCGGGCGGCCGCCTCGCCGTACTTCTCCTCACCGAGGAGATCCTTGGCCTCGGCCATCGCCGGGTCCTTGGCGCGCTCGCGGGCGCACTCTCCGGTGTGCTCCACCTTTTCGGCGGTGCCATGGGTCTCCTGGCGCGCCTCCGCCACCGACGGCTGCGAGCTCGACTGGTTTGCCTTGCCGCCGCACGCGCCGGCTGTCACCACCAGCACGAAGCTGGCAACCATGCTGATCCGGTTCATCATCTGAGCATCCTCCTGGGTGTACAGCCGGCTCCTCACTGCACCGGTCGTACCGGGTGCGATGCCGCGCAACGTCGCGAAACCGGACGGCCCCGGGCCGTAACACCGTCACAGCGCCGACCCTTTCGCCTGTAACCGGTGACGGCACCTGGCCGGTTGCCCCGCCTCGGCTAGGCTGAGGAGAATGACGGGCGGCGCGAGGTGGGCGATGGCGGCGATCGCGCTCCTCGCCGCCGCGCCGGCGGCGCGCGCCGACGCCATCCTCGAAGAGGTCCGCATCGTCGGCCGCGCCGGCCCCGGCGCGCCGTGGCGGGACGGCCCGACCGAGGCGCGGCTCGACGCCCGGCCCGAGCTCATGGTGGTCGGGCTGGCCCGCGACAGCGGCCGGCGGGTCTACCTGGTGGATCCGGTGGACGAGCCGCTCGAGCTCGGCGGCAAGAGAGTGCGCGCCGCCGATCGCCGGCGCTGGCCGACCGAGGTCGCCGTCCGCTGGTCGCAGGTCGAGCCGCACGCCTTCCGCGAAGGCGACCGCGCCTCGCCGGTCGGCACCACGACCGCGTGGCACAGCAACGTATCGACCGATCCGCGCGACTTCGGCCGCTGGCTCGGCTACGACGAGATCACCTACTTCGAGACCCGCCTGCCCGGCAAGACGCGCGGCCCGGTGGCCCGGCGCCGGCCGGCGCTGGTGCGACCCTCGAGCCGCGAAGAGGACGTGCACGGCGGCCTCGGCACCATGCGCTACAAGGTCGAGGTCACGCTGGCGGACGGGCGCGTGCTGGCGAGCCCCGGCGCGCGCGCGGTCGACCGCTACGGCATCCTGCCCTCGGTGCACCGGGTCTCGCTGCGGCGCGACGACACCATCCTCGGCCACCTCACCGCCTACTTCCTGGTGCCGGAGGTATTCGGCTCGGCCGGGCCGGGGCGGAATCACCAGACCGAGCGCTTCGTCGGGGCCGACTGCGCCGACGTCCTGACCGGCGCGGTCCGCCGCGCGGGCTACCAGAAGGTGTGGCATGCCAGCGCGGCGGCGCTGGTCCGCTACGCGCGGGTGGTCGCGGGACCGGCCGTGCTCGACGAGAGCGGACATCCCGATCACCCGATCCTCGGCGTGGCGGCCGGCGACATCGTGCGCATCGACTACGGCGGCAGCCTCACCGGTGCCACTCCGCGCAGCTGGGATCACGTCGGCCTGCTGTGGCGCGACCGGAGCGATCCGGACGGGCCGGCGGGCGGCGGACCGGACGGGGCGCTCGACGGCTTCGATCTCGTCGTCCACATGGGTCACCCGCGGCTCGAGATCGAACCCTTGTCGGCGCAGGCGCCGGCGCGGGTGGACGTGCTTCGGTGGGACCTCCGCCACCTGGGGCCCCGGCGGCGCGCGCGCTGACGTACCATCCGGTCGGTGTCGCCGTCCCGCCAGGTCGCGCTGGCCGTGCTGCTCGCCGCGCTGGTCTGCGCCGTCCGGCCGGCCGCGGCCGAGCGGCCGGTCTCGAAGCGGCGGCGCGCCGCGGCGATGGGTGCCGCCGTGTTCCCCGGCGTCCTCGCGCACGGCGCGGGTCACTTCGTCCTCGGCGAGAAGACGGTGGCGCGCCGCCTGCTCGTCGGCGAGGGGATCGGGCTCGGGGTGGCGGCGGCGGGCGCCGTCCCGCTGGCCCTCACCGGCGCCTCGCGCCACTACGCGGCGCCGCCCATCGCCATGGTGGTCGGTGGGGTCGGCATGTTCGCGCTCTCCTGGGCGGCCGACCTCTACGGCGCCACCGGCGCCGCCGGCCCGCGCGCGCCGCCCGAGGCGGCCCCGGTCGAGCTCGAGCTCGGCTACGGCTACGTCTACGACCCGCGCTTCGACTATCGCAACTTCGCGGTCACCGCGGCCTCGGTCGAGCTCGGCTGGTTCCGGGTCGCTCCGGTCGCCTGGATCGCGCTCGGCGACGACAACCAGCGGCTCCGCCTGGAGGGCGCCTACCGGCTGGCCGGCGACGGCGGCATGCGCGCCACCGGCGACGCCAGCCACTTCGAGATCCAGGCGGCCGCCACCCATCACCGCTACCCGGACGACGGCTTCGCGGTCGAGACCCTCGAGGCCTCGGTCGCCGGTCGGCTCGACATGGCGCGCGTCGGCGACAGCCTGGCCGGCTCGTTCGCCGATCTCTCCCTCGGCATCGGCAGCGAGCTCACCAACTACTACGCGCCCGGCGCCGGCGCCGACCTGGGCGAGATGCTGCTGGGCCGCTTCGGATACGGCGTCGCCTTCGGCTGCCCGGGCGGCACGCACGGCGAGGCCTCGATCTACTACGACCACCGGCGCGATACCTTCACCGGCGGGATCAGCCCCGGTACCGGCCCTGGCTCCGGCTTCATCGGCCTGTTCGGGGTCGAGACGCGCGTCCACCTCGGCTCGCGCTGGGGCGTTCGCGCTCGCTTCGAGCAAGGCGCCGCCCGCGTCTTCAGCCTCGGCATCCTCACCCGCTTCGGAGACACTCCATGATCGTCCGCTGCGTCGCCATCGCCATCGCCATCGCCATCGCCATCGCCGCCTGCGTCCGCCCCGCCGAGGAGCGCACGCTCGAGGATCTCGAGGTCGGCATCGCCGACGACGGCGACGGCCTGGCGATCGAGGTGGAGGAGGGGGCCGCCCAGGTGCGCAGCATCGGCGGCGGCGCCGCCCTGCTGTGGGCGCAGGCGCCGGTCGTGCGCGCCACTCTCGGCGCGGCGGCCGACACCGCCCTCACGCTCACCGTCGAGAACTGCATGCCGGGGGCAGAGCTGAGCGCGCTGGCGTCCGGCCGCCCTCTCGCGGTGACCGCGCTGGGCGGCGAGCGCCCGACCGTCTGCCGGTTCTCGCTCGAGCTGCCCGCCGGCGAGGAGGTAGCCCTCGATCTCGCGCCGCCCGACGCCGCTCGCGTCGAGCCCTTCCGCTTCGCCGCGATGGGTGACATCCAGACCGCGCTGCCCTCGGTGGGGGACGTCTTCTCCCGGATCAACGCCGAGCCTGACCTCCGCTTCGTCATCTCGATGGGTGACGTGGTCGAGGACGGCCGGCTCGACCAGTACGAGCTCCTGGTCGACAAGCTGGCCGAGCTCGACATCCCCTACTTCTCCACCATCGGCAACCACGAGCTGCGCGCCAACCTCGACCGCTGGCACGAGCTGTTCGGCCGCTACAACGTCCACTTCACCTTCAAGGGGGTCGCCTTCTCGTTCGTCGACTCCGGCAACGCCTCGATCGACCCTCTGGTCTACGACTGGCTGGAGGACTGGCTGGCCGACGCGGGCGACACGGTGCACGTCTTCGGCACCCACTACCCGCCGATCGACCCGGTCGGCGCGCGCGCCGGCTCGTTCCGCAGCCGCAAGGAGGCGGCCAAGCTGCTCGCCATGCTGGCCGGCGGCGGCGTCGACCTCACGCTCTACGGCCACATCCACTCCTACTACGCCTACTCGAACGCCGGCATCCCGGCCTACATCTCGGGCGGCGGCGGCGCCATCCCCGAGAAGCTCGACGGCATCGGCCGCCACTTCCTGGTGGTCGAGGCCGACCCTCCCGGTGGCCTCGGCCCGGTCGGCGTGGTCCGGGTGGATCCGGAATAGTCGGCCGCCCCCGCGCGTTCGATCGGGATGGAGCGCTGCGACGTCCTCGTCGTCGGAGCCGGACTGGCCGGGCTGGCCTGCGCCCGCGGCCTGGCCGCCGCCGGCATCCGGACCGTGCTGGTCGATCAGAAGCGGGCGCTCGGCGAACGCATCCACACGACCGGCATCTTCGTCCGCCGGACGTTGGAGGACTTCGCCCTGCCGGACGATTGCCTGGGCCCGGCCGTCCGCCATGTCGTCCTCTACTCGCCCAGCCGGCGCCGCCTCGCGCTGGCGAGCCAGCACGACGAGTTCCGGGTCGGCCACATGGGCGCGCTCTACCAGCGCCTGCGCGAGGACGCCGCCGCCGCCGGCGCCGAGGTCTGGTCCGGCCACCGCCTGGTCTCCGCCCGCACCACCGTCGCCGGCGTCGAGGTCGCTCTCGAGGAGGTCGGCGCCGCCGCCGGCCCGCGCCGCCGGATCCGCGCCGGCTTCGTGGTCGGCGCCGACGGAGCCCGCTCGCCGGTCGCCGCCCACCTCGGCCTCGATCGCAACCGCGCCTTCCTGATCGGCGCCGAGGACGTCCTGCCCTCGGCCCTCGGCTCCGGCGAGCCGCCGGTCATGCACTGCTTCGTCGATCCCGATCTGGCGCCCGGCTACCTGGCGTGGGTGGTCGACGACGGCCACGAGGCTCACGTCGGCGTCGCCGGCGACCCGGCGCGCTTCCGTCCGCTCGCCGCGCTCGCCGCGTTCCGCGCCGGGCTCGCCGGCCTGGTCCCCCTGTCCCGCGGTGCCCGCATCGAGCGGCGCGGCGGCCGCATCCCGGTCGGCGGCCTGCTTCGCCGCATCGCCAGCCAGCGCGCGCTCCTGGTCGGCGACGCGGCCGGCGCCGTCTCGCCGCTCACCGCCGGCGGGCTCGATCCCTGCCTGCGCCAGTCGCGCCTGGCGGTCGACGTCATCTGCGCCTGGCTCGGGGACGGCCGCCGCGAGGCCCTCGACGCCTACCAGGCCCCGGCGCTGCGCCGCCGCTTCCGCGGCCGCATGCTCATGCGCCGGGTCTTCGATCGCCTGCACAACCGCACCGCCGCCGAGCTGGCGCTCGCCGCCCTGCGCGCCCCGCCGCTCGCCCCGGTCGCCGGCCGCGTCTTCTTCGGCCGCGGCTCCTTCCCCGACCTCGACCTCGAGCGCCTGCTCGCCGAGACCGCCCGCCCGCGCCTGGCCGGACTCGCCACCCTGCTGCCGCGCCGCTCCTCGACCCGACCGCGCTACAGCGTGGGAGCCGCAGCGGGGCGGTGGCGCTGGTAGAGGGCGTGCACGCTCCGGCGCAGCGCGCGCCCCTTCTCCGGGTCGACCATGTGGACGTAGTTGGCGAAGCCCCACGCCGCCGCCAGCACGTCCGCGCTCCGTCCCCACCGCTTGCCGTCCGGGCCGTCTTTCGCGATCTGGTGGAGGAGGGCGCGGAAGCGGCGCAGCTGGTCGCGCGGCACCCCGAGGCGGCGGTTCACCACCAGGCCGGTCACCTCCTGCCGCCGTCCCGCCCGCAAGACGCGGGTCTTGCCCGGATGAACGCGAAAGCCCTCGGCCGCGACGATCCGGCCGACCGCGCCGACCAGCGGCCCCACCGCGGCCGTCGCCGACGGCGGCCCCGAGAACGTCAGGTCGTCGGCGTAGCGGGTGTAGACGAAGCCGAGCCGGCGCGCGAGACCGGTCAGCCGCCGGTCGAGCCGGCGGCAGGCCAGATTGCTGAGCGTCGGGCTGGTCGGCGCGCCCTGCGGGAGGTGGCGCGCGGTCGTCGCCACGTGCCACACCTCGCCGTCGAGCGAGACGCTCTGGACCTCCGGCTCGGTCGACAGGAGCGCCAGCACGGTCGCCACCTGCTCGCCGTAGCCCAGCCCGCGGTAGAGACCCTTCACCCGCCGGTAGTCGAGCGTCGGGAAGAAGTCCTCCAGGTCGAGGTTGACCACCACCGCGGCGCCGACGTGCGGGCCGGCGTTCGACACCGTCGATCGCCCGGCGACGAAGCCGTGCGCCGCCGCGTCGACCGGGGCGCGCGACAGGATCTGCGCCTGGATCCACTCCTGCGCCCGCTTGAGCCGCGGCATCGGCGCCGAGATGACCCGCTCGCCACCGGTCTTCTTCGCCACCGCGAAGCGCCGGTAGTGCGTCATCCGGCTCACCTCACGCGCGTAGGCCAGGAAGCGGAGCGCGCCGACCGACAGCCCCATCGCAGCCGCCAGCTCCGGCGCGCTGCTGACGGTCGGCAGCCCGAGCACCGCGAGCCTCCCGCCGTCCGCGTGCGCGTGCGCCTCGCCCAGCCCACCCGACACCCCCGCGCCGAGGAACACGATCTCGCGCCCCTTGCGCTCCTTCCACTCCTCGGCCCGCCGCGCCCGCTCGGCGAGTCGCCGCTGCCGGGTCTCCTCGCGCCGGCGGCGCGCCTCCTCCATCCGCTTCTTGCGCGCCTCGCGCTTGAGCGCCTCGATGTTGCCCAGGCGCCTCTTCTCGGCCTGGAGCTCGTCGAGCCGCCGGCGCAGCTCGCCCTGCCGCCGGATCTCGTCGGCCGGGTCGCCCGGGCGGTCTTGCGCCTCGGGCCAGAAGCCGAGCCGCACCATCTCCTCGAGGACGACCTCGTCCTTCGAGCTCTTGCGGATCCGCTCCCACAGCTCCTGTGGGTTCCTGGGTGGTTGTGCCATGAAGAAGAAAAACGGCGCGCGGCGGCACGGCGACCTTCGACCACTCTCGGGACTGGATCGTCTCCACTCGAGCGAGTAGGCGCTGGTATGGCGCAATACTATCGGCCGACGAAAGCAAACCGGAATCGCTATACCAGCGACCTACGAGCCCAGTATTGAGCGGGCCAGTGAGGCGTGACAGGCCATGGTGCATGGGCGGCGATGCGCCGCCCGGTTGCAAGGTGTGGTGCCGTTCCGCCGCGCGCCTCCTTTCGCTAGTCGAGGTCCATCGCCTCGCGGACGAGGCGCAAGATGGTCTGATCCTCACCGCTGTAGCGGGTGAGGTGGGGCGAGTCCTTCAGCAGCGCCACCACCACGAACGGCCACCCGTTCCGATGCGGCTCCTCGCGGCAGGCGCGCACCAGGTCGCGGGCGAGCGCGTCCCGATCGCTGACCACGATGTGGTAGGCGAGCGCCTCGATCACGTTGTCGATGCGCTTCTCGAGATCGTCGCCCGCCGGCTTGCGCCCGCCGCGCCCGCTCAGCGCGCCCCACACCCGCCGGAAGAAGCCCGGCCGCTCCTCCACCTCGCGGGTGAGCTCGGGCGGCTTCTCCGCCGCCGCCGACTCGTCAGGAGACGCCACCGCCGCCGGTCGGCCGACCGCGCTCGGCCGCGCCGCCACCGGCCGCGCCCGCGCCTCCCCCTTCGGCTCGCGCGCCGGCGGCACGTCGATCATGTCCGACACCCCGCGCCGGTGGGCGACCCGGAGCGCCAGCATGTGCTCGCAGGGCCCGCGGAACAGCCGGTTGTGGATGTAGTAGTCGCACGAGCACTCGGCCCCGACCACCCGCCGGTCGGCGTCGAGCGTGAGCGACGCGGTCAACAGCTTGCCCTTGTGCTGGATCCGGCCCTCGAGCACCTGCCCGCCGTCGACCACCCGCACCTGCACCGCGACCTTGCCGGTGTGCAGGATCTCGATCGCCTTCTCCTCGCGCGGGCTCGAGAAGCGGAGCGCGTCCATCGGCAGGGGCTCGCGCGACAGCTCGCGCTTGCGGTAGACCCCCTTGTCGAGATCGTAGATGGCCCGCCCGGCCTGCACCCAGCCGCCGAGCGCCGACGCCACCAGCGCGCGGTCGAGCCCGAGCCGGCGCGACAGCTCCTCGGCGCTGGCCAGCCAGGTCTCGCCCAGCGCGTCCCACACCCGCTGCGCGGTCAGCTCGTCGACCTCCTCGCGCGCGGCCAGGAGATCGAAGTTGGCCGCCTCGGCCCAGTCGTTGTGCGTCCAGCCCGACAGGCCGAGCGTGAAGGTCATGTGGCCGAGGTCCGCTACGTAGAAGGAGGGCAGCCCGCTGCCCAGCAGGTGAACGCGGAACCGGCGCGCCAGCGGCAACAGCCGCTCGAGCAAGAGCAAGCGCCGCCGGCCCCACACCCGCACCTCGCCCGCCTCGCGCCCCTGGTACACCGAGCGCGGGCAGCGCACCTCGAGCCCCCAGGGGTCGACCACCACCGAGACCGGCCTATCCGGCTCGACCCGGAACCGGAGCGAGCGCGGCCCGACCAGCTCCTTGCGCCGCCGGAGCACGAAGCAGAGGTTGTGGACGTCCATCGGGTGGAGATCGAAGCTGGTCGCCGGCAGCGTCATCGCCGAGCTCACCTGCAGGAAGCCGCGCACCCACGTGTCCGGCAGGTCGATCTTCACCTCCTTGAACGCCTGCTCCATCGAGGTCTCGACCTGGAAGCCGCGCGGGTCGATGTCGAGCGTGGTCGTCTTGTAGGTGCGGATCTTCTGGAACTCGTCGTACAGCGCCTGCGAGTAGTCGATGTTGGTGGTGCCGTAGGCCTTGTCGCCGACCTGCTCGAACACCTCGAACGAGGCGGCCAGCCGCCCGTAGCTCGACTCGTCCTGGCTGAAGCACTCGAACGCCACCTCGTCGGGATGCACCGTGATGACCGGATCCAGTACGAACCACAGGTCGCGGTCGTGCTGGTACAGCCACTCGAAGTAGCGCCGCTTCGCCTGCTCGAACGGCCGCCACCTCTCGCTGCGCCGCGCCCGCAGCTCGTCGAGCTCCACCCGGATTCGATCGATCTCCGCCACCACCTCGGCGCGCTCGCGGCCGACCTGCATCCAGTCGACCTCCTCGCGCCCGGCCAGCCACTCGCGGTAGGCGGTCCGGTCCTTCGGCTTGAACCGGAGGTCGGACACCACCACCGCGTGCAGCGCGCTCATCGCCTCGCGGAACTCGATGGCGCGCGCCACCCGGCCGCGGAAATAGGTCGGCTCGCGCTTGAGATCGGGCGAGAACGACATCGCGGTCTCGCCCATGCCGCTCTCGACCGCCGAGGCCCGCCGGTAGGTGTACTCAAACCGCACGGCGCTCCACCTCCACGGGCGCGATCGGCAGCTCGACCTCGGGGTGCCGCTCGGCCACCTCGACCATCGCCGCGATGAGCCGCGCCTTGTCGCCCACCGCGATGGTCGCCGACTGGCGGGCCAGGAGCGGCGCGATGACCGCCGCCGACTCGGCGCTGCGCTCCACCTCGCGCGCGAGGAAATCGAGCACCCGCGCCTTGGCGACCGCGCCCCGGTTGACCTGCGACAGGACGGTGCGGAAGTAGGGCTCGAGCTGCCTGACCCGCTGCGGCTGCCCGGCCGCGTAGGCCTCGACGTACGCGCTCACGAACAGCTGCAGGCTGGGCGCCGGGTGCTCGCACAGCCGGAGCAGGTACTCGACCCCGTGGGCGGCCTCGAAGGTGCGGGCGATGAGCTCGCGCCCGACCGCCTGGACCTCCGGCCGCACGCTGTCGCACAGCGCGACCAGCACCTCGGGGCCCAGCCGTTCGAGGCCGACCTCCTCGAGGAAACCCAGGGCGAACCGGCGCGAGTCCTCCCAGCCGGTGTCGACCAGCTTGGCCAGCGCCGGCATCGCCACCCGGAACCGCCCCAGCGAGCGGCGCGCCAGCGACCAGGAGGCCTCGCGCACCGACAGGACGTCGTGACCGGCCAGCCGGACGATGTCGGCCAGCGCCAGCGCCTCGGGATCGACGTCGCCGAGCAGGAGGCCGCCGACCTCCTGCGCGTGCGGCGACAGCGCATGGACCATCCGCAGCACCTCGTCGACGTCGCAGAGCGGCCGGGTCGCGGCCAGCTCGTGGCGCAAGAGCGACACCACGTGGGCCGGCGCCCCCTCCGGCAGCTTCTGCAACAGCGCCCGCGCCAGCTCGGTCGCCAGCCGGCGGCCGAAATCCGGATCGCCCGCGGCGACCCGGCCGAGCGCCGCCCGCGTCCCGCTGCGCAGCTCGGCGTGCTCGCTGGTGGCGAAGTGGACGAGCAGGATCGGGTGGCGGATCAGCTCGGCGTCCGGCAGCTGGCCGAACAGCCGGGCGCCGATGCCGCGCACCGAGCCGTGCGGCGAGTCGAGCAGCGCCTCGAGCAGATCCTCGGGCACCGCGCGCGCGAGCTGCGCGTGGTTGAGCAGGAGCTCGCCGGCCAGCTCCTGGACCGCCCGCGCCGGATGGCGGACGAGCTGGCGCACCACATCGACCCCGATGACCGAGAGCTGCCGCGCGAACACGCGGAGCAGGGTGGCGGCCGCTCCGGCCGCCCGCTCCTCGTCCTCGTCGCCGGCGCCGAGCGCCATCAGCGCCGCCACCGCGCGCCCGATGACCAGTCGCGCGGTCTCGTCGTCGATCTCCATGGTGCGCAGGTACTGGAGGGCGAACTCGCGGGTGTCGGCGAAGCGCGCCACCACCAGCGCGGCCAGGAGCTCGCTGTCGCGCATGACCTGGGTGCGCCGCTCCTCGAGCCACCGGTGGGCCAGCGCCCGCGCCTCCGCCAGCCGGCAGTCGAGCAGGGCGCGCAGGAGCTCGCCGCCGAGCGGCCGTGCCGCCGCCAGGTCGATCGCCAGCCGGTTGGTCGGCTCGTAGGGCTGGCGCAGGAGCAGGATGAGGTCGCTCTCGGTCAGCGACGACAGGAAGTCGGGCCGCGACCGGATGGCGCGCGCCGCCATCAGATGCACCGGCGCACAGCGCGAGCGCCGCAGGAGGTCCAGCAGCGCGTCGGGCCGCGCCTGCCACAGCGCCGGATAGGCCTCTTCGCGCTCGGCCGGCGGCGGGTCGCCTGGCTCGCCGCGCACCAGCCGCCAGGCGCTCCCCATCGGGCCGGGCCGGTAGCGCTCGCTGTGCCGGTGGAGGAGGAAGTTCAGCGCCCAGTACGGCGCCCACTCGTCCCAGGTGGCGACACCTCGGCGCACCGGCACCGCGTCGTCATCGCTGAACGCCAGGAGGACGCCGCTCGCCATGGGGATGAACTCGGCCAGGCGACTGTCGCCCAGCCGCCGGAGCGCCCGCGCGGTCCGCCGCCTGAGGTAGCGCCGCGTCCGCCCGGTGAAGGCCCGACCGCCGGCCTGCCACGTCGGGTACGCCGGCGTGGTCTCGAACCGGTGCCCGACGATGCCGAACAGCTCGCCGTCGCCGCGCAGCTCGGCCACCTTGTATATGTGGCGCAGCCGCTCGAAGGTGGCGCCCGACAGCGCGGCCCGGCGCGCGAAGGCCCGCACCGCCGGCCGCGTCACCGCGTCGTCGATCCGGTAGGCCCGGGTGACCGACTCGAACGCCTCCGGCTTGCCGCGGTCGAGCATCTCGAACAGCGCCCGCTCGAAGCGGGCCGCATCGCCCGAGCCGTGCGCCTCGCGCAGGGCCGGCGGCAGCGCCGCCACGTCGGCACCCACCCGCTCCGGCACCAGCTGGCGCAGCGCCTCGAGCGCGAGGTCGCGCACCCACCTCGGCTTGGCCTGATCGCGCGCCACCGCGTCGAGCGGCGAGACCGACCGCGCCCCGCCGCAGCGAGCCAGCGCCCACACGATGCTGTAGGTCCTGACCTGGTCCGGCTTGCCGCGCGCCACCGCGAGGTGCTCGAGCAGCGCCGCCTCGCCGCCGCGCAGGCGCAGGAGGCCGACCTTCCAGATGAGGCGGCCGAGCGGATCGCTGCCGCGCTCGCCGCGTCCCAGCTGCGCGACGAGCCGCGCGGCGCGCGGCTGCTCTGCCGATTCGCGCAGCACCGCGGGCTCCGCCGCCGGCGCCGCCGTCGCGGCCGCCGTCGCTTCCTTGTATCCCTTGCCGGTCTTCTCGCCGACCAGCTCGGCGTAGATGCGCCGCGCCTTCTCGAGCGGCACCGGCGCCGGCGTCTTGCTCCCCTCGCGCAGCGCTGCGCCGCGTCGCCCGTACCGGAAGTTCACCACGTACTGGCCGGGCGCCACCTCGCAGAGGTCGACCTCGTACACCTTGTCAGAGGTCCCCTCGCGGAAGGAGAGCCGCGCCTGGTCGACCAGCTTCACCGGCGCGCAGCCTAGCGCGCGCCTCCGACAGCAAAAAACCGTTGCCTTCGCGAACGCGATGCGTAGACTGGGCAGTCTCCATGCGCGCGCCATTCGATACCGCAGTCCCGGGCAATCCCGCCGGGCAGCCGTCCGCGCGCCTTTCCTCGCGTTGAGCGCGGCGGCCACGCCCGCTCCCATCCACCACCGGCCCGCGATCCGTCCGGATCGCCGGGCAAACCCCGTTTTCATCGATGTCGTACCGATCGAACTACCGCGACCGTTCCCGTCGCTGGGAGCGCTACCTCGAGCTCGCCTCGGAGGCGGGATCCATCGCCATGAACCTCGGTGATCGCCCGACCCGCGTCCAGCTCGCCGGCCTCGCCCTGCGCGCGCTCGGCTTCGCGGTCAAGGTGCGCGGCGAGCGCCGCCGGATGAGCGCGCGCGATCCGTGGAACTACTTCGAGAGCGCGGGCTCGAGCCGCGCGTGGATCGCCATTCCGGACGAGTTCCACGCGCTCGTCCTCGAGCACGTCACCGACGTCGACGTCGAGCGCGACCACTGGGACGGCGAGGAGGACTCGTTCCGCGTCCTCATCGGCGCCATCGGCGGCGAGCGGGTCGGCTGGATCGCCGACAGCGACGGCGAGCCGACCAGCGGCCCGTTCGTCCGCGCCGACCGCGAGCGCGAGACCTACCGCGCCCTCGGCGCGCGCATCTGGCAGCGCATCGGCACCCGGCAGGTCGCCTTCGGCCGCGGCGGGCTGTGCCCGGATCCGCTCGCCTGCGATCCGAGCACCGCCGGCGATCAGATCCGCGAGCTCGGCGAGCGGCTGGCGCGCTTCCGCGAGCGCGGCATGCGCCGCAGCTGCCTCCTGGTCGGACCGCCGGGCACCGGCAAGAGCACGGGCATCCGCTACCTGGCCGGCCGGCTCGGCCTGTCGAGCCTGCGGGTCGACCTGGCCGCGCTGAGCCGCCAGCCGGGCGTCCGGGTCGACGACCAGGCGCCGCTCTGGCTCGAGGCGCTCCTCAAGCTGCTCGAGCCGGAGCTCCTGGTCCTCGACGACCTCGATCGGGTCGAGTGCGGCGGCGAGCTGCTCCACTTCCTCGAGCTGGCGGCGGCCACCTGCCAGGTGGTGCTCGCCTCGGCCAACGGCACCGAGGCGATGCTCGGCGCCGCGCTGCGCCCGGGCCGCTTCGACGAGGTCGTCCGCGTCGACCGTCTCGACCTGCGCCTCCTGCGCTCGCTGGTCGGCGACGACGACGAGCTGGCCGAGCGGGTGCGCGATCTGCCGGTCGCCTACGTCGCCGAGCTGGTCAAGCGCCGCGAGGTCCTCGGGCGCGAGCGCGCGCTCGCCGAGCTCGACGAGCTGGTCGCCCGCCGCGCGATGGTCGAGCAGCAGAAGGAGTGATGAGTGGAGTGACGAGTGACCGCTCGCAAGGGCGCGGAGTTGCGTCCGCGAGCGGCACTCCCCTTGAACGGCTCTCAGCAGACAACTGGCTGATCTGGCTGAGGAGGCTATCATCGCGATCATGAGGAATGCCCAGGCCGCGCACACCAGCCTCGTCGGTGAGAGCGCGTTCGACTGGCCGGCGGATCCGCTGGCGGCGGGCGGGATGGCGGTCGTGTTCCTGGCGCGCGATCGGCGCCTGCCGCGCGACGTGATCCTCAAGCATCCGCGCACCCACGACATCCACGGCCAGCCGCTCGACTCCGAGACAAGGACTCAGTTCGAGAACCGGCTGCGCAGCGAGGCGCTGGTCCTGGCGCGGCTGCAGCACCCGTCGATCGTCACCATCCACGAGCTCGGCAAGAGCGACCAGGGGGCACCCTTCTGCGTCCTCGAGCGGGTCGAGGGGCGCTCTCTGCGCGAGATCCTCACCGAGCTGGCGGAGGCCGAGAAACGCGACGGCCGGCCGCGCACGCGCGAGCGGGTCGAGCTCATCTCCAACCTCCTCTCGATCGCCGAGGCGCTGACCGCGGCGCACGAACGCGGCGTGGTCCACCGCGACGTCAACCCCAACAACATCCTGGTCGGTCCGCGCGGCGAGGCGACCCTGATCGACTGGGGGCTGGCCAAGGACATCTCCGACGAGGAGACCCTCGACCTGGTCCCCGACCAGGCGATCCCGGTCGACCAGGAGACCGGCGACGGCAGCTCGACCATCATCGCGGGGACCCCGCCCTACGTCTGCCTCGAGCAGGCGCTCGGTCAGCCGGCCCACCCGAGCTACGACGTCTACAGCTTCGGCGCCACGCTCTACCACGTGGTGGCCGGGCACCCGCCGTTCGCCGACGACAGCCCGGTGTCCTACCTGGCGCGGCTGGTCAACGGCGACCGGCCGCCGCCGGCCAACCCGCGCGACCCGGAGCTGTCCGGAATCATCGACCGGGCGATGGCCTCGAAGGTCGGGGCTCGCTTCACCGCCGCCGAGCTGTGGCGCGCGCTCAAGGAGTATCTGACCGGCGACCTGGTCTTCTCGCACCGCTATTCGCTCACCGGGCGGGCGGCCCGCTGGGTGCGCAAGAACCGCGCGAAGACCGGGCTCATCGTGGTCATCGCGCTGGCGGCCGTGCTCGCCGCGGTCGGCTGGAGCATCGTGCGCGAACGGACCGAGCGGTCAGCCCGGCTCGCCGCCGAGGCGCAGGGGCGCGCGGCAGCGCGGGTCGCGGAGGCGGATCGCAAGGCGGCGGACGAGGCGCGGCGCACGGCGGCCGCCGAGCGCGATCGCGCCGAGGCGATGGGCACCGCGGCGCTCAAGGACGCCGAGGCGCGCAAGGCGCAGGAGGAGGCCGACCGGGCCGACAAGACCAGCCAGACCTACAAGCAGCTGAAGGAGATCGCCGACCGCAAGCGGAGCGAGGCGGACGCGGCCAAGACGACCGCGGACCAGCTCGCGGCCACTGCGCTCAAGCGGGCGGCCGAGGCGCGCGACGCGCAGGAGAAGGCGGAGGCGCAGGCCGAGCAGACCCGGCGCGAGGCGCAGGAGAGCGTGACGGCGATCGGGCGCGAGCGCGACCAGGCGCTGGCCGACCGGCGGCGCTCCGAGACCGAGCGCGATCAGGCGCTGGCCGGGCGGGCGCGGGCCGAGCTCGAGCGCGACGAGGCGCAGAACGGGCGGCAGCGGGCCATCACCGAGCGCGACCAGGCGCTGCAGGCGCGGCAGCGCGCCGAGGCCGAGCGCGACGAGCTGCTCCGCCGGGTGCGCGAGCTGGAGGCGATGCGCGGGGTTCGCGACGGCGGCCCGTAGCGGGACCGGCCAGGGTACCGTTCGTCGTTCGCGCAGCGCCTACTTCGTGACCAGGTAGAGGTCGCCGTGGCGCTCGAGGTGGAGCTTCTCGAGCCTGACCACGGTGTCGAGCGCCTGGTCCCACGGGACCTGGCGCAGCCGCAGGGTGATGGTGCCCTTGACCTCGTCGGCGACGGCGATGCTGGCGCCGCCCGCCTCCGCGATGAGGCGGAAGACGTTGTGGAGGTCGGCGCCCACGACGTCGATGTCGATCGGACGGCCGCGGAAGCGCGGCGCGCGGGCGATGGGCAGCGGCGGCTCTTCGGCTGCCGGCCCCGGCGCGGAGGACGAGGGGGAGGGCGGGACAGTGCTCGGCGGAGGCGCGCTGCTCGCCTCGTCGAGGTCGAGCTCGCCCGGCTCGGGGTGGGAGTCACCCTCCTTCTGCGGGCCGCCGCAGGCGAAAAGGAGAGCGACGAGCGCCAGGCGCTTCACAGCGGCTTGGCCATGCGCGTGGTGGTGACGTGGTATCCGAGGGCGCGATAGAACTCCTCGGCGTCGCGGTTGAATCGCTGCACATCGAGCGACAGCGAGGCGGCGCCCCAGGCGCGCGCCTGCTCCTCGGCGGCGGCCATGAGCGCGCGACCGGCGCCGCGGCGGCGAGCGGCGGCCGTGACGCCGAGTCCGTCCACCATCGCGCCGACCCGCGGAAGGGCGAAGACGTTGCCGGTGTAGTCGATGCGGCGCACGACCGCGAAGCCGATGGCGGCGCCGTCGTCGTCCTCGGCGAGGAGCACCACGATGTCGCCGTTGGCGACGAGCCGGCGGAACCAGTCCGCGATGGCCTCGAGCGGCGGATCGCTGTAGCGATCCGGCCGGGCCGCGCGGTGGAGGTCCTGGACCTCGGCGTTCAGGCGCGCGAGGGCCGGGACATCATCAGGTCCTGCCGGGCGCACTCGCATGGGACAAGCTTGCCGAAAAAAGAACCGCGCCGGGCGGCGAACTTGGGGGGGATTCGCCACCCGGCGTCGGTTCGGGTTTGTGGTTGGTACTGCTCAGTCGTCGACCAGCTCGCCGGTCCAGTACAGGTAGTCGCGCCACGCGTCCGGGACCGAGCGCAGGCTCACCGTGATCGAGACCGCCGGCACCCACTCCGGGCGGACCGGACGGGCCACCAGGGCCATGCCGGCCTGCTCCGGGGTGCGGGCACCCTTGTACAGGTTGCAGTCCTGGCAGGCGGTCACGATGTTCGTCCACTCGGTCCGGCCGCCGAGGCGGCGCGGCACGACGTGGTCGTAGGTCAGCTCGCCGATCGGCTTCTGCTCGCGGCAGTACTGGCAGGTGTACTTGTCGCGCGCGTAGATGTTGACGCGCGAGAACTTGACCGGCTGCTTGCGGCGACGGAACGCCCGGAGCAGCCGGACGACCGCCGGCACCTTCACCACGACGGTGACGGTGCGGACCGACCAGTCGTACTCCTCGAGCACCTCGACCTTGCCCAGGGTGAGCAGGGTGAGGGCGCGCTGCCACGAGACGACCTTGATCGGCTCGTACGACTGGTTGAGGACGAGGGTTCGCGTGTCGTGCGTCGTGCTGGCCGTCATGGCCGTCTCCTTTCTGCCGTCGCCGGCGACTGTGTTTCGGTACCACCGGACAGGGTTGAACTGCCTCACTGGCCTTCGGAGGGCCGGGTCGCGTCCGCGCGCGGTGGTGTGATGAGATCGTGCTGGAGGGTCCGCCCGGAGTTGCACCGGGGTGGTGCGGGTTGCAGCCGCGTGCCTCGCTCCTCGGCCAAGGACCCGTGTGGTGGAGTCGAGGGGAATCGCACCCCCATCTCCGGCATGCCGCGCCGGCGACCTCCTGTTGATCGACGACCCCGGGTTTTCGTTGCGGCGGCTCCGACGGGATTTGAACCCGTGATCTCCTGCTTGACAGACAGGCGGCCACTCCATGCTGGCCCGCGGAGCCGTTGTCGTGCGTGGTGCTCAGGGCGGGACTCGAACCCGCACGCCCTCTCGGGCCCCGATTTCTGAGACCGGGGTGTATTCCAGTTCCAGCCACCTGAGCATGTCGTCGAATGGTGCGGCCGGAGGGAGTCGAACCCTCATGGGCTTGCGCCCGCGGGCTTCTCGAACCCGTGTGTCTGCCGTGTTTGCACCACGGCCGCATGAAATCGCATCGTCGGTACCCCCTGACCGAGTCGCACGGTCACCTCCGGCGTGTGGGGCCGGCGCTCAGCTGCTGAGCCAAGGGGGCATGTGAATGTCGGAGCCTCGGACGGGACTTGAACCCGTACCTTCCCAGTGAGAGTGGGTAACGATCTCTCGCCGGCCCGGAACCGGGCGAGGAATGAGAAACCGGCTTGACGCTCTACCGTTGAGCTACCGAGGCACGTCGCTGGCAGGCTGCCGAGGGATCGAACCCCGCCCGCCCGGTTTTGGAGACCAGGCTGGTCCCAGACCGCAACCCGTACGTCCTGTGTGGTACCGCCGGAAGGACTTGAACCCTCGCCGTCAGCGTTCGTAGCGCTGCGCCCCATCCGTGGAACGGCGGCATTACTGCAGTGCGCGTGGATGGAATCGAACCATCCTTCTCTTCCTCGTCGGGGAAGCGCTCGACCGCCGAGCTGCACGCGCGAAAGAAAATTGCGGGCGAGGTGTGCCCCTGGAGTTGCAGGCTCGCGCCTGCCATCGGTTGCCCGATTCGTCTTCAGCGATAACCCAGTTGCTTCGGCCCGCGGAAACCGCGTCGAAGAAGCGGACGAGTGGCGCGCCTGGTCTCGCAGGACTCGAACCTGCACGCGCGTGAGCGCTTACCAGGTAACCCAGACGCAGCGGCCCGCGAAGAAGAAACCGGTGAACGAGTTGTGCGCCTGGGCCTTGGTATCGCTGGTTGACGATAACCCAACCGCTCCGGCTCACCGGAACTGCGAAGAGAAGTACGGGCGAGGTGTGCCCCGGGAAAGCAGGCTCGCGCCTGCAAACACGCGATCAGAGATCAATCGTGCTCCCGATAACCCGGATGCTCCGGCCCGAGAACAGCGAAACCGACGAAGCGTTCGTGCTAGAAGGCTCGGGACCGCCTTCGATATCGACGCAATCCGCGCGCGACTCGAGCGCGCGTCCGCCGCCGGCTGCGGCTTCCTGGGAGACTGCGGCACGCTGCGTCCATTCACGATCGCCCGCACGAAGCTGCCGGCGCCCGTGGCGACGGCCTTTCCCTACCAGACTGACGACTCGGCGCGCATCCGCCTGTGACGGCTTGCAGGTCGGAGCGAAAACCGACGAACGAGTTGTGCCGGTGGGAGGCCGGGCTTACGCCCGCGCTGATGTGCGAGATCAGGTAACCCACCCGCTCCGGCTCGCCGGAACTGCCTTGGTATCCCTGGGGGGATTCGAACCCCCGCTTCTGGTTTGAGGGACCAGCGAACTTGGCCGCTGTTCGACAGGGACATGTTGTGCGCGTGGCTCCACCGGGAGGATTCGAACCTCCGCCTTCCCGGTTAACAGCCGGGCGCACTGCCGTTATGCGACGGTGGAATGAAGGAGAGAAGGCGGGCGAGTGGTGGGCTTCGATCCGCGCCTCTCGGCGCGACGGCCGCCCCGTCCGGCCGGAGCCGGCGGTCGGCGCGCAATCGCCCCCTCGGAGAGCGGGCGAGAATGCGTCGCAGGCACACGGTCGCCCGTGCCCCACTACCTTAGGACCGTTAGGTAACCGATTCCCATCGGCCCGCCAAAACTAGAGACTGTCGTCCTGGAGCCCCCCGGCGGAATCGAACCGCCTCGCCCGTGTACGAGACGGGCACCTTCCCAGAAGGGCGGGAGGCAAAGGTCCGGCCCGCCCGCGCGCGCGCTGCACGGACGGACGGGCCGGGGGTTCATGCGCGAGTCCGAAGACGGCCACTACAGCCGCTCCAGCGGTCGCGCCCGGGCGAAGTCGGCGATGACCGCCGGCGAACCGGTGTCGAAGCCGACCACGTCGAGCATGCCGGCATCGTCCGGGTCAGCGATGCTGAAGCCGTTCGACACCATTCCGACGACCACGAGCTTGGCCGGGATGCCGGTCTTCTCGCGGTACTCGCGCAGCGCCTGAGCCGGATGAACCGGGCCGGCCCAGGTCTCGGAGTCGGTGTAGACGCAGAAGACGTCGACCTCGACCCCGGCGTTCAGCGCCCAGCGCATCGGCAGCGAGCAGTCGGTTCCCGCGAACGGGAGACTGCTCACCGCCTGCATGACGCGGTCGAGACGCCACTTCGGCGAGATGTCGAGCATCGAGATGCCCTTCATCGGCGCCGGGCGACCGCGCAGGCGGGCCAGCAGGCCCGAGCCGGCGCCCGCGCTGTCGCTGAACGCGACGAACGCGTGCTCCTTCTCGGTCGCGGCGGTGACGAGCGCCATCGCCGCGCTCGCGACCCGCGGCGTGAGGCCCGGCACGCCGGCCACCTCACCACCCACCATCGAGCCCGAGACGTCCAGCGCCAGCAGGGTGCGGGCGCCGCTCGGCTCGACGTTCTGGAACGCGGTGTAGAACGCCGCGTCCAGCGCGTCCGTGATCGCCGTGACCGGCGTCCACGAGTGCTTGCCGCGCGCGCCGTGACCCGCCGCGTAGGTCTTGAGCGCGGCGAGCAGCGCGATCGGGTGGATGCGCGCCTCGCGCAGGCGGCGCACGTCCTTCAGACGCTCGATGATGGTCCGGGTCGCCTGGCTCATCGGCGCGACGAGACCGACGCGCGTCATGGTGGCCAGGTTGCGGATCATCGCGGTGAGCGGCATCTTGACGAGCAGCGCCTCCCAGACCTTCGGCTCGGTGAGCCACTCGGTCGGGATCGCCTCGCGCGGCAGGTCGAACTCGGTGACGAGGCGGACGATCTCCTTCGCGGTCGTCACCTTCTTCGCCTGCTCGAACGCGGCGACCAGCGCCAGGCCGCCGGTGACCGGGCCCTCGCTCTCGAACGCGAGCTCGCCCTTGACCACCCAGCGGTACAGCAGGTCGTGCTCCGAGCTCTTCGCCTTCGGGTGCGAGAGCCGGAGCAGGTCGCGGTTCGACCAGCCGTCACGCGCCTGGTACTTCACGAGCTGGTACGCCAGCTTGTCGGCCGGCTTGTCGTTGTACCAGCGAGCGACCGCCGTGCGGGTTCCGCGGCCCCAGCCGCCGAACGCCTGCAGGTAGTCCGCGAAGTGCATCACGTGGGTGCCCGTACGGCAGACCCGCGGCAGAGCCGCGAGCGCCGCCCGCCGGGTCGCGAGGTCGCCGAGCTTGGCGGCCATCGCGAGCGCGAACACCGCCGGGTCGTTCTTGGCCGCCCGGCCGGCGTCCGACACCTCGACGATGCGCGCAACCGCGCGCACACCGTCGGTCGTGATGCAGCGCGCCACTGCCTCGGCGTTGTCGCGAGTCAGCGCGCGCTCCGACGCGTAGTAGCTTCCGCCCTCGGTTCCGAGGATCAGGAAGCGGTCCAGCCGCATCCAGTCATCCACTGCCCAGGCGAAGCCACCGGCCGAGTTCGGAACCTGACCCGAGCCCGGGATCGGCTGCGACTGCGGCGTCGCCTTCTTCGAGTACAGCTTTCCGTAATTCGTCGACATGGTTTCACCTTCCTTGTTCGGCCCGCCGAGGCGGGCGCGTGTGCTTGCTGGGGAGCGGCTCACCGGATTCGAACCGGTACGGCGAGGGTGGAGGCCTCGATTGCTGCCGTTACATCAGAGCCGCCTGTGTGAGTTCGGAGTGCGGGCGGCGGGACTCGAACCCGCCTGTGCCGACGTGGCGCGCCAGCCTGTCTCCGCGAACCGCCCGCGTTTGAATGTGCCGTCGTCGCAGGCGAGGGAGTCGCACCCTCGGAGTCCGGCTTATGAGACCGGCCCGCTCCTCGAGCTACCTGCGATGAAGATCTGCTGGAGCCATCGGCGAGGGTCGAACTCGCACCGATCCCGTACCGGGGGATTGCTCTGCCCCTGAGCTACGATGGCAATGTCGGTCCCGCCGACAGTTCATGGTGGACTCGGAGGGACTCGAACCCTCAGATCTCCCGCGTGCGAGGCGGGTGCGCTTCCATTGCGCTACGAGCCCATTGGGTGTTGCGTGGGGTGATCGGCGGGAATCGAACCCGCACTCCGGGAGTCACAGACCCGTGCGCTTCCCTTACGCGACGACCACCGTGTTCGCTGCTGCTTCTGCTGCTGCGGTCCGCCCGGAAGGAATCGAACCGTCATCGACCGCTTATCGGGCGGCTGCACTTCCCTTGTGCTACGGGCGGAGAACGAACGAGCGGAGAGCAGGGGATTCGAACCCCCAGACCCATGTGGTGGGCCACCCGCTTAGCAGACGGGCACCTGGCACCTTTGCAGGACGGACTCTCCAGTTGAGTCGGGGAGGTGGGGATCGAACCCACGACTTCACGGTCCCGAACCGTGCGCGCTGCCGCTGCGCTACACCCCGCGTGGCGGAAGGAGAGGGAGTCGAACCCTCAAGGCTCATCGCTCATCCGTTTTCGAGACGGTCGCCATCACCCGTTGGCTTGCCCTTCCATGAACTTGACTGTGCTGTCGGTGGGTCGGGTGGGAATCGAACCCACGTCCTACGGTTTAAGAGACCGGTGCAACACCAGCATTTGCTACCGACCCG
>Ga0111538_10003158_pt1 | contig 23071 bp, 18 predicted proteins | sample SoiMethybrSBSTD1_FD_79669 | JGI IMG/M metagenome (GOLD analysis project Ga0111538, IMG submission 79669) | Bulk soil microbial communities from a Populus tree surrounding site in Tennessee, USA - Soil MetaG P. TD hybrid SBSTD1 (version 2)... | ecosystem: Environmental > Terrestrial > Soil >...
CGCCGGCGTCAGCCCGCCGCGGCCGATCTCGACCAGCACGCCGACCATCCGCCGCACCATCCGCCAGAGAAAGTGCGAGCCTTCGATGCCGACGAGCAGCAGATCGCCGTCGGCAACGAGATCGAGGCGTTCGAGCAGCACCAGCGTCGAGCGCGCCGGCTCGTCGGGCTCGTCGCGGTCGTCGATCGCCGCAAACGATCGGAAGTCGCGCATGCCGAGAAACGCGCGCGCGCCGTCGCGCATCGCCGCCAGATCCAGGTCGTCGCGCACCCACCAGACGTAGGCCTTGGCGAACGCGGTGCGGCGGCGCGCGATCTGATAGAGGTAGCGGCGCGCGACCGCATCGCGCCGCGCGTGGAACCGGTGCGGCACCTGCGCCGCGGCGAGGATGTTGATGTCGGAGGGCAGCTCGTCGTTCAACCGCCGGCGCAGCGTCTCGGCCGGCAGACTCGTCACGACATCGAGGTGCGCGATCTGTCCGAGCGCGTGGACGCCGGCATCGGTGCGGCCCGATCCGTAGAGCTCGAAATCGCGCCGCGCGGTGACCTTGCGGACGACGGCGTCGATCTCGCCCTGGATGGTGCGCGCGTTCTTCTGGATCTGCCAGCCGCTGTAGCGAGTGCCGGTGTACTCGATCGTCAATTTGAAACGCGGCATGATCAGTCGAAAGTCGAAAGTCGAAAGTCGAAAGTCGAAAGTCGAAAGTCGAAGGTCGAAGGTCGAAAGTCGAAGGTCGAAAGTCGAAGGTCGAAAGTCGAAGGTCGAAAGTCTCGGTCGCCCGTATGGGCCGAGCTTGCTCGGCCCTCGCCTAAGTCGCGGTCCGCGCGGCTTCCCACCCGCGCTGGATGAGATCGTAAAGGTTTCGCGCGCAGATCTCGTCGGTCATGTTGGCGAGCACCCACGCCCGCGGCTGGAACGCGGCGCGCTGTTCCAGCATGCTGCGCAGCAGCGGCTCGAGCTCGTCGATCGTGCGCCAGCGGCGTCCGGTCATCGGCGTCAGGTACGGCGCCGATGATCCCGCCAGAAACGTGCGGCCGCGCCAATCCGCTTCCGCCTGCGGATCCCAGACCGCGGTCGGCACGTCCATCGACCAGGCTTCGGCGAGCGCGAGCCCCTGCGTCTCGAACGTGCTCAGGAAGATGCCAATCACCGCCTGGTCGAGCAGCTGCCGATACTCGTCGGGTTGGAACAGCGCGTGCTCGCCGTGCGCCGAGCGCAGGCGCCTCGGCGCGAGCCCGCATCGCACGGCGACCGCTTCGATCTCGCGGCAGAACACCTCGTCGCCGCTCTTCCAGTAGACGAGCGCGACATTTTTCCGCGGCCGCCCGCCCGGCTGCCAGAAGCGCGTGTCGACGCCGCACGGGCTGGCGACAAACTTATCCACCAGCTGCGGCGCACTTCGGTACAGCTCGCGCGCCCACTCCGAGGCGATGATCAAGCGATCGATCTCCGGCATCAGCAGGATGTGATCGGCCTCGTCCGGGAACAGCGCGTTGACCGGGCCCGCCACGAGATAGTCGATCTTGCCCCGGCGCTTCAGCTCCGCCGCCTGCCTGAGCGCAGCGTTCTCCGGCGCGTAGACGACGCGCCCGATATCGGCCGTGCGCCGCGGGTTGAAGTTGAAGTCGGCGCCGATCGCGCGCAGCCCCTCGACCACGCTGCGCACGACGGCATAGTGCCCGGGGTAGGGCGACATCTTCGGCAGCGGCACGCCAGGCTTGACCAGCGGCCGGATCCGCCGCCGCACATCCTGGTAGATGCGCCGTCGTGTCGTCGGTATCGGCGCGGTGAGCACGGTGAGAAACGGCCGCGGCATCTTTACAACGGCAGACGCCGCCGCGCCGCGGCCGCGACGCGCCGGCCGAAATGCCGCGCCAGCGCCGGCCACGACGGCCGGTACGATCGATCCGGCCGCGGCTGCCGGCCGACCGCCCGAACGAAGGCGTCGCGCAGCGGCGCGAGGTGCCAGATCTCGAGCGGCTCGAACCGCGCCGGCCCGTAATGCTCGAACCATGCGAGGATCTCGCGCTCGTTCCAGGACGGCTCGCGATCGGCAGCGAGGTCCGGAAAGGTGAGCCCTTCGGTCCAGGCCGCTGGCATCTCGGCAGTGCGCGCGCCGCGATCGGGCAGCGTCCCGGCGTAGTACTCGTTGATCGCCGCCGCCGGCTTGCCGTCGAGCAGTTCCTTGCACCGGTACCACGCCTGTCGCATCTGGGTGCGGTTGGCGAGCAGCCACTGGAGGTGCAGGACGTGGAGCTCCGGCGCTGGCAGCACGCTGCGCGCGCTCTCTACCGGGACGCGCGGCTCATGGATCGAGTCTGGACGGCTGCGGTCGTAGTCCATCCGCCGGTCGTCGACGAACGCCAGCGGCTTGAGCTGCGGCGCGTAGCGCCAGTCGAACACGCGATAGCGAGCGGCGCTATGCCACGGGTGGACGAACATGCACTCGACAACGGTGCCCGGCACGAGCTGGTCGCGGCGGGCCTCGAAGGACGCGCGCGCCGCCCGCGGCGACACCAGCTCGTCGGCGTCGGTGCACCACAGGAGGTTGCAGCCGTCGTAGCCCCGCGCCGCATCGAACAGGTCCCAGCGCACCTGCGTGCTGATCTTCGAGCCCGCCGACTCCAGCAGCACCACTTTCGGAAACCGCCGGCAGATGTCGCGCGACTGGTCCTCGGAGCTCTGGTCGCTGACGATGATCACGTCGCAGAAGGCGGAGAGCGACGCGAGCGAGTGCGTCAGCACCCACGCTTCATTGCGGACGGGGACGAGGGCGATGATCTTCATCGTTCTCACGTCTCACGCTCGTCGTTCGACGTCTGGCGCTCGTCGTTCCAACGTCTATCGCTTGTCGTTCGACGTCTGACGGCTTGTCGTTCGACGTCTCACGCTGTCGTTCTATCGTCTGACGCGCTGTCGTTCTTACTGACGCGTGCTGTTCTTACGTCTGGTTTTTGTCGTTCACGATTGTGCTGAACCTCGAACGAAGAACGACAAGCCAAAGACGTCGAACGACCCGCGTAAGTCGTCGAACGACGAAGTCGCTTCAAGGTCGCCCGGTCAGCATCAACCCAATCAAACGCTTCCTTCCGTACCCGGCCGAAAATCTTGGATCGTAAAGCCCTTTCCGCCACGCGCGGAAGACGAACGGCCGCAGCGGCGGCCGCGATTCCGGCGGCACGAGACGATAGAGCGTGAACAACCAGTACCCAGTGTAGCCGTAGAAAAGCGCCCGATCCGTCGCGGAGAGCCGGTGCGGGAAGGCGTCGCGGTACACCTGCAGCAGCCGCAGGATGTGCTCGCCGTTCATCGCCAGGTGGCGGATGTCGCTCTCGCCGTGCTTGCGATACCACACCAGCGGGTCGAGGACAATCGCGCCCGACCAGCGCTCGAGGATGCGAAGCAGGAACGGACGATCGGCCAGCGTCGCGAACTGCTCGTGCTGCGGCGCCGCGCCGTCGAGCGCGGCGCGGCGGTAGACGATCGATCCGAACATCGGCTCGATGCCGCCGAAGACCTGGCGCAGAAAATCCGCGGGCGACGCCGCCGTCACAAGTGAGGGCGGATCCGCCGGCGCGGCCAGCGCCGCCGCGGAGGGCTCGTCGGTGAACTCGTGCAGGACGCCGGCGACGAACCCGCAGCGCCGGTCGCGCTCGAGGATGGACACCGCGGTCGCGAGGTAATGCGCGCCGACCAGGTCGTCCTCGTGGAACGCGATCGTGTACCGACCGCGCCCGGCAACGATCGCCTGAAACATGTTGCGCATCGCGCCGAGCCGCTCGGGGTTGCGCTGGTAGCGCACCCGCGGATCGCCGAGCGCGGCGACATAGTCGCGATAGGCGTCCGAGGCACCGTCGTCGAGCAGCGTGATCTCGAGATCGGCCAGCGTCTGGGCGCGGAGGCATTCGACCGCGCGCCGGGCGTGATCGAGCTGGCGATAGCAGGGGATGTTGACCGAAACCAGCGGCGGGTTCAATTGCCCGTCAGCCATTCCTGCGGGATGACGAAGTCGCCGTCATTGACGTTGGAGATCCCGTGGCCGGTGCCGAACGGATCGCACCGGCCGATGGTAAAGCGAACCGCCTTCTGCCAGAAGTCCCACCGTTCCTTGTTCCAGACGCCGACGGTGAAGCTGAACGCGTAGCTCCCCTCGGTCAGCGGCAGCGGCCCGAGACGGCAGACGAAGTGCTCCGCGTCGGCCGGATAGTAGGTGGTCTGCACCGGGTTGGCGGCGCCGAAGCTGATCACCTCGTCGTCGCTGTTGAGCAGCTTGAACTCGACGGTGTAGGAGTTCTCCGGCGCGCGGCCGCTCGACCACAGATGGATCTCCATCACGTCGCCGGCATCGAACTGCGATGCGATCTCGCCGCGCATGGTCCGAAGCTCGACCCGGCGCAGATGATACGTGTGCGGCGGATGCAGCCGATCGGCGGCGCCGCTGCTGTTGCCGGCCGCGTCGTGGTAGAGCCGCTCGTAGCGCCGCGTCACCTCGCCGGGCGGCCCGTCGTCGACGATCCGCCCGTGCTGCAGCATCACCGCGCGCGAGCACAGCTGCCGGACGCTGGTGAGATCGTGGCTGACGAAGAGCACGGTGCGCCCTTCGGAGCGCAGGTCCTGCATCCGGCCGAGGCACTTGTTCCTGAAGTGCAGGTCGCCGACCGACAGCACCTCGTCGATGATCAGGATCTCGGGCTCGAGGTGGGCGGCCACCGAGAACGCCAGCCGCACGTACATGCCGCTCGAATAGTGCTTCACCGGCGTGTCGATGAACTGCTCGAGCTCGGCGAAGGCGACGATCGCATCGAGCTTGCGGACGATCTCGCCGCGGAACATGCCGAGGATGGCGCCGTTGAGAAAGATGTTCTCGCGGCCGGTCAAATCGGGATGGAAGCCGGTGCCCACCTCGAGCAGGCTCGAGACGCGGCCGTGCAGATCGACGTAGCCCTCGGTCGGCGCGGTGATGCGCGACAGGATCTTGAGCAGCGTGCTCTTGCCCGCGCCGTTGGGGCCGATGATGCCGACCACTTCGCCCACCGCGATCTTCAGCGTCACCTCCTTCAGCGCCCAGAACTGCGCCGCGCGCTCGCCCGGCCGCGACAGCTCGCGAAAGCGCCGCCACGGTCCGGTCACCCAGTCGGTGAGCGATTCGCCGAGGGTGGTGCGGCCGATCGGCGTCGCGCCGATCGCGTAGCGCTTGCCGAGTCCGTGGATGTCGATCGCGTCAGATGACATCGGCGAAGCGGCGCTCGACCTGCACGAAGTAGCGAACGGCGGCAAGGAGGAGCACGGCGGCGCTGGCGCTCGAGACGAGGATCACGTCGGCGGGCGCCGGGCCGCCGACCACGCTGGCGCGAAAGCCGGCGACCAGGCCGGCCATCGGGTTGACGGCGTAGAGCAGCCGCCAGCGCGCCGGAATCATGTCGAGCGGATACAGGACGGGCGAGGCGAACAGCCACAACTGCAGCGCGAAGGTGATGATGTAGCGGACGTCGCGGAAGGTGACGACCAGCGCCGCGAACAGGATGCCGGTGCCGGCGGCGGCGGCGATCGTGCCGGCGACGAACAGCGGCGCCGCCAGCATCGACGCCGATGGCGCGACGCCGTACACCGCCATCATCACCAGCAGCCCGACGAACGCGATCGCGAAATCGAGCAGGCCTGAGGCGATCGCGGCGAGCGGCACCAGCAGGCGCGGAAAGTACACCTTGCTGATGAGATGACCGCTGCCGACCAGGCTATTCGCGGCGAGCGTCACCGCGTTGGCGAAGAAGGTCCACGGCAGCATCCCCGCGAACACGTGCAGCGCGTACGGGCCGTCGACGTGACGCGCCATGCCGCCGAGACGGCCGAACAGCAGCGCGAAGGCGAACGTCGTGGTGAGCGGCTGGATGATCGCCCACAGCGCGCCGAGCACGGTCTGCTTGTAGCGCACCTTGACGTCGCGCCACACGAAGAAGAACAGCAGCTCGCGGTACGCCCAGAGCTCCGCCAGATTCAGCGTCTGCCAGGAGCGAGGAGCCTCGAGTCTGAGCGTCCGGCGCGGCGGATCGACCACTGGATGTCGACTATAATCCCTTTCTTCATGGCCGACGCTCCAGCGCCCCGTCTCGTGGTGACCGACGCGCTCGGGCGGCGGATCGTCAACATCGACAAGCCGCTGTTCACCATCGGCCGCCGCAGCGAGACCGACCTGCGGCTGCCGGGCGCCGACATCTCGCGCGTCCACGCGGAGATCTCGATCGAGAACGGCAACTGCGTCATCCGCGACAAGCAGTCGCGCTTCGGCACCTACGTCAACGGCGTCAAGGTGACCGCCGACAAGGTGCTCGGGCATGGCGACCAGATCAAACTGGGCAACTCCGGCGACACCGAGATCGTCTTCTTCGTCGACGACGAGGCGCCGTCGGTCGAGAAGAGCGCGATCTCGGCGGCAACCGAGCTGCGGCAGATGGCGGCGCTGCTCGAGGCGCTGCGCGCGCTCGGCAGCGGACGGGTGCTCGACGAAGTGCTGGCGATGGTGCTCGACTCGGCGATCGAGGTCACCGGCGCCGAGCGCGGCTTCATCATGCTCGCCAACCCGCGCGACAAGGTGCTCGAGTTCAAGCTGGCGCGCGCGCGCGGCAAGGTGACGCTGTCGGGCCGCACCTTCGAGACCAGCCGCAAGATTCCCGAAACCGTGTTCGCCACCGGCCAGCAGACGATTGTCGAAGACCTGCTCGACGGCGATCTGGCGCAGCTGCACACCGGCACCGTCGCGCTCGGCATCCGCCACGTGCTGTGCACGCCGCTGCGGCTGGTGCGCTACGTCGAGCGCGCCGAGTTGAAGGGCGCCGACGAGATCATCGGCGTGCTCTATCTCGACAGCCGCGAGCGGGGCGCCCTGCGCTCGGCGCACGCGCAGTCGGCGCTCGACACGCTCTCGGCGGAGGCGGCGCTGGCGATCGAGAACGCGCGCTTGTATCGCGAAACGCTCGACAAGGCCAAGCTCGAGCAGGATCTGAAGGTCGCGGCGGCGATTCAGCAGTCGCTCCTGCCGGCCGCCAACCGCGAGGGCCCCTTCTTCTCGACCGCCGCCGCCTCGATCGCCTGTCGCGCCGTCGGCGGCGATTTCTACGATTACGTCGATCTGCCGCCCGACCAATTCGGCTTCATCGTCGGCGACGTGGCCGGCAAGGGATCGCCGGCGGCGCTGCTCGCGGCGGCGGTGCTCGGGATGTTCGGCGCCGAGGCCACCTATCAGGCAGGCGCGGCGCCGCTGATGACGCGGATGAACCACGGGCTGTTCCGCCGAGCGATCGAGGCGCGCTTCCTCACCAGCTTCTACGGCATCCTCGCCCCAGACGGGTCGTTGACCTACTGCAACGCCGGCCACAACGCGCCGCTGCTGGTGTCGCGCAGCGCCATCCGGCGGCTCGAGCGCGGCGGCGTCGTCCTCGGGCTGTTCGAGAAGGCCACCTACGAGCAGGAGACGGTCACGCTGGAGCCGGGCGATCTGGTCATCCTCTTCAGCGACGGCGTCACCGAGGCGATGAACCCGGCGATGGACGAGTTCACCGACGATCGGCTGCTCGACTGCGCGATCAAGCATCGCGGCCAGACGCCGCAGGAAGTGCTCGACGCGCTGCTCGCCGACGTCCATGAGTTCTGCGCCGGCGCGACCCAGAGCGACGACATCACGGTGGTGATGGTCAGATACAACGGGCCGGCGCCGGCCCGATGAAGCGCGCCGGGAAAGACCAGGACCTCCACGGCAGCGTCCCGGAGAGCTCGCCGGTGGCGCTGCTGCTGGTCGACGTCATCAACGACATGGCGTTCGAGGGCGCCGAGGCGCTGGTGCGCCAGGCGGTGCCGATGGCGCATCGCATCGCCGCGTTGAAGCAGCGCGCCCGCGCCGCGAAGATCCCCGCCGTTTACATCAACGACAACTTCGGCCGCTGGCAGTCGGACTTCCGGAAGCTCGTCGATCACGTCCTCGACGACGGCGTGCCGGGCGAAGAAGTGGCGCGGATCCTCGAGCCGGCCGAGGACGACTACTTCGTCCTCAAACCCAAGCATTCGGCGTTCTTCGAGACGACGCTCGACACACTGCTGGCCTATCTCGGCGCGCGCACGCTCATCCTCACCGGCGTCGCCGGCAACATCTGCATCCTCTTCAGCGCCAACGACGCCTACATGCGCGACTACGACCTGGTCGTGCCGGCGGACTGCACGGTCTCGAACACGCCCGAGGAAAACGACTACGCGTTGCAGCAGATCCAGAAAGTCCTCAAGGGCGACGTCACGCCGTCGCATGAGCTCGATCTGCAGAAGCTGATCAACAAGCAGTAACCGGCGCGTCCCCGCAACGGTTGCGCACTTTCTTGCGCCGACGCTTGCGACGCGCCGCCGTTGGGCGTAGCGTGCCGCGTCCCCCCGACAACCAAGGAGAACACGATGATAAAGCTCCAGGGAATAGCCGGTGCCCTCGTCTGCCTGGGCCTGGTCTCCGCTGCGCCCGCGTCCGCCGACACCAACCCCGTCCTCGACTGGAATGTGATCGCCTTCGAACGGCTTGCCGCGTCCGTGCCGCCGCGCCCGGGACCCTCGGGAATACTGGACATCGCCGCGGTGCAGGTGGCCGTGCACGACGCCGTCCAGGCAATCGAGCGGCGCTTCGCGCCGTATCACGTCCACATCGACGGCGCATCCGGTTCGACGACCGCTGCCGTCGCCAAGGCCGCGCGCGATGTCCTCATCGCCCGGTTTCCGGCGCAGGCGCTGACAATCGACGACGCGTACACGGCCTATCTGGCGGCAAGGGGAATCGACGGAAACAATCCGGGCGTTTTCGTGGGGCAGGAGGCGGCCGCCGGCATCGTCGAGCTACGCCAGAGCGACCTCGACATCAGGGTCGGGTTCCCGGCGTTCAACGGCGGGACGGGGGCCGGCGAGTGGCGTCCGACGCCGAATTTCCAGGCGCCGATCACTCCGAGCTCGGGCTCGATGGCCGCGCCGTGGCTCGGCGCGGTGCAGCCGTTCACGCTGAAGTTCAACGAGCAATTCAGCGCCAATCCGCCGCCCCGGCTGACGAGCACCGAATACACGCGCCTCTTCAACGAGGTCAAGGCGCTGGGCGCTCGCGTCAATTCGACGCGAACCGATGCCCAGACGCAGCTTGGCTACTTCTATGCCGACAACCTGGTGGCGTTGTGGTACCGCACACTTCGGGGCATTGCCACGGCGCAGGGCCTCGGCATCGGCGACAGCGGGCGCCTGTTCGCGCTCGCGTCAATCGCCAGCGCCGACGCGATCATCACCGGCTGGTTCGACAAGAAGTCGTTCAACTTCTGGCGCCCGCTCACCGCGATTCGGGAAGGCAACAATGACGGGAACCCGCAGACCGTCGGCGACCCGTCCTGGGAGCCGCTGATCAACACGCCGCCGTATCCCGACCACACCTCGGGCGCGAACAACCTCACGGCGGCGATGACGACGATCCTGAAGCGCTTCTTCCGGAGCGACAAGATGACGTTCGATATCACGAGCAATTTCGCGCTCGCCAACCCGAAGACGCGCACCTACACGCGCTTCTCCCATGTCGCCGACGACATGGTGGAGGCGCGCATTTACGAAGGCATTCATTTCCGCAGCGCGGACGTCGCGGCGCGCAAGCAGGGCACCCACGTCGCGAAACAGGCCTTCGGCCATTTCCTGCGGCCGCTGCACGGCCACGACGACGATGACGACGGAGATGAGGACCGCTGAGCGTCAGCGGAACTTCGACAGGATGGACGGATCGACGGTGCATGACACCGTGCGCGCCTTGCCGGTCATCTCGATGGTGATCGGCGAGGTCGGCGCGAACGCCGCGAAGTCGAAGATGAAGCGGCCGCCGCCGCCGTCGAACGACTGGGTCGCCGGCTTGACCACCTGGGCGCCGCGCTTGATCGCGACCGCCGTAAGCGGGTTCTTCGCGCCGGCGGCCGGCGTCACGCCGAGCGTGATCCGCGTCCGCTGCGCGTCGCCGTAGCTCGGCGTCGGCGGCTCCTGCTTCGCGCGCACCGCCTGCCACACTTCGTAGGCGACCTGCTTGTACGGCGTGAACAGGGCGAGCGTGTAGTCGTCGTTCTTGCAAAGATCGGCGTCGTAGAACACGCACAGCGGCCGCTGGCCGCCTTGCTTGCCGCACTCGACCGCGTTCCAGTAGCTCTCGCGGCTGATCGGCTGGATGCCCTTGTCCCATGCCGGCGTCATCGGCCCCTGCGGCAGCCTGGCTTTGACCTGGGCGAGGACGGTAAGCGGGAACAGCGTCGCGAGCACGAGACATGCGATGGTCGAACGCATGCGCGAATTATAAACGTAGGGGCCGAGCTTGCTCGGCCCCCGAGTTGGCTCGGCCCCCGGATCAGGACGCGCGCACGGCGACCAGTGGCCGTGCGGCGCCGTGTGCATCGCACCCGGCCGGTTCGTCTGCTTCGATCCGGATCACGCGCAGGATTTCTTCGACCGTCGTCAGACCCTGGCCGATCTTGTCGATGGCGTCAGCGGCCAGGAAGCGCGTGCCCGCCTGAACCGTCGCGTGCCTGATTTCCGCGGCGCTCGCGTTGCGCGTCACCAGGTCTTTCAGTCGCGGCGTCAGCCTCAGCATCTCGAAGATGCCCACCCGTCCGGCGTACCCGGTCTGGCTGCAGCGCGCGCAACCCCGTCCCCGCTGGAACTCGAACCGATCCGGCTCGAGCCGCAGGCGCCGGAGCGCATCGGGCGAGGGCTTGTACGGCTCGCGACAGCCGGCACAGACGCGGCGGGCGAGCCTTTGCGCGACGATGAGGTCGACGGCAGTCGCGAGCAGCAGCGGCCGCAGCCCGAGATCGCGCAGCCGATCGATCGCCGCGAGCGATCCGTTCGTGTGCAGCGTGCTCAACACCAGGTGTCCGGTGAGCGCCGCCTGGAACGCGATCTCGGCCGTCTCCAGATCGCGAATCTCGCCGACCAGAATGACGTCCGGATCCTGGCGCAGGATCGCCCGCAGGCTGCTGGCGAAGGTCAGCCCCGCCTTCGTGTCCACCTGCACCTGGTTGATCCCCGTCACCTGGTATTCGATCGGATCCTCGATGGTGACGATGTTGACTTCGGGCGACTGCCGGCGCGCCAGCATCGAGTAGAGCGTCGTGCTCTTGCCGGCGCCGGTCGGGCCGGTGACGAGAATCATTCCCTGCGGCTGCCGCAGCGCATCGTCGAGGGTCGAGGTCTCGTCGTCGGAGAGCCCCAACGCGTCCAGCGCCGGCGTCCGGGCGGATCCGAGCAGCCGCAGGACGACTTTCTCCCCGAAATGCGTCGGCAGCGTGGAGACGCGCAAATCGAGCGCGCGGCCGTCGTGCGCGATCGTCACGCGGCCGTCCTGGGGCAGACGCTGCTGGGCGATGTCGAGCCGGGCGAGAATCTTGACGCGCGAGACGACCGCGGCGTGCAGCCAGCGTGGGACCTGCAAATGATCGTGCAGCACGCCGTCGACGCGCAGCCGCACCAGCAGCTCGCGCGGCCCCGGCTCGATGTGGATGTCGCTCGCCTGCCGCGCGATCGCGTCGCGCACGATCACGTCGCAGATCTGGACGGCGGGCGCGGCGCCGTCCGAACTGAGGGGATCGAGGCGATCGAAGTCCAGCAGGCCGCTGTCGCCCGCGGCCGCGGACGCGCGGCTGTGAGCCGCGGTCCTGCCGGCCGCGCGGTCGGCGGCGCCGGCCGAATAATGCTTTTCGATGCCCTCGAGGATTTCGCCCCGGCCGGCGACGACGCGCTCGACGTCGCGGCTCGATGCAAACTGGACGTCGTCGATCGCCTCGCGATCGAGCGGGTTCGACATCGCCAGCACCAGCTTGTTCTGCGCGATGCGAAGCGGCAGGCAGGTGTGCTTTCGAGCGAGGCCGGGCGCCACCAGCTTGAGCGCCCTCGCCTCGACGTCGACCGAGTCGAGGCGCACGCGCGGCAGATTCAGCGCCGCCGCCAGAGCCTCGGCGATCGCGCCATCGTGGGCCTCGCGCTGAAGTCCGCCCGCCAACTGAAGAACGGATTGCAGTTGCTGGTTCATGCCGACACCTGGCTCCCCTGGATGCCCCGAAATCGCCTGCTGCACCGCGAAGTCTTCCCGGCGCGTGCCGGAAGTCGCCGAAACAGCGGACTTTCTGTCCTGGTCAGACGAAAAACGGACAAAAGTCCGTTCAACCGGCGATTGTTGCCGCGTCTGGACCGCGGTCGGTGCAAAAGGGAGACCCTGTTCCCGGCCTGACCGTCAGAGCTCCACGTACCCCTCTTCGATCGCTTCGCCGGGGCGCGCGCCGAGCAGCTCCATCAGCTCGGTGATGATCGCCGCCTTGTCCTGCGCGTCGCGCCGCGACCAGGTGCGCGACTTCACCTCGAGGAACCAGGCGCCGGCGTGCGGGTGCGCCATGTGATCGACGTGGACGTAGAACTGGACGCCGCGGAAGGCGACCAGCCAGCGCCGGCGATCCTTCTCGACCTCGCGTTCCTGCGACGGCTTGAAGTATTCGCGGTAGAAGCGCGGCGAGTGCGCGGCCGGCGCGAAGAAGCGCGACCGGAACAGCAGCACGGAGCCGAACGCCGCCTCGCGCGACGGCCCGGTGAGCGTCAGCCGGGCGCGGGCGTTGACCACGTTGCGCTGGTCGTCGAGGAATTCGTCCTCGCGGTAGCGGAGGCGTCCCTGGCCCGGATCGTCGAAGAAGAAGTAGGTGTCGTACTGGTGGTAGTGGACGGCTCGGATGACGGTGATGCGGTCGCCGCCGAGCGCCTGCCGCACCGTGTCCTCCGAGTCGATGCGCGCTTTCATCTGCACCTCGAAGCTCTCGCCTTCGGCGGCGCCGCCGATTGCAACCAGCTTCTGCAGCACGCTCTGCTCGCGCTCGACCAGGAAGGCGTCGATCCGCCGCGCCACGTCGCGGGCGTCGGCGCGCAGCGTCTGATCGTCCAGGGTGAGGAGTCGCCGATCGCGCATCAGCCACTTGCCGTCGCACATCACGTCGACCACGTCGGTCGACTTGGCGGCATAGACCAGCTGGGAATAGATGGCGTTGTGATCGCGGCCGAAGCCGGGCACGTTGTGGACCTGATCGACGTCGACGACGATGAGATCGGCGCGCTTGCCGACCTCGAGCGATCCGGTGACGGCGCCGAGATGCACCGCCTGGGCGCCGATCCGGGTCGCCATCGCCAGCGCATCACGCGCCGGCAGCGCCGTCGGATCGCCGTTGATCCCTTTCGCCAGCAGCGCGGCGAGCCGGATCTCCTCGAACATGTCGAGGTCGTTGTTCGACGCGGCGCCGTCGGTGCCGATGCCGACGGTAACCCCGAGCGAGAGCATCTTCGCCACCGGCGCCACGCCGGATCCGAGCTTGAGGTTGCTGGTCGGGTTGTGGGCGACGCCGACGCGCGCGTTCTTCAGCGCCCGGATCTCGCCTTCGTCGACGTGCACGCAGTGCGCCGCAATCACGCGCGCGCCGAACAGCCCCTGTTTCATCACCCAGGGCACGACCGGCATGCCGTGCTCGCGGCGCGACTGGTCGACCTCCAGCGCCGTTTCGGCAAGGTGGGTGAGCAGCGGCACGTCGGTGTCGCACGCCAGCTCGGCGCAGGCGCGGAGGATCTCGACCGTGCACGTATAGGGCGCGTGCGGCGCGATCGCCGGCACCACCAGCGGATGCTCCTTCCACCGGACGATGAAGTCGCGCGCCCGGGCGAGCGAATCCTCGAAGCTGGTCGCGTCTGGGGTCGGGAACTTCAGCACCGTTTGCCCGCACACCGCGCGCATGCCGGCGTCGGCGGCGGCCGCGGCGACCGCTTCCTCGAAGTAGTACATGTCGGCGAAGCAGGTGGTGCCCGACCGGATCATCTCGGCGCACGCCAGCCTGGTGCCGAGGGCGACGAAGTCGGGGCGGACGAAGGCGCGCTCCACCGGCATCATGTAGCCGAGCAGCCAGACGTCGAGCCGCAGATCGTCGGCGAGCCCGCGCAGCATCGTCATCGGCGCGTGCGTGTGTGCGTTCACCAGGCCGGGCATCACCACGCGGCCGCGGCAGTCGATGGTGTCGACGCCGTCGTATTCCGGCCCGAGCCGCCCGACGGCGCAGATCGCGCCGCCGCCAATTGCCACCGATCCCGAGGGATAGATCGTGTAGTGCTCGTCCATCGTCAGGACGTGCGCGTTGGTGAGGACGAGGTCGCAGGGCGGATTCACGTTCGCCGGACCGCCAGGAGCCGCTGCGCGTTGCCGGAGAAGATCATGCGCGCGCCGATGTCGAACCGGCCGGCGCCCTGCGGCGGCCGCGGGGATGGCCGCGCGGCGAGAAGCTCGACCACGCGCGGGCCGACCCGGTGCGCGTGCCAGTCGACGATGGCGGCGGCGCCGCCGCCAGGGGATTGGCTGGCGGCCGCCGCGGCCGGGCGCGCCGGGGCGGCTGCCGCTGCCGCGCCCAGCGCAGCGGCCTCCAAGAATTCGCGCCGTGTGGTCATTTTTTTGTGCCTCCGCCTGTATCTTTGCTGCCGGGCACGCGCCCCATGGTGTAAAACTCCGCATTCGGCTTCAGCGCCATCAGGTTGGCGACCCGGTTCGACAGCGCAAACAGCGCGGTGATCGACCCGATGTCCCAGATATCGTCGTCGGTCAACCCGTGGCGTCTGAGCGCGGCAAAATCGTCGTCGTTGACGCGGTGCGATTCACCGGCCATCTTGACGGCGAAATCGAGCATGGCGCGCTGGCGCGGCGTCAGGTCGGCGTTGAGGTAATTGACGGCCACCTGGTCGGCGACGAGCGGCTGCCTGGCGCGAATCCGCAGGATCGCGCCGTGGGCGATGACGCAGTAGTGGCAATGATTGAGGCTCGAGGTGGCGACGACGATCATCTCGCGCTCGGCCTGGCTCAACCCGCTGTCTTTGTCGAGCAGGGCGTCGTGATAAGCGAAGAACGCGCGGAACTCCGCCGGCCGGTACGCCCAGGCGAGAAACACGTTGGGGATGAATCCCGCCTTTTCGTGAACCGCGATCACTCTCTGGCGGATGTCGTCGGGCAGCGCGTCGAGCGCGGGAACCGGGAAGCGGCTGATATCGTGCATCGCGCCAGTTTACCCGCGTACGCTCCAGCTTCGCGGCGTCCGTGCGACGCGCGCCTGGTCGGCAATTTGCACGCGCGACGTGGCGTGCGGTACGCCGCCGTGCTCGTGATTGCAGCCGCGCTTGGCGCGAGCGCCTGCACCAGACCGGTCGCCTCGCCGACTGCCCTGCCCGCGCCCGGCGACCCGGTCGACGTCCTCGACTACATCATCGGTCCGGCCGACCAGTGGCCACGCGTCGGCGATCAGCCGCAGCATCAGGTCGTCGACTGGGAGAAGCGCGAGGTCTGCTGGGTGAAGTACGCGAACCCGAACCGGTTCGAGTGCTGGGGCTGGGACGATCAGTGGGTCTACCATCAAGTCGATCACGCGCTCGACGGCAACTCGTCCGAATCGTACCGGTTCACCGACGGCCGTTGGATGCCGCGCTTTCTCTCGCGCACCGAGCCGTGGACGCTCGACTTCCCCAACAACCGCATCAGGTGGTTCACCGCCTCGTGCGCGGAAGTGCGCGGGCCCCAGGGCATCCGCGTCGATGATGGCCCCAACCTGTATCCGATGTCTCAGCGCGCGTGGTTCGAAACGCTCGACGCCGGCATGCTGGGCATCCGTGACGTGCTGATTCTCGCGTCGGCATCGTTTGCGCCGGGCAGGCCGCCCGGCCCGCCGGAGAAGTTCTACTTCGCGCGCGGCGCCGGTTGGTACAAGTGGGAGAGCGTTCGCGGCGTCGTGCGGTTCGATCGGCGGGGCGGGCCGGCGGTGTCCCCGGGCCAGGGCTGCGGCCGGTGAACGGTCCAAAAAAAAACGGCCGGAGTTTCCTCCGGCCGTTCCTTCCGAACTTGGAGGGTCGTTCTAGCGACGACCCCCAATAGTGTCTGCCATGCATGCACCTCCCGGCCGCGACCAATTTGGCAGCTGCCCCGCGCCAAGCGAAGCGTGGTCGCTAATGGGCCTTTTCAAGCGGCCGCTCGTCAACGCTGCGACCGATGAACCAATGTAACACAGGCACTTGGTGAATTCTGAGGAATTGGAGAATTGGTGAGTGCTTTCATTCACCAACTCTCCGATTCGCGCGCGCCGGCGCGCGAATTCACCAACTGCCAGCGCCAGGTCCCTCAGAACCAGAAGTGGAGTTGAGCGGCGACGAGGCTGAGCCGATGGACTGCGCCGGCGTCACGCACGTTGTACTGATACGCGAGCTTGAACAGCAGGTTGCGCTGCAGCGAGACGCCGCCGCCGATCTCGGCGCGCGTCACCGGCGCGTCCCATGCCTGCAGGCCGTGGCTGCCGGCGATCTTGCTGAAGCCGAGACGATCGAGGCGCGCCGCCGCATAGAAGCCGGGCGCGATCTTGTACTTTCCTTCCACCGAGGTCGCCGTCGCGCGCAGCGGCAACCGCGATGACGGCGCCGACGCCAGCGGGATCGTCCAGTCGCTGACCAGCGTCTCGGCGCGCATCACGTAGTGATCGCGCGAGTACTCGATGTCGGCGCCCCACGCGTTCTGCGTGAACTCGCGCTCGCGATCCTCGCCGAGCGCGCCGCGGGCCACGGTGCGGCTCAGGAACGGACCGCGCGACCCGGACGCGCCGACGACCAGGCCGATCACGGGGCGCGCCGCGACGCGGCCGGCGACGCGCTTGCGATCGTTGTCGTCGCGCCAGATCGGGTACGACAGCGCTCCTGCCGTCACCGACAAGGTCGCCTCGATCGCCGTCGTCGCGGAGTGCAGCTGCACGCCGGTGTCCCAGCTCGATGGGCTGGCGATGGCGACGCCGTGCTCGAGATCGCCGTTGCCGACCGAAAAGCTCAGGTGCGATCCCTGGCCGCGCATGCGCAGCAGTTCGTCGGCGTCGGCCGGCAGCGAGTCGCTCCGCAGCGAGGTCAGATACTGATACGCGATCGGCACGCCGATGAGCGGGTTGTCGGCCGCGTACGCCCGCCGCGAGAACGCGCCGAAGGTCGGCGGGATGCGGCCGGCCTGGATGTCGATCGGGCGGTTCATCCACGGCCGGACCCGGAGGTACATCGCCTGCGCGCGCAGCCGGCCGCCGTTCTCGGAATGCAGCGCGCCGAGCAGCGTGACCCGCTCGCCCATCTTGATCGACGCGGTCAGGTCGCCGCGAAACAGCCGCAGCATCGACTCCTCGTAATCGGTGTAGTTGAAGAAGCCGGGATCGGACGGGCCCATCGTCACCGAGAGGTCGCCGCCGAGCGTCACCTGACCGTCAGCGAAGGCGATCGGACGCGACGGCAGCGTCTGCGCGCCGCCTGGGATGGCCGCCGACAGGACGATAAGCGACGCAAGAGCGATGAAGCTGCCGCGCGACACCCGAGTGCTCATGGTTGTAAACGACAGAATCACCCAGACGCGAACACCGTGACAGGCACTTCGGTGCGGAAGGTCATCATACTTTCGTACGGCCGCCGGCCGCCATGCCAGTTTCGTAATTCGAGCGTGGCGCGCGGCTTGCTGCCAACCCCTCCGACTGGTCACGCATCGGTCTCTCGAATCACCCGAGTTCGTCAACATTCGCGCGGCTTTGCCGTGCGGCGCCGCTTGACAGGAGGGTCGATGTTCCGGATCAGCGTGGTCGATCACATCCGTCTGAATTTTGATCGGACGAGCCAGAATTACACGCTCCACGCGAAAGCCGCCGAGCGCCTCGCGGTGACCACCGCGCGCATTCGGATCGGCGTGCTGATCCTGCTGGCGGTTGCCGCGGTCGCCGGGGCGACCAGCCTGGTCGAATCAGGGCGGCATTTCCAGATTACCGCCGCCATCGCCGCAGGGCTCGCCTTTGCGGCGCACGCCGCGTATCTCGCGATCGGCGTCGAGGGACGCGTCCACGCGCACCGGTCGTGCGCCCAGCGCCTCTGGCTGGTGTGCGACCGCTACCAGTCGCTCCTCAGCGAGATCGAGGACGGCCTGCTCGATCGCGCCAGCATCCTGCAGCGCCGCGACGAGCTCAGCGCGCAGGTTCATGCCGCCTACGACCAGGCATTCTCGCTCGATCAGAAAGCCTACGAAGGGGCGCGCCTGTCCGGCGACGCGGCCGCCGCCCTCACGCGCGCCGAAACCTCCGACGCCGACGTGCTGCCGCCATCGATGGCGGACGGCGACGAAACGGCAGCCAATCGTCCCGCTCACTGACGTTGCCGGTTGCGAGGCCATCAGCCAGCAACGAGCAACCATCAACGACACGCGTCAGTCAGTCACTGGCGCGTGAAGTCGATGTGCAGCGCGAACGGGTTCGCGGTCACGATGATCGTGAGCTTGCGCTCGCCGCCGGCCGCGCGCCGCACCAGCAGGTCGTGCGTGCCGATCGCCACCGGCACGGCGTTGAGCGGCGTATCTCCCAGCTTTTCGCCGTCCAGCCACACCCCGACCGGCTCGCTCGCCGTCAACGTCAGCGACGAGGGCGGCGGCGTGATGGTGAGGTTCGTGCCCTCGCCCGGCTTCAACTCCACCTGATGAACCGCGTCGTAGGCGAGCGCCTTGTTGATCACGCGTACCTGATGTGGTCCTGGCGGCAGCATCACCTGGTTGCGATCGTCGAGCGTCAGCGCGCGATTGCCCTCGCTGAGGACCACGTCGAACGGGGCACGGACGGCGAGCCAGCCGGAGTAAATCGACTCGTCCATCTGCGCCGTCTGATCGGCGGCGATGGTGATCGTCCGCTGAACGGTTCCGGCGTCGCTCTTGAGCTCGACCGCATGGCGGCCGGTGGCCAGGTCGGCAATGGTCAGCGGCGTGACGCCGCGCGATTTGCCGTCGACGAACACCTGCGCGCCGGACGGCGTCGACGTCACCGCGAGGGTCCCGGTGGCGCGCCGCTTCGCTGCGGGCGCCGCGGCCGGCCGCGCGGCGGCGGGAGCCGGCGCGGCCGCGGGCTTGGCGGCGGCCGGCGCGGGTGCCGGCCGCTTGGGGATCTTGCTCCACAGATACGGGCCGCCGTAGACGACGGCGCCGCCAACCGCCGCAACGGCGGCGATGCGGGGCAGCCATTCGAGTAACGGCCCGCCAATTGCGCGGGCGGCTTCGGCGGCTCGCGCGGCCGCCGACGGCCCCTCGTCGCGGCGTGGCGCGCTCGCGGCCGGCGTCGCAATCGGCGGTGGGACGACGAGAGGCGGCAGAGGCGGCGGCAACGGCGGCGGTTCCGGAGCCTGCCGCAGGATGGTCTCGATCGGCGGTGCTGCCGCCGGCGCCTCGGCACGAGCGCGGCCGCGCCGGCCTTTGGCGGCCACGGCCGGCAGCGGCGCGCTGGTCCACGTCGCTCGCCGTGCGCGCGCCCAGCTTGCGGCGGCGCGGGCGGCCGCGATCATATCCTCACGCTCTTCCGGCAATGTGTCGTTCGGCGCCACTGACAAAAACTATAATCGCTCCCGGGCCTGCGCGATGAGTAAACCCCAAGCCGTTCCTCCTGGAGCCGAGCTGTCGCCCGGCGCGCGCCGGCGGTTTCTGGCCGATGCCGCCCGCCGCGAGCTCGACGACCTGCGGGCGTCGCTCGACGCCCGCCTGGCCGCGCTCGAGGACGCGCTCATCACCCCCGATCCGGATACGTCGCTCGAAGAGCTGGTGCTGGAGCTGGCGCGGGCCGCGACCGCAGAAGCTGATGCGGCAGCCGCGCGCGCGGTGCTCGAGGCGCAGATCGAGGCGCAGGATCGCGCCGAGGCCGCCACCGCGGACGCCGCGCGGCAGGTCGAGGCCGAGCGCGCGAGCGCGGCGACGTTGCGGCGCGAGCTCGAGCAGGCCCAGGCCGCGCTGGAAACCGAGCGCGAGGCGGCCGCGCGCACGCGCCGGGAAGTCGCGGAAGTCCGGAAGGGGGTCGAGACCGAACGCGCCGCGGCCGCGGGTCGCGATCGCGAGCTCGAGCGTACCCGGGCGGCCCTCGTCAAGGAGCAGGAAGCGGGCGCCCAGCGCGAGACCGAGCTGGTCGAACACCGCGATGCGCGCAAGGAGCTCTCCAAGAAAGTCACGGCGCTGCAGCGCGACCTGACCGCGGCGCAGCGGGCCGCCGACGCGCAGGCCGCCGGCGAGCAGGCGCACAAAGCGGCGGCAGAGGCCGCCGAGCGCAAGCGCGCGGAGCTCGATCGCGCGCGCGCCGAGGCGGTGTCGCGCGCCGAGGCCGCCGTTCGCGAGCGCGATGCGCTCACCCCCAAGCTCGCAGCCGCGCAGAAGGCGGCCGAAGCCGCGCAGAAAGCGGCCGACGCGGCGCAGAAAGCGGCCGACACGGCGCGCGGGCAGCTGGAAGCGTCGCACGCCGAGCTCGAGGCGGCGCGCGAGGAAGCCGATGCTGCCCGAGCCGCCATGAACGCCTCGCGCGACGAAGTGGACGCCGCCCGCGGCGACGCCGAGTCCGCGCGCGCGGAGCTGTCCTCGGCGCGCAGCGAGGTCGAGGCTGTGCGCGGTGAAGCGGCCGCGGCACGAGACGACGCCGCCGGCGTGCGCAGAGAGCTCGACGCGCAGCGTGCGGCGCTGGCCTCGCTGCAGCAGGAGCTGGAGGAGGCGAAAAACGAGGCGCTCGCCGCGCAGGTTGCCGCCGATGCGGCGCAGGCCGCGGCCGACGACCTGCAGGCGGCCGCCGACGCCGCCCGCGCCGCGGCGCAGTCGGCGACCGTCGCCACGAGCAGCGCGCGCGAGGAAATCGATCGCGCCCGCCAGGAGGGCGAGGCCCGCGCGCAGCAGGCAATCGCCGATCGCGACCGCCTCGCGGCCGAGCTCGAAGAAGCGCGCCATGCCGCAGTCGATCGCGATCGGCTGATGGACGAGCTCGAGCAATTGCGCCACGAGGTGCAGGGCGTCGGCGGCGCCACCGATGCGCGGCTGCAGGAACTGGAGGCGGCCCGCGCCGAGGCCGAACGCCTGCGCGAGGAAGCCGACGCGCGCGCCGAAGAGGCGCTCGACGAACGCGATGCGCTGATCGATCAGCTGGAAGCGGCGAAGAAGGCCGTGCAGGGGATGCAGGCGGCGGTCGACGCGCGGCTCGAAGCGATCGATGCCAAGCGCGGCAAGTCGACACAGGCGTTGAAGGACGCTGAAGCCAAAGTCGCGGAATTGACGCGCGTGCGCGACGGCCTGATGGAGGAGCTCGCCAACGCCAGGCGGCTCACCGACGACGCCACGCAGTACCGGCACTGGCTCGAAGCGGCCGAAACCCGCGTCCGCGAACTGGAACTGCAGCTGTTCGGACGCGATCGCGACGCGCAGGATCGCGACGTCGAGTTGTCGTCGCTGCTCGACGCGCCCTCCGCGCCCGGCGAGAAGGCGACGCGCCGCGCCACGCGCCATCGCTTCGCGAAGACGATCAAGGTGCAGCTCGATGGCCAGGCCGGCGAGCTCGTGGATCTGTCGATTGGCGGCGCGCAGATGCTCTGCTCGAAACAGCCCGACGTCAACGCCAACGTCACGCTCTCGCTGCCCTCCAACGGCGCCGCGCTCTCGTGCCCGGGGCGCATCGTCTGGGCGATGCTCGAACCGCACTCGAAGGGGCGGCCGCTTCGCTACCGCGCCGGCATGCTGTTTACCCGCGGCGACGAGGCGGCGATCGAGGCCTTCATAGCAAAAAACACGGCCGGCTGAACCCGGCGCGGCTTTTGCCTCGTTCCAGTCCGGTAGCTGGAAATGGCGGCAATGCCAAGCCCCTCGCGCTCTGTCGATTACGAACATGGTGCCCGGCCGGACAAGTCTGCACGTCCGGCGGCGGCCGGCGCCAGGGGCGGCGACGCGCGGGTGAAGGCCAAGGCCGCCCCCGCCAGGCCGGACGAGGGCGGCCTGCGTGGGCCCGACTTTGCCTCGGTCGAAGAGTTCCTGCAGCTGCTGGCGCGCGCCGTTCGCCAGTTCCACACCTATCCAGCGGACAGCCCGTTGTGCACCGAGGCGATTGCCGCCTGCCACAAGGTGCTGGCCTCGCTCGACACGCGCGACCGGCTGTCGCTCCGCGTCACGCCGCGCGAGCTGGTCGTCGACCACGTCGCCACCGGCGGCGGCACCGTCGTCGAGCACGAGATCGTGCGGCGGCTGCATCGCGCGCACGTCGCCTCGCTCGACATCGACCGCGGCGCGTCGCCGCGGGATCTCTCGCGCTTCTGCAGCGCCGTCCTGCGCTGCGACGATCTGGCGAACACCAAGACGACGCTGGCGGAGCTGCTGGTCGAGCACGGCGTCGAAACCATCGTCGCCCAGGTGGCGCGGCGTCCCGAGGTGCTTCACGTCGGCGCGCCGCAGGCGGCGCGCAGCGATCTCATGGTCCACGAGCGCCGCCGCCGGCAGGCTGCGGCGGTGAGCGGGCCGCCCAGCTATCTGTATCCGCCCGACAAGGGCTGGGTGCGCCTCGACCCGGCGGCATCGCTCGACACCGTGTCGCTGGTCGATCTCGCGATTCTCGTCGACGATCCGGGCGAAATTGCATCGATGCTGCTGCGGCTCACCGACGACGAGGCCGCGGCCGAGTCGCGCGACACCGCGCTGCAGCAGAAGTTCAGCGACGTCGCGACGCTGCTCGGTTCGCTCGACCCGAGCCTCGCGCGGGTGATGTTCTCGAAGCTGGCGCGCGCGGTGCTGGATCTCAGCGCCGAACGCCGCACCGACCTTTTGCGCCGCACCATCCTGCCGGGCCTGCTCGACGGGCGCGCCGAGGGCACGGTGCTTCGCGACTTTCCCAACGTCGACCTCGCCGAGTCGCTCTGCCTGCTGATGGACCTCGAGACCGCCGCGCCCGAGCTTCTGACGACGGCGATGGATCGGCTGGAGCTGACGCCCGAGCGGCGCGAGCAGGTGGCGCCGTTGATGGAAGCGCGCCTGCGCGAGGGACGCGACGCGCAGCAGAAGCCCGGCGGCGACGACCGCGGCACCGATATCCATCGCCACGCGCGGCGGCTGATTCAGGTGACCGCATCCGAGGGCAAGAGCTTCGCTGAATTCTCCGCCTTCGACCTGTCGATCGACAGCCAGACCACCGCGGCGCTCGAGCAGGCG
>Ga0111538_10003160_pt1 | contig 23063 bp, 21 predicted proteins | sample SoiMethybrSBSTD1_FD_79669 | JGI IMG/M metagenome (GOLD analysis project Ga0111538, IMG submission 79669) | Bulk soil microbial communities from a Populus tree surrounding site in Tennessee, USA - Soil MetaG P. TD hybrid SBSTD1 (version 2)... | ecosystem: Environmental > Terrestrial > Soil >...
AGGCGTACTCGAACGGATCGTTCGCGTCGCGCACCAACTCCTCGACGAAATCGCCGCTGCGGACGTAGTGGAGCACGTTGCTGAAGAAGCGGCTGCCGAACGGGTAGTAGCCGAGGTCCTGAATCACCGAGCCGCCGTAGGCGTAGGCGCGCGCCTGGCGCAGCTCGTCGCTGGTCGCGCGCGGAAACCTGCGCGCGACCAGCGGCCGAAGATGCGAATCCCAGACCGCATCGACGATCGCCTCGTGCGACAGCACCGAATAGGCTCTCGCGTCTGCCGCCGCAAACACCGCGGCGAACAGCGCGAGAGCGAACGCAGAACGACGAGCGAAGCTGACAGAACGGCGCACCGCGAGCGACACGCGCGCTAGCCCTTCCACCGCGCGGCCGTTCCCCTGACATCCACGTGGACGAACGGCGGGTGCGCCGACGTCGCCGGGTAGTAGCCCATCCCACCCTGGAATTTCTTGAACTCCTTCAAGGCGAGCATCTGCTCGATATCGTCGTAGAGGAACTTCGCGTCCTCGATGTCGACGCGCTTGTCGCGGTTGAGATCTTCCATCCGGTTCTTCTTCTCCGGATCGACGTAGACGTCGGCGGCGCTGCCCCACTGGTGCATGCTGTACTTCACGTCGCCGATGGCGTGGTTGTAGAACGGCGTGCGGTAGGCGCTCATCACGTTCAGCGTGTCGACCTTGACGCCGAGGGCGTTGACCCGCTGCAGCACGGCCTCCAGTTTCAACGGCAGCCGCTCCTTGAGCACGACGTACTTCGGGAACGCGCGCGTCGTGTCCTCTTTGCAGAGGAACTGCTTCAGCGTGAAGTGCGGCGACACTTTCGTGTCCTGGTTCTCCTTCGTCACCTCGATGAAGCCCGGCGGCGGCAGATAGATTGGATTGCCTTTGAGCGGCGTCGACGGGTACTCGCCCATGCGATAGCCGTTGAGCATTCCGTTCCTGACCTCCGTTGCCGGCACCATCGCGAACGCGTGCACCGCGATCTCGTCGTGCGCTTCACGGAGGCCCGGCCCCTTGAAGGTCAGCTCGTAGGATCCCGGCCGTGCTGGCGCGGTCCAGCGCCACTGGTGCCTGCTCTGCTGCACGGCGGTGCCGTGCTCGGTGGTCAGCGTGTACTCGCCGGGCGGCCCGGCCACGTCGAAGATCACCGCGGCGCCGGGCATCACGGCGACGAAGGCGTCGCGGTAGGCAGTCGATTCGCCGTGAAACAGCACGCTGAAGCCGGCGATCTTCGGGTCGAACTTGTCGAGCACGTCGCCCGCGAGCATCGGTGCGCCGGCGAGGCACGCGCACGCGGCGACGGCAAGCAGTCGAAGCGACATCATTGCGAGTTCTCGGCCGCGCCGTGGCGGCGGTCGTAGCCGTAGACATCGGCGACGCGCTTCAGCGCACCGCCCTCCTCCCAGGCGGTGAAGTAGACGAGATAGATCGGGATCGGCTGCTTCAGCGCCACCGATTGCTCGGTGCCCGAACCCATCGCTTCCGCGATCTTTGCCTCGGTCCACTGCGGCTGATCGCGCAGCAGGTACTTCGCGAGATCGTCCGGGCGATCGAGCCGCACGCAGCCGTGGCTGAAATCGCGCTCGACCCGGTCGAACAGCGCCTGCGCCGGCGTGTCGTGCAGGTAGACGTTGTAGTGATTGGGAAAGAGAAATTTCACCTGCCCGAGCGAGTTGCCCGGTCCCGGCAGCTGGCGGTAGCGGCCGTTGGCCTCGTCCACCTCGATATGGTTCTTCTCGAGGTACGACGGATCCCGGTCGACCTTGGGGCGGATCTCCTTGTCGACGATGTCGTCGGGGATGTTCCAGTAGGGGCTGAACACGACCGTCGTCATCTCGTCGACCAGGACCGGCGTCGGGCTGTCCTTCTTGCCCGTCACCACCTTCATATCGAGGACGCTCTTGCCGTTCTCGATCGCGTCGAGGCGGAACGCCGGGATGTTGACGAGCAGGTAGCGCTGGCCCAGGTTGTCGGGCAGCCAGCGCCAGCGCTCCATGTTCATCGCGATCTGGTGCACCGCGCCGGCGTCGCCGCCCGCCCGCGCCCGCGCCAGCTGGTTCTTCAGCCCGAGATATTGCGGCGAGGCCGGCGCCAGCCGCTCGAGCGAACGGCCGATGTCGCCTTCCCCGACGCCGGAGGCGAGGGCGTTGTGCAGATCGACGTTGCGCGGCGCGGCGTGCCACTGCGGATCGACGTCTTCGGGGTCGATGGTCCCGCGGGTCAGGTCCCAGCCGTAGCGCAGATACGCGTGCGTCGCCCGCAGATCGAAGTCGACCGCCTGCTCCGGCGCGAAGCTTCCGCGGGCGGCGTCGAGATCGTCGACGCGGTAGTCGACCGGATCAAGCCCGTGCTCGCCCGCCGCGCGCAGCGCGCGAATCAGCCCCTCGGCGTAGCCGCGCGGCCGCTTGCCGTCGCTCCAGACCAGGCGATAGCCGTTCTGTTTGTAGAAGCGTTGCTCTTCCTGCCACACCTGATGCCCGCGCTCCCCATCGTCTGTGCCGGCAAACGACGGCGATCGGGCGTCGACGGCCTTGCGCACGGCGGCGGTGACGTCGACGTCCTGCGGTTTCGGCTGTGATTCGCACGCACCGAGAGTGACGAGCGACAGAATCAGCAGAGCTCGGGAGGCACCATTGATGAGCATCGCTGAGGTGGCTGCAAACGCGATGCCTCGCCTCTCATAACCACGCCTGAGCCGGAGACGACCTTCCCCGCTTTTCTTCCGTCACGCTGGTGCGGTGAAGCGATGTCCGATTAGCGCGTCGTAGACCCAGCCGCCGATGACCGCGCCGATGCAGGGAGCCACGATCGGCACCCACCACCAGGAGTTGCCGGCGCGAAACACCTCGCTGCCCCAGCCAGCGACGAAGGTGAAGAGGCGCGGGCCGAAGTCGCGCGCCGGGTTGATCGCGTAGCCGGAGTTGAAGCCGAACGCGGCGCCGATCGCCACGACCAGGAGCCCCACGACGACCGGCGCGAGGCCGGCCGGCGCGGGCGAATTGCGGCTGTCGGTGATGCCGAAGATCACCGCCACCAGCAGCGCCGTGCCGACCACCTGATCGATCGCGCCGCCCGGGAACGTGCTCAGGAACTGCTGCGGGTAGGTCGCCCAGATTCCGGCCGTCCCCTGGGCGCCGGCGACCTGCCGCACGCCGCCGTCGAACGCCGTGAGCGCTTCGCGATACGTGAGATACACCACCGCCGACGCCGCGAACGCGCCGGCGACCTGCGCGGTCGAGTACGGCAGCACCTTGCCCCACGGAAACTTGCGGTGCACGGCCAGCGCCAGCGTCACCGCCGGGTTCAGGTGCGCGCCGGTGACGCCGGCGGAGACGTAGCAGCCCATCATCACCGCCAGCCCCCACGCGATGTTGATCGAGAGATAGCTGCCGGCAGTGTTCCGGCTCAACACCACCTGCGCGACGACGCCGACGCCGAACACGATCAGGATGAAGGTGCCGAAGAACTCGGCGAGCATTTCCCGCAGCATGCCTCGCGGCATATGTCGATTCTCCTGTCAGCGATTGAACGGCGCCGGGGTCGGCGTCGGTTTGCCGAGCGCATTGTATAGTGTGCCGCGATGCCGTTTATCCTCGCGCTCGATCAGGGCACCACCAGCTCCCGGGCCATCGTCTTCGACCAGGAGGGCGCGGCGAAAGCGGTCGCGCAGAAGGAATTCACACAGCACTTCCCCGCTGCCGGCTGGGTGGAGCACGACCCGCAGGAAATCTGGGCGTCGCAGATCGGCGTCGCCGTCGAAGCGCTCGGCCGCGCGCAGGTGCGGCCGAAAGAGATTGCCGCCATCGGCATCACCAACCAGCGCGAAACCACCATCGTCTGGGACCGCGAGACCGGCGAGCCGGTGCATCGCGCGATCGTCTGGCAGGACCGCCGCACCGCGGATTATTGCGAGCGCCTCAAGAGCGAGGGCGCCGGCGAGACGATCCAGGCGAAGACCGGGCTGCTCATCGACGCCTATTTCTCGGCCAGCAAGATCCGCTGGATCCTCGACAACGTCCCGGGCGCGCGCGCACGCGCCGACGCGGGCAAGCTCGCCTTCGGCACCGTCGATTCGTGGCTGGTCTGGAAGCTCACCGGCCACACACACCATCTCACCGACGCCAGCAACGCCTCGCGGACGATGCTGTTCAACATCCACACGCTCGCCTGGGACGACGAGCTGCTGCGGCTGTTCGGCATCCCGGCGAGCATGCTGCCGGACGTGCGGTCGTCGAGCGAGCAGTACGGCAACGTCTCGAGCTCGCTCGGGATCGAGAGCGTGCCGATTACCGGCATCGCCGGCGATCAGCAGGCGGCGCTGTTCGGGCAGATGTGCCGTCAGCCCGGGATGTCGAAGAACACCTACGGCACCGGCTGCTTCCTGCTGCAGAACATCGGCACCTCGCCGACGCGCTCCCGGCAGCAGCTGGTGACGACGGTCGCCTGGCGGATCGGCAGCCGCACCGAGTACGCGCTCGAGGGCAGCGTCTTCATCGGCGGCGCGGTCGTGCAGTGGATTCGCGACGGCCTCGGGTTGATTCGCACGGCGCCCGAGATCGAGGCGCTGGCCGCGAGCGTCGCCGACAACGGCGGCGTGTATCTCGTCCCCGCGTTCGCGGGGCTGGGCGCGCCGCACTGGGATCCATACGCCCGCGGCACGATGGTCGGCATCACCCGCGGAACCACCGCCGGGCACATCGCCCGCGCCGCGCTCGAGAGCATCGCCTTCCAGGTGGCGGACCTGCTCGACGCGATGGCGGCCGACGCGAAGATTCCGCTGAAGGAGCTCCGCGTCGACGGCGGCGCGGCAACCAACGACACGCTGATGCAGTTCCAGGCGGACCTGCTCGGCGTCCCCGTCGTCCGGCCGGCCGTGACGGAGACGACGGCGCTGGGCGCCGCGTATCTCGCCGGGCTCGCCGTCGGTTACTGGCCCTCAGCGGACGCGATCACGGGGCAGTGGAGGGTCGAGCGGCGGTTCGAGCCGGCGATGCCGCCGAAACGAGCGGCGGCGCTGCGCGAGCGATGGACAGCAGCCCTGCAACGCTCGAAAAGGTGGGAAGTGTAGCGGGGCTTGCCCGCCGGAGTTGCGCGCAAGATTCTGGCGCGCGTAGGAGGGGAGGCGGGCCGGGGGGCGCCCGCCTCTAACGGCGTTTCGGAAATCTGGGGTGGCCGAAGTCAGCGGCCTCAGCGATGGCGGGCGGATCTACGAGTTCAGCGATGCCGCTCAGAATCAGCATCGAGGCGAGGTGCGAAGGGATGACGTAGCTCTGGCCGACGTGGAGGTATCCCAGCTCGAATTCGTCGAATTCCCCCGCCGTCGGTAAGCGCCTTACACGAATGCGCAGGGCGAGCTCTGGCGTATGGTTACTAGTCACGTTTTGTGCATCAAGAGGTATTAATGCTAGCTAAAAGCAAAATAGCTGCCTTCATCTCTGCGGCGGCGTTTTTCGTCGTCGCCGCGGTGCTCCCGCCGCGGCCGCTGGCGCAGGCTCCCGCCACGGCCCAGCCGGCTCGCCCCAGCGCATTCGCCCCGGAGGGAACTCCGATCGCATTGGGACTGGCCGGGTACGCAAAGGTGGTGTGCTCGGCGGTGTTCGTGTCGGGCCGCGACGGAGCCGAGGCCTTCGAGAACAGCGGCTTCTTCCTCTTCCCCGAGGCGGAGCGCCGCGGCGTCAGCTACGACGTCGATCGCCGGAACCAGCTCGTCCGGATGACGCACGGCAGCATCACCCGGACCGCGAAGTTCTACGGCGACCAGGGCTGCATCATCCACCCGCAGGATCACGACGGCATCTTCTTCAAGCCGGTCGCGGTGAAAACGCGTCTGCCCGAGGCAGCCTCGCAACCGTGGCCGGTGGGCGACGCCGCTCCGGTGGGCGCGCCGACGCTGTCGTTCGATCGCGCGCGCGCCGCGAAGGCGGTCGACCTCGCCTTCTCCGATCCCGCCGGCCTGACGGCCGCGTTCATCGTCGTCTACAAGGGTCAGATCATCGGCGAGCGCTACATGCCGGGCATTACGCGCGACACGCAGCTCGAAAGCTGGTCGATGGGCAAGAGCCTGACCGCGACGCTGTTCGCGCTGCTGGTGAAGGACGGCGTCTACAAGATCGACGAACCCGCTCCGGTTCCCGAGTGGCAGAAGGCGGGCGATCCGCGCGCGGCAATCCGCAACGCGGATCTGCTTCACATGGCCAGCGGCCTGAAGTTCATCGCCGGGCAGGATCCCGACTACACGCCCGACAAGGGATACCCCGATCACACCCTGATCTATACCGGCGCGATCGACGCCTTCAAACACTCGATGACGCGGCCGCTGCAGTTCCCGCCGAACACCGAAGGACGCTATCGCAATTCCGATCCGCTGATGATCGGCTGGCTGATCAAGCAGGCGGTCACCGGGCGCGGCGAGGAGTACCTGACGTGGCCGCAGCGCGCGCTGTTCGATCGCATCGGCATCCGCCGCCAGGTGCTCGAGACCGATCCCTACGGCAACTTCCTGCTGAGCGGCTACGACTACGGAACCGCGCGGAACTGGGCGCGCATCGGCCTGCTGTATCAGCAGGACGGCGTCTGGCAGGGTCAGCGGCTGCTGCCTGAAGGATGGGCGAAATTCGTGAGCACGCCGGCGACGGCATGGAAGCAGCCGGTGTATGGCGGGTTGTTCTGGGTGAATGGCGACGGCGCGCGCCCGATTCCGAAGAACGCGTATTTTGCGAACGGCGCCGGCGGGCAGCGCACGATCATCGTGCCGACGCACGATCTCGTCGTCGTGCGCATGGGGCATCACAAAGGCGATCGCGCCGGGATGAAAGCGCTCGACCTCGCGCTGGCGGAGTTGATGAGCGCGATCCCTGCGCGCCAGTAGTTGCTGGTGGCTGGTTGCTAGATGCTAGCTGCCGGATGCACCGCGTCGGCGCATCTAGCAACCAGCAACTAGCAACGAGCAACTATCTGGTGGGGACTTTCAGTTCGGTCAGATTGGCGACGATGCCCTGGCCGGATTCCGCCGGCTTCACGGCCTTGTCGATCTTCGCAATCTTTCCAGCCGGATCGATATAGAACGTCCAGCGCCTGGCGAACTGCCGCTCCGGCGGCGCGTCGGGCGCGATCACGCCGTACGCCATCGCCACTTTCTTGTCCGGATTGGCGAGCATCGGGAAGTCCGCCTGCTCTTTCAGCGCGAACGCCTTGTTGTCCTCGAGCGAATCGACGCTGATCATGAAATAGGTGGTGTCGAACTTCCGAATCATTCCCCCGCTCTCACGGAGCGAGTTGCATTCGGCCGTTCAACCAGCGGTGAAGGCTTTCGGGAACCAGGCGAGGACGACCCATTTGCCCTTCAGATCCTTGCTGAGCGAGTAGGTCTTGCCGTCGGTTGCCGGAAGCGTGAAGTCGGGTGCCTGATCGCCGACCTTGAGCTCCACGCCCGCCGTGGTGGTGGCGGACTGCGTGGTCTGGGCGGCGGCGGCACTCGCAACCAGACTGCCGGCGGCAAAGAGCAGCGGCAGCAGGTGTGACGCCTTCCTCATCGAGCCTCCTCTTGGATCCGACAAGATAGCACACGGCCCCCGGGTTTCAACGCGGGAGTTTCGCCGCGCCTGCGACGCGCCTTTTTCAAGGGGTCAGTGAGGGGCCGCGGCCGCCCGCGCCGGATCGAGCCCGCGCGCCTGCGCCAGCCGCGACTCGAGCGCCGCCTTGAAGCGTGCGGCGACGGCTGGCTCGTAGCCGCCGGCGCGGAAGGCGCCATCCCATTGCGCCGAGGTGAGCCGCGACATCAACGCCGCCGCCCAGGCGGTGTCCGCCGGCGTAATGCGTTCGCGAAACAGCTCCTGATGCCAGCCGTTATATGGAAAGACGACGAACCCGTCCCGCACGCCGGCGATGAACGGCTGCTGCGCGAAGACGTCGGGGTCGTTCTTCGTCGAGTCGAAGCGCCCCGTGTCGCCGAGCGCGTTGCCGATGTCGCGGACAACGTAGAGGCGCTCGGTCGCACCGTCAGGGTTGCGATGGACGTAGAGCGAGTTGTTCGAGTTCTTCAGATCGGCGCTGTTGAACATCAGCAGGATGACGAGGAGCCCCTGATACGGCCTGGTGCCGACAAACGGATTCTGCTGCCACGACCAGTCGCTGATTTCTTCGAGCTCCGGCAGCGTTGGCCGGAAACGGCCGCCGCGCTCCTCGTGAGTGCCTTTGTCGTCTTTCAGCGTGAAGGACGGCAGGTAGTACACCGGCGGCTGATGGTAGCCAAGCGCGGAGAGGATGCGCGACTGCATCACCTCGACCGGACCTTCGGTGCTTTGCTTGATGCTCCACTTGATGCCTCGTGGATCGACCACCGTCATCCCCGGGCTGGCGCCGTGAACCTTGCTGCGCACGAAGGTGTAGACCGTCTTCGCATCCGGCGCGTGGGCGTTGCCCCATGGCCCGTACGCCATGTCGCGCGAGGCGACGTCGCCGGGATCGACCCACAGCTGGCTCAGGTGGGCGGCGCTGCCGTCGCGAGGCAGCGACGGCTTGACGGCTGGAGCGCAGAATTCGAAGGAAGCGAAGAACGTCGCGCCCACGGCGGCAAATCGCAGCACCTTGGTACGCAGGGGCGTCACATAAGGATCGGCTGCAAAAAATAGTCCTGCATCGCCGAGGTCGCAGGCGCAGCCCGGCCGTGCCGGCCCGTATAATCCACTGACGCTCGAGCCGTCTTCCAGAGGACCGTCATGAAACACGCCATTCCGCTCGCCATCGTCCTGACCTGCGCCCCGCTCGCCGCCGCGCAATCGCCGCAGTCCTCGTCCGATGCCGGCTATGCCGCAAGCGTCCGTTCGCGGTGGAATGCCATCAAACGCAACATCGCCGGATCCGCGCAGGCGATGCCCGAGGCGCAGTTCGCCTTCAAGCCGACGCCGGACGTCCGGACCTTCGGCCAGCTGATCGGCCACCTCGCCAACGAGCACTACATCTTCTGCAGCGAGATGAAGGGCGAGAAGAATCCGTTCGAAGCGGTCGACTTCGAGAAGAAGACGACCAAGGCGGAGCTGGTCAAGGACATCAACGAGTCGATTGCCTACTGCGACGCCGCCTATGCGGCGATGAAGGACGATGCGACGCTGCTGGCGCCGCTGGCGCCGAACCGGCGCGATTCGCGGTTCAGCTCGATGCTGCTCAATGTCACGCACGACAGCGAGCACTACGGCAACCTGGTCACCTACCTGCGGATGAAGGGGATCGTGCCTCCGTCGTCGCAGCCGACGCGCTGATGGCGCACGTTTCCCTCGAAACCGCCTCGGAGCGCCCGCGCCGGGCGTGGTATCGCGACGTCACGCCGACGCAGTGGAAGGCGTTTGTCGGCGCCTATCTCGGGTGGGTGCTCGACGGCTTCGACTTCACCATCCTCACCTTCCTCCTCGTCGACATCCAGCGCAGCTTCACGGTGGACAAGGCGCTCGCCGGCGCGCTCGGCACGATCACGCTGATCTTCCGCGTCGCCGGCGGCATCGGCGCCGGCACGGCGGCGGATCGCTGGGGCCGCAAAGGGCCGCTGATGTTCTCGATCCTGTGGTACTCGCTCTTCTCGTTCCTCGGCGGCTTCTCCACCTCCTACGGGATGCTGTTCGTGATCCGCGGCCTCTTCGGCATCGGCATGGGCGGCGTGTGGGCGGCGGGCATGCCGCTGACGCTCGAGCACTGGCCGTCGCACCTGCGCGGCACCGCGTCCGGGATGATGCAGAGCGGTTACTCGATGGGCTTCCTGCTGTCGTCGCTGGTGTTCGAGTTCGGCTACCCGCTGGTCAGCCACAACAGCGACATGGGCTGGCGGGTGATGCTGTGGATCGGCATCCTCCCCGCATTCCTGGTTCTCTTCATCATGAAGGGCGTGAAGGAGAGCCCGGTGTGGCTCGATCGGCAACGCCACCTGAAGGCGCAACAACAGCGTGATTCGCTCTCGCTGATGCGGCTGTTCCGGTCGGATCTGGTGATGACGACGCTGCACACGTCGACGCTGATGGGCGCGTTCCTGTTCATGTACCACTCGATCACTTACTGGTACCCGACGCTTCTCGGCCAGATGCACCGGCCGACGCTGCCCTACCTCGCTGCCTTGAACATCGGCGGCATCGCCGGCGCGCTGATTTTCGGCCGGCTGTCGGAGGGCCGGCTCGGACGCCGCGGCTCGGCGACGCTGGCGACGCTGGCCGGCGTGCTCGCGATCCCGCTCTACGTGTTCGGCGGCACGACCGTGCTGTTGCTCACCGGCGCGCTGGCGATGGGACTGTTCGGCGCCGGCAACTTCGGCGTCGTGCCCGGGTACCTCACCGAACGCTTCCCGACGGTCGCGCGCGCGGTCGGCGCCGGCTTCGCGTATCACGTCGGCGCGGGCCTCGGCTCGTTCACGCCGACGCTGGTCGGGATGCTGCAGGATCGCGGGCTGCCGCTGCCGACGGCGATGGCCGCCTGCATCGCCGGCTCCGGGGCGATGGTCGTCGTGATGCTGTGGCTCGGCCCCGAGACGCGCGGCCGCCAGTTCCATGCGAACGATTAGCAGCAGTGTCCGCCGTCAGGCGGACCTTCACGCGAGGTCCGGCTGAAGCCGGAAACGACGAAAGCGATGTCCTATCCGGTGTCGGTCACGATCGCGCCGCTGCTGGCGCCGCGCAGCAAGCTCACCACCGCGTTCCGGCTGGTGCTGGCGATTCCGCATCTGTTTCTCGTCGGCGGCATCGGCTTCAGCATGGTCTTCCGGACTCGCAGCGACAACGTCACCTCGCTCGGCCCCGAAACCGGCCTGCTCGGCCTCGTCGCCGGCGTCCTCGCCATCGTCAGCTGGTTCACGATCATGATCAGCCGCGAGCACATCGCCGGCATCCGCGCGTATACGCGCTTCTATGTTCGCTGGCGCGTCCGCGCGCTGTCGTACTTGATGCTGCTGCAGGATCAGTATCCGCCGCTCGGCGATGCGCCTTACCCCGCGTCGGTGACGATCGTCGATCCGCCCGGCGAACGCGACCGGCTGTCGGTCGGTCTTCGAATCCTGCTCGCCATCCCGCATTTCATCGTGCTCGTCTTCCTGATGACCGCGTTCTGGATGACGACCATCGTCGCCTGGTTTGCGATCATCTTCACCGCCCGTTACCCGCGTGGCTTGTATGAGTTCGGCGTCAGCGCGCTGCAGTGGCTGATCCGCGTCGAATGCTACATGCTGCTGCTCATCGACGAATATCCGCCGTTCTCGATGGAGTGAGGCGCGTGAGCGAACCAGAAACGCCCGATCCGCCGGAACCGCCGGAACCGCTGCCTCCGCCACCGCGCCCGACGCCAGAAGAACCCCACGACCCGCCCGATCCGGAAGTGAGGGATCCGCCTTCGCCCGCAGAGGAATCTGACGGGCTACGGCGGACAAGTCCGCCACTGCCCGCGGAGGAATCTGACGGGGCGTAGGCGGACGCGTCAACCCCGCGACCGCGCGCCCCGTCTAACCTCAGGTGCCGACACTCCTGCAGGATCTGCGGTACGCCGTCCGCACGCTGACGCGCGAGCCGGCCTTTGCGCTGGTCGCGCTGCTTACGCTCGCGCTCGGGATCGGCGCCAACACCGCGATCTTCAGCATCGTCAACACGGTGCTGCTGCGGCCGCTGCCCTATCGCCAGCCCGATCGCGTCGTGCTGCTCTGGAGCCACTGGACCAACTGGACCAAGACGTGGGTGTCGGAGCCCGAGCTCGCCGACTATCAGCGGGCGCGCTCGCTCGAACACGTCGCCGGTTTCAGCTCCACGTCGTTCAACCTCACCGGCGGTCCCGGCAGTGAGCCGCTGCGCGTCGTCGCCGCGCAGGTGCAGGCGGCGATGTTCGACGCTCTCGGCGCGCAGCCCATCGCCGGCCGCGTGTTCACCAGCGATGAGGATCGGCCCGGGCGCGCGAGGGTCGTCATGCTCGCTGAGGCGTTGTGGCGATCGCGGTTCGGATCCGACCCGTCGATCGTCGGCCGCACCATCGAGCTCGACGCCGCCGCTTACACCGTCGTCGGCGTGCTGCCGTCGGCGCTGCGCATCCCGCTCGACTACGCGAGCCGGACGCCGGCCGAGGTCTGGGTGCCGCTCGCGCTCGGGCCGGCCGATCCGCAGGAGCGCGGCAACCATGGCCTGAACGCGCTCGCGCGGCTGAAGCCAGGCGTCACCCTGGCGCAGGCCCAGGCGGAGATCGACACGATCACGCGCGGTTTCCTGCAGCAGTATCCGGCGTACTACGACGACAAGTTCGGCCTCACGCTCGTTCCAGCGCCGCTCGAGGTGTTCGGCGGGATTCGGCCGGCGCTGCTGATGCTGCTGCTCGCGGTCGGCGCCGTGCTGCTGATTGCGTGCGCCAACGTCGCCAACCTGCTGCTGGCGCGATCCGAATCGCGGCACAAGGAAATCGCCGTCCGCATCGCGCTCGGCGCCGGGCGCGCCCGCATCGTCCGCCAGCTGCTCACCGAATCGATGCTGCTGTCAGCTGCCGGCGGCCTCGCCGGCGCCGCGCTCGCGTACGCGCTGGTGCAGGGGCTGATGGCGCTCGATCCGCTGAAGATTCCGCGCGTGCACGAGATCGCGCTCGACGCGCGCGTGCTGGCGTTCACCGCCGTCGTCTCTCTTCTCACCGGCATGCTGTTCGGCGTCGTCCCCGCCCTGCAGTCGTCGCGCACCGATCTGCAGCCGGCGCTGAAGGAAGGCGGCCGCGACTCGCGCCAGGTCACGGGCCGGCTGCGGCGCGTGCTGGTGGCGGGCGAGATCGCCGCGTCGGTGGTGCTCGTCGCTGCCGCGATGCTCCTGGCACGCAGCTTCGCGCACCTCCTCGACGTCGACGTTGGATTCACAGCCGCGCGCGTGCTGACGCTCCGTACCTCGCTGCCCGGAGCGAGCTACACCGATTCAGCGTCGATGGTCCGCGCGTATCGCGAGATCGGACGCCGCCTGCGCGAGTCGCCGGGCGTGGTCGCCGCCGGCGCGGTCACCGGCTTGCCGTTGGCCAGCACGCGCGGCGACTGGGGCATCCGGGTCGAGGGGCGGCCAACCGATCCGCGCGAGAACCTCGCCGCCGACTGGCAGGTGGTGACGCCCGGCTACTTCGAGGCGCTCGGCACGCCGCTGCGCGGTGGCCGCACTTTCACCGACGCTGACGGCGCGACCTCGCTCGGCGTCATCGTCGTCAACGAGACGATGGCCAGAAAATTCTGGCCGGGCGGCAGCCCGCTGGGGCGGCGCATGACGATGGGCGGCAACGATCGGTGGCTCACCGTGGTCGGCGTCGTGGCCGACATCCACCATCGGGGCCTCGATGCGGCGCCGCGGCCCGAGATGTACCGGCCGCACGCGCAGTTCCGCTACGGCGACGCCACTGCGCCCGCGGTGCCGACGATGACGTGGGCGGTGCGCACGGTCGGCGACCCGCGCGCCGCGATTGGCTACGCGCGCGCCGCGATTCGCGATGTCGACGCCAGGCTCGGTATGTCCGACGTCGCGACGATGGACGAGGTGGTCGCCGACTCGACCTCCGATCGCCGGCTGAACATGCTGTTATTTGCGCTGCTCGGGGCGCTGGCGCTGGCGCTCGCCACCATCGGCGTCTACGGCGTCGTCGCCTACTCGGTGTCGCAGCGCACGCACGAAATCGGCGTCCGTATGGCGATCGGGGCACGGCCGCACGACGTGGTGCGGCTGATGCTCGACGAAGGCGGACGGCTGGCAATCGCCGGCGTCGCCATCGGCTCGCTCGCCGCGCTCGCCGGCGCGCGGCTGATCCGTGGCCTGCTGTTCGACGTCAGCGCCGCCGATCCGGTGACGTTCGCGGCGGTTCCACTCGGCCTGCTCGCGGTGGCGCTGCTTGCGAGCTACATCCCCGCGCGCCGCGCAACGAGAATCGATCCGATCATTGCCCTGCGCAGCGAATGAGCAGGGGCTGGGGACTGGGCCCACCTGCCTTACCTGCCCCGCCTGCCGACAGCGATTCTCATTTCACCGAGACGCCCGCTCCGATCACCATCAGCGTCGTCCGCGGGCTGCCGGGAAGGCCGCCGAACGGCGCGCCCGGGTTGATCGCATAGAAGCGGACGTCGAAGCTGAAGGCGAGCCGCGGCTTGATGAACCACCGCGCGCCGCCGCCGTAGTTGATCGTCTTCAGCGGCTCCGAGTCCGGCGGATACTCGTCCTGCCCTTCCGGCACGATCGCCCACGTGGAGCGTCCGATCCCGCCGCTCAGGTAGCTCCAGCCGTTGCCGTTGCCAAAATTGAACGACAGCTGCGGCGCGATGGTTCGGAACACTTCGCGCGCCGGCCGCAGCGCGGCCGACCCGGCATCGTCCGGCGGCGTCTTGGTGGCGCGGCCCACGGCCACCTCGCCGCCGACGCCGAACGTGATCACGCGCCAGCGCAGCGGGTAGATGTGCAGCCCGACCTGCGCGCCCAGCCCGCGGCCGGGCAATTCGGTCAGCTGCATGTTGCGGCTGTCTGCCAGCTCCTGGTCGTCGGACGGAAAGCCGGGGAAGGTGCCGTGCGCATCGACGACGAACCACGGGATGCGCGGCGGCGGATCCTGCGCGCGGAGGGAGCGGGCGCCGGAAGCGAACGCGCACAGCAGCAGAAGCACAACCCGGAATGCCTTGCAGCGCATGCGGACGTCAGGCATTGTACGCTCTACCATGATCGCCCGCGCTTCCGCCGCCGCCGCGCTGATGCTGCCCGTGTTGATTGCCGCTGCGCTCGCGCAACCGCGCCCGCGCGCGCGCGATCTCGGCCTCGCGCCCGGCGTCCACCCGCCGGGCCCGCTGAACGCCATCACCGACGTCGGCGGCGTCCGCGTCGGCCACACCACGATCGTCGAAGGCGATCGCGTGCGCACCGGCGTCACCGCGATCCTGCCGCACGGCGGCAACATCTTTCAGGACAAGGTCGCCGGCGCGGTGTTCGTCGGCAACGCGTTCGGCAAGCTCGCCGGATCGACCCAGGTCAACGAGCTCGGCACGATCGAGACGCCGATCGTCCTCACCAACACGCTCAGCGTCGGCGCGGCAATGGACGCGGTCGTGCGCTACACCATCGGCCAGCCCGGCAACGATCAGGTGCGCTCGGTCAATGCCCTGGTTGGCGAAACCAACGACGGCGGCCTCAACGACATCCGCGGTCTGCACGTCACCAGCGACCACGTGCTCCAGGCGCTTCGCGGCGCCAAGGACGGCGCCGTCGCCGAAGGATCGGTCGGCGCCGGGACCGGCACGATCTGCTACGGCTGGAAGGGGGGCATCGGCACCTCGTCGCGCCGGATCGCATCGCGTTCCGCGCAGAGCCGGCCCGAGTACACCGTCGGCGTCCTCGCCCAGACCAACTTCGGCGGCAACCTGACGATCGGCGGCGTCTCGATCTTCAAATCGCTCCAGCCGCCGGGCCGGCGATCGGCCGGGAACGGAGGCACCGACCTCGCCGATATGCGCGCGTCCGCGGATGGGTCGTGCATGCTGGTGGTCGCCACCGACGCACCGCTCGACGCGCGCGATCTCGGACGCCTCGCCGCCCGGGCCGTGTTCGGGCTCGCCCGCACCGGCTCGTCGTACAGCAACGGCAGCGGCGACTTCGCGATCGCGTTCTCGACCTCGCCGGAGATGCGCAGTCGCTTCAACGACACGGCGCCGCGCGCCCGCACCATCCTTCCAACCGATGCCACTTCACCCCTGTTCGAAGCGGTGCTCGAGGCGACGGAAGAGGCCGTCTACAACTCGCTCTTCCAGGCGACGACGGTGCGCTCGGCCATCGGCGCGGCCGAGGCGATCCCGGTCGAGCGCGTGCGCGCGCTGTTGAAGCCATAGCCGCCTTTGAAACGGTGGGCAGAACTGTCCCTCGTATTGATTCCGTAATCGCAGCCGACTACGATCGACGGTCTTGGCCATCACCGTTCCCGACCGGCGGATCCCGCTCTCCGATATCCGCGCCGCGGCCTCGACCATCTACGGCGCCGCTGTGCGCACGCCGCTCGTGCGCCTCGAATTGCCCGACTCGGACGCCCCCGGGCTGGCGAACGCCGAGCTCTACCTGAAGCTCGAAGCGCTCCAGCCCATCGGCTCGTTCAAGATTCGCGGCGCGTTCAACGCCATTCGCCAGTTGACGCCCGGCCAGCTGGCCGACGGGGTGTGGACGGTCAGCGCCGGCAACGCCGCGCAAGGCGTCGCGCTGGCGGCGCGCCGGGCCGGCGCCCGCTGTTCGGTCCTGGTTGTCGAAACGGCGCCGGAGACGAAGCTTCGCGCCATCGAACGCCTCGGCGCCACCATCGTCCGCGCCAGCTACGACGAGTGCTGGCGCACGGTCGAGTCGCATGCCTCGGATCGGATGACCGGCCACTTCGTGCACCCGTTCGACGACGACCGGTTCATCGCCGGCAATGCCACGGCGGGGATCGAGATCGTCGAGGACCTGCCCGACGTCGACGCGGTCATCGCGCCGATCGGCGGCGGCGGGCTGCTCGCCGGCATCACCGCGGCAGTCCGGGCGCTGAAGCCCGACACCCGCATTTATGCGGCCGAGCCGGAAACGGCGGCCCCGCTCGCCGCCTCGCTCGCTGCCGGCCGGCCGATCTACATCGACAACTGGCAGGCGTCGTTCGTCGACGGCGCCGGCGGCAAGTCGGTGCTGCCGTCGATGTGGCCGCTGCTCGCCTCTGTCACCGGATCGATCGTCGTGTCGCTCGAGGATGTCGCGCAGGCGATGAAGCTGGCCGCCGAACGGGCGCACGTCATCGCCGAAGGCGCCGCCGGCTGCGCCATCGCCGCGGCGCTGAGCGGCCGCGCGTCGGCGGCGCGTGAAGGCCGCGGCGATCGGCGCGAGAAGATTGTCGCCGTCGTCTCCGGCGGCAATATCGATCTGAAGAAGTTCGCCGCTCTCGTCGGCGCGTGCAACCCATGAATCATCGATACTCGAACCTTCCGCCCTTTCCCGAACGCATCGCCCGCCTCGAGGATCTCGCGGTCGACTTGTGGTGGAGCTGGCATGCCGCGACGCGCGAGGTGTTCCGGCGACTCGACTACACGCTGTGGCGGGCGACCGCGCACAACCCGGCGCGGATGCTGCGGCTGCTGTCGCGCGAGCAGCTCGAGCAGGCGGCGTCGGATCCCGCGTTCCTGCAGCTCTACGACCGCGCCGTCGCCGCGCTCGACGACGCCCGGCGCGCGCACAACACGTGGTGGTCGCGCACCTTCCCGCAGCTGACCGGGCCGATTGCCTACTTCTCCGCCGAGTTCGCGCTGCATCAATCGCTGCCGATCTACGCCGGCGGCCTCGGCGTCCTCGCCGGCGATCACTGCAAGGAGGCGAGCGACCTCGGCGTGCCGCTCGTCGGCGTCGGGTTCATGTACCCGCAGGGCTACTTCCACCAGCACATCTCCGCCGAAGGGTGGCAGGAGGAAAGCTACGAGCGGCTGAACTGGGCCGACGCGCCAATCGAGCCGGCGGTGACGCCCGAAGGCAAGCCGTGCCTCACCGCCGTGCCGCTCGGCGAACGCTCGGTGCTGGTCGCGGTCTGGCGCGTGCGCCTTGGCGGGCTGCAGCTGTATCTGCTCGATACCGATCTGGAAGAGAACGCGCCGTGGGATCGCGAGCTGTCGGCGAGGCTTTACGGCGGCGACCGCGAGACGCGCATCCAGCAGGAGATCATCCTCGGCATCGGCGGCGTCCGCGCGCTGAAGACGCTCGGCGTCGCGCCCGGCGCGTTTCATCTGAACGAAGGGCACGCCGGCTTCGTCGTGCTCCAGCGGATCCGCGATCTGGTCGAGGAAGGCGTTCCGTTCGAGACCGCGCTCGAACAGATCCGGCAGACCACGATCTTCACGACGCACACGCCGGTGCCGGCCGGGCACGACGCGTTCCCGTTCCATCTGGTCGAGAAGCACCTCGCCGGCGCCTGGGGCACGGTCGGGCCGGAGCGCGATCGCGTGCTGGCGCTCGGCGCCTACGACAACGGCGGCAGCATGCAGTTCAACATGACCGCGCTGGCCATCCGTTCGGCCGGCTCGACCAACGCGGTCAGCCAGCTCCACGGCGAGGTGACGCGGGCGATGTTCGCGCCGATGTGGCCGAACCTGCCCGAGGCGGCGCGGCCGGTGACCGCGGTGACCAACGGCGTCCACGTGCCGACCTGGATCGCCAGCGAGATGGCGAATCTCTTCGCGACCTATCTCGGCGCCGACTGGCTCGAGCGGCACGACGATCCGTCGCTGTGGGACAACGTCCTCGCCATCCCCGACGAGGAGCTGTGGCGCGTCCGCTCGTCGCTGCGGCGCTACCTCTTCACCTTCGTGCGCGAGCGCGCGCGCCAGCGCTGGATGGAGGAGCACGTCGGCATCCCGCGGGTGGTCGCCGCCGGCACGCTGCTCGAGCCCGACGTCCTGACGCTCGGCTTCGCCCGGCGCTTCACCGGCTACAAGCGCCCGGAGCTCGTGTTCCACGATCCCGAGCGGCTCGCGCGCATCCTCAACGCCGCCGGCCGGCCGGTGCAGATCATCTTTGCCGGCAAGTCGCACCCCGCCGACGACATCGGCAAGCACCACCTGCAGCGCGTCTACAAACGCGCGCTCGACCCGCTGTTCGGCGGCCGGATCGCGTTCGTCGACGACTACGATCTGCACGTCGCGCACTTCCTGGTGCAGGGCTGCGACGTCTGGTTGAACAACCCGCGCAAGCCGCTCGAAGCCAGCGGCACCAGCGGGATGAAGGCGGCGATCAACGGCGTGCCGCACTTGAGCATCGGCGACGGCTGGTGGGCCGAAGGCTTCACCGGCGCCAACGGCTGGGTGATTGACGGCGGCGCGCCGCAGGACAACTACGACGCGGTCGACGCCGCCGACGCGGCGTCGTTGTACCGGCTGCTCGAAGAAGAAGTGGTGCCCGCCTTCTACGATCGCGACCGCTCCAACGTCCCGCGCCGCTGGGTCGCCGTCGTCAAGGAAGCAATCCGCACGGTGGCGCCGCGCTTCTCGGCGCGCCGGATGGTCAAGGAGTACTGCGAGAAGATGTACGCGCCGGCGCTCGAGCGCAAGATGGCGCTGAAGTAGGCCGCGCACCGGATCTCGGCCTCGAGCCTGTGCGCTACAATGGGGCCATGCCACGCAAGTCGGTCGCGAAGTCGCGGTGTGCGCTATGCGGCGCCAAGGAAGTGTCGGAGCCGCGCGGCGAGGAGAAGTACTGCCGCGACTGCTGGGACAAGAAAATCGCGGTCGAGGAGATCGTCGCCCGCGAGTTCGCCCTCAAACGCTACATCCGCGCGCACAGCGCCGAAAAATATCTGATCTACCACTCCACGCAGAAGCGCCCCTGCGGCCAGCTGATTGTCGTCGACGACGGCTACGACCTGTTCCTGACGCTGATGCTCTACCCCAATTTCGGCTGGGACGAACCGGCCTACCACCTCGAAGGCGACCCGGAAGGCCGCCAGTTTTCCGAGATTCTGGTCGACGTGGTCGCCGCGGAGGTGATCGAGCCGTGGGGCGGCGGCAAGTGGCACATGGAAATTTTCCGTTCCGTCAACGCGGAGCCGGAGGACTGGAACGGGGAGATGTAATGCAGCTATACTTCGGCTTGTCGTTTTCAGCCGGAGTGATTGGCCGGAGCGGCTACACTTTCATACTTCCCGGGAGGATCCTATGAATCGCGCGCGCGTTCTGTTCGCCGCGACGCTCGCTGGCGCCAGCCTGCTGGCCACCGATGCCCTCGCCCAGACCACCACCGCGCCGCCGATGACGTCGGTGCTCGCGGGCAAGAAGTTCACGCCGCCCTTCAAGGGACAAGCGGACGTCGATTTCACGCAGCCGGTGACCAAGCGCCAGAAGGATATGGTAGTCACGACCATCCTGGTGCGCAACACGATGAACGCGCCGCTGCTGCGGCTGACCATCGACGAAACGTGGTACGACAAGGCCGGCGGCCTGGTGACCGGCGGCAAGGGCATCGTCAACCGCCTCGAGCCGGGCGAGGTGGGCACCATCAAGATCGAAACCCCGTACAACGAGAAGATGAGCGCCAACAACTACAACTTCACGCACGCCAACGGCACGGTGAAGCCGCACAAGGTGCCGAAGTTGACGGCGGCCGGCGACGAGAAGAAGGAGCCGGCGACGAAGCCGGCGACCGCCAAGAAGAAGTAAACCGGCTGGCGCTGGCGTCAGGTGAAGGCGGGTCTTCTGGCCCGCCTTTTTGTTTGTACGGGTTTCTCCCTATTGAAGAGTTTCAGCGTCGGTCGCTACACTGAACACTTCCGTTTCCCACAAGTCGGCACGTTTTCCTGCAGGTGGCCCCAGGTGTCTCATCTGCCGGCGTCGCTCATCCTGCTCGCAGACCCGTCTCCGACGGAACGGGAGATGTACTGCGAGTACTTGCGCTGGCGCGGCTATCGCATCGAGCTCTGTGGAGACGGCGGTGACGTGTTCGAGCGCGCGCTCGCCCTCCAGCCGGATGTGGTCTGCCTCAGCTTCGTGATGGGCGCCACCAACGGCGCCCAGGTGTGCGCCGCGCTTCACGGCGACCGCCGCACCGCCGGCATCCCGGTCATCATCCTGACCACGCTGACGAGCGAGCTGGATATGGCGGTGGCGCGCGCGTCGGGCTGCGACGCGCTGCTCGTCAAGCCGTGCCTGCCTGAACGGCTGCGCGATGAAGCGGCGCGGCTGATCGTCCGGTCGCAGCGCGCGCGGCGGCGCGCGATGAGCGGCGCGGTCGCGCGCGCGCGGTACGGCTGACAGGCGCCGACGCTGTCAGCGACCGGCCAATCCGATCGCTTTCATCTTTCGTGTGCGGTGGCGGTACTGGTAGGTGCCGCACTGGCGGCAGTTGAAGTAGTCCCACTGCTCCGACGCCTGCGCGTTGACGCCGCCGATGTGGCTGTGCTGATAGGTCAGGCTGGCGTCGCAGCGCGGGCAGCGCAGCCCGGGAGGCGCTGTCGGCGGCGTGGTGGTGATGTGCCGATGAAACCCGCGCGATCGGCCGCGCCGCTTCGCCGGCTCGGATTCCAACGGCGCCGCCGGGCGCGGGCGCGCTGCTTCCGCCGCATCGTGCGAACCTGCCTCGTCGTGGGATGCCGCAGCGAGCGCACGGCTCACCGCGTCGGCGACCGTTTCCGGATTGCACGGCTTGACGAGCACCTGGCTCGCGCCGGCCTGCGCCGCGCGCGCCGCGTCGCCGCTGCCGGCGGCGCTGGTCACGACCAGAATCGGCACCGTGCGCGTGAGGGGATCGGCGCGCAGCAGCCGGCACAGCGCATAGCCGTCGATGCGCGTGAGGTAGGTCTCCGTGATGATGAGGTCGGGACGGCGTGCCAGTGCGCGTCCCAGCGCTTCGGCGCCGTCGTCGCACTCCGCGACGTCGTAATGGTCTTCGGGGAAGATTGCCCGATAGAGCGCGCGCGTATCGGGATCGGCGTCGACGATCAGAATCGCCGGCCGCGGCGCCAGCGCAGGAAGCGTGGATGTCCGGGTACGGATCGTCATCGGTTCAGGGTATCGCCGAAGGTGCCGGCGCACACTACGGGGTTTCCCTCACTCACGGCGACGCCTTTTCGAACTTCACGCTGCCGGGAAAGAACGGCACCGCGACGAGGTGATACGGCGAGGTCAGCACCTGCGCCGTCATCGCGCCGCGCGGCGGCGCCGATTCGCGGTAGCGCACGAGCAGCGTGCCGCTGTCCTGCGTCGCGCTGACGATCTCGAGCACGTAGCCGGCCGTCGGGCGGCTGCCGAGGAACACCCCGACCACCATTTCCTTCGCGAAATCGACCGGGGGGCGCTGCCGATCCGGGGTGTGCTTCTGCCAGAGCTGCTGCCACTCCTCCGGCGTCTTCGCCACCACCTGCGCGGCGTCGTCCATGTTGCTGTGTTCGCCTTTGTCGAGCGTCTTCATCATCGGCGCGGTGGTCGCGGGCTGCGCCGCCCGGGTCGGCGGTGGCTGGACCAGGGCGGCTGCCAGCGCGAGCACGAACAACGTCATCGGGCCGGCCCCTGGCGCGGCGGTTCGACCCTGATGCGGATGTCGCGCGACGCGGTGGGCATGTCGGCAAGCCGCGACTTGGCCTCGACCTTCAGCACGTACGCGCCCGGCGCGAGATCCTTCATCGGGATCTTCGTCGAGTAGCCGTAGCCGCCGCTCCTGCCGCCCAGCTCGGTGGAGTCGCGCACTTCGTTGGCGGTGAACATCACCTTGCCCTCGTCGGTGAGGACCGAGGCGGTGATGTCGACCTTGTGCGGCTTGTCGCCGGCGTTGTCGTAGACCTCGGCGAACAGCGCCACCTCGTCGTTCTGCGGGAAGCTGCGCAGCGCGATCGCCGGCCCCGGCAGCACCTGCTTCAGCTGCTCGTCGGGCCGCACGGTCGGCATCTGCGAGCCGGCCGCGGACGTGAGCGTGAGGCCGCTGACGCTGAACGGCGCCTTGAGGAAGTCGGGCACATCGAGGTCCATCTGCACCGAGCCGACGTTGCCGCCGGTCGCGTCGTGCGCGGCGACGCGGAACTGATACTTGCCCGGCGGCAGATCGAGGCGATTCAACACCCGCAGGCCGGTCTGCTCGATCCGCGCCCTCGTCTCCGGCCGCATCGCCGGCATCGTCAGCGAGTCGGTGGTGCCGCCCCGCACCTTGCCGTTGGTATCGATGGCGATGTAGCTGATGAGGATCTTCGAGTTCTGACCGAGCTGCAGGTCGCGGCCCCGCATCTCGACGCCGAAGAGCACCGACGCGTTCGGCGCCGCGCCCTTGAACGGCGCGGTGAACACGTGCATCGTCAGGCCGCTGACCGGCAGCGGGCTGTCGAGCGCCTCCTTCAGCTCCGGCGTCGACGGGTTCTTGCTGTTGGCGGTGATCGACGCGGCCGGCTTCTTCGGCGTCACGTGACCGCGCCGCGCGCGGACGACCAGGTTCGGGCGCGTTACTTTCACTTCGATCTTGTGATACCGGCCGGGGCGCGCGTCGGGCGGGTAATAGGCGAGCACGTAGTACGAGCTATTGTCCTCGACGATTCGCTGGTAGGCCGACGCGAAGTCGTTGCGGTTGACCAC
>Ga0111538_10003161_pt1 | contig 23061 bp, 24 predicted proteins | sample SoiMethybrSBSTD1_FD_79669 | JGI IMG/M metagenome (GOLD analysis project Ga0111538, IMG submission 79669) | Bulk soil microbial communities from a Populus tree surrounding site in Tennessee, USA - Soil MetaG P. TD hybrid SBSTD1 (version 2)... | ecosystem: Environmental > Terrestrial > Soil >...
ACCTTCGACCTGCCGATCGCCACGCCATGAGGCATCGCATGAATCCGGAAAGGCATCCATGAAGACGATCCTCCTGGTCGAGGACAACGAGCGCAACCGCAAGCTGGTGCGCACGATCCTCGAATTCCGCGGCTATGAGGTGATCGAGTGCGACGATGGCGCGCCCTCGCTCGAGCTCGCGCGCGCGCACAAGCCGTCGCTCGTCCTCATGGACATCCAGTTGCCCACGATGGACGGCATCACCGCGCTCGGCCGGCTGCGCGCCGATCCGGACACCGCGGCCATTCCCGTGATTGCCGTGACCGCCTCGGTCACGCCCGGCGAGCGCGACCGCGTGGCCGCCGCGGGCTTCAACGGCTACGTGTCCAAGCCGATCGACGTCTCGACGTTCGGCGAGATGGTCGATCGCCACGTGACGGGCGAGGTCAAGGCATGAGCGAGAAGGCCCGCATCCTCGTGGTCGACGACACGGCCGCCAACGTGCGGCTGCTGGAGCAGGTGCTGCTCCTCGCCGGCTACGAGGTGGTGACCGCGGCCTCGGGTGAGGAGGGGCTCGCGAAGGTCGTGTTCGCCCGGCCCGACCTCGTGCTGCTCGACGTGGTGATGCCCGAGATGAGCGGCTACGAGGTCTGCCGCGCGTTGCGCGCCAACCCGGCGACGGCACTGCTGCCGGTGGTCATGGTCACGGCCCTCGATCCCGAGACCGAGCGCGTGAAGGGCATCGAGGCCGGTGCGGACGACTTCCTCTCCAAGCCCATCAACCAGCCGGAGCTCCTCGCGCGCGTGAGGTCGCTTCTGCGCATCCGCGCGTTGCACCGCAAGATCGAGGACCAGGCCGCGCAGCTTGCCGAATGGAACGCGAAGCTCGAGCAACGCGTGACCGAGCAGATGGAGCAGCTCGAGCGCCTGGCGCGCCTCAAGCGCTTCCTCTCGCCCAAGGTGGCCGAGATGATCGTGGCGGGGCAGCTCGACGACCCGCTCGCCACGCGCCGCAAGGAGGTCACGATCATGTTCGTCGACCTGCGCGGCTTCACCGCCTTCTCGGAGAACGCGGCGCCCGAGGACGTGCTCGCGGTGCTGCGCGAATACCACGCCACCATCGGGCACCTCGTCGGCAAGTACGACGGCACCATCGAGCACTTCGCCGGCGACGGCGTGATGCTGATCTTCAACGACCCGCAGCCGCTCGAGGATCCGGCGTATGCCGCGGTCGCGATGGCGGTGGAGCTGCGCGACGAGGTGGACAAGCTCGCGCGCGGCTGGACCAAGCTCGGCTACAACCTCGGCTGCGGCATCGGCATCGCCCAGGGGTTCGCCACGATCGGCACGATCGGCTTTCCCGGCCGCCAGGACTACGGCGTCGTCGGCGCCGTGAACAACCTCGCCGCGCGCCTGTGCGCCGGGGCCGAATCCGGCAGCGTGCTGGTTTCCAAGCGCGTGCATGCCCGCGTCGAAGGCCGCGTGAAGGCCGAGCCGGTCGGGGCGCTCACGCTCAAGGGCTTCCAGTCCCCGGTCCCGGCTTTCAATATCCTGTCGCTGAAGCACGAAGAGGAGCTTGCAGATGGCCGATAGCGCGGCTCGCGATGCGCCCCACAAGCTGGGCCCGTCGATCCTGCACGAGCTTTCCAAGCACGGCGTGGCGCGCACCTTCCGTGAGCGCACGGTGCTGGTCACCGAAGGCGAGAACACCGACGCGCTCTACATCATCCTGGAGGGCCGCGTACGCGCCTACGTGAGCGACGCCAACGGCCGCGAGGCGGTGCTCTCGATCATGGGTCCGGGCGAGTACTTCGGCGAGGTGGCCTACGACGAGGGCCCACGCTCGGCCTCGGTGATCACCCTCGAGCCCTGCCGGTTGATCGTGATCCCGCGCAACGAGTTCGCGCAGTTCATCGAGACCCATCCGGCATTCGCGTCCCACTTCATCAACAAGCTGATCGGGCGCATCCGCGTGCTCACCGAGAACGTGCGCAGCCTCGCGCTCATGGACGCCTACGGGCGCGTGGCGCGGCTGCTGCTGGAGAGCTCGGTCACCAAGGACGGCGTGCAGCACATTCCCGAGAAGCTCACCCAGGCCGAGATCGCGAGCCGCGTGGGTTGCTCGCGCGAGATGGTGAGCCGCATCTTCAAGGACCTCGTGCAGGGCGGCTACATCGCGGTCGAGCCCGACCGGATCGTGATCAACCGGAAGCCACCCGCGCACTGGTGAGACGGGCCTTCCACGCGACGGCGAGGCATTTCTTTCGCTGATCTGCCGGGCGACGTGAAAACTGCCGCCTTCACCGCCCATTTTCCCGGGTTCACCAGCTCCAATAGTTCGCCGACCGCCGCCTTCCCGATCCGTAGTCTGGACACCAGTGCAGCAACGCACTCGACGACCGGGAGAAGGAACATGGACCGCAACATGATGCTGATCGCACCGGCGATCTTCGCGCTCACGTTTTCCGTCTCGGTCCACGCGAGCGAGCCGCCCGTGAAGGTGGACGTCTCGCACCTGCAGCCCGCCGTGGCCGCCGAAGCGCAGGAGCACGCGAACGACTCGAAGTAGCGTTTCGGCCGCGCCTGCGGATTGGCGGGCGCGCAACCTGGGCAGGCAGTGCCGGATGAATCGACGCGCGGCGCTCGCCTGCCTTTTCTTTTCACAGGTCAGTTGCGCCCCATCAACCGCGCACGGGTGCTCGAGGACGTACCGGCGTGGCAGCCGGCCACGACTCCCGTGGACATGGAGATGCGGGTGCGCTTGTTCGTCAACGAGCGCACGCTGCGCGAGCTTGGACTGCTCCTGCCCACGCCATTGCGACTGAGGGCCGACCGCATCGTCGATTGACGCGCGGCACGATGACCCGTGAATACGACCGTCGCCATCCGTCCGATATTTCACACACGACGCGTGCACTACTTCAGCGACGCACGAGTACCCCGATAGCTACCTTGCAGACAGTGCACTTTCGCACTGAACGCCGGGAGCCAACATGAAAACCGAATCGCCGATGTCCGTGTACCGCAACCGTTGCGCGCGGCTTGCCGCCGTGTTCGCCATGGTCGTGTGCGCAGGGTGCGCCGCGCCGTTTGCCGTCGTGGATGCGCCGTCGGACGAGATCCGCAGCCTCTCGCCCCAGCAGGTGGCCGAGGCGGCGGCATTCCAGGTCGAGTGGGAGCGCCAGATCGAGGAGGACATGAAGCACGAGTGAAAGCGAGCGATGGCGCGCAAAAGACAAAGGCCCGTGGAAGCGGGCCTTTGTCGTCGTGGTGCGGGTGCAGGTTCATGTGCCGGGCATGCGCCCGCGACGAGACCTTGTTTCGCATAGGTGTTTGGAATAGATTGCTTGGCAGTCAACCGATAATTCTGCGCACGATCAGCTTAGCGTCGAGGTCCTTCCCGGCGTAGACATCGCGGTGGTGACGATGAACGTTAGACCCGCTGTGCGCGTCCTGGTGGCGGTTTGCCTTTTCGGTTTCGCGTCTGCTGCATTCGCGCAGGCGGACCTCGGGTTGACCAAAACCGTCAGCAATGCGACACCGAACGTGGGTGACACGATCACGTTCACGGTGACCCTGCAGAACGGCGGTCCGAGCAGCGCCACGGGTGTCACCGTGACCGATCTGCTGCCCGCGGGTTTGACGTTCGTCTCGGCGACGCCCTCACAGGGGACCTACAGCAGCGGGACCGGCGCGTGGACGGTGGGCACGGTGACCACGGTCACACCGCAGACGCTGGCGATTCAAGCCATGGTGGCCAGCCCTGCGGCGCGGACGAACACGGCGACGATCACCGCTTCGGGCGTGGCCGATCCGAACGCGGCGAACAATACCGCGAGCGCCACGGAAACGCCGCAGCAGGCCGATCTGGCGGTGACGAAGACGGTGAGCAATGCGTCGCCGAACGTGGGCGACACGATCACGTTCACGGTGACCCTGCAGAACGGCGGCCCGAACAGCGCGACGAATGTCACGGTGACCGATCTGCTGCCCGCGGGACTGACGTTCATCTCGGCGACGCCCTCACAGGGGACCTACACCACCGGGAGCGGCGTGTGGGCGCTGGGCACTGTGACCACGGCCACGCCGCAGACGCTGGCGATTCAAGCCATGGTGGCCAGCCCTGCGGCGCGGACGAACACGGCGAGCGTGAGCAACTCCGATCAGTTCGACCCCAATACCGGGAACAACAGCGCGAGCGCGACGGAGACACCGCAGCAGGCCGATCTGGCCGTGACGAAGTCATCGAGCACCGCGACACCGGGCGCCGGAACGAACTTCACCTGGACGGTGACACTGTCGAACGCCGGACCGGGCGCGGCGACAAACGTGACGGTGCTGGACGTTTTGCCGGCGGGCGTTACGTTCGTCTCGGCGACACCCTCCCAGGGGACCTACAGCAGCGGGACCGGCGCGTGGACGATCGGCACCGTGTCGCCCGGGCCGCCCCAGACGCTGGCGATCACGGTGACGGCGGTTGCCGCTCCATCGACGGCGCTGACCAACACCGCGACCGTCAGCAACTCCGACCAATTCGACCCGAATGTCGCGAACAATTCGGCGTCGTCCACCGTGACGGTCGCGGCGCCGCCGGCGGACCTCGGCTTGACGAAGACGGTGAGCAATGCGACGCCGAACGTGGGCGACACGATCACATTCACGGTGACCCTGCAGAACGGCGGCCCGAACAGCGCGACGAATGTCACGGTGACCGATCTGCTGCCCGCGGGACTGACGTTCGTCTCGGCGACGCCCTCACAGGGGACCTACACCACTGGGACCGGCGCGTGGACGGTGGGCACGGTGACCACGCTCACACCGCAGACGCTGACGATTCAAGCCATGGTGGCCAGCCCTGCGCCGCGGACGAACACGGCGACGATCAGCGCTTCCGACATGACCGATCCGAACACGGCGAACAATACCGCGAGCGCGACGGAGACACCGCAGCAGGCCGATCTGGCGGTGACGAAGGCATCGAGCACCGCGACACCGGGCGCCGGAACGAACTTCACCTGGACGGTGACATTGTCGAACGCCGGGCCGAGCGCGGCGACAAACGTGACGGTGCTGGACGTCATACCGGCGGGCGTTACGTTCGTCTCGGCGACACCCTCCCAGGGGACCTACAGCAGCGGGACCGGCGCGTGGACGATCGGCACCGTGTCGCCCGGGTCGCCCAAGACGCTGGCGATCACGGTGACGGCGGTTGCCGCTCCGCCGACGGCGCTGACCAACACGGCGACTGTCAGCAACTCCGACCAATTCGACCCGAATGTCGCGAACAATTCGGCGTCGTCCACCGTGACGGTCGCGGCACCGCCGGGTGCGGCCACGCACTTCGTCGTCGCCGCTCCGGCGAACGCGACGGCAGGGAGCGCATTCACCTTCACGGTCACGGCGCTCGACGCCTCCAACAACACCGCGACCGGGTACACGGGCATCGTCCACTTCACGAGCACCGACGGCCAGGCAGTGCTGCCCGCGAACGCGGCACTCACCAACGGGGTCGGCACATTCTCCGCGACGCTCAAGACCGCGGGCAGCCGGACGATCACGGCGACGGATACCGTCACGGCGTCGATAACGGGCACGTCGGGCGCGATCGCGGTCGCAGCCGGCGCCGCGACGCACTTCTCCGTGACGGCGCCCGCGACCGCGAACTACAACACGGCGTTCAGCTTCACCGTGACCGCGCTCGACGCCGCGAACAACACGGTCCCCGGTTACACGGGAACGGTGCATTTCACGAGCACGGACGCAAGCGCGACGCTGCCCGCGAATGCGACGCTAACGAGCGGTGTCGGTACCTTCTCCGCGACGCTGCGCACGCTGGGGTCCCAGACCCTCACGGCGACCGACACCGTGACCGCCTCCATCAACGGCACCTCGGGCGGGATCACGGTGAGCAGCACGGCGGTCACCAGTTACTCCGGACCCTCGGCGACCGGATCCGGGACGATCACCGCAAGCTTCACCGGCGGCGGTCCGGGCTGCACGTTCAGCAACCCGCAGTTCATTCCCGTCACCGGCAATCCCGCGAGCCCGCCCGCCGGCACGGCGCCGGTGAGCTTCCCGCACGGGCTCTTCACGTTCACCCTGAGCGGCTGCACACCGGGCTCGACTGTCACCATGACCGTGACCTATCCGGCGACGCTCGCGGCGGGCACGCAGTACTGGAAGTACGGTCCCGAGCCGGCCAATGCGACACCGCACTGGTACGTGCTCCCGGCGACGATCGCGGGCGTGACGGCGACATTCGCCATCACCGACGGCGGACAGGGCGACGATGACCTCGCCGCCAACGGCTCGATCGTCGACCAGGGCGGGCCAGGCGTGCCGATTCCTGGCAGCGAACCGATCCAGACGCCGACGCTGTCGCAGTGGGCGCTGCTGCTGCTCGCCTCGATGATCCTGGTGATCGGGGTGCGACGGAGGTCCGTCGCACCCGCGTAGAGACGCAAGAAAAAGCCCGCCGAAGCGGGCTTTCTCGAAGTTGCCTGCTCAAGGCTACTTCACGATCTCCAGGTGCTCCAGCCCCGAACCCAGGTCGCGGTTCTTGGCGTTCTTGCTCTCGAGCTTGATCTTGAGCCGGATGTCGTTCACCGAGTCCGCGTTGCGCAGCGCGTCCTCGTAGGTGATCAGGTCGGCCTCGAAGAGGTCGAAGAGCGCCTGGTCGAAGGTCTGCATGCCGAGCTCGCGCGAGCGGGTCATGAGCTCCTTCATCTCGTGCACCTCGCCCTTGAAGATCAGGTCGGACATGAGCGGCGAGTTGAGCATGATCTCGATCGCGGCGCAGCGTCCCTTGGAGCCCTTCTTGGGGATGAGGCGCTGGGAGATGATCGCCTTCAGGTTCAACGACAGGTCCATCAGCAGCTGGCCGCGCCGTTCCTCGGGGAAGAAGTTGATGATCCGGTCGAGCGCCTGGTTGGTCGAGTTGGCGTGCAGCGTCGACATGCACAGGTGGCCGGTTTCCGCGAAGGCGATGCCGTATTCCATCGTCTCGCGCTCGCGGATCTCGCCGATCAGGATCACGTCGGGCGCCTGGCGCAGCGTGTTCTTCAGCGCGGCGAACCAGTTGTCGCAATCCACGCCCACTTCACGCTGCGTGATGATGCAGTTCCGGTGCTCGTGGACGTATTCGACCGGGTCCTCGATCGTGATGATGTGGCCGTAGGAGTTCTCGTTCCTGTGGCCGATCATCGCGGCGAGCGAGGTCGACTTGCCCGAGCCGGTGCCGCCCACGAAGATCACCAGGCCGCGCTTGGTCATCGCGACGTCCTTGAGCACGTGCGGCAGGCCCAGGTCGTCGAACTTCGGGATGGTGGTGGTGATGGTGCGCAGCACCAGGCCCACGCGGCCCTGCTGCACGAACGCGTTCACGCGGAAGCGGCCGATGCCGGAAGGGCTGATGGCGAAGTTGCACTCGTTCGTCGCCTCGAATTCCGCCGCCTGCTTGTCGGTCATGATCGACCGCGCCAGCTCCTGCGTGTGGATCGGCGAAAGGCTTTGCTGCGAGACCGGCGTCACCTTCCCGTCCACCTTCATCGCCGGCGGGAAGCCCGCGGTGATGAAGAGGTCCGAGCCCTTCCGGGCGATCAGCGCCCGGAGCAGGTCGTGCATGAACTTCAGTGATTGTTCGCGTTCCATGGTCGTCCTTTCTTAGCCGCCGACGAAGTTGTCTTTGTTGGCGGCCTTGGTGCGCGCCTCGGGCATGCTGATCAGGTTGCGCTTCACCAGGTCCTGCAGGTTCTGGTCGAGGGTCTGCATGCCGAGCGCTCCGCCGGTCTGGATCGCCGAGTACATCTGCGCCACCTTCGCCTCGCGGATCAGGTTGCGGATGGCCGGGGTCCCGATCATGATCTCGTGCGCCGCGACGCGGCCGGTGCCGTCCTTGGTCTTGCACAGCGTCTGCGAGATCACCGCCCGCAGCGACTCCGACAGCATCGCGCGGATCATCTCCTTCTCCGCCGCCGGGAACACGTCGATGATGCGGTCCACGGTCTTGGCGGCCGAGGACGTGTGCAGCGTGCCGAACACCAGGTGGCCCGTTTCGGCCGCGGTCATCGCGAGCCGAATGGTCTCCAGGTCCCGCATCTCGCCCACGAGGATGATGTCCGGGTCCTCACGCAGGGCGCTGCGCAGGGCGTTCGAGAACGACAGCGTGTGGGGACCCACCTCGCGCTGGTTGATGAGGCACTTCTTGGCCTCGTGCACGAACTCGATCGGGTCCTCGACCGTGAGGATATGGCCGTACTCGTTCTCGTTCACGTCGTTCACCATCGCCGCGAGCGTGGTCGACTTGCCCGAGCCCGTGGGGCCGGTGACCAGCACCAGGCCGCGGGGGTACTTGGCGATCTCGGCGAAGATCTTCGGGCAGTTCAGCTGCTCGAGGGTCAGCACCTTCGACGGGATCGTCCGGAAGACGGCGCCCGCGCCGCGGTTCTGGTTGAACGCGTTCACACGGAAGCGCGCGAGGTTCGGGATCTCGAAGGAGAAGTCGACCTCGAGCGTCTCCTCGTAAACCTTGCGCTGCGAGTCGTTCATGATGTCGTACACCATCCCGTGCACGTCCTTGTGCTCGAGGTTGGGCACGTTGATGCGGCGCACGTCCCCGTGCACCCGGATCATCGGCGGCAAACCGGCGGAGAGGTGCAGGTCCGATGCCTTGTTCTTGACCGAGAAGGCTAGAAGCTCAGCAATATCCATTTTTGTGGTCCCTGATGGGCTGGAGGCGCCGTGGGGTCGCGCCTCGAAAAGTCGCATCGATTATGTCCACAATCCGGGACAACCTGCAAGGTGAGGATTCCGCGGGTTTTCCGAAGCGTTACAAGGGGATAGCGCCGCAAGAGCCGGTTGGATGAGGCGTGAATCCCGCCGTGTGCGGCCCGCTGGCGCGCGATATGCTCGACCCATGCCCCCCACCCCCAGTCCCGCCGGGCCTTCCTCGCCGGCCCGTCGGTGTCCCTGCAGGCGGCCGGAGCGGGGCGGCTAGAATTGGCCCTCCATGCCCCAGATCGCCGCCAACCTGCTCGCCGTCGAGCGCCGCATTTCCGCCGCGTTGCGGGGCGCCACGCGCGAGGTGACCCTCGTCGCGGTCTCTAAGCAACGCTCCGCCGAGGACATTCGCGCGGTGGTCGGCGCCGGATGCCGCGACATCGGCGAGAGCTACGTGCAGGAGGCGCTGCCCAAGATAGCCGCGCTCGCGGGCGTGGATATCCGCTGGCACTACATCGGGCACCTCCAGACCAACAAGGCGCGCGACGTGGCCGGGCACTTCGCCTGGGTGCATGGCGTCGACCGTGCCCGCGTGGCGATGGCCCTCGACCGCGCGCGGCCCGAGGCGCTCGCACCGCTCGACGTGTGCGTCCAGGTGAACATCAGCGCCGAGGCGACCAAGGGCGGAGTGGCGCCGGACGAGGCTTTGCAGCTTTGCCGCGAGGTGTCGGCGCTGCCCCGGCTTCGGCTTCGCGGCCTCATGGGAATGGCCGAGCCCACGACGGATGGCGCCTTGCAACGCGCCCAGTTCGCGCGCCTGCGCACGGTCTTCGACCAGGCGCGCGCCGCCGGCCTCGCGCTCGACACGCTCTCGATGGGCATGAGCGACGACTTCGAGGCCGCGATCGCGGAGGGCTCGACGATGGTGCGGATCGGCACGGCGATCTTCGGCGCGCGGCAAGGCAAGGAGGCCGCATGAGGGCGGAGGCGAGGCCCGCATGAGGATCGCATTCGTCGGCGGCGGCAACATGGCGCGCGCCATCATCGGCGGCCTGCTCGCCAAGGGCGCGGCGCTGGCGGAAGAGATCCTCGTGGTCGAGCCGGACGCGTCAGCGCGCCTGCGCCTGCTCGCGGAGTACGGCGTGAAGGCGATCGAGTCGCCCAACGCGGACCTCGCCCACGCCCACGCGGTCATCCTCGCCGTGAAGCCGCAGAACATGCGCGAGGCGGCGAGCCAGCTGGCCGAGGTCGCGGGCGATGCCCTGTTCATCACCATCGCCGCCGGCATCCGCATCGCCGACCTCTCGCGCTGGCTGGGCGGGCGCGTTCGCGTAGTGCGCTGCATGCCCAACACGCCTGCCCTCGTGCACGCCGGGATCACCGGCCTGCACGCCCCACCCGGACTGCCCGAGAAGGACCGGGAGATGGCCGAGCACCTGCTCGGGGCGGTCGGGGCCACCCTCTGGTTCGACAAGGAGGAGGACCTCGACATCGTCGTGGCGGTCTCGGGCAGCGGGCCGGCGTACGTCTTCTATGCCATCGAGGCGCTGGAGCAGGCCGCGCGCGAGCTGGGGCTGCCCGACGGGGCCTCGCGCTCGCTCGCGCTGTGGACCTTCGTCGGCGCGACCAAGCTCGCCATCGAGCGGGGCGAGGATCCGGCGGCGCTGCGCGCGCAGGTGACCTCCAAGGGGGGAACCACCGAGGCCGCGGTGGCGGTCCTCGAAAAGACCGGCGTGCGCCAGCACTTCCTCGAGGCCGTGCGCGCCGCGCGCGACCGCTCGATCGAGATGGGCGACGCGCTGGGCAAGGACTCCTGAAGGAACCGAAGCCGTGATCACCGACGCCATCGTCTTCGTCCTCGACGCGCTCTTCAGCCTGTTCGTCCTGGCCGCGCTGCTGCGCTTCTGGATGCAGGCGTTCCGCGCGCCCGTGCGCAACCCGATCGCCCAGTTCACCATGGCCCTCACCGACTTCGCGGTGAAGCCGCTGCGCCGGGTGATCCCGGGGCTCCTCAACCTCGACTGGGCCTCGCTCGTCGTGGCCTGGCTCTCCGAGGTGGTCCTGCAGATCCTGGTCGTGCTGGTCAAGGGGTGGGCGCTGAATGGGGAGATGGTCTCGGTGCTGCTGGTGCTCGCCCTGGTCAAGCTGGTCCGGCTGTCCATCTACGTCTTCATCGGGGCGATCATCGTCCAGGCCGTGCTCTCCTGGGTGAGCCCGCACCACCCCATGGCGCCGTTCTTCCTCGCCCTCACCCGCCCGTTCCTGAAGCCCTTCCAGCGGGCGATTCCGCCGATCGGCGGCGTGGACATCACCCCCGTCCTGGTGCTGATCGCCTTCCAGCTGGTGCTCATGCTGCCGGTCACCTGGCTGGAAAGCACGACGGTGCGGATGCTTGCGCGGGCGGCGCTCTAGCCGCTCGCAGCCGGTTTCGGCCGGTTTTGGCCCTTCGCCCCCCGATTTCCGCAATTCGTCGCTTTCCGCTCGTGCGGGCGGGTTGGCCCTCCTAGAGTGCGTTCATCGACAACGCACCACCCACCAGGAGAGCCGCAATGATCACCGCCTTCTTCGCCTTCGTGACCGTGTCCGTCTTCGTCGCCATCGTCGCCATCGTGGCCGAGAGCGTCGGTTCCACCCGCGCCTTCGCCTGAAGTCGGCAACCTCCGACGACAGGTCGGCCGGGAGTCCGATGTGATCGTCGAGTGCACGGATTCACACTTCCAGTGTCAGAAAGGCGTCACGCAAGTACCGCATAGTCACGGGAAACCCAGGCCCCACACCGATAGTCTGCAGATCATGAAGATCCGACCCATCACCCGCCGCGCCACCTGGCGCGACCGCTTCCTCGAGATCGCCCGCCAGGCCGAGGGCATCGAGGTGCGTTCCGGCGCCGCGCTTGCCGCGGGGCTGCGGCCGCGGGCCCGGATGGCCGGCTTCGCCACGCTTCGCCGGGCCCAGCCCCGCTAGCTTCCCCCCGGTCCCCCTCCGGACGGACCCCCTCCCGGGCTGTTCCAAGTGCAGCAAATCACAGGGTTTTTCCGCCTTTTCCGCTACACTGGCGTCGGATGGATGCCGCCACCACGACCCGCTTCGAAGCCGAGATCGCCCGGTACAACCGCTGGCGTGAGGACCTGACGCAGTCCGTCCACGCGTATCACGACTGGCTGGAGGCGAACTCCCAGCTCGACGTCCAGCAGTCGATCCGCTTCTACGACCTGCTCGAGAACCTGAACAAGGGCAGGTTGATGCTCGCCTTCCTCGCCGAGTTCTCGCGCGGCAAGAGCGAGCTCATCAACGCGCTCTTCTTCTCCAGCTTCAAGGAGCGGCTGCTGCCCTCCGACGTCGGCCGCACCACCATGTGCCCGACCGAGATCTTCCACGACCCCTCCGAAGAGCCCTACCTCAAGCTCCTTTCGGTCGAGACGCGCTACCGCGACGAGTCGATCTCGCAGCTGAAGAACATGCCGGTCGAGTGGAGCAAGGTGCGCCTGAACGTGAACTCGGCCGCCGACATGAAGAAGGCGCTGAAGGCGCTGGCGGACGTGAAGAAGGTGTACGCGCTCGAGGCACGCATGCTCGGCCTCGCGCCGATGGTCGACGAGAACGGCAACATGCCGGGCGAGGAGGAGCTGGTCGAGGTCCCCGCGTGGCGCTACGCGATGATGAACTACCCGCACCCGCTGCTCTCGAACGGCCTTTCCATCCTGGACACGCCGGGCCTGAACGCCCTCGGCATGGAGCCCGAGCTCACGGTGAGCACGGTGCCCTCCGCGCACGCGATCCTCTTCCTGCTCTCCATCGACACCGGCGTCACCAAGAGCGACCTCGAGATCTGGGACCGCTACGTGCGCCCGGGCCTGCCGCAGAAGGTGGCGGTGCTGAACAAGGTCGACCTGATGTGGGACGAGCTCAAGACCGCCGAGGAGATCCAGGCGGCCATCGACCGCATGGTGGACACGACCGCGGCGCACCTCAAGCTGCCGCGAGAGCGCATCTTCGCGCTCTCGGCCCAGAAGGGGCTGCTCGGCCGCATCCGCGACGACCAGGCGCTGATCAGGAAGAGCGGCATCGACCGCCTCGAGACCTTCCTCGCCGAGGACATCGTGCCGATGAAGCGGCAAATCCTCTGCAAGGCGGTGGTGACCGAGATCGGCGGGATGATGAACTCCTCGCGCGCCTCGGTGGCCAAGCGCCAGCAGGCCAACCAGGCCGAGATCGCGGAGCTGAACGGCCTCGTCGGCAAGAGCCGCGAGGTGGTGACCCGGCTGTGGCAGAAGATCACCGAGGAGAAGAACGCCTACAACGCGGCGCTGGCCGAGTACAAGGTGAACAGCGCGCAGTTCAACCACAAGCGCTCGGCGCTGATGGAGCTGCTCAACGTGCAGCGCCTCGACCAGATGCTCGCGGCCAACGCCAAGGCGATCGAGGACTCGTGGACCACGGTCACGCTGCAGCGGAGCATGAACGCGCTGGTGAAGGACATGAGCGAGGACTTCGAGAAGGCGTTCGCCGCCTCCGAGGAGATCAAGAAGCTCATGCAGAGCGTCTACAGCACCTTCATCCAGAAGTTCGGCTTCACCAAGATGACCGTGCCTTCGCTGGATCTCGACCCGCAGCGCACCAAGCTGCAGCTGCTGGTCCACCAGACCGAGGCCTTCGTGAAGAACCCGGTCAACGTCTTCGGCAAGGAAAAGCACTTCGTGGTGAAGAATTTCTACGCCACGCTGGTGAAGGCCTCGCGCCAGGCCTACCTGGACGCGAAGAACCAGGCCGAGCGCTGGAGCCAGGCCGTCGTGCTGCCGCTGGAAGTGCAGATGAAGGACACAAGGCGCAGCTGCAGTCGCGCCTCGACAACCTCGCCAAGATCAACGAGAAGACGGGCTCGATCAACGAGCAGATGGCCAAGGTCAAGGCCCTGGAGGCGGAACTGCGCAAGCAGCGCGAGATGATCGAGGGCCTGATCCAGCGCGTCTCCGAGCACGAGGCCAAGGCCAACCTCTCCGACAGCGGCCTGATCCCGCCGCGCGATCCCAACGAGTCGGAAGACTGGATGCGCGACACGAGATTCAACGCCGCCGACATGGGCGCGGCCTCCGACGCCCAGGAGATGACGCGACTGAAGGCCGCCGCCGCTGCGGTGCAAAAGCCCGCGCCCAAGCCGGCGCCCGCGCCCGCGGCCTCCCTCGTCTCCGACGACTTCATGTCGCAGATCGAGGGGCTCAAGCCCGGCACGGCACCGGAGAAGAAGCCCGCGGCCGCTCCCGCTCCCGCGCAGGCTTTCGTCCCGGCCGGGGCATTCGATCCGGAGTCGACGCAGAATTTCGATCCGGAATCGACGCAGAAATTTCCGCCCGGCGCGCTCGACACCCAGAAGATGCCCGCCGGTGCGATGGACACCCAGAAGATGCCCGCCGGCGCGATGGACACCCAGAAGATGGCGGCCACCGATCCCACCATCACCCAGCGCCTGCCTACCGACACCCAGAAGCTGCCCCCGGCTACCGACCGGACGAAGACGGTCAAGCTGCCCGAGAAGTAGCGCCCCGGACCAACGACACGCCGCCGAGCTTCCGTGATCGCGGACCTCATCTCCCAAATCAAGCCTTTCTGGAAGCGCCGCGTGGCGCCGACCCCGCCCGTCGACCTCGCCGCCATGAAGGTCCTGCGGCGCAGCACCTTCCCCGCCGACGGCGGGCCGGTGCCGTGGCTCGACCGGCCGGACGCCGAGGCCCGCATCGCGGAGCGTCTCGAGTCCGGCGCGATCACCGCGGAGGAGGCCGGGTACTGCCGCAAGTGGGAGCGCGACGGCTACCTCATCCTGGAGGAGTTCTATTCGCAGGAGCTGATGGACCGGACGTGGGGGGAATACGAGGCCGCGATCGCCGCCGGCCATGCCAAGCCACCGGCCCATCCGATCTTCTATGAAGGCGATCCGCTGCCGGGGCGCCTGCAGAGCGTGCACCTGCACGTGCCGGCCATGGACGACATGCTGCACGAGCCGCGCATCAACCACGTGGTGAGCGTCCTGCTGGGCGCGAAGTCCAGGCCCTTCCAGACGATCATCGGCCACAAGGCGACCGAGCAGATGGCGCACTCGGACTCGATCCACCTCACGACGTACCCGGCCGGATACCTGGCCGCGACGTGGCTCGCCTACGAAGACATCGGCCCCAACTGCGGCCCGCTCGTCTACTACCCGGGCAGCCACAAGCTGCCGTACCTGCTGTCGGAGGACCTGGGCATCGCTTCAGGCGTCGACGACTACTCCGGGTACAACTCGCAGTACGAGCCCGCGATCCAGCGCCAGATCGAGGCGCATGGGCTCAAGCCCGTGCACTTCATGGCGAAGAAGGGGAGCCTCCTCATCTGGCACGCCAACCTCCTGCACGGCGGGAGCAAGCGACTCGACTACAAGCTCAGCCGCAAGGCGCTGGTCTGCCACTACATCGCCGAGGGCGTGGTGTCCTATCACGACATCTTCGGCACGCCGTCCTACGTGCAGCTGGGCCTGGACCTCTACCAGCGCCGCCGGCCGCTGCCCCTCCCCAAGCGCATCCTGAACCGTGCGCTGAAGACGATACGCAGCACCGTGGGCGCGTGATCTACGCCAGGATCAGGTTCCCGCAGGAGTGGCCTTTCCAGTGAACTTGTCGCCTTCTGCCGTCCGGCGGCGCGCCTTCTGGGAGCGCCCCGTGGTTCCCACCCCGCCCGTCGACCTGGGCGCCATGAAGGTCTACCGCCGCAGCACCTTCCCCGCCGACGGCGGGCCGGTGCCGTGGCTCGACCAGCCCGATGCGGAACAGCAGGTCGCGAAGCGCCTTGCCTCGCGCCAGATCACCACGGATGAGGCGGAGCTGTGCCGCAAGTGGTCGCGCGACGGCTACCTCATCCTCGAGGGCTTCTATCCGCCGAGCCTCATGGACCAGACCTGGGGCGAGTACGAGGCGGCGATCGCCGCGGGCAAGGCCAACCCGCCCGCCCACCCGTTCTACGAGGGAGATCCGTTGCCTGGGCGCCTGTTGTGCCCGCATTTGCAGGTGCCGGCCGTGGACGAGATGCTCCATGAGCCGCGCATCAACCACTTGCTGAGCGTTCTGCTCGGCGCGAAGGCGAAGCCCTTCCAGACGATCATCGGCCACAAGACGAGCATGCAGGGCGAGCATTCCGACTCGATCCACATGACGACCTATCCCGCCGGATATCTCGCGGCGACCTGGATCGCATATGAAGACGTCGACCCCGATTCCGGCCCGCTCGTCTATTACCCCGGCAGCCACAAGCTTCCGTACCTGCTTTCCGAAGACGTGGACATTCCGCCCACGAGGAACTACGACGGATACCACGCGCGTTACGAGCCCGCCATCCAGCGCCAGATCGCCGAGCATGGCCTGGCGCCCGAGCACTTCCTGGCCCGGAAGGGCGACCTGCTCATCTGGCACGCCAACCTGCTGCATGGCGGCGGAAAACTGCGCAACGACAGGCTCAGCCGCAAGGCGCTCGTTTGCCACTACTTCGCCGAGGGCGTCATCTCCTACCACGACATCCGGGGGAGTCTCACCGACATGCAGGTGGGCGAGGGCCCACACCCGAAGCCCGCCGAACCGGAGCTCGACGTGCCGCTGCCCAAGCGCGTCTGGCGTTCGGTGCTGAGGGCGTGGCGCCGATAGGGCGCTACACCAGGATCACGTCGTACTGCTCCTGCATGTAGGCCGTCTCCACCTGCATGGAGACAGGCTTGCCGATGAAGTCCCCCAGCTGCGTGAGGCTCGTCGACTCCTCGTCGAGGAAGAGGTCGATCACCTTCTGCGAGGCGAGGATGCGGTACTCCTTGGCGTTGAACTGGCGATCGGCGCGCAGCACCTCGCGCAGGATGTCGTAGCAGATCGTCTGCGGGCTCTTCAGCTCGCCGCGCCCCGCGCACACCGGGCAGGGCTCGCACAGGATGTGCGCAAGCGACTCGCGCGTGCGCTTGCGCGTCATCTCCACCAGGCCCAGCTGCGAGAACCCGTTCACCGTGACGCGCGTGCGGTCGCGCGCGAGCGCCTTGCGGAACTCGGCGAGCACCGCGTCGCGGTGGTCCTGGGTGTCCATGTCGATGAAGTCCACGATGATGATGCCGCCCAGGTTGCGCAGCCGCAGCTGGCGCGCGATCGCCTGCGCCGCCTCGAGGTTGGTCTTGTAGATCGTGTCGTCGAACGAGCGCCCCGAGACGAACCCGCCGGTGTTGACGTCGACGGTGGTGAGCGCCTCGGTCTGGTCGATGATCACGTAGCCGCCGCTCTTCAGGTCCACGCGCCGCGCGAGCGCGCGCTCGATCTCGTCCTCGACGGCGAACAGATCGAAGAGCGGCCGCTCGCCCGAGTAGTGCTCGAGGATGGGCAGCGACTGGCGGGTGTAGCGCTCGGCGAACTCCTGCAGGCGCGCGAAGGTCTCGCGCGAGTCCACGATGATGCGCTCGGTGGTGTCGCTCACCAGGTCGCGCAGCACGCGCGTGGCGAGCGACAGGTCCTGGTAGAGCACCGCCTGCGGGGGCGCCGTCTGTGCCGAGAGCTGGATCTGCTTCCAGAGCGTGACCAGGTACTCGATGTCGGCGGCGAGCTCGGCATCGGTGGCCGCCTCCGCCACCGTGCGCACGATGAAGCCGCCGGTCTCCCCGGCCGGGATGAGCGATTGCACCTTCTCGCGCAGGTGCTCGCGCTCGGCCTCGTCCTCGATCCTCTGCGAGATGCCGATGTGCGGGTCCTGCGGCAGGTAGACCAGCAGGCGCCCGGCGATCGAGACCTGGGTGGACAGCCGCGCGCCCTTGCTGCCGATCGGGTCCTTCACCACTTGCACGAGCTGGTTCTGGCCCTCGGAGAGGATGCGCTCGATCGGCCGCTCGGTGCCGCCGTTGCCGCGCGCGCCCCAGATGTCGGCCACGTGCAGGAACGCTGCGCGCGGCAGGCCGATCTCGACGAACGCGGATTGCATGCCGGGCAGCACGCGGCAAACGCGGCCGAGGTAGATGTTGCCCACCAGGCCGCGACTCGAGATGCGCTCGACGTGCAGCTCCTGCACCGCGCCCATCTCGGTCACCGCCACCCGCGTCTCCTGCGGCGTGACGTTTATGAGGATTTGCTCGTTCATCGGAGCCACGGCCTTGGGGCGCGTGGTCCTCGCTATTCAAGCCCGTCGGCGCCCGGCTATGGCGCCATTAACCCGAATAGTCGCAGGAGTTGGGCGGTTTCGTACAGCGGCAGCCCCATGACGCCCGTGTAGCTGCCCTCGAGGCGCGCGACGAAGGCGCCGGCCCGGCCCTGGATGCCGTAGGCCCCGGCCTTGTCGAACGGCTCGCCCGAGGCCACGTAGGCGGCGATGCGGGCGGCGTCCAGGTCGGCGAAGGTCACGAGGGATTCGCTCACCGCCATCTCGAAACGGCCCTCGAGTTGCACGCCCACGGCCGTGAGCACGCGGTGGCGCGTGTTCGACAGCGCGCGCAGCATGCGCTCGGCCTCCGCGGGGTCGGCCGGCTTGCCGAAGATCTCGTTGCCCAGGGCGACCGTCGTGTCCGCGCAGAGAACGGGCTTGCGCTGCAGCCCGCGGCGCATCGTGACGCGCATCCACGCCGCCTCGGCTTTCATGCGCGTCACGCGGCGCACGTAGTCGTCCGGCGGCTCGCCCGGACGCACCGACTCGTCGGTGTCGGCGTCGGCGCGCGTGCCCTCGCGGAAGAGCAGCGGCTCGAAGCGCACGCCCATCTGGGTGAGCAACTCGCGCCGGCGGGGACTGCGGGAGGCAAGGTAGATCATGGTTGTCCGTTGGCGAAGCCCAAGACCGGGGTAGGGACGCAAGAAACGCCCCGCAACAGCGGGCCCTACGTCATTCACGATGGTAGGGGTGGCGCGCGAGGATCGACCACGCGCGGTAGAGCTGCTCGGCGAGTACCACGCGCACGAGCGCGTGGGGCAGGGTGAGCGTGGAGAGCGAGATGAGCTTGGCCGCGCGCTCGCGCACCTCGTCGGACAGGCCGTCGGCCCCGCCGATGACGAAGCACGGCGACGTGGCGTCGCGCATCCAGTCGGACAGCATCACCGAGAGGCCCTGCGTCGTCACGCCGCGGCCGCGCTCGTCCAGCGCGAGGAGCGTCGCGCCCTGGGGCACGGCGGCGAGGATGCGTTCGCCCTCGTTCACCTTCGCCTTGTCGGCGCTGCGGCCGGGTCCGCGCTCGTCGGGCTTCAGCTCGACCAGGTCCAGCCGCGCCTCGGCCGGCATGCGCCGCGCGTACTCGTTGAAACCTTCCTGGACCCACCCCGGCGCCTTGTGGCCGACCGCCAGGATGGTGATGCGCAAGATTTATGGCTCGATGCCGACACGACACCGGCTGGCAATCACGCAATGGTTCGGAGGCATCAGGTAACCCGCGGGCGGCGCGCGGCGGCCCTGGCGCGCGGTTTCTTCGCGGGATTGGCGCGCGGTTTCTTCGCGGGAGCAGCCCGCGCAGGCGATCGGGAAGTCGCGGGCGTGGTCGAGTTCACCACCTGGTCGAAGCGCCCCTCGCCCCAGAGCTCCTCCAGGTTGTAGTACTGGCGCACCGCGGGCTGCATCACGTGCGCGACCACGTCGCCGGCATCGACCAGGATCCAGTCGCCGCCATCCTCGCCCTCGGTGCCCACGATCGTGCTGCCGGCCTGCCTGAGCGAATCGCTCACGTGCCGGGCGAGCGCCTTGGTCTGGCGGGCCGAGTCGGCGCTCGCCACGATGATCCAGTCGAAGAGCGCGGTGAGCTTCCTCACGTCGATGGCCTGGATGTCGTGGGCCTTGATGTCCTCGAGGGCGGAGATGACGAGCTTCTTCTTGGCGAGTGTCGACGGCGTTTTCATGGGTGGGAATAGAGGCGGTGGGACCGGATGTACTCGACGACCGGGTCGGGCGTGAGATAACGGATGGACTGGCCCTCGGCGGCGAGGTTGCGGATGGCGGTGGAGGATATCGCGATCGGCGTCATGAAATACGTCATCACCTTGCCGGCGGGCGCCGACGCGAGCTCCCGCTGGTTGAGCGTGATGCGCGGCCAGACCTCGCGCGGGAAGGTCCCCGGCCCCTTCGACAGCCATTGCTCGTCGTTGGCGCGGATGGCCACCACGAAGTGCGCGAGGTCGAAGAGCTCCAGCCAGCGGTGCCAGGTGTCGACCTTGGAGAAGGCGTCCGAGCCGGTGAGGAAGACGAGCGGCAGGTCCGCGCCGCGCTCCTTGCGCACTTCGGCGAGCGTGTCGTAGGTGTAGGTCTCGCCCTGGCGGCGCAGCTCGCGGTCGTCCACGTCGAAGCGCGCGTCGCGGCCGATCGCGAGCTTGACCATCGTGAGGCGCTGGTCGCTGGTCGCGTGCGCTTCGCGGCCCCGATGGTAGGGAAGGCCCGCCGGCACGAACAGCACGCGCTCGAGGTGGAAAGCCTCGGCGAGCTCGGTGGCGAGCCGCAGGTGGCCGAAATGGATCGGATCGAAAGTGCCGCCGTAGAGGCCGAGGGAGCCCGCCATCAGGCGCCGCGGCTCAAGCCCGCACCTGCCCGTCGCCCAGCACGATCCACTTCTGCGAGGTGAGGCCCTCGAGGCCCACCGGGCCGCGCGCGTGCAGCTTGCCGGTGGAGATGCCGATCTCGGCGCCGAGGCCGTACTCGTAGCCGTCGGCGAAGCGGGTCGAGGCGTTCACCATCACCGAGCTCGAATCGACCTCGCGCAGGAAGCGCTGCGCGCGCGACCAGTCCTCGGTCACGATCGCGTCGGTGTGCTGCGAGCCGTACTTCGCGATGTGGGCGATGGCCTCGTCCAGCCCCGGCAGCGTGGTGATCGACACGACCGGCGCCAGCCACTCGGTGTGGAAGTCCTGCTCGGTGGCGTCCTTCAGCTTCCGGATCCCGGCCTTCGCGAGGATCGCCTTGCTCTCGGGGCAAACATGCATCTCCACGCCCTTCTGGGCGTAGATCCTGCCGATCTCGGGCAGCACCTTCGCCGCGATCGCCTGCGCCACGAGCAGCGTCTCCATCGTGTTGCAGGTGCCGTAGCGCTGCGTCTTCGCGTTGTCGGCGATCGCGACCGCCTTGGCCGGGTCGGCGCGGTCGTCGATGTACACGTGGCAGATGCCGTCGAGGTGCTTGATCACCGGCACGCGCGCCTCGAGCGCCACCGCCTCGATCAGCCCCTTGCCGCCACGCGGCACCACCGCGTCGACGTACTTGTCCATGGACACGAGGGCGCCGACCGCCGCGCGGTCGGCCGTGGGCACGAGCTGCACGGCGTCCTCGGGCAGTCCCGCGGCCTTGAGCCCCGCGGCGAGGCATGCCGCGATCGCCTGGTTCGAGTGGATCGACTCGCTGCCGCCGCGCAGGATGCAGGCGTTGCCCGACTTGAGGCAGAGCGAGGCGGCATCGGCCGTGACGTTGGGGCGCGACTCGTAGATCATCGCGATCACGCCGAGCGGCACGCGCATGCGGCCCACGCGGATGCCCGAGGGCCGGCTGCGCAGCTCGGTGATCTCTCCCACGGGATCGGGCAGGCGGGCCACGTCGATCACGCCGGCGGCCATCGCCTCGATCGCCTTGGCGGTGAGCTGCAGCCGGTCGATGAAGGCGTCGTCGCGGCCGCCCGAACGCGCGGCCTTCACGTCCTTGGCGTTGGCGGCGAGGATCGCCTTCTCGCGGTCGTTGATCGCCGCGGCGGCGGCAAGCAGCGCGCGGTCCTTCGCGCCGGTGGCCGCGCGCGCGACCTCGCGACTGGCCGCGCGGGCACGCTCGCCCATGACGTTGATCAAGGTCGCGGTATCGAGGGCGGCGTCGTTGGGCATCGGGAAAATTCTATTCTGCGGCCAGGGCCAGCGGCGTGCCGGCGATCCCCAGGGCCAGGTCCACCATCTCCTGCCAGGGATTGCCCTGCTCCACGCCTTTAATCATGCGGTCGATCCGGTGCGCCCGCAACAGCTCGCGGTGGAACGAAGCGGCGTCGTGGGCGCGCGCGGTCTTCTGCAGCGCGGACATCCGTTCCGGTGGCAGGAAGCGCCGCGGGCGCTGGTTGGCCGCGAGCGCCATCATGAGGCGCAGCTCCTCGGCGAGCGTCCACAACAGCAGCGGCGCGGGCTCGCCTTCGGCTTCGAGCGAATCGACCACGCGTGCGATGCGGCTCGAGTCGCGCGCGTGGATCGCGTCGATGAGGGTGTCGCGCTCGAAGCGCGAGACGTCGGTCACCGCTTCGCGGATGGCCTCGAGCGTGACCTCGCCCGCCGGCAGCAGGAGGGCGAGCTTCTCCACCTCCTGCTTGGCGGCGAGCAGGTTGCCCTCGACGCGGTCGGCGAGCCATTCGAGCGTCTCGACCGAGCCCTTCTGGCCCTGGCGCGCGAGCCGCTCGGCGAGCCAGTCGGGCAGCTCGTCGCGCGTGATGGACTTCGCCTCGACCATCACGCCGTTCGATTCGAGCGCGCCCACCCACGCCGATTTCTGCTGCTGCCAGTCGAGCTCGGGCAGCAGCACGAGCGTGGTCGCGTCCTCGGGCAGCCTCGCGCACCAGGCCGCGATCGCCTTGGCGCCCTCGGTGCCGGGCTTGCCCGTGGGCACGCGGATCTCGACCAGGCGCTTCGAGGCGAAGAGCGACAGGTTCGCGCCCGCCGTGAAGAGGCGGTTCCAGTCCACGCCCGGTTCGGCGAAGAACACCTCGCGCTCGGTGGCACCGGCCTTTCTCGCAGCCTCGCGGATGCGGTCGGCGGCTTCCAGGCCGAGCAGCGCTTCCGGCCCGTGCACCGTGTAGAGCGGCGCCAGTTCCTTGCGCAGGTGCGCCTCGAGCTGCCGCGTGGAGACCTTCACATGTCCCTTTTGGCGATCGACACCTGCCGCAGGATGCGGTCGGCCAGCTCGAGCTGCATGTCCTGGAAAAGCAGGTTTTCCTCGGCTTCCTTCGCGATCGGCGCGGCCTCGCTGTAGGTGATGAAGCGCCGCGCGCTCGTTTCCGTGGGAGCGATGACGGGCTCTTCGCGCCCCGGGACCGTCATGCGGTAGCGCACCACGAGCGTGAGCCGGTATTCGTACACGCGGCCGGCGCCCGTGATCGCCGCCACGCCCTTGTCGCGGTTCTCGCTCATGACCTGCAACACGGCCTCGGCGCCCTCGGGCGTGAGCAGCACCCTGGTCGGGCCGCCGGCGAGCTTGCGGCGGATCTCGTGCGCCACGCCACCGCCGGGCACGTGCAGGCTCCTCAGGCCCGTGGCCGTTTCGCCGCGCAGCTGGAAGCCGCAGGCGGTGATGAGGAGGACGGCCGCGAGCGCCGCCGCCCTAGACCACCACATTGACCAGCTTTCCCGGCACCACCACGACCTTCTTGGGCTTCTGGCCGTTCACGAACTTCTGCAC
>Ga0111538_10003163_pt1 | contig 23052 bp, 24 predicted proteins | sample SoiMethybrSBSTD1_FD_79669 | JGI IMG/M metagenome (GOLD analysis project Ga0111538, IMG submission 79669) | Bulk soil microbial communities from a Populus tree surrounding site in Tennessee, USA - Soil MetaG P. TD hybrid SBSTD1 (version 2)... | ecosystem: Environmental > Terrestrial > Soil >...
ATCGACAACTGCCTCATCGCCAACATGCCCACGAACGGGGTCCTGGTGAACACCAATGCCACGCTCCGGCTCACGGACTCGACCATCCGGGACAACGGCGCGGTCGGAGTCGCGCTGCAGAATGGCGCGCGCGCCACGATCACGCGGGCCATGATCAGCGGCAACGCGCAGCTGGGAGTCTTCGCCTACGTCACGACGGCCGACACCTTCACCACCGTGGATGTCGCCGAATCGACGCTCGACGGCAACGGCGCGGGACTGCTGGGGTTCATCGACGGCGGGTTGACTGCGGAGATAAGCATGTCGATCCGTGACAGCCGCATCGTCCGGAACAACAGCAACGGCCTCGGCTCGAACGGCGGCCTCGGCGCCGGCACCACGGCGCTCACGGCCAGCAACAACATCATCTCGCACAACGACGGCGCCGGGATCGTGGTCTATGGCACCGGCGGGCGGGTCTGGGCGACCGGCAACACCATCAGCTACAACGTGACGGGGCTCTGGAACACGGTGGGCCTCCTCGAAACCGCGGGCAACAACTCGGTGCGCAACAACGACACCAACAAGTCCGGAACCATCACCGTCATAGCGATGGAGTGACCGGCTCGGCGCCCGGCTCGACGCGGCCGCGGCGTCGTGGGACGATCTCCATCCCAGTCCGTGATGGAGATCGTCATGCGCCACGCGATTCGAACGTTTGCCCTCGTCGTCGCCCTGCTGTCGAGCGCCGTGGCACAGGCGCAGCTTTTCCGCGCCTACCTCGCCCCCGGCGGCAGCGACGCCAATCCCTGCACTCTTGCGGCTCCCTGCCGCCTCCTGCCGGCGGCGCTCACCGCGGTGGTGAGTGGCGGCGAGATCTGGATGCTCGACTCGGCGAACTACAACACGGGGACGGTCACGGTCCCGAAGTCGGTCACGATCCTCGCCGTCCCGGGTGCGGTCGGCAGCATCGTCGTCACCGGAGGCGGCCCCGGCATCCTGGTCGCTGCGACAGGCATGCGGGTCGTGCTTCGCAACCTCGTCATCGCCCCCCTTGCGGGAGCGGCGCCGGGGACGAACGGCGTGAACATGACGGGCAACAGCTTCCTCCATGTCGACAAGAGCACCATCGCGAACACACCCGGCGCCGGCGTGCGCGCCACGGCCGGCGACGTGATGGTGACCGACAGCACGATCCAGGGGACCTTCGAGTATGGCGTCTGGGTCACCAATGACGTCAACGCAACGGTTGCGTCCTCGCGACTGTTGTACAACACCACGGGCGGCGTTCTCGCCAATACGACAGTCGTCGCCAGTGCTCTCGTGGACGTCAGTGATTGCGTGATCTCCGGTGGCGCCAATGGTGCAGCTGCCCAGGTGGCCGGCAGCGGTACGGCGGTGGTTTCGGTGACGCGCAGCACCATCGCGCAAATGGGGAACGCGATCGCCGCGAATGCGACCAGCCCCGGGGTCGCGGAAGTGAACATCGGCAGCAGCATGGTCGTGCGCAACACCTCGGCATGGGAGCAGGTCGGGACCGGCTCGGCGATCATGTCCCTCGGCAACAACCAGTTCCGGCAGAACGGCGCCGGGTTCGGCACGAAGTCCGCGTTCGCGGGGCAATAGCGAACCCGGACTACGTGATGGTCAGGGAGCCGGTTGCCGACGGCGTCCGGCTCCCTGCTATCGGAACCGTTCAGTACGACGCCGTCGCCGTGATCGTGCCGGTCGTTGCCGCGACCCCATTTCCCTCGGCGCGATTGTTTCCGGCAGAGCGGAATGTGCCCGCGAAGTTGTACATGCCGTAGTTTCCATTGCCGTTGGCGACGCTTTCGGAAACCTCCGTGAAGGCGTCGGTCACCGCCCCCTCGCTGAAGAGCCGGATGCCGTCCAACAAGTTGGCGGAAACGACGGATCGGGTGATGAAGGCACGCGAGACCCCTCCACCGGTCGCGTAGGTGACGAAGCCGTAGTAGTTCCTGCTGATCGTGGAGTTGTCGACGTGGACCGTCGGGTTCGCCAACGGATCCGTCGTTACCGTGTAGACGCCGACGTTGGCGCTCCCGATCACCTGGGACCTCGAGATCGTCGTCGTGCCGCTTCCGACCAGGATTCCGTACCAGTTATCGCGCAGGACGGAATCGACCAGGTGCAACCTCACGTTTCCGAGCACCCTGATCCCGATGTTGGCCGGAATGCGCGCGATCTGGCAGGACTCCACGTTGATGGTCGCGCCCGCCGCCCCCGCGCCGATCTGGATCCCGTCGATGCCAGAGCCGGGCGTGAGAGGTGCAATGGCCAGGTTGCGCAGGGTTACGTGGATGTCGGCGGTGTTGATGGAAATGGCGCTTGCGCTGGTGAGGACCACGCTGCCGATCTCGCCCGGGATCGCCTGGATGGTGACCGACTTCGTGATGTTCACCTGCCCGGTGTTGAAATTGGCCGAGTCGAGCATCCAGATCTCGCCGCCGCTCGCGACCGCGGCGAGCGCGGCGGGAAGCAGCCGGCAGGGCTGCGGCAGGGTGCAGGGGTTGGCGTCGTTGCCGTCGCTGGCGAGGTAGGCCCGGAACAACTGGGCGTGGCCCCAGGCGGGAAGCAGCAAGGCGACGATCAGGGTCAGGCTGCGAAGGGTCTTCGCCACGGTCGGCTCCTTTCTTCGCGCGCGGCTTATTGGGGCGGCAGGTATCCGACGGCTCCCACGCTCGCAGACGCGTTGTCGGCGACATGGTTGTTGTTGTTGGTGACGATGGAGGTCCCGATGCCCGATTGGTAGAAAGCGTAGTTGTTGCTCACGATCGTGCTGCCGCTCACCGAGATGGCCGAGACGCCGTCCAGGCCGCCGAGGTTCCTGGCCCGTACCCCGTATTCATGCCCGTCGATCTGGGTGCGCGAAACCGAAAGTCGCGCGATGGCGTTCAACGCGTTGAGCGAGGTGACCACACCCATGCTGCTCCCTGTTCCCGAGATCGTCGAGTCGGACACGGTGCCGATCACGGTTTCCCCGGAGCTGGATCCGTAAACCAGCACGCCCACGCCACTCTTCAGTATCCGTGTGCGCGCGATCGAGGCGCGCGCCACGCTGTGTACGTTGACGGCGTTGATGCCGATGCCGCGGATGACCGAGTCGACGATCTTGAGCATGCCCGCCGAGGCGCGCACGCCTTCCCCGGGCAGGTCCGCCACGAGGCAGCCGTCGAGAGTAAGGGTCGAGTCGCCGGACAGGACGGCCCCGTACTGCAACACGGTCGGCGGTGATGTGGCAACCGGCCCGATCGAAAGGTTGCGCAAATACACATCCAGGCCGTCGGCGCTCACCGTGAGGCCGTGTCCGCCCAGCACCACGACGCTCCCGACCGCGCCGGGAACCGCGCGGATGGAGACCGACTTGGTGACGTTCACCGTGGAGGTGTTGTAGTTGGCCGAGTCGAGCATCCAGATCTCGCCACCGCTCGCAACCGCGGCGATTGCCGCGGGCAGCAGGCGGCAGGGCAACTGCAGCGTGCATGGGTTGGCGTCGTTGCCGTCGCTGGCCAGGTAGGTGCGGAAGAACTGCGCCTGCGACGGGGTGCAGGCGAGGGCGGCCGTCAGGACCAGCAGGCAACGGGCAAGCGGGTTCATGGATAGTCCTTCCTCAGTTGTTGGTTGTCACCCGGAAGCATCGAACTATGCCCTTCCCAGGTGCCGGGAATGTACGCCTTTTTCGGCATTTTCCATGACTGGAATTCGCGCATTGCTACTTTGGCGCCAGATACGTGACGGTGCCGATATCCGCGTTCGTGTTGTCGGCGACGTGGTTGTTGTTCTGTGTGTAGATTGGCACCCCGTCGTCCTGGTGGAACGCCCTGCCGTTGCCCGTGATGGTGCTGCTGCTCACGGACACGGCCAGCGGGCCAATCCCCGTGTTCACGGCGTGGACGCCGACCGCATTCCCTTCGATCAGCGTGCGCGATACGGCGAGGCGCGCGAAGGAGTCCATCCCGGTGTTCGAGATGACGACGCCGTCCCCGATACCGTTCCCCGAGATGACGGAGTCGGTGACTGTTGCCGTGAGAGTGTTAAAGGGGGCGGTCGAGTTGACGAGGACCCCGGTGCCGTTGCCCACCATCCGGGTCCCCGAGATCGCTGAGCGCGACAGGCCCTGGAGATTGAAGGCAACCCCGTTGTTGTGGAATACCGAGTCGACGACCTTCAGGCGCCCCATGATGATACGAACGCCCTCCGAGGCAGTCAGGTTCCCCACGATGCAGCGGTCGAGCGTCAGCACCGAGTCCGCGGACATTTCGATGCCTCGTTGATTGCTCGTGTGTGGCGACGTCGCCACCGGCCCGATCGAGACGTTGCGCAGCGTCACCCGAAGGGCGGCGGTCGTGATCGCGAGCCCGTGCCCGCCCAGCACGACGATGCTTCCGAGCGAGCCCGGCACCGCGGAGATCGTGACCGACTTGGCGATGTTGACGGTACCGGTGTTGAAGTTGGCCGAGTCGAGCATCCAGATCTCGCCGGTGTTGGCGACGGCATTGAGCGCGGCGGGCAGCAGCCGGCAGGGCAACTGGATCGTGCACGGGTTGGCGTCGTTGCCGTCGCTGGCGATGTAGGCGCGGAAGAGCTGCGCCTGCGACGGGGTGCATGCAAGGACGGCGAGGACGAGCACAAGACGGGCGAGCAGGTTCATGAAGTTGTTCTTCCTTGTTGGTTGGACACGGCCCCGCGGGGCCACCGCAGTATGCCTGCCCGCCTGAATTGACGGCAATCCCAAAGGAGGGTTGAATGTGCTCTCCCGAAGGGGAGAAGAAAATGAACAATCGCTCTGTGGTCCGTGGCGCTTTTGTCCTTCTCGCCGCGTCCGTGCTCGTGTCCACCACCGCGCACGGCCAGGTCTTCCGCGCCTACCTCGCGAGCGACGGCAGCGACGCCAACCCGTGCACGCTCGTCGCGCCCTGCCGCCTGTTGCCGGCCGCGCTCACCGCGGTCGCGAGCGGGGGCGAAATCTGGATGCTCGACTCGTCCAACTACAACACCGGCACGGTCGTCATCGACAAGTCGGCGTCGATCCTGGCGGTGCCGGGCGCGGTCGGCAGCCTCGTCGCGATCAATGGCGGGCCGGCCATCAGCATCACGGCCAATGGCATCAAGGCGGCGTTGCGTAACGTCGTGATCGGGCCGGTGGCCGGCGCGACAGCTGGCACGCACGGGGTCCACATGACCGGCGCTTCGAACCTCACGATCGAGGGCAGCCTCATCCGCAACATGGCCAGCCGGGGCATATTGGTCGTCGGGAGCGGGGTGCTGAAAGTGAGCGACTCGACGCTGCGCGACAACGGCAGCTACGCGATCGAATTGCAGGACGGCGCGAGTGGCACGATCTCGTCGACACGGGTGCTGGACAATGGCTGGGGCATCGTCGTCCGTGGCACGGTGGCAAGCACCGTTACGACGGCGACCGTCACCGATACGCTCTTCTCCGGAGGCAATGAAGGTCCCGTCGCGGCCACGTATGCCGCTGGCGCCACGGCCCGGATCACGGCGACGCGATGCACCATCCAGCGCATCCTCTACGCGTTCGGGGCCATCGCCGACGCGGGGGGAACCGCTGTGGCCAGCATCGGCGACAGCCTGATCGCCGAAAACACCTACGCCTGGTACCAGGGCCCAGGCACGGCGGTTTATACGCTGGGCAACAACCAGATGCTGGGCAATTTGACTTCGTTCGGCACCAAGACGCTGCTGGTGGGGGAGTAGGCCCCGGTCACTGCGTGCCGACGTTGGTCACGCCCGTCGGCGCCCCGCTGTTGCGCACCATGTTGTTGCCGGCCGATTCGATCACGCCACCGGAGAATCCGTAGAGCCCGTTGCCGCAGTTGTTGAGGGTGCTGCCGCTCACCCAGGCGCGCGCGCCGGCACCGAGCGCGCGCACGCAGTAGTTGGAGGTCACGACCATGCTGCTTCCGAGCGTCACGTCCGCCACCGAGCTCGAGCCGCTCACGTAGGCGGCGACTCCGGCGTCGTTGTTGTATTCCATGACCGAGTCGTGGACGTAGATGCGGACAGCCGAACTGTTCGCGAAAACCTCGCCCAGGAAGCCCACGTTGGACTTCGAGACCACCGAGCGGCTGATCGTGGCGAGCGTCGAGGCCCCCGGCAAGGTCGTGGTGACGTTGATCCCGGCGTAGGACCCGAGCTCGAAGGTCGAACCCGTGACGTTCGCCTGCGCGCCGTCACCCACGAGCGGCCTAGATGTGTCCGGCAGGGGTGAGCACGCCGCCGACCACGTCCGCCTGGTTGCCCCGGGAGACGTTGTTTTGAAGGGAGTAGACGCTCCCCGACGCGCCGATCGCGAATTGGACGGCCGTGCTGTTTCCGGCGAACGTATTGGTCCCCAGCGTGATATTGGCGGCTGAGGACAGCTCGACGGCTGCGCCGTTGCGCGTGAAGGTGTTGCCGGTCACGACGGCTTCCGCCGACGCCCCGCCGCCGAAGGCGCTGGCGTTCAGCCCCGACGAGCCGTTCATCGTGATGACCGAGCGTTGAACGGTGAGCCGAGCCGGTCCGACCGCAACCATTCCGGTGAGCAGCATGACCCCGCTCATCACCTGGACCCCTGTTCCGTGGCCGGAGACCACGCTGTCGCTCAGGGTGACCGTGGCCCCCACGCCGGCGACGACACCTGTCCCCGTGCTGCGCACCACGTGCACGCGGTCGAGCGACGCATCGACTGCTCCCTCGGCGAGGAAGCCGTGCATGCCGACGTTGCGAATGGTCGTGTCCTTGATCACGACGCGAACCCCGTTGGTGGCCGTCACGCCCCTGCCCGCGAGGTTGGCGATCTCGCAACCCTCCACCAGCAGCTCGGCGCCCTGCGTGAAGGTCACGCCGTTGCCACTCGCTCCGACGCCTACGATCACGAGGTTGCGCAGGGTGACGACGACGTTGGGTGCGGCGATGGCGAGCGCGCTCGCCGCCCCCGTGGACACGACACTGCCGACCTCGCCGGGCACGGCGAGGATGGTCACGGACTTGGCGACCGCAACCTCGGCGACGTTGTAGTTGGCCGAGTCGAGCATCCAGATCTCGCCGCCGTCATTCACGGCGGCGAGCGCGGCCGGGAGCAGGCGGCACGGCTGCGGCAGCGTGCAGGGATTGGCGTCGTTGCCCGTGGCGGACAGGTAGGCGCGGAAAATTCCGGCCTGGGCGATGTCGGGAAGCAGCAGCGTGGCGGCAAAGGCGAGGGCGGCGACTGAGGATCGGGCGACAGCGTTCATGGGCTCTCCCGTCGGTTGTTTGGATTGGATGCTGGTTTCTCGCGAAGCGCGGGGCTAGTGAACTATTCACGCGCCGGACAGTGACATATTGCCGCGCGCGTATCACTGCAAGGCCGTGGTGGTGACTCCGGTGGAAGCAATGCCGTTGTTCTGGAGCGCGTTGTTGCCGAAGCTGGTGAAGGTCGCGCCGGCGTTCTCGATCCCGAAGGTAAAGCCCGCCACCGTGTTGCCGGAGGCGAAGCCGAAGACGCCGGCGCCCGAGGAGCGGATGCCCGCCTGCGCGCCGCCCGCCTGCGTGCCCACGATCATGTTGTTGCTGGCGGTGAAGTTGACCGACGCGCCGGCGCTGGAGATGGCGTGGATCCCGATGTCGGCGCTCTGGTAGATGCGGCTGTCGCGAATCGATGCGCGAATCGACGCCGTGGCATTGGTCGAGGACAGGTGCACGCCCGTGACGCTGCCCTGGATCGTGGTGTTCGCGATGTCGATCGTGGTTGTGGTCGCAGCGACCTGGCCGAGTACCCGGATGGCGGCCGCGGCGGCCGCAATGCCGTTGCGGCGCAGCATGGAGTCCGACAGCAGCACGTTCCCACCGAAACCGACGAACAATGCCTGCCCCGGAAAACCCGAGATCGTGCAGCCGTGCAGATCCAGGTTTGCCAGTCCCTGCACGACGATGGCGCCGAACAACCCCGTCGACCCGGCCAACGGCACGAATACGAGATTGCGCAGCTGCACGGTGCCTGTGGAAACGAGCAGGGCGGTTTGCGAAGCGCCCACGATGCTCCCGATGACTCCGGGAACAGCCATGATGGTCACCGACTTGCCGATGAAGACCGTCGATGTGTTGTAGTTGGCGGAGTCGAGCATCCAGATCTCGCCGCCGTCGGCCACCGCGGCGAGGGCTGCGGGCAGTAGCCGGCAGGGCTGCGTGAGGGTGCACGGGTTGGCGTCGCTGCCGTCGCTGGCCACGTAGGTGCGGAAGAGCTGCGCCTGCGACGGGGTGCAGACGAGGACGGCCGCCAGGACGAGCAGGGAACGGGAAAGCGTGTTCATGGAAAGTCCTTCCTCATTCGGTGGTGGTAGCTCCGGCATGCAAGGTACCATCGCGGTTCCAACAATCAAGAACAGGGGTTGACCAATGTCGTACCGCACCGCAATGGCTCGCGCGCTCGCCTTGATCGCCGTGCTGCTGATCTCCGCCACGGCGCAAGCCCAGCTCTTCCGCTCCTACCTCTCTGGCGAGGGCCTCGACACCAATCCGTGCACGCTCCAACTGCCCTGTCGGCTCCTGCCTGCCGCGCTCGCCGCCATGGTGGACGGCGGCGAGATCTGGATGGTGGACTCCGCCAACTACAACATCTCGCAGGTCAACATCACCAAGTCGGTGACCATCCTCGCGGTGCCGGGTGCGCTGGGCAGCGTGGTCGCCACCGGCGGCGGCAACGCCATCGCCATCGCCGCTCCCGGCGTCAAGGTCACGCTGCGCAATCTCGTGATCGTGCACCTGAATAGCAGCTTCAATGGCGTGGTGTTCACCCAGGGTGCCGAGCTCAACGTGGTCGACTGCGACATCGCCAACATGCAGACCGCCGGGATCTACGTGAGCGCGCCCGGAAGCAGGGTAAACGTGACCCGCACCCAGTTGCGCGGATCGGGGACCCACGGCTTTTACGTCACCGGCACCGCAGTGGCCTCGCTGGACGGCGTGAACGTGAGGGGAAACCAGTACGGCGTGCTCGTCGACACTGGCGCCCAGGTTGCCTTCGTCAACAGCGTGTCGGCGGGAAATTCGCATTCGGGCATGTGGATCCAGACCAGTAATGGAACGGGACGCGTGACCATCGACAATTCAGTGCTGACCGGCAACAACTATGGAGTCGCCATTACGACGTTCGCCGCGGGCGACGTGCTCCGCGTGGCGATCACCCGCAGCACGATGAGCCACAATGGCGCCGCCGGACTGGCCACGAACAAGGCAGCGGCTGGTGCAACCCATGTCACCGTGCTGAGCGACAGCACCGTGGTCAACAATGCCACCGGCATAGACTTCGCCTTGAACACGCCGGTGATCTTCACGCGCGGCAACAACACCGTGGAATTCAACAGCGTGGCCGACGTTGCCGGCGGCGTGCTCACCGCGGTGCCGGCGAAGTGATCCGCGAGGTACGACCCGGAGGGACGATGAGACTCGAGAAGACCGCAATCGCACTGGCGCTGTTCGCAGCGACCGCCCAGGCACAGACGCTTCCGCCGCCCGCTGCACCGCCACCCGGCGCCCCGCCGTCCGCGGCACCACCGGTTCCGCCGCCGCCCGGGGCCCCGGCGGCGCCGCCGAAGATGATGCCGCGAGTTCCGCCCGCGCCCAAACCTGCGGACGCGCCCGCGCCGCCGCCCGCGCCTCCTGCCGATCCGCTCGCGGGCTTCGGCTGGTTCGCGCAGCTCGCGGGCGCCTGCTGGAAGGGCGAGCATCCCGACGGCAAGACGAGCGACACGCAGTGCTTCCAGCTGCAGTTCAAGCGCGTCATCCGCGGCACGATCAAGGTCGAGTCCACCGCCGACGGGACGGCGCGCACCGTGTTCGAGGGCGACTCGGTCTTCGCGGTAGACCCCGAGGTCCCCACCCGGGTGAGCTACACGCAGTGGGGCACCACCGGCAACTACACCGTCGGCGAAATGATGGTCGAGGGCGAGATGCTGCGCTTCCAGACCCGCCCGGCCGAGGGCGGGGAGTCGCGCGTGCGCTTCGCCTGGCGCAAGGTCGACGAGAACTCGTTCCGGGTGTCCCGGGAGCGCAAGGAATCGGGCGTGTGGAAGGAAGCGTTCGCCGTCGTCTACAAGCGCGTCAAATAACAGGAGGTTGCCCAATGTTCGGTCGCAAGCTGCTGCGCGTCGTCGCCGCCCTGCCGTTCGTCCTTCTCGCTTCCCCCTGCGCCCATGCGCAGTTGTTCCGCGCCTACGTCGCCAGCGACGGCAGCGACGCCAACCCCTGCACGCTCGCGGCTCCCTGCCGCCTCTTGCCCGCGGCGCTGACGGCGGTGGCCAGCGGCGGCGAGATCTGGATGCTCGACTCGGCCAACTACAACACCGCGACCGTCGCCGTCGCCAAGTCGGTGACGATCCTCGCGATACCGGGCGCGGTGGGCAGCGTCGTGGCGACCGCCGGGCCCGCCGTGTCGATCACGACCCCTGGCCTCAAGGTCGCCCTGCGCAACCTGGTGATCGTCCCGGTGGCCGGAGGCGGCGGCACGGACGGCGTCCGGCTGTGGGGGGCATCGGCACTTTCGATAGAGGGCTGCGTCTTCGCGAACCTGCCCGGCAAGGGCGTCGACGTCCTCGGCGACGGCGCCAGTGTGCGGATCGGGACCTCGATCTTCAGGAACATAGCCGCCACCGCCGTCTACGTGGAGAACGGCGGGACCGCGGACGTCCACGCAAGCCAGTTCATCGAGAGCGTGAACGGCAGCGTGCGGGTGATCTCCACGAGCCCCGCGAGCGCGAAGGCGTCCGTGAGCGACTCGAACTTCGCCGGCGGGGCCTTCGGAGTGGACACGTACGCCACCGTCGCCGGTGGCGGGAGCGCGCGGGTAGCGGTCACCCGCAGCACGTTCAGCAGCCTGGGCTTTGCGTTCACGGCCAGCAACGCAAGCGGAGCGCCGTCGTCGATCTCGGTGAGCGAGACCCTGGTCTCGGGAGTCGGCACCGCGTATTCCCAGGGCGGCAGCGCGATCATCTACTCGCTCGGCAACAACCACTTCTTCAATAGCGGCACCGGGACCGGAACGTTGACCCTGATCCCGCCGAACTAGGGCAGGCGTCAGCGGCGCCCGTAGGTGGCGGGGCGCCGGGGCCCGGCCGACGGCGCCTTCTCGTCCTTGTGCCGGAAGGTGATGCGCCCCTTGCTGAGGTCGTAGGGGGTCATCTCCAGGCTCACCTTGTCGCCGGCGAGGATGCGGATGCGGTGCTTGCGCATCTTGCCGGACAGGTACGCGATGATCTTGTGGCCGTTGTCGAGCCCGACGCGAAAGCGCGTGTCGGGCAGGACTTCGCTCACCACGCCTTCCATTTCGATGCAGTCTTCCTTTGCCATGCTTGTCCTCTCGTTCGTTTCAGAAGGGGCGCAAGCGTTCGCGGCCCATGGCGGGGCACGATGACCAAGGAGGGGAAATGTCGCTTCGTTGCCGCGAGGGAGTGAGCGGCTGGGGAGAGAACGAGGCTTCGCTGCTTGATGACCTTGCACCACGATTATACGCTGCCCGCCGTCGTTTCCTCCGGCGAACGCTGTCAGACTTGCCCTGTTTCCTTCCTCAACCGTCGAACTCGAGGCCCAACACCATGTTTTCCCGCACCCTACCTGGTGTCGCGGCGACCGCGATCCTTCTCCTCGCCGGCACCGCGCATGCCCAGCTCTTCCGCACCTACCTCGCCTCGGACGGCAACGACGCCAACCCGTGCACGCTCGCGCAGCCGTGCCGCCTGCTTCCGGCGGCGCTGGCCGCGCTGTCGAGCGGGGGCGAAATCTGGATGCTCGACTCGGCGAACTACAACACGACGACGGTGGATGTCACCAAGTCCGTCACCATCCTCGCAGTGCCGGGAGCTCTGGGGAGCGTGGTCACCAACAACGCAACTGCCATCTCCATCAATACCGCGGGCGTGCGCGTGGCGCTGCGCAACCTGGTGTTGACGCGAGTGGCGGGCACGTCGTCCGCTGACGGCCTGAACGTGGGCAGCGCGGCAGTGGGAGCGGAAGTGAGGGTGGAGAAGTGCCTCATGGCGGGCCTGGGCATGTCGGGGATCGTCATGGGCGGGAACGGCCGGCTGCACGTGACCGAGACCATCATCCGCGACAGCTCGTACGGCATCCGGCTGCTGGACGGCTCATCGTTCATCTCGACCACGCAGCTGATCGGCAACACCAACGTCGGCTTGCACGCCGCGCCCAACACGGGGGCCGCCGTGTCGGCCTACCTCGACAACGTGGTCGCGAGCTTCAACGGCTATGGCGTCGCGGTGTACGGATTTGGGGCGAGCAACAAGTTTTCCCGTGTGCACGTGTCTCGCTCGGTTGCCTCTCTGAATTCACAAAACGGGTTCCAGACGTACAGCGACGGCGCAGTCACCGATTCGATCCTGGAGCTATCGGACAGTGTTGCCTCGGGAAACGGGGCGTATGGCCTGTTCAACGATGCGGCGACGTTGCGCTCCAACGGCAACAATCGATCCCGCGGGAATGGCATTGCCGACCTCGGCGGAGCGATAACGGTCCCCCCATCGTATTGACCCGAAGCCGGACAGAGTGCTGGCGAGCTGAGTGCTATGCGCCGGAAGGCGCGTAGGTCGGGACGACGTACGGTCCTTCGGGGATGACCGCGATGCGATCGTCACCGCTGCGCCTCACGCTATCCCGTATGGCCTCCGGCACGGAGTCCATGCGATGCACGCCGGTGGGCGCCACCGCCTCGGCGCCCAGCTTGCCGCTGTAGAGCCGCACCGAGCCCACGCGCATGGGCTTCAGCTGCATTTGCGTCTGCCACTCGTCGATGTCGGCGAAGCGCTTGGCGTTGATGTCGGCCATGAAGCCGTCGGGACCCAATCCAAGGAGGCGGCGCTGGGCTTCCACGTATTCCTTCGATCCCATGCCCTCGGCGCACTCCGAGACGATCAGCAGGTCGCCGCCCGGCTCGAGGATGTCCATCGGCGCCACCATGCCCTTGACCGTCTGGTAGTAGGTCTTGTCCAGCGGATAGCCGGCGGCACTGGCGACCACCGTGTGGTACTTGCGCTCGACCGGGACGACCGCGTAGCGGCGGATGTAGTCGACTGCCTGCAGGTGGCTGCGCACCACCTCGCCGAAGTTCACGAACGAGAGGCGGCGGTGGTCGTCGATCACGGTGTTGAGGGCCAGGGAGCGCCCCAGCATCCCCATGATCTCGAGCTGCTCCTCGTGCAAGGGATTGCCGTCGAGCACGCAATTGGCCGCGCGCGGATGCGCCATGAAGCGCGCGCTGTGGAACGTGGTGATGGTGTCCTTGTGCGCGACGCCGGGCGCAATCACCTTGCGGCCGCCCGAGTAACCGGCCATGAAATGCGGCTCCACGAGACCGGTGGCGATGCGCACGTCCGCCTCGACGAAGCGCCGGTCGAGCTTCACGGGCGTGCCACGCTTCGTGAAGCCGAGGTCGACATGGTCGGCATCGTTGCGCGCAAAGTGGTTCTCCACGCGCGCGCTCTCCATGACCCAGGGATCGCCCACGAGCTCGGCAAGCTCGTCGCCCTCGTTGGGCCGGTGGAGGCCGGTCGCGACCAGGATGGTGATTCCCTCCGAGGGCACGCCTGCATCCAGCAGGGTGCGCACCATCAGGGGCAGGAACAACCCGTTGGGAACGGGGCGCGTGATGTCGCAGACCAGGATGCACGCGGTCCTGGCGCCCCGCGCTTCTTCCGCCAGCGGCTTCGCATCCACCGGCCTCGCGAGCGCCTCCCGGATCGCCGCCACCGGATCCGGCAAGACCGGCATCGGCGGCTTGCGGATCACGGTGACGTCCCACGAAGGGTCCAGGGGCAGCCGGTAGGTGCCCTTTCCGTAGAGGAGGTCGACGTGTTCCACGCGTTCCATGATGCACCAGGTCCGGAACCGCTGCCGGGATGCTGCTTCTTTTCCGGGCCGCTCGACCCACGCGCCAGCTCTTGCGCAAACGCGCGTGCGGGAGCATGTTGATCTTGCAAACAACAATTCGGTGGCAGGAATGCCATCGGCCGGCGCACCGCCAAGTGTCTTTCCTTCAACACTTCGGAGGTCCGTCATGGTCAGCGATCGCCAGCGCGTCTTGCTCTTCTCGCTTTTCATCAGTGGCTTGCTGGCCTTCACCGCGCGCGGGGTGGACGCACAGTCCGACATCGGCCAGGCGCCTTGTGTCATGCCATGCACCACGCCACACCGATTGGCCATTGTCCGCGAAGGCGATATCTACACCGTCAATGAGGACGGGACCGATCTCCTGCGACTCACCAGCGCCGGAAACGCCGGTGACCCTGCGTGGTCGCCGGACGGCCGGCAGATCGCGTTCGTCCACGCGTCCGCGCCTTCGCCGGCCATCTACCTGATGAATGCGGATGGCTCGGGCCTGCGTGCGTTCGCGTCCGGAAGGTCGCCCGCATGGTCACCCGACGGCCAGCGAATCGCATATTCGGCGCTTGATTCCGGATCCTCGAAGATCTTCATCAAGTCGATTGCGGACGACGGCACGCCGACAGTGCAGGTCGGATTCGATCGCGGCTACAACGACATGCCGGCCTGGTCGCCGGACGGCAGCCGAATTGCGTTCGTGAGCGATTGGACGGCGTTCGATTTTGCGCTGGAAGTGCACATCGTGAACAGTGACGGCTCGGGCATCGTGGGTGTGACCCACGGTTTCCTTGGCAGCCAGTCGTCCTGGCCGGGGTATACGGTCTACGCGCAGCCGGCATGGGCGCCCGACGGACGCAGGCTCGCGATTGTTGAATGCCGGGAGTGGCAGTTCTACCGATGCCAGGAAGGCAGCGTAGGGATCCTGAACGCCGACGGCTCGGGTTTTCGACGTCTCGCGAACACAACGGGGTACGCCCGGCCGATCTGGATGTCCGATGATACGGTGGCCTTTGCGCGGACGTGCTGGGACTACAGGTGTGCGTCTTCCATCTTCCAGGTAATGGCTGACGGCGGCAGCGAGCGGTTGCTGATTGCGAACGGCCACAGTCCGGCCTTGCGGCCGCACGGCCTGGGCGCGTTTGCGATCAATACGCAGGGCCTGTGGTGGCGCGCACCTGCCGGCACGGAATCGGGCTGGGGCGTGAATATCACGCATCAGGGCGATACTCTCTTCGCCACCTGGTTCACCTATGACGCCGATGGGCGCGGCCTTTGGCTGGTGATGTCGAACGGCGCGAGGGTGGGGACGGACACCTACTCCGGAGCCCTCTACCGCACGACCGGCCCGGCGTTCAACGACGCGACCTTCGATCCCTCGCAGGTCAGGGTGAGCGCCGTGGGCAGCGCGACCTTCACCTTCGCCGATGCCCACAATGGGACGTTCGCGTACACGGTCGATGGCGTTTCGCAGTCGAAGGCCATCACGCGGCAGCTCTTCTCTTCACCGATCCCCGTGTGCATCCAGTACGGAGAGCCGATCGGCGATGCGCCCAATTACCAGGCGCTCTGGTGGAACCCGGCGCAGTCCGGTTGGGGCATCAACATCACGCACCAAGGCGACACGCTCTTCGCCACCTGGTACACATACGACACCGACGGCCGCGGCATGTGGCTCGTGATGTCGAACATGGCGAAAACCGCCGCCGGCACCTACACCGGAGCGATCCATCGCACGACAGGCCCAGCCTACAGCGCGGTGCCCTGGACAGGGGCGGTCACCGCGACCCGGGTCGGCACCGGGACATTCACCTTCGCCAATGAAGATGCCGGCAGCTTTTCGTACAGCGTGAACGGCGTCAGCCAATCCAGGCAGATCACACGGCAGATCTACGCGGCGCCCGCCAGCATTTGCCGGGCGTCTGCCTGGGACCATTGAGGGGTCGGGCGAGAGCGGCTTCGCCTTTAGTGGGGGTCGACCAGGCAGCCCGGAGAGCCATTGCTCGGCGCGTCGCCCGTCGGCAACACCTCCGCATAACTCGTCGCGATCCTGATCTCATCCACGGCAAAAGCACCGGTCGAATAGATCCCGATGCGCGAAACCGTCCCGAGGTCCAGGTCGGCCTTGACCGCGCCGCTTGCAGGCTCCGTCTTGCCAACGGCGGGATCGACGTAAAGGGTGAACAGGTCGTTGCCGGGCAGGAATTCGGCCTTCAACACGAGCAGCGTCGTGCGCCCGGTCGTGGTCGAGCCGTTCGAAAGCACTTGCCCGAAGCCGCCTCGATGCTCGAGCACGTACTGCGCAAGCGCGCCCCCTCCCGGCTTGCCGATGAACAGGTCGTTGCCGAGGCTGCCGTTGAGGGTCACCCCGAAGAAGCCGTTGAATATTCCCGCGTGCAGCGTGCCCTGCGGCTGGATGAGAAAGCTCATGTAGACCGTTCCCGCGCCGAGCGGCTGCGCCAGGTCCCGGATCGCGCCGTTGATCGCCTCGAACGCCGCGCCAGACACACTGCCGCCTTCACTGCGCAGCCGCGCGTTGCACAGCGAGCGGTCCAGCGGCACGTAGCCCGAGGCGAAGGCATTGAAGCCGCCCTGCCTCCACGGTCCGGCGAAACCGGTGCCCCCGTTGGCGTAGATCGGGAAGGAGGGGGTGAATGACTCGTGGGCGAGCTGGGCAGCCCGCGCCTGCGGACCCAGGACCAGCAAAGCCGCAACCACCAACACCAACGCGCCGTCGCACAGATACCTGCGATTCGTAACCGTTTCCATGGTCGTCTCCTGCTTCTGATTCCGCCTTGACACGAAGGCTGCGGGCGCGCCCATGGGCAGGTAACCGGTACCTGCTGATTGATTCTTGGTTTGGGATGAAAAGATGCACCGGGCGAAGAATTCGCACAAGCGATGCCTGTGCTACGTTTGGCCGATGCGCATCCGCTACTTCGGCTGGTCGAGCCTCGCCCTCGAAGCGCCCAACGCGACACTCGCCTTCGATCCGTTCTTCCGCCCGTACTGCGGCGCCCAGTGGTCGTCGATCGATGACTACGCCGATGCGAAGGTGGTGTGCGTCACCCACGGCCACGAGGAGCATTTCCTCGACACGCCGGAGGTCGTGAGGCGCAGCGGTGCCACGGTCGTCTCGTCCGAATCGGCCTGCCGCTTCCTGGCAAGACGATCGGGCATCTCCGCGGCGCAGCTTCGCCCCGCGATCCCCCTGCAACCTGTCGAGGTCGCCGGGTTCCGCATCACCACGTTCGGCTGGCAGCACCGGGACATCAACCTGCCGGCCGCCTTCACCAAGGCGGTGTTCGGCGGCAACGCGACCCAGCTCAAGTGGTTCTGGTCGAGCCTCACGCAAGCGCCGTTCTACGCGCCGTACACCGGCTTCCACGTCGAGCTGCCGGACGGCACGACGGTGCTCAACTATAACGAGGGCTTCAACACGAAGATGACCGATGCGGAGATCGGCGCGCTGGGCGGCCGCTTCAAGGTGGACGTGCTCCTCGCAGGCATGCAATTGAACTTCATGGCCGACCTCGCGCGCGGCGTAACGGCGCTCGAGCCCCGCGCCGTGCTGCTGTATCCGCCGCACGAGAAGTTCCACGAGATGATGGGGGCGCGCTCCGCGCCGTGGGCCGAGTTCGTGAAGGCGGCGCAATCGGCCGCTCCCGGCGCGGTGGTCCTTGCCGCGCAGCCCGGCGACGTGTTCGAGTTTCGTGCCGGCGAGGCGAAGCCGCTGCGCCGCGCCGCCGAGGCGGCCGCAGCGTAGGCATCGCCGGCACCGAACTAGCCCGGCCGATGAACCTCGACGCGCGCCGGGCGGTGGCGGAAGATTTAGCGGTCTGCCATTCGGCAAGCCTTTCCCCGGGAGATCGCCATGATCCGTCGCAACGCGATTCGCGCCACCCTGGCTCTGCTCACGACGCTGCTCCTTTCCGCCACCGTCCAGGCGCAGCTTTTCCGCGCCTACCTCGCCTCCGACGGCAACGATGCCAACCCCTGCACCCTGGCCGCACCGTGCCGGTTGCTGCCGGCCGCCCTCACGGCTGTGGCCAGCGGCGGGGAGATCTGGATGCTGGATTCGGCCAACTACAACTCGGGGACGGTCACGATCGGCAAGTCAGTCTCGATCCTGGCAGTGCCGGGTGTCGTGGGGAGCCTCGTCGCACTCAACGGCGGGCCGGCCATCAGCATTGCCGCCGCAGGCTTGAAGGTCGCCTTGCGTAACGTGGTGATCGGTCCGGTGGCCGGCGCGACGCCGGGCACGAGCGGGGTGGTGATGACCGGCGCCTCGAGCCTCGCGATCGAGAATAGCCTCATCGCCAACTTGCCCGTGAAGGGCATATCCGTGAGCACCGGCACCCTGAAGGTGAGCGACACGACGCTGCGCAACAACGGCAGCTGGGCGATCTGGTTGCAGGACGGAGCGCGCGCGGTGATCTCGTCGACGCGGATGCTCGACAATGGCCACGGCCTGTACGCCTACGGTAACCTGGCTGCCGCCACGACCACCGCGACCCTCAGCGACTGTGTGATATCCGGAGGAGGCAACGGTGTCCAGGCGTGGACGGATGCAGCCACGAGCGCCCTGATCTGGGTGGCGCGCAGCACCATCGAGCGCACGAACATAGCGATGGATGTCGAGAACGGTGCCGGGATTGCGGAGATCAGTGTGGGCAGCAGCCTGATCGTCAACAACAACTACTCCTGGTACCAGGGGACTGTGGGGGGCGGCTCGACGCTCTACTCGCTGGGCAACAACCAGATGAGCACTGGCGGTCTGGGGGACAAGACGTTGCTGCCGGGGCAGTAGGTGAGACAACCTGACTCTTCTGTGAGGAGAACGCCATGTCGAACTGGAAAGGATTACTCCGATCGCTCTTGCTGGCCGCCACGCTCGTCGTGCCCTGCGGCGCCGAAGCCCAGCTGTTCCGCGCCTACCTCGCATCCGACGGACTGGATACGAATCCCTGCACCTTGCCCCAACCGTGCCGCCTGTTGCCCGCCGCGCTCGCCGCAGTCGCGAACGGGGGCGAGATCTGGATGCTGGATTCCGCGAACTACAACGCGTCGTCGGTGAACATCGCCAAGTCGGTGACCATCCTCGCCGTTCCCGGCGTGGTCGGGAGCGTGGTCGCCATCTCGGGCCCGGCGCTCAATATCAACACCGGGGGCGTGTCGGTGTCCCTGACAAACCTCGTCATCCTGCCGTTCGACGGCACGGGCGCGCAGGGCATCCTCATGAACCAAGGCGCCTCGCTCGCCATCGACGGTTGCACGATCTCCCGCTTTCTCAACGATGTGGCGGTACAGATCTCCACGCCGGCCAAGGTGAAGGTGACGAACAGCTTGTTCCGCGACGACTACACCAGCCTCTACGTCGAGGCTGGGAGCCAGGTCGACATCTCGACGAGCAGGTTCTTCCTGCCCCCAAACGGCTACGGCATCTACGCCAAGGGCTCGGATCCGGGGCCAACGCTCGTCGCCGTCACCGACACGGTGCTCACGGGCGGCTATAACGGCATTGCAGGGTGGGATACGTCAGCCACGTCGAAGGTGCGGGTCACCGTCACCCGTACGACGCTCAGCAACAGCAGTTTCGGGGCCACTGCGTCCTCTACCGTTGGCGGCAGCACCGTGCTCGCGATCGGGGGCAGCATGGTCACGGGCAACGAAGTCGGACTGAACCAGCAGGGCGCCGGGTCGGTGATGGAGTCGCTCGGCAACAACCTCGTGCGCCACAACACGAACAACAATACCCAGGGCACCATCACACCGATACCGGGGACCTGACCGCCGGCTCGGCCCGTAGCCCCTACTGGAGCGGGACCAGGGTGAAGCTTCCGTTCGTCGTCACGTCGTTGAACATGTTGTTGCCCATCGACCGCAGGGTTCCGACGCCGCTCAGCCCGTTCACGGTCCGCGCTCCGTAGTAATAGCCCGTGATCTGGCAGTCGGACATGGTGACGACGCTGAGCGCTCCGAAGACCATCAGGCCGGTACCCGTTGGGGACGGGCCACGACCGGAGATCCTTGTGCGCACGACGGACCCGATCACGGGCGCGGCGCCGGCCACGCCGCCACCGAACGAGACCGAGATGTTCGAGGTTCCGGTCAGCACGCTGTTGCTCAAGGTGACCCGCAGGAAGCCGGTCGTGCTGGCCGTCAACGCCGAGATCGACTCGTCGTTGTCGACGAAGCTCGTGTTGTCGATCGACACCGTCTCCTCGGCACCCCCCTGCTGGTATATCTGGATGCCCTGGGAATTCGCGCGGAACAGCGAATTCCTGATCGTGATGGCGGCCGGGCCGGTGAGGTACAGTCCGTTCGCGACCCCTTCAATGGCCACGTTGTCGACCAGGAGGCTGCCCACGGCAACCACCGCGATGCCGTCGTGCGTCGGCCCGGCCAGGGAGCGGATGGACAGGTGATTGAGCCTGACGCTCGACGCCGGCGCGTTGATCGATATCGCCGCGCTGCCGTTGGCCACTACGCTGCCCACCGCACCCGGTATCGCAAGGATGGAGACGGACTTCGTGATGCTCACGGTCGAGGTATTGAAGTTGGCCGAATCGAGCATCCAGATCTCGCCGCCGTCGTTCACGGCCGCCAGCGCCGCGGGCAGGAGGCGGCACGGCAACTGGACGGTGCAGGGATTGACATCGCTGCCCTCGACCGACAGGTAGGAGCGGAACAGTGCGGCCGACGCCGGGGCGGCCAGGATGAGCAGTGCGAGGGAACCGAGGCTGACGCGCATCAGGGCGGTGCGGAAATTCACGGTGGTCTCCTTTTCAAACCGGTCTCATGAGGGACGGGTCGACATTCGGCTCCGCGCCGATCGCTCCGCCGGCTTTCACCTCTTCGTCGGTTGCGTCGCGCACCGTCAGTATCTCGAGAGTGAAGACGACCTGCCTGCCGCAAAGCGGGTTGTTGCCGTCGACCGTCAGTGTCTGCTCGTCCATCCGCGTCACGAGGAAGCTGCGGGTCTTGCCCTTGTCGTTCTCCATGAGGATGGAGGTGCCGACCTGCCTGTATTCCTCGGGAACGTTTTCGATGCGATCGGTGAAGACCAGCGACTCGTCCCTGGCGCCGAAGATGCGATTGCCGTCGATCGGCACCTCGATGACGTCGCCGGCGGACTTTCCCTCCAGCTCCTTGTGGACGGAAGGGGCCAGGATTTCGTTGTATCCGTGAACGTAGCCCAATGGGAACTCGACACAGGTGAGCACCTGGCCCGATTTTCCGTCGGTCACCTTGTAGGTGAGCTCGACCAGCTTGCCGCCCTGGATGGTTTGCTTCACTGTCATGGGCTCCGGAACGCCAAAGATACAGAAGATTCGCGCCGCGATTGCGGTCTCCAGGCCGGGCCTTGTCGAATTTGCCGCATTCTTCCGCGCGGCGATGAAGGCACAATGGCGGCTCCCCCGCCGCCTGCGCGGGAATTTCCTACCGGGAGGCCGAACATGAAAAACCGATTCTTCCGCATCCTCCTTGCCGCCGCCGCCGTCGTGCTCGTGGCCGGACCCGCCCACGGTCAGCTCTTCCGGGCGTACCTCGCCTCGGACGGCAGCGACGCCAATCCCTGCACCCTGCAGCTGCCGTGCCGCCTCCTGCCCGCGGCGCTCACGGCTGTCGGGAGCGGGGGCGAGATCTGGATGCTCGACTCGGCGAACTACAACACCGCCGAGGTGAGCGTGACCAAGTCGGTCACGATCCTCGCCATCCCGGGCGTGGTGGGCAGCGTGGTCGTGCCGCTGAACGGGGACGCGATGACCGTGACGGGTGCGGTGGACGTGACGTTGCGCAACCTGGTCTTCGTGCCGCTTCCCTTCGCCAATGGCCACGGCGTCGTCCAGACCGGGGGAACCCTCACGGTGCTGGGCAGCTTCTTCAACGGAATGGAGGGCGCGGCCATCTGGACCTCGGGCGCGACCGCGGTCGCGATCGTCGAAGGTTCCGCCTTCCGCGCCAACCAGCTGGGATTGCAGGTCGACAGCGGCGCGCGGGGGTCGATCAAGCGTTCCACTTTCGTGGACAACCAGTCCTACGCCGCGTGGGCCTACGGAAACCTCGCGGCGACCGTCACGCGCCTGGACGTCTCCGACTCGCTCGTCCAGGGCAGTCTCACGGGCATCCTGGCTTCGGGGACGTCGTCCCTCGCCTCGGTCGCGGTCTCCAACTGCCACGTGACGGGTAACACGTACGGGCTGGCTTCGTCGACGAGCGGGTCCGGCTCGACGGTGCTGCTGGCGAGCAACAACATGGTGGTGCACAACTCCGATACCGGGATCATCTCGTTCGCGGGGAAGGTCTGGGCGAGCGGGAACTCGGTGAGCCAGAACGGCATCGGCTTCAAGAACGAATACAACACCGTGAACGCCTTCGAGAGCGCCGGGAACAACGCGGTGCGCAACAACACGACCAACACCATTGGGACCATCGTCACGGTCCCGACGATCTAGGAGGCCGGCCAGCGCGACGCCTACGGCTTCTTCGGCGTCTCGTACTCGACTTCCTTCTGGAGCGGCTTCCAGACGGTTTCGTAGCCGACGAACCCCTTTTCGTTCGGCGCCTTCTGGCGCGTCGTATAGAAACGCGTGTGGCCGTCGGGAACCTTGGTGACGGGTTTTTGCTCGCTCATGGGGTCGCCTTTCAGTTTCAGAAAATGGATGCCGCGAAGATCCTGACCTCGCCATCTTCGTAGCCGAGGACAAGCCTGCCGAGCCATTCGCCCGGCTTCCTGGTGCTGCGTTGCCGGTAGAGAACCGTCACGTGCTCGCCCCGGCGGATGATGCCGAGATAGTCGGCATCCTCGGCGAGGCTCCTCGCCAGCTCGCTGTTCGCGAACTGGTGATTCACCACGACTTCATCCATGGCGAGCGCCAGGGACCGGGCGAACTTCCGGACGAACTCCCCGTACTTGCCTTCGTTGGAGTGCTTGAGGAGGTCGCGCCACAGGGGATCGGCCATGGCGCGGATCTCCTCGTCGGTCCTTTCAATGATGTTCAACGGGAGCTCGTGCGTTGGGCGGGTCGTCGTCCGCGACCAGGTGATAGCAGGGCGCCTTCTCCATGGTGTATTCGCCGGTTTCCGGATCGCGGCGGGAAACGGTCAGCACGTGCCAGTTCTCGTCGTCCACCTTCATGACGTCGCCGCGGTAGTAGTAGCCCGGCCAGCGCGTCTCCTTGC
>Ga0111538_10003164_pt1 | contig 23049 bp, 22 predicted proteins | sample SoiMethybrSBSTD1_FD_79669 | JGI IMG/M metagenome (GOLD analysis project Ga0111538, IMG submission 79669) | Bulk soil microbial communities from a Populus tree surrounding site in Tennessee, USA - Soil MetaG P. TD hybrid SBSTD1 (version 2)... | ecosystem: Environmental > Terrestrial > Soil >...
CGCGCCCGCTCCGCCAGATCCGGGACGATCTCGATGCTCCAGACGTTTGCTCCGAGGGCGTCGAGGACCGCTGCCTGGTACCCCGATCCGGTGCCGATCTCGAGAACGCGATCCCCCGGCCGGAGACGCGCTGCCTCGGTCATGAACGCGACGACGTAAGGCTGCGAGATGGTCTGCCCGTGGCCGATCGCCAGCGGCCCGTCGTTGTAGGCGGACGCGCGCAGTTCGGCGGGGACGAACAGGTGCCGCGGAACGGCGCGCAGGGCGGCGAGCACCGCGGGCTCGCGGACGCCGCGCGCCTCGATCTGCTCGGCGACCATGCGCAGGCGCGCCTCGCGGGCGGGATCGGGGGAAGCGCTGTCCGGTCCAGCCATGGTGGCGGCCCCGCTGACCATCAGTCCGATCAGGATCGCTCCGGCGCCAACCGCGCCCGGACGCCGTGCGGCGCTTGAATCGCCGGGGAAGGTGCGGCACATCGATGCGGACCGGATTCTAGCACAGCGATCCCGGGCGTCCCGGAGGCCGGATGGCCGCGGCGCAGGCGTCCGACAATGAGATCCGCCTGCCGCGTCGGCTCCGGGATCCGGAAGCCGCGGGTGCAGGCGAGGGCCAGGCGCACCGAGGCCGCAAGACCGATGCGGTGACCGGGGGAGACGATGATCGGCGCGACGCCGGCGCGCGTGCGGACCATCGCCCCCACCACACGCCCGGCATGGCGCAGGGGGGCGGTGGCGGCGCGGGCGCGCCCGACCGGGCCGTGCTCACCGACGAGCAGGCTCTTGGCGCAGCCGATCGTCGGCACGTCGAGGTGCAGCCCGAGGTGCGAGGCGAGCCCGATCCCGCGCGGATGGGCGATCCCCTGTCCGTCGCACAGCAGCAGATCGGCGGGGCGGCGCAGGCGCTTCCAGGCGGCGACGATCGCCGGCGCCTCACGGAAGGAGAGGAGCCCCGGGACGTAGGGGAACCGGATGCGGCGCGTCACGGCGCTCGTCTCCACCCATTCGAGCGACGGGAAGCGGAAGACGACGACCACGGCGTGCAGACGGTCCCGCTCGAGGTCGTAGGCGAGATCGGCGCCGGCGACGGTGCGCGGGGCGCGCGGGCCACCGGAGAGCCGCAGATGCGGGCGCAGCGCCCTCTGCAAGGCGATGGCGGCGCGCGGCGTCCGCGGCCACGGATGCGGCAGCGGCGGAGCGGGATCCGGTCGCGGAGGCATGGGAGGCATTCTGACCTAGGATCGCCGCGATGCGACGTCCTTCCCGCTCGCGAGCCCCGGAATCCGGGTCCCGGGGGTCCGCGAAACCCGGCGTCCGCCGGCCGTCTCCCGGCGACGTCCGGCGCGTGCTCGGTGCGATGGAGCAGCGCTTCGGCCGCCCCGAGCCCACGCGCCGTCTCGACCCCCTCTCCGAACTGATCCTGACGATCCTGTCGCAGAGCACGAGCGACACCAACCGCGACCGGGCCTTCGCGGGGCTCAGCGCCCGCTTCCGGGACTGGGATGAGGCGGCCGCGGCGCCGCGGGCCGCCATCGAGGACGCCATCCGGCCGGGCGGGCTGGCGCGCGTCAAGAGCGCGGTGATCCACCGGCTCCTCCGGACGGTGCGGACCGATCGCGGCGCGCTCAGCCTCGACGTGCTCCGGACGTGGCCGATGGAGGAGGGGCGGACGTACCTGCTCGGTCTGCATGGCGTCGGGGCGAAGACCGCCGCCTGCGTCCTGCTGTTCGCGTGCGGGCAGGCCGCCTTCCCGGTGGACACGCACATCCACCGTATCGCCCGGCGGCTGGGCTGGATTCCCGGCAAGATCGGTGCGGCCGCGGCGCACCCGCTGCTCGAGGCCGCGATCCCGCCGGAGCACCGCTTCGCGGCGCACGTCAATTTCATAGCGCTCGGGAGGGAGTTCTGCCGCCCCCGCCGGCCCGACTGCGCCTCCTGCCCGGTCCGGAGAGACTGCCGGTTCGCCCGGGGTGGCGGCCGCCGCCGGCCTTCCTATATTGGCTAGCGCGGCCGCGGGCGCGGCCGGAGCGGGGGGACGTTTGCGTCAGCGCCTCAAGGTTTCGCTGGCCCTCGGAGGGGGAGCGGCTCGCGGTCTCGCCCACATCGGCGTTCTCAAGGTGCTGGAGGCGCACCGGGTCCCGGTCGATCTCATTATCGGAACCAGCGTCGGGGCGCTCGTGGGGGGCGTCTACGCCACCACCAGGAGCGCCGCCGCCACCGAGAAGCGCTTCCGGGAGTTCATCTTCAGCCGCGCCTTCAAGCGCGCCCGGTTCGAGTTCCTGAAGGAGACGCGCGAGGCGCGCCGCGGCGTGATGCGGCGGGTCGTGACCCTTCTGAAAAAGGGCCTCTTCTATTCCTTCTCGGTCGCCAAGACTTCCTGGGTTTCGGCCGAGTACTTCGAGCACAACATCAACGCCTTGCTCGACGACGTCGGCGTCGATCAGACCGGGATTTCGTTCTGCGCCGTCGCCGCCGATCTCCTCGGCGGCGGGCCGGTCGTGTTGCGGCAGGGGGGGCTGCGCGCGGCGGTGAGCGCCTCGTGCGCCGTTCCGGGGCTGCTGCCGCCGGTGCGCATCGACGGGCGGCTGCTCATCGACGGCGGCTGGGTGGCGCAGGTCCCGGTCGTCCCGGCCCTCCAGGAGGGGGCCGACCTGGTGATCGCGGTGGACGTCTCCAACGAACTCGAGACCCTCTCCGATTTCACCACCGGCCTCAACATCATGGTGCGTGCGAGTTACATGCGGGCGGAGGCGCTGCGCGGCATGCAGGGCCGCCTCGCCGACGTGCTGATCGAGCCGGAGGTCGGCCGGATCCACTGGGCCGACTTCGGCGCCGTCGAGGAGTGCATCCGGCTCGGGGAGCAGGCCGCCGAGGCGCGCCTGGGGGAGATCCGCCAGGCGCTGCGGCTGGCGCGATGGCCCTCCTTCATCGGTTTTTCCCGCTCGCGCCGGCTGACGCGCGCCCGCCTCGAGCGGGAGCGGCAAAAGAAAGTTTCCTGAAGTAGAGTGACCGAAGGATGAGCCGCGTCCTGAAATGGGGCCTGGGGATCGCCGCGGCGTGCGTGGTGATCCTGATCGCGGCGGTCGTGCTCCTGCCGCACGTCGTCGACGTCAACCGCTACGCCCCGCTCCTCGCCACGCAGATCCAGACGTTCACCGGGCGCGCCGCCCGCTTGGGCCCGATGACGGTGCGGGTGCTGCCGGCCCCAGCGCTCCACGTCGCGCCCGTCGTCCTCGCCGAGGGGGCGCGCTACCCGGACCGCGAGTTCGTGCGGATCGAGGCGATCGACGTGCGGCTGCGGCTCCTGCCGCTCCTGCGCGGCCGGGTGGAGTTTGGCGCGATCGTCGTCGATCGTCCGACGGTGACGGTCATCCGGGACCGCCAGGGGCGCTGGAACTTCGACGATCTTCTCGAGCGGGCCGAGGCGCTGCGCAAGCAGGGAGGCGCCGGCGCGCCCGCGGCCGCACCGTCCGCGCCTGGTGGCGCCTCGTTCGGCGTCGGGGAGGCGGTGCTGCGCGGCGGCCGGCTCCTGGTCTACGACGACGCGGTGGTGCCGGGCCGGCGATCCGAGATGAAAATCGAGCCGATCGACGCCCGGGTTGCCGGATTCGGGCTCGGCAAGGAAACGATCGCCGACCTCTCGGTGGGGCTCGGCAAGAGCCGGCTCGAGGCCACCGCGCGCCTCCTCGGCGCCGGGGACGCGCAGGTGCTCGAGGCCAAGATCGACCGCTCGCGCCTCGAAACCGCCGATCTCGTCCCGCTCATCCCATGGCTGGGCGTGGCCCGGCCCGCCGGGCTTCAGGTTGGCGGTGGCGCGGATCTCGAAGGGAAGGCAACGGTGCCGCTGGCGCGTCCCGAAACGATGGAGTTCGAGGGCACGATCGCGCTCGACAACATCCACTACAAGGACGCCGGCATGACGCGGCCGGTGGAGAAGGTCGGCGGCCGCCTCAAGGTCAGCGGGAGCCGCGCCGCGTGGGATGGGTTCACCGCCACGGTCGGCAAGTCCGATCTCTCCGGGGCGCTGACCGTCGAGGATTACCTGCGGCCCCGGATCGGCTTCGCTCTGACCTCGAAGCGGCTCGATCTGAATGAGCTCGTCGCCCTGTACGCGGCGGCGCCGGCCGCCGGCCGCGGCGGCGCCGCGCCCGTGGCTCCCGGCGGATCGGCTCCCGTCAGCGGATCGGGCGAGGCCGATCTGCTTTCGCAGATCCGCGCCGCCGGGACTCTCAAGGCCGACGCCCTGCGCTTCCAGACGTTCGACCTCGCCGACGTGAAGGGGAAGGTGACGCTCCAGGACGGTGTCGCGAGCCTGAGCGATCTCGACGGGCGGATCGCCGCGGGCACGATCCGCGGCTCGGCCGGACTCGATCTGGGGCGCCCGAAGCCGGGGTACCGCCTCGAGGCGGCGCTCCAGAAGGTCGACGTGAATGCCCTCGCCACCGCCTACGACCCGGGACTGAAGGACCTGCTGCGGGGGAGCCTCGGCGGGGAGCTCTCGCTCACGGCGGCGGGCGGGGAGCTCGACGCCATCCTGTCCTCTGCACGCGGCACGATGCGCCTCCAAATCGCGGACGGCGCGGTTACGTCGATCAGCGTGCTCAAGCAGCTCGCCGCGATCCTCGAGATGGCCGGAGGCAAGGGGATCGGCAAGGACGAGACGCCTTTCGATCTGCTGCAGGGACACTTCGCCATCGCCGACCGGCGCGCCGCCACCTCCGACCTGACGCTCGCCTCGAATGACCTCGACCTTCAGGGGGCGGGGAACATCGGGCTCGACGCCACGCTCGATCTCGCCATCATCGCGCGGTTCTCCGAGGAGTCGTCCCGCGGCATGACCGAGAAGACCGCGAAGCTGAAAGCGCTCGCCGATCCCGAGGGGCGTGTGACGGTGCACCTGCTGGCGCGCGGGCCGCTCTCGGGCCCTCAGATTGGGCTCGACACCCGCGCCCAGGTGCGCCAGGTGCAGGAGCAGAAAAAAGAGCAGATCAAGGAGAAGGTCCGGGATCGCCTGCTCGACATCCTCGGAGGCGGCAAGAAGAAGGAGGAGCCGCCCCCTCCCGAGCCGCCTCCGCCGCCCCCGCCGCCGCGCTGACGCGCACCGGCCAGGGTTCCCGGGCGAGGATCGCGCCCGGCTACTGGACCCGCAGGACGACGACCTGCGCCGTGCCGGACTGGACGCGGGTGTGGTCCTTCCCCTCGACGATGATCCGGAAGAGATACGTCCCCGGTTGGTACAGATCGAAGGTCTTGATGAAGCTGGTGGAAGCGGCGATCTCGGTCTCGGGATGCCGGCAGACCGGATCCTCGTGGATCCGCATCGCCTGGTCTTCGGTCTGCCCCGGCCGGATCCGGACCCAGGTCACCGACGGGTGGCAGAAGTTCGGGTCATCGGGGGCGACCCCGGTGAGGTGCGCGGAGAGGAGGGCGGTCACCGGCGTGAAGCCGTAGGCCGGCTCCGCCAGGAGCTTCAGTTTCGGCTTGTCCCGATCTTCCGGGTCGTCCCCGGTCTTCGGTTTGCCGGCGTCGAGCGGGCCCGAGGCGAGGAGGGACAGGAGAAGCGCCGGAAGCGCCCACGTCCGAAGCGTTCCGCCCGACCGCATGGACCGAGTATAGGACAGCCCGGCGATCGCGATTTGGAGATCGACCGCGGTGGATATCAGGAGCGTCCCCTCACCGGGCCGCGAAGGTCCGTCCAGGAAGGCCCGAAACGGCCGCAGTTCAGAATCCGCACCGTGGCACAGTTCTGGCTCTTCGCCGGGCGGCCGGGGAAACCCGGACAGGGATCTCAGGAAAAAGCGGCAGAAAGGCGGACCTCACGATGTTCTCGATGACCGGGGTGTGCGCTCCAGGACGATTCAGTCGCCTGCTCGTGGCGGCGGGGCTGCTCCTGCCGCTCGTCGCCGCGCTCTCCCCGGCCGTTCTCGCAGCGGAGGAGGACGAGGAGGCCGGCAGCACCTATGCCCGGGTGCGCTGGCTGGAGGATGGTCTGAGCATCGAACGCCCCTCCGAGGGGGAGGTCCTCGGCGCCTTCGCGAACCAGCCGATCATCCCGGGGGACCGTGTGTGGACCGGCGCGGGGCGCGCCGAGATCGAGCTGGCCGACTCCTCCGTACTCTGGCTCGACGAGGGGACGCGCCTCGAGGTGAGCAGTCTCGCCGACTACGACAACCGGTACGAGCGCACCAACCTCCTCGTGCTGCGTCACGGCGCGCTCCGGGTGGACAACCGGGACACCGGCGATGCCGACAGCGTGTTCCAGATCGACACCGAGGCCGGCTCCATCTATCTCCTGTCGGGCGGTTCGTTCCGCATCGAGGCGGACGGCAGCGGGACGACCGTGTCGTCCTACAGTGGCGTCGTTGAGTTCTCCGGCGAGGGTGGGTCGGTGCTCGTCCGTTCCGGCCAGCGCAGCGGCGTGGTGCTCGGAGCGGTGCCGTACGAGCCGCGCCGCTTCAATACCAGCCGGTCCGACGATTTCGACCGGCTTCACGACGATCGCCTGACCGCATACGCGGCCGGATCGCAGGCTCCCGAGGCCGAGGCGGTCCCGGTCGAGGTCCGACCCTACGTCCGCGAGCTGTCGTACTACGGATCGTGGACGACGATCGCCCCGTACGGCGTCGTCTGGCGGCCGGTCTTCGCGAGCGCCTGGTCGCCTTACACGCACGGCACCTGGGCCTGGTATCCGACCGGGTGGGTGTGGGTCTCGTACGATCCGTGGGGCTGGGCGCCGTACCGCTACGGCCGCTGGGACTACGCCGGTAACATCGGCTGGTTCTGGGTGCCGGGCCGGGTGTGGAGCGGGGCGTGGGTCAGCTTCGCCGTCTCCACGACGCACGTCGGCTGGTGCCCGCTCAACTACTGGAACCGGCCAGTCTTCCACGATCCCTGGATCGCCGGCGTCCCCGCGGTGCCGGTCGCCCGGCTCGACCCGCGCGGCTGGCAGTTCGTCCCGGTCGGCCGTTTCGGGGCGCGCGGTGTCGCGATCGCCGCGAGCCGCATCGATCACCTCCCCCGCGGGACCGAAGTCGTGGTGACCCGCTCGCTGCCGGCGCGCCCGCGCGCGGTCGCGACGCGGACCGATCCGGCCCCATCGCTCTACGAGCAGGTGCGGCGTGGCCGCGTGGCGCTCCCGGCCGCGAGCTCGGCGTCGGGAGAGCCGGTGTCCTTCCGGGTGCAGGAGCAGCGGCGGGCGGCCGGTCCCGGGGCTCCGAGGAAGGTTTCGACGCCGCCGCGCACCCGCTCGAATGGACCCAGGAACGCTCCGGCCGGTGCCATCGCGAACCCGCAGCAGTTGGCGGCGCCTGCGCCTCGAGGAGCGGCGCCGCCGCCGCGCGGCGGCGCGGCGCGGCCGAATGCCCCCCCGGCCCTGGCCGGGACGCCGCAGGCCCCGCGCGGTCCCCACGACCAGCGGGCGCGCGCATTCCAGGGAGCGGTGCCGGTGCCGCCCCCGGCTCCGCAGGAAGCGAATGCGACCCGGCCCCGGAAATCGGAGCGCCCGGCGCCCCCGGGGCCGTCAAAGCGTAGTGATCCTGCGCCGGGCCAGGCGAAACGTGCCGATCCCGGGCCGGCGCAGCGACCCGGGCCCGCGCCGCACGATGCCGCGGTGGGACGGCTCGTCGGCGGCATGCGTCCGGCTCCCGCCGCCCCACCCCCAGCGAACTCCACCACCCAGGCGCGTCCGGCCGAGTCCATCACGCCGGCCTCGGAGCCGGAGCCCGAGGCCGGCCCGCAGCACGGCCGGGGGACATCGCGGAGCGAAGCGGCCCGCGAGAAGCACCAAGGGAAGGGGCAGGGGAAGGGTCCTGGAAAACCCAAGGAGCAGGCCCAGGGATCCGGCGGCTAGGACAAGTCCCAGGACCGTTCCGGGGCAAAATCCGGCTTGAGGTTTGACCCCCTGCGTGGGCGCGTGATAGATAGGCGCCCCGATGGCGATCCTCCCGATTCTTCGATATCCGCACGAAGTCCTCCTGACGCGCACCGAGGACGTCAACGACATCACTCCGGACGTCGAGCGGCTGGTGCAGGACATGATCGAGACGATGCACGCGGCGCCGGGCGTCGGCCTCGCCGCGAACCAGGTCGGTGTCGGCAAGCGCATCGCGGTCGTCGATCTGTCGGTCGGAGAGGATCCGAAGCAGCTTCTGGTGCTGATCAATCCGCGCATCCTGGAGAATCACGGCGGGTACGACGACGAGGAGGGATGCCTGAGCCTGCCCGGGTTCAGCGAGCGGGTGGGCCGCCCCGATCGCGCCGTCATCGAGGCGCTCGATCTCACGGGAAAGCGTCGCACCTACGAGGGGCGCGAGCTTCTGGCGCGGGCGTTCAACCACGAGATCGATCACCTCGAGGGGCGGCTGTTCATCGAGCACCTGAGTGTCCTCAAGCGCCGCCTCATCAAACGCAAGGTCCAGAAGCGGATGCGGGCGGGAGACTGGCAGCTCGCTCCTGGCTGATCCGGGCGCCATGCGCGTCGTCTTCATGGGGACGCCGGAGTTTGCCGTTCCCTCCCTCGATCGACTGGCCGCGGAGCGGCACGAGATTCTCCTTGTCGTCACCCGTCCGGATCGCCGCCGCGACCGCCGCGCGGAACCGTCCCCGTCCCCGGTCAAGGCGCGCGCCCGGGCGCTCGGGCTGGAGGTCATGGAGCCCGCGACCGCAGCGGACGCAGCGCTCCAGGAACGGATCACGGCGCTCCGCCCCGATCTCACCGTCGTCGTCGCCTTCGGCCGCATCCTGCCGCCGGCGCTGCTCGCGGCGCCGGCGCGGGGGGCGGTGAACGTGCACGCCTCGCTCCTGCCGCGCTGGCGCGGAGCGGCCCCCATCGCGCGGGCCATCCTCGCCGGCGACCGCGTCACCGGTGTGACGACCATGCAGATGGATCGCGGCCTCGACACGGGCGCGATCCTGCTCGAGCGCCCCTGCGACATCGAGGACCGGGAGACCACCCTCACGCTCACCGGACGGCTGGCCCTGCTCGGCGCCGATCTGCTCGCGGAGACCATCGCGCTCTTGGCGCGCGACGCGCTGACGACCCGGAGCCAGGACGAATCCCGCGCCACCTGGGCGCCACCCCTGCGCCGCGAGGACGGGCGGATCGCCTGGGAGGTGCCGGCGGCGGAGATCGACCGCCGTGTCCGCGCCTGCCAGCCGTGGCCGGTCGCGGAGGCCGGCCTGCGCGGGGAGCGGGTACAGATCCTCGAGGCGGAGCCGCTGTCCCCGGACGATCCGGGGGGCGCGGAGGCGGACGGCGCCGCGCCCGGACTGGTGCTCGAGGCCGGTGGCCGGCTGGTCGTCGCGTGCGGCGGCGGCACCCGGCTCGCGCTGCGGTCGCTGCGGCTCCCGGGGCGTCGCGCCCTCGCGGCGCGGGAGGCCGTCAACGGGCGGATCGTGGCGCGCGGCGACCGCCTCACCGCCCCCCCCGCGTGAGATCGCTGTGCTACCATCCCGGTTCCTGCACGCGCGTCGGGAGCCGGCGAGCCCGGTCCGATCGAGACCCGGATGAACGAACGCATTCTGTCGCTCCTGCGCCGGTCCGCCAGGACCGGGATCAAGATCGCCGTCATCGGCGCGGCCGTGGTGTTGGTGGCCGCCGTGAGCGCGTACCTCACGGTGCGGCGGTCCGTCTCGAGCCGCGACATCGTGGTGCCCGAGGTGATCGGCATGACGACGGACGAGGCGACGGCGGCGCTCCGGAAGCAGGCGCTGGTCCTCGAGCCGGTCGCGGAGCGCCATGACGCGCACGTCGAGGCGGGGCACATCCTGGCGCAGGAGCCGGCCCCCGGATCGACCATCAAGGCGGAGAGGAAGGTGAAGGTGGTGCTCAGTCTCGGCGAGGAAGGGGCGGTGATCCCGGACCTGCGCGGCAGCGCCGCGCGCGGCGCGCAGATCGCGCTGCAGCAGCAGGGCTACCGCCTCTCCGGGCAGGTGTACGCCTGGTCGCGCAAGCAGGATGAGGACCTGGTCATCGCCCAGGATCCGCCGGCCGGCGGTGCCGGCGTGAAGGAAGGGCGGGTCTCCCTCCTCGTCAGCCGCGGTCGGCCTCCGGTGGTGTACGTGATGCCGGATCTCACCGGCCGGTCCGAGGCGGAGGCGCGACGGTTTCTCGAACGGGCCGGCCTGCGCCCGGGACCGGCGCGTCACCAGGTGGACGCGGCGGGCGCGCCCGGAACGGTGGTGGCGCAGCGGCCCGAGGCCGGCTACCCGGTCCGCACCGGCGATCTGGTCTCGCTCACGCTCGCCGGGCCGGGGGCAGGGGAATGAGCCCCTCCGCGGCCGCACGCCCCGGGGCGGCAATCCCCGAAGGTCCGGCGCTCGCGCCGTCGATCCTGTCGGCCGATTTCGCGCGCCTCGCAGAGGAGATCCGCGCGGTGACCGACGGCGGGGCGGGACTCCTGCACCTCGACGTCATGGACGGGCACTTCGTGCCGAACCTGACGATCGGCCCGCCGGTCGTCGCGTCGATCCGTCGCGTGACCGCGCTGCCACTCGACTGTCACCTGATGATCGAGGAGCCGGACCGCTATGTCGAGCGCTTCGTCGAGGCCGGCGCCGACATGATCTCGGTGCACCAGGAGACGGCGACGCACCTGCACCGGACCGTGCACCTGATCCGCGATCGCGGCGTGCGATGCGGCGTGGCGCTGAACCCGGCGACGCCGATCGCGACGCTCGACGACATCCTTCCGGACCTCGACTACGTCCTGCTCATGTCGGTGAACCCCGGGTTCGGCGGCCAGCGCTTCCTCCCGGCGGTGATCCCGAAGATCCGCGCCCTCCGCGAGACGATCGCCGCACGCGGGCTGAAGACGCGCATCGAGGTGGACGGCGGCGTCGCCTCCGACAACCTGCCGGCGCTGCTCGAGGCGGGGGCGACCCTGTTCGTCGCCGGCTCGGCGGTCTTCGACGGGAAGGATCCCCGCCCCCGCGCGGCGGGGCTGGTGCAGATCCTCCGGCGGGCCAACGGGGCCGCGTGACGGAAGCACCGGTGGGACGCTCCTCGAAAGTCACGTTGCGGGTGCGCTACCCCGAGGTGGATCGCATGGGCGTGGCGCACCACCGCAATCACTTCGTCTGGTTCGAGATCGGCCGCACCGAGCTGATGCGCGAGGCGGGGGTGCCCTACGCCGGCGTCGAGGACGGGGGGCTGTATCTGCCGGTGATCGAGGCGTCCTGCTCGTACCACGCTCCGGCGCACTACGACGAAAACCTGCAGGTGACGACGACGGTCGAAAAGGTCTCGCCGGTGCGCGCCACCTTCGCCTACCGGCTGGAGCGCACCTCCGACGGCCGGCTCCTGGCGTCGGGGACGACGACCCATGCGGCGATCGACGGCCGCGGCCGGCCGCGGCGCCTCCCGGACGCCCTGCGCCGGCTGCTCGACTGAGGCGATGCCGGCGCCGCGTTCCGCCCGACGAGCACTCGTCGCAATCCTCTGCGCCCTCTTCCTGCTCACGGGGCCGCTCGCCGGATCCGCCGCGGCGAAGAAGGACAAGAGGGCCCTGCTGCCCCCGCAGGAGGCCTACGAGCAGGCGATGCAGAAGATGGCGAAGAAGCGCTACTACCAGGCGCGGGCGATGCTCCAGGAGATCCTGCCCCGCGTCGCCCCGGAGGACCGGGAGTTGCTGCCGAAGGTGCAGCTGGCGATCGCCGACGCCTTTTTCAGGGACGGCGGCGTCCTGAACTACGGCGAGGCGCTCAACGCCTACCGGAACTTTCTCACCTACTTCCCGCAGCACGAGCAGGCCGCGTACGCGCAATTCATGATCGGTCAGTCGATGTATCGGCAAGTGCTCTCGCCGGATCGCGACCAGACCATGACCCTCAAGGCGATCGAGGAGCTCAAGAAGGTGGAGGCGATCTACCCGAAGAGTCCTTACGCCGAGGGAGCGCGCCAGACCATCGAGCTGTGCACCGCGCAGCTCGGCGAGAAGGAGCGGCTCGTCGGACGCTTCTACCAGCGGCGCAAGTCGTACTTCGCGGCGATCGACCGCTACCGCTATGCCATCGACCACTACCCGTCGGCCGCCGCGTCGAGCCGGCTGCTCTACGACCTCGGCGCGAGTCTCCTGGCGGTCAACCGCAAGGAGGAGGCGGAGGAGGTGTTCGCCAAGCTGCAGCAGGCGCCGGAGCACGAGGATTGGTCGCGCAAGGCCGAGCGCGCGATGCGCAACTACGACAAGCGGCGCGAGAAAGAGGGGGAGAAGATCTTCGGCGAGCTGGGCAAGGAGCCGCCTCCCAAGAAGAAGGGGACGCCGTGAGCCCGGCGACGATCCCGCCGGCGCGCCCGCTGAGTGTGATCATCCCGACGTTCAACGAGGAGGAGACGATCGAGGACTGCCTCGCGTCGGTCGCCTTCGCCGACGAGATCCTGGTCGTCGACTCGTTCAGCACCGACCGGACCGTGGCCCTCGCGCAGGCGCGCGGGGCGCGCGTCGTGCAGCGGGAGTACGGCTACTCGGCGCAGCAGAAGAACTGGGCCATCCCGCAGGCGCGCCACGAGTGGGTGCTCCTGGTGGACGCGGACGAGCGGGTCTCGGCGCCGCTGCGGGACGAGATCCGCGATCTGCTGGCGCGCGGCCCCGCGGCGGACGGCTACTGGATCCGCCGCGCCAATCATTTCCTCGGGAAGCGGATCCGCTTCTGCGGCTGGGGGTCGGATCGCGTCATCCGGCTCTTCCGCCGCGACGTGGCCCGCTACCAGGATCGCCAGGTCCACGCCGAGATCGATCTCGCCGGGCCCCTGCCGGCGCTGCGCCACCCGCTCGAGCACCACACCTTCCGATCGTGGAGCCAGTACTGGCGCAAGCTCGACCTCTACAGCGAGTGGGGGGCGCGGCAGATGTTCCTCGAGGGGCGGCGTACGGGCGGCGTGCAGATCCTCTGGCGTCCGCTCGGGCGGTTCGTGAGGATGTACCTGCTGCGCCTCGGGTTTCTCGAGGGGACGCACGGCGTCGTCCTGTCGATGCTCGGGGCGTTCACCGTCTACCTGAAGCACGCCCGGCTCTGGGAGATGCAGCGCGCCGCGGCGGCGCCCGGGGCCGCCGGGGACGATGCCAGACCGGTCCCGGCCGGCGAGGCCGGCCCACTCTTGCGCGAGCAGATCGGCCGGATGGTGGACGAGGATCGCTCCCGCAAGGCCCGCTGACGCCGTGGCGTCCACCGGCCCGGCGCTCCTGCAGCTCGGGACCGAGCCCGGCTGGCGCGGCGGCGAGGCGCAGGTCCTGTTCCTCGCGGAGGGGCTGAGGCGCCGCGGCCGGCGGCCCGTGGTCGCCGCCCCGCCCGGAAGCGCGCTCCTGGAGCGCGCCTCGGAGGCCGGCCTCGAGACGGTGCCCTTCGCGGCGCGCGGCGAGTGGGATCTCGCCGCCGGGCGCCGCCTCGCGCGGCTGGCGCGCGGCCTGCCGGCCTCCCTCGTGCACGCCCACACCGCCCACGCCGCCGGACTGTGTCTTCTGGCGCGGCCCTTGGGGCTGCGGTCACGCGTCGTCCTGGCGCGCCGGGTGTCGTTTCCGCTGCGGCCGCCGGGGCTCGGCCGCCTCAAGTATTCGCTCGGCGTCGATCGGATCGTCGCGGTGAGCGAGGCGATCCGGCGGTCGCTCCTGGCGCAGGGACTCGCGGCGGACCGGGTGGTCACGGTGCACTCCGGGATTGACGCCGCGCGCTTCGCCGCGGGCCGCCGCGAGCCGGCCCGCGGCGGGCTGCTGCGGCAGGGGGCGTTCCCCGCGGAGGCCATCCTCGTGGGGACGGTGGGGCACCTCGCGGCGCACAAGGGGATCGATCGCTTCCTCGAGGCGGCCTCCATCCTCGCAGCGACCCTGCCGGCCGCGCGCTTCGTCGTCGTCGGCGAAGGGAAGGAGGGGGCGGCGCTCGCGGAGCAGGCGCGGCGCGCGGGACTCGCAGGGCGGGTGCTCTTTGCCGGATTCCGCCGCGACCTGCCGGATCTCTACGCGGCGCTCGACCTGTTCGCCCTGGCCTCCCTCTCCGGCGAGGGATCCCCCGCGGTGCTGAAAGAGGCGATGGCGGCGGGCGTGCCGGTCGTCGCCACGAGCCTTGACGGGGTGGAGGAGATCATCGAAGATCCGCGGCACGGCCTTCTCACCCCTCCGGGAGACGCCGCGGCCATGGCGCGGGCCCTCCAGCGCCTCGCGGAAGACGCGCCGCTCCGGGCGCGGGTCGTGGAGGCGGGCCGCCGCCGCGCCGCGGAGTTCTCGATCGAGCGGATGGTGGAGAGGACCGAGGCCGTGTACGCGTCCGTGGGAGTCCTAGGATGAGCCAGCTGAAGCTGAACAAGTATTACATGGACCAGCCGGGGGACAGCCCCTGGCTGATGCTCAGGAACCGGATCACCCGGCGGCCGATCCCGGACTTTCCGCGCACCATCCAGATCCAGACCTTCACCGGCTGCAACGCCGACTGCATCTTCTGTCCCTACGGCGAGACGTACACCACGCAGCCGAAGGGGAAAATGCCGATCGAGCTGTTCCGCCGGATCATCGATGAGGCGGCGGAGCACAAGGTGCGGCGCATCAGCCCGTACCTGATGAACGAGCCGCTCATGGACCGGGATCTCTTCGACAAGGTGCGCTACATCAACGAGCGCATTCCCGACTGCAAGGTGGTGATCACCAGCAACGGGCACTATTTGACGCCGCCCGTGGTCGACAAGATCCTGGAGATGGGGGACGGCATCCACAAGCTGTACATCTCGTTCCAGGGGATGGAGAAGGAGGCGTACGAGAAGACCATGCGCGGCAACATGGACTTCGACCGCACCCTCGCCAACGTCCACCAATTCCTCGCCGAGCAGGAGCGCCGCGGCCTGTCCCGCCCTCAGCTGTGGATCACGATGGTGGACACCGAGGTCATCGACGCCAAGAAGGCGGTGGCCTACTGGCAGACGAAGGGCGTCGCTTCCAAGTACACGACGCTCGAGAACCGCGGCGGCAACATCAAGGACGCCGAGTCGTTCAGCCACTCTCATGCCATGACCTACTTCTCCACCTGCACCCGGCTCTTCAAGCAGGCCTACATCATGTTCAACGGGGACCTGGTGCTGTGCTGCGTCGACTACAGCCGCGAGCAGGTGCTCGGGAACATCGTCGGGAGCAGCATCGCAGAGGTCTGGAACGGGCCGGTGGCGAAGGAGATCCGCCGCAAGTATCTGGCCCACGAGTTCGAGGCGCTCCCCCTGTGCGGCAACTGCAAGATCGACGAGGTGCGCGAGGTGTCGGTCGACGCCTCCGGCCGCCAGGTGATCACCGAGTCCCTCGACGACTGAGCGGCGACCGCACGCCGCCGCTCGTCCCTCAATCGAACAAGCGTCCCTGCGCCGGCCGCCTCGCCGGAGGCGCCGTCGTGAATGGCTGGAGAACGCGGTGGGTGCGCACGAGCGCCGCGGGGGCGGGCACCTTCCGTTCCTCGAGCATCGCCCGGAACATCAACGCGTTGGCCGGCGCCTTGCCGCGGTAGTGGTTGTTGGCGATGACGAAGACCTCTTCCGCCCGGTCGGCCATGCGCCGCGCCCGCTCCACCCAGGGGCGCAGCTCCTCGTCGGAATAGAGGTAGTCGTAGCGGCCGGCGGCGTTCTCGCCGGCGGCGAACCAGACGGCGGCGTTGCGGCCGTGCAGGCGGATGTAGCCGACGCGCGAGGTCACGTGGCCGGTCGGCCGGAGCGTCGTCGGCAGGGCCGGCTGATCGATGTTGCAGAAGCCCACGCCGAGCCGGTGCAGGAATTGCAGCGCCTCGTCGTGCCCCCACGAGCGGTGCCGCAGCTCGGCCACCAGCGGCAGGCCGGGGAAGAGACCGGCGAGCCGCTCCAGGTGGCGCCGGCTCTCCGGGCGGTCGTGGAAGCGGTGCGGGAACTGGATCAGGACGGCCCCCAGCACGCCGGCGGCGGCGAGGGGGGCGATCCCGGCCAGGTACGCCGCCGCCAGCCGCTCCTCCTCCTCGAGACGGGCCGGGTCGGTGCTCCCGACCAGCCCCGGTTCGACATGGGTGAAGTCCCGGAACAGCTTGGCGGTGAACCGGAAGCCGGGCCGATCGGCCACCCGGCGTGCCCAGGAGGCGGCCGCGTCGGCATCCGGCTGGCGATAGAAGGTGACGTTGATCTCGATGGTTTCGAGGTGTTCGGCCAGGAAATGCAGGCGATCGAAGCCCTTCGGAGCCGGACGCGGATAGACCAGCCCCTCCCAGTCCGGGTAGTCCCATCCGGCCACGCCTGTCCGAATCAAGGCAGGCTCCTATTCCGTCATCTTACCCGGTCCCCGGAGGCGAAAAGGCCGGAAAAGGCCCGATTCCCCGGCCAGGATCGGGAGATTCCCCTGCCAAACATCTGCCAATCCACTCCCCAAACCCCTGCCAAACCCGCGCCAGACGGCCGAACCCGTTGATCCCCGAGGGGGATCCTGATAAAATGCGACGACGCACAGCGCCCGGCCGGGGGCGTCCCATCGCGACGAGACCACCGGACCGGGGGGAGGCTCCCTTTGCAATTCAAGATCGGCGACAAGGTCGTGTACCCCAACCATGGTCTGGGCATCATCGAGCAGATCGAGAAGCGCGAGGTCGGGGATCGCATGGAAGAGTTCCTCCGCCTGCGGATCGTGGGGAACGACAGCATGGTGATGGTCCCGCGCGGCAACACGGCCAATGTCGGCCTGCGGCCGATCGTGTCCCGCAAGGAGATCGAGTCCGTCTTCGACGTCCTCAAGGACACCCGCATCAAGGTGTTCGATGACTGGAAGGGGCGCTTCCAGGAGAACTCCGACAAGATGCGCACCGGTTCCATCACCGAAGTGGCGATGGTGTTCAAGAGCCTGACACACCTGTCCCTGCAGAAGAACCTGTCCTACCGCGAGCGCCGCATGCTCGACCGCGCCCGGTACCTGATCGTCAGCGAGATCGCCGAAGTCGAGAAGATGAAGACCGAGGACGTCGAGATCAAGGTCGACAAGGCGGTCGCCTCCGCCGGCTCGCGCACGGCGCGCGACAAGTAGACGACCGTCCGGTTCGACAGGGCTCCGGCCCGGCGGCTCGCGCCGCCGGGCTTTTTTTTGAGACGCGCGGTGTGACATGGACGCCGGTCTGCTGCGGGCGATCGCGGAGGAGATCCGGCACCGCCTCGTCGAGCAGGAGGTGCAGCGGGTCTCCGACCTCGGCTCCGGCCGTCTCCTCCTGCGCTTCGCCACGCCCGGGCGCGACAACCTCCTGATCTCCGTGCGTCCCGAGCTGCCGCGCCTGCACCTGCTGCCGCGCGGCGGCGGGCGTCGCGAGATCCCCCCGGGTCCGTTCGCGGCCGTCCTGGAGCGGGAGCTGGCGGGAGCGCGGCTCGCGTCCGTCGCCGTCCCGCCGGGCGAGCGGATCGCCGCATTGGGATTCCTACGGGCCGATCCGGCCGGTCTCCACTCGGAGCGGTGCCTCATCGCGGAGATGTTCGGCCGCGCCGCGGCGGCCCACCTCCTCGACTCCGACGGAGTCGTGATCGCGACGACCCGCCGCGGGGATCGCGGCGGGCCCGTCGAAGGGGAGCGCTACCAGGCTCCGGCCCCGCGGGCGGTTCTGCCCGAGGATGGGCCGGCCGCCGTCGCGGCGGTGTTCGAGGTGCACTCGGTCCGGCCGCTCGAGGAACTGACGGAGACGGTGCCGCTCGGACGGGGCGACCTCCTCCTGGCCGCCGGCCGGCCCGGGGGGCCGCCGGGGCACGCGGCGACCGGGCAGCCGCTTCACGTCACCCGCTTCGCCAGCCCCTCGGAGGCGGCCGCGGCGGTGTTCGAGCGCCTGGAGGCGCGCCGCGACTTCGAGGCGGAGCGGGCGCGTCACCAGGCGCGGGCGCACAAGGAGGTCGCGCGTCTCGCCGCCCTGGAAAATCGCCTGATCGCCGATCAGGAAGGGGCCGGACGGGCCCTGGAGAATCGGCGGCGCGCCGAGGCGCTCCTCGCCGGGCTGCACGCGGCGAAGGTGCAGGGGAGCGAGGTCGTCGTTCCGGACCCGGAATCGATGACAGGAGCCACGATGTCGGTGCCGATCGATCCCGCCCTGTCGTTGCCGGCGAACGCCGAGCGGCTCTTCGATCGCTTCAAGAAAGGAAAGCGCGCCCTCGCCGCCATCGACATGCGGCTCGCGGCGGTCCGGCGCCGCGGCGCCGAGTGGGCCGACGTCGAGGCGAAAAGCGCCTCCGCCGCGACCTCCGCCGATCTCGAGCCGGTGCGCGAGGCGATGGCCGCCCTGGGGCTCGTGCACCGGACACCGCGTCCCGGTCGCCCGGTCGGGGCGGCGGTCGAGGCGCCGACTCGGGTGCGCCGCCACACCACCCGGGACGGCTTCGTCATCCTGGTGGGGAAGAGCGGCCCGGAGAACGACACGCTCACCTTCAAGGTGGCGTCGCCGTGGGATTTCTGGCTGCACGCGGCCGGCCACCCCGGCGCCCACGTCGTCGTGCGCAACCCGCGCCGTCTCGGGAGCCTGCCGGAGACCGCCCTGCGGATCGCGGCGCAGATCGCCGCCTACTACAGCGGCGCCCGTGAGGATGGGAAGGTCGAGGTGCACGTGACCCAGCGCAAGCACGTCCGCAAGCGCAAGGGGATGCCCCCGGGCCAGGTCCTGCTGCGCCGCTTCCAGTCGATCCAGGTGAGGCCGCGCCTCCCGGGATCGTCGCTGGAGGACGTGTGATCCGCCGTGCCGGGCGGAGCCTCGGCCGCCCTGCGCGAGGGGATGCGGGCGGGGACCCTCGGCCGCACGAGCGCCGGCGACGTGCGGGCGCCGTCGCCGGCCTGCTCCGACTGACGCCCCGCGCCAATTGACGCCCGCGGAACGGGGCGCTACCCTACGCCCCCGCATGGCGGACCTGACTCCGGCGCCGTTCGAGGATGCAGTGCATCTCGCGGCCTCCGTGTGCGCGGCCCCCCTCGCCCTCGCCGCGTTCCTCGAGCCGCATCGGCTGCGGATCCGCGCCGCGACCGCGCCCCTTCCGGGCGACCTGCCGCGCGCGTTCGGCTTCTGTGCGCGGACCGTCGCGGCACGCGAGCCGGTCGTCATCCCGGACACGCACCTGGACCCCGGCGCCGCCGGCAACGCCGTCCTGGGACCACCGTGGTTCGCGCGCTTCTACGCCGGCGTCCCGATCGAGACAAGCGACGGCCGCCCGCCCGGCGCGCTCGAGATCTACGATCACGTCCCGCGCCGGCTCGAACCGTGGCAGCTGGAGGGGCTGCGCCGCCTGGCGCGGATCGTCGGCCAGTCGATGGCCGTCTTCGTCGCGCAACGCGACCGGGAGGCGCGCCGCGCCCGGATCGTGGCCGCGGTCGCGGGCGGGCTCGCCGCGGAGATCAAGCGGAACAGCGAGCGACTCGGCCCCTCCCGCGCCGCCGATCTGGCTCGCCAGCTCCTGGCGCTCGCCGGCCACCGGAGCCTGCGCCCCCAGCCGATCGACGTCAACGCGCTGCTCGCGCGAGAGGCGGAGGAGGCCTGGTCGCTGGCGCTCGACCCGGCCGCCGGAGAGGTCTACGGGGACGAGGAGCGGCTCGGCCTCGCCATCCGCGGGCTGGCGGCGCGCGCCGCCGGGCCCCGCCGCCAGCCGGTGCCGATCGCCACGCGCGACCTCGCCGTGGGGCCGGCGGAAGGGGCGCTCCTCCCGCCGGGCCGCTATGTCATGGTCACGATCGGGGCCCCGCCCGCGGCCGCGATGGACGAGTTCGCCGGCTGGTTCGAGACCGTCCCGGCGATCGACCCGGGGGAGGAGGGCCCCGGGCCGGCGATCGCCGAGCTGAGCGGGTTCCTGATCGAGAGCGGCGGCCGCCTCGGCTGCCGGCCGCCGCAGGGCGGCGGGCCGGCCTACTGCCTCGCGCTGCCGCGGATCACCGGAGCGTCCTGAGCCCCGACCGGGATCGGCCGTGAACGTCGTCGTCTACGAGCACTTCAGCCGCCCCGTCGAACGCCCCGCGCGCGGCGGCCGGGGGGCGCGGTTCCGCGCCGGACGCGCCATGCGGCTCGCCGTGAGCCGCGATCTCGCGTCGCTCCCGGGCGCGCGGCTCGTGCCGCTTCTCCCGGGCCCGCCGCCGCGCATCCTCGCGCGCGCTCTGGCGCGCACCGACGCCGCGCTGGTGATCGCGCCCGAGGACGGCGGACTGCTCGAGCGGCTCGCCGCGGCCCCGGCGCGCGCCGGCGTGCTGTCGCTCGGTCCCGGCCCCGGCGCCGTCCGGCTGGCCGGCGACAAGGTCGCGACCGCGCGCCTGCTGCGGGCCGCCGGCGTGCCGGTTCCGCCGGCCGCGACCGTGAGCGGGGGCGGAGCGGTGGTCCTCAAGCCGCGGCGCGGCTGCGGCGCCGAAGGGGTCATCGTCGCGCGCCGTCCGGGGGATCGCCGGCGCGGCGCGCGGATCGCGGCGCGCGCGGCGCGCGGGGACGGGATCGTGACGCAGGCCTTCGTGCCGGGCCGCCCCGTGAGCGCGTCCTACCTGGTGCGCGCCGGGGGCGACGGCGGGCAAAGCGGCGATCTCCTCTGTCTCGCGATCGGCTGCCAGCATCTGACCGGCCGCTTCCGTCTCGCGTACGCCGGCGGCGAGATCCCCGGGGGGATCCCGCGGCGGCACGCGGTCGCCGCCGAGAAGACCGCGCGCGCCGCCGTGGCCGCGCTCGCCCGCGCCGTCTCCGACCTGCGCGGCTTCGTCGGCGTCGATCTCGTCCTCGGACCGGACGGCCCGGTGGTGATCGAGATCAACCCGCGCCTGACGTCGAGCTATCTCGGGCTGTCCCGGATGGCCGGAGGGCGGATCGCGCGTCTCATGCTCGCCGCCGCCCGGGGCGAACGGCTGCCGGCGCGGCTCCGCGCCTCCGGCCGCTGGCGTTTCCTCGCCAGCGGCCGGGTCCGGAGGCTCGCGTGATCGCGTCCGGCTGGGACATCGGCGGCGTCCACCTCAAGCAGGCGCGGCTCCTGGCGACGCCGGAGGGACGGCGTCTCGACTGGCGGCTCCGGCCGTTCGAGATCTGGAGGGAGCCGGGGCGCCTCGCCGTCGAGCTGGCGCGGCTCGAGCCCGCGGGGCCGCTCGCAGTGACCTTGACCGCGGAGCTGTCCGACGTCTTCCCCGACCGCGGCGCGGGGGTGCGCGCGGTGCTCGACGCCGTGACCACGGCGCGCGGACGCGATGACTTCGCGGTCCTCGACGTCGAGGGGCGCCTCCTGTCCTGTGCCGCGGCCCGCGAGACCCCGCACGCCGTCGCGTCGGCCAACTGGGTCGCCCCCGCCACCGTCGCGGCGCGGCGCCTACCGGAAGGGCTCGTCGTGGACGTCGGCAGCACCACGACCGACATCGTCCCGTTCCGCGGCGGCCGTCCCGCGCCGGCCGGCCGCACCGATCGGGAACGCCTGGCGACCGGGGAGCTGGTGTACACCGGCGTGCTGCGCACGCCTCCCGCGGCGCTGGCGGAGACGGTGTCGCTCCCCGGCGGACCCTGCCGGACGATCCCGGAGCACTTCACGCAGATGGCGGACGCCTATCTCCTGCTCGGCCGGCTGCGGGAGGAGGAGTACACGGTCGCGACTCCGGACGGCCGCGGGCGCAGCCGCTCCGAGTGCGCCGCCCGTCTCGGGCGGCTGGTGGGGGCGGATCCCGGCGAGATCGGCGACGAGGCGCTCGTGGTGATCGCCCGCTTTCTCATGGAGCGGCAGGTGGATCGCATCGCGGCCGCCCTGCGCGCCGTCGCCCCGGCGCCGCGGAGTCCCGCCGTCGTCTGCGGCGCCGGCCGGTTCGTCGCGGAGGCGGCGGCACGGCGCGCCGGCCTCCCGGCGGTGCCGATCGAGGAGCTCCTGCCGGGGTACGGCCCCGGATGGGGGACCGCCGCCCCCGCGGCCGCCCTGGCGCTCCTCGCTGCCGGCGCCGCGTGACGGGGCGGCGCGGCGCGTTCGACGTCGTCGTCAAGATCGGCGGCAGCCTGGGGCGCGGCCGGACTCCGCTGCGCGTGCTCGTCCGCCGGCTCGCCGCGCTGGCCCGCCGCCGCCGGATCCTCATCGTGCCGGGGGGCGGCGTGTTCGCCGACCTGGTCCGCGGCGAGCGCACGCGCCTCCGGCTCGGCGCCGGCACGGCGCACCGGATGGCGCTGCGCGCGACCGATCAGTACGGCCTGGTCCTCGCGTCGCTGCACCCGCGCGCCTTTGCGGTGGCCGATCTGGCGGCGGCGCGGCGCGTCGCGGCACGCCGGCGGCTGCCGATCCTCCTGCCGTCCGCGCTCGTCGAGCGCGCCCCGTCGCTGGAGCGGACGTTCCGCCTGACCTCCGACTCGATCGCCGCCTGGGTGGCGGGGCGGGCCGGGGCGCGGCGGCTCCTGCTCTTCAAGAGCGTGCGCGGTCTCGATGTCGCGTTCCGCGGCCGGAAGGCGGCGGCGGGGCTGGCGCGACTGGGCGTCGTCGACCCGCTCTTCCCGCGTCACCTGCCGTCCGGGATCGCGGTGCAGGTGATCGACGGGCGGCGGGCGTGGAGGGGGCCGCGAACGCCCGCCCGATCGCCGCGCGGAAGGACCGGACGCGCTCCGCGGAGAGTCGCCCCGTCCGGCCGCCGCGGCAGAGGGCGCCGCGCGCGCCGATGACGTCGGGGGCGAGGGGACGCAGCGCGGGGAGGTCGTCCGCCCGGAGCGTTCCGGCCAGCGCGCACAGGAGGCCGGCGGCGCGACAGGCGGCCGCGAACGCCGCGAGGTCGCGCGGGGTCGCGCAGTCGATGAGCCGGCGGCCGTCCTTGACCGCCGTGTCGAGCAGGCACCCGTCGAGCCCGGCGCGCGCCGCCGCGATGGCCAGGAGACCGAAAGGCAGCGCGCCGGCCCGCTCCGCGTCGGCGAAGCCGGCGGCGATCACCCGGACCCGGGGCGAGACGGCGCGCGCGGCGTCCGCGACGGCGCGGAGCGCCCGGACCGCGGCCGGGAGATCCGCCAGCCCCTCGAGGCCGCACTTGACGAACGCATAGCCGAGACCGGCCGCCCGGGCCGCGCGGGCCGGCGCTCCGGGCGCGGCGGCGGGGCCGAGGGCGGCGCTCATCGGGCGATCCGGATCGAGGCGAACGATGGCGCGACG
>Ga0111538_10003165_pt1 | contig 23049 bp, 18 predicted proteins | sample SoiMethybrSBSTD1_FD_79669 | JGI IMG/M metagenome (GOLD analysis project Ga0111538, IMG submission 79669) | Bulk soil microbial communities from a Populus tree surrounding site in Tennessee, USA - Soil MetaG P. TD hybrid SBSTD1 (version 2)... | ecosystem: Environmental > Terrestrial > Soil >...
ATCGCCCGGCTTGAGATCGAAGCCGAACTGGCAGATTTGCAGGCTCTCGGAGCTGTTGCGCGTAAAGGCGAGCTCTTCGGGATCGACGCCCCAATGCCGCGCCATGCGCTGCCGCACCGCTTCCTTCTGCGGCTCCAGAATCTCCCACAGGGCGATCGGCGGCGGGCAGGTGTTTGAGAAATCCAGATGCCGCTTCATCGCCTCCTGCACGATCGCCGGCGATGGCGAGACGCCGCCGTTGTTGAGGTTGATGTGCGTGCGATCGATGGTGAACGCCTGCTGCACGCGCGTCCAGAAGTCCTCGTCGCGGGCGACGTCGTCCGGAGAGCCGGAGGGAGCGACGAGCATCTGCGCGATGGCAACGGCCTGCGCGACTGCTGACGAAGATCCTGGCGGGGCGGCGTGAGCGCGGCTGGTCATCGCACCCAGAGCCAGCGGTGAGGCGGCGATCGAACCGAGGGCTTGTCTGCGTGTCTGCATTCTGTATTCTCCGATCGCATGCTTCGCCGCAAGCGGCGAAGTCGTCGTTCACTCCCACGGCACCGGGGCGCTCGCGCCGAGTCCCGGACCGAGGATGATCGCGTTCTGCAGCATCCGGCCCGTGCCTTCCATGAACGCGCGGAAGAACGGGTCGCCTGCGAACAGGATCACCTGCCCATTGCCCAGCGATTCGCGCGTTGCGCAGGCTGTGTCGGCGATGCGATGCCGCGCCTCGGGCCAGAGCAACCCGCTCAATCGAAGTTCCCTGGCGCCGACGAATCGCGCCGCTGTCTGCACCGGGGGTTTGCTCATGAAGCAGTCGCTGCCGGCGAAGAGCACAGGCAGACCATCGCCAAGGCCAAACGACAGGAACTGGTCGGGATCGAGTTCAGCCCTCAGGAACGCGCCCTGAGGCGAGAATCGCGAGGCCCACTGATCCCATCGCTTGAGTTCCTCGCCTTCGAGCGATGCCCACGGACTGGTCGGAGCATCGCCTTGAGTGGTTGGCGTGGTCGTTGCTGGCGCCGTCGCCGGCTGCGACCCGGCCGGCAGTGAGGTCGCCCCCGCCGTCACGGCCCATACCAGTTGCGGATCGACTTTGATCTGGCGCGAGGCCCGTTCGCGGCCGATCGCCTCGGCATACACCTTCAATTGCTCGAGGGCATCGCTGCGCAGGCGCACACCGGAGATTCCGCGCTTCTCATCAGCAAGGAACGCGGCGGCATTGCCCATGGCGATGAGCGTGCCGCCGGCCTCGATCCATGCCTTGATCGCCGACAGCGCACCTTCCGTCAGCACCGCGCCGTAGCGCCCGCCGTCGGGCAGGATCAGGACGTTGTAGCGCCGCAGGTCCAGGCCGCCGACGGCCTGCACATTGACCGGAGAACACGGCAGGCGCAGGCGATCGTCGATCATGAACCACGTCGAGCCGAACGAGTTGGTATCGACCGGCCACTGCGATGCCACCGCGATTCGAGGCCGCTGCAGCAGCACGAACTTCTGGCCGCCCAGGTCAGGGCCATCCTCAACCAGCGCCGACTGCACGGGAGCAGGAACAACCGTCGTGCCCTCGATCGCCTCCTCGATTCTCCGCGCACAATCGCCGCCGTTCTCCAGGCGTCGAATCACCATCGACCCGCGCTCGAAGCGATGGCCGCCGAGCGCGAACGGTTCGATGACGGCTCGCACGTTCACGCCGGCCTGCAGCAATCGCCCCGCGACGCGCATCGCATCAGACTCGGCGATGTCGATCACCCAGCCGTAGACCACGGCGGCCGCGGCGTTCGCTGGAGCAATGGCCACCGCGACGGGCGCAGCGTCTGCGGCACGGACCTCTGGAACGCTCCCTGCCCAGTAGCTCTCCAGGCCGTAGGCCATGGGCAGGTTCCACGCCGTGATGTCGTAGGAGCGCGTGCCCTTGCCCTGTTCGATGTCGCGCCGCTCCTCGACGAGGAAGCCGTCGGTCATGTGGGGATCGAAGCCGAGGATCGATCGCACCAGCCGTCCACGCGGCTGCGCAGCCTTCACAATCAGCGTCTGCGCCGGCATCACGCGCGCCACATGCTGCACGCCCCACGTGTCGGTCACGCGCTGGGCGGTGAACGCGTCGGCGGCCGAGGTGAACTCGATGCCATGCATGGTCAGCACGTCGATCAATCGCTGGCGGCGCGCATGATCGTTGCCGGGCGGCAGCAGAAATACGCCTGCCTGCGCGAACTCATCGCCGCAGGCGGTCCGCATGTCGACCACGAAGTCGCGCAGGATCTCCCTGCGATTGGCCCGCAGCGTCTCGAGGTTGGCGAGGCTGCTGACGACGTTCATCTCCACCGCGGTCTTGTAGGTGTGCACGTTGCCCGCGGGCTGGCGCACACTCTGGCCTGCAGCCGAAGCCTGCTCGTAGAGCATGCTGATCGCGCCGGTGAGGTTGCCCCAGGCGTTGGTGTAGCCGGGATACCAGTCGTCGAGCCACTCGCGCGTGTAGTAACTCCAGCCGCGCTGGTTGAAGGCGCCGGCCTGGTCGTGCGAGAAGACCTTGCGCCACTTGAGATTGTTCTGCGAGTAGCGGGGGTTGATCGGCTCGCGCGGCGGATCGAAGAGATACGTGTCCAGCGCGCCCTGCTCGTGCGAATCGACCTGGAAGTGCGGGTTCCATTCGCGCAGGGCCGCCACGCGCCCGCGGCTCTCGGGCTGCGTGAGCGGCAGCCAGTCGCGGTTCATGTCGAAGAGGTAATGATTTGTGCGACCCGCCGCCCACAATGCATCGTGCTGCATCGCCTGGTAGTCGTCGTTGGGCACCTGGCCGATCATCGTGCGCAGGTTCGCGAGATAACGCTCGCGACCATCGGGATTCTGCATCGGGTCGATGATCGTGACGACCTCGTCGCGCAGTCGCTTGATCGCATCATCCTCGCTCGAGGCGAGGCGATACATCAGTTGCATGGCGCTGTCGGCAGGCGAGATCTCGTCGCCGTGAATCGAGTAGGCCATCCACGCGATCGCAGGGAGCTTGTCGATGATCGCGGCCTGATCGGCATCGCTGAGATTGCGCGGGTCGGCCAGTTTCGCGTTGTCGGCCTTGATCCGAGCAAGATCCGCCTGGTTCGCGCTGCTGGTGATGATGACGTGATAGAGCGTGCGGCCCTCGTGCGTCTGGCCGTGCGAGGCGATCGAGACCACGTCGCTCGCCGCATCCAGGGCCTGCATGTAGCGCACGAGTTCGTCGTAGCGCACAGGGCGATCGCCGGGCTCAAAACCCAGCACGTCGCGCGGCGCGGGAACAGCCGCGGCAGCTGGCCCGGTGGCGGGATTGGCACGTTGCGACGAAGCCGCCGTGCTCATGCAGCCCGCGATGCACAATGCTGCTGATGCCAGCCCGCGCGATAACCAGTCCAGATGACCACCGAAACGCGGGGCGCGACGCGAGCAGCCAGCATGCATCTTCAATCCTCCGAGAGTGCGTGCGCACTATACAGGGAGGACGATGACCCGTTTCCGTCCGGTCAAGCAGCCGGGCTCAGTTGAGCAGCCTGAAGACGTTTCCCATGCGCGGGTCAGCAGTGATGATCTGCAGCAAATCCGACATGCCCGGGCGCGCCGCCTGTCGCGCCTGCGACATACCGCCGGCGGCCATGGCGGCGACGAGCATCGCGCCGCCCATGCCGCCCATCGAGCCCGCCACGCCGCAGGCGTTGACGAGCATCGAGCGGTCGCCCTGCGAGGTGACCACCAGGTCGTTGCCGACCAGCCGCGTCACTGAGACGCTGGCCTTGGCATCCTTCGACAACTCGGCGAACGACGGCATGATGTTGCCGGCATCGCGCTTGACATCCGTCGGCGAGCGCACCGCGTTGGCAAGGGCCGTCATGCCCAAACTCACCAGGCCGTAACCCTGGCCGATCATGCGCGGGGTGTCGACGAACGTGACCTGCATCGCATCCTTCAGGTCGCCGCCGCCCATTTCCTTGAAGCGCGGATTGTCAGCAAGCGAGTTCTTGCCGGACTTCGCCTGTTCGATCGCCGCGGTCAGCGCGCCGGGCGAAGCCGCGACGTACAGCCAGCCATCGGTGACGGTCGAGCAGATCTCCAGCGGAACCGGCAGGCCGGGGAACGTCAGGGCCAGCACCTTGCTGCCGTTGACATCGCGCTCGGCGACGCGCACGTAGCCGCGCGCCTTGTCCTGGCCGATCTGATTGATCATCCCGCGAATGCGGGCCCGCGTGGCCTCGAGCCCCTCGGGGTTCTTGACTTCGACGAAGAGCACCGTCGAGGCCAGCCCGCCGCCACCGCTCGAATCCGACATGTACATGCCCATGGTCTGGCCGAGGTGGTCGACGATGTCGCGCTGCGGGTGGATGCCGGTAGCATCCTCGATGAACTTGAACGGATCGGCCGCGGCTTCCTCGCCACCGGCGCCCTGCCGCTTCATCGCTTCGCCGGCCATCGCGCCCAACATCTTCAGCATGCCGCTGAGGTTGGTCTTGCCGACCTGCGCATACGAAGCGTCGGCAGGCACGCGCTTGAGATCGGCCGCGGTGAGCGCTGATTCAGCGAGCAAGCCGCTGGATTCCAGCGCCTTGCGATAGTTGGTGAACGTGCCCCAGCCGTAGCAGCGGTCCTTGCCATGACCTGCCGCGAACGTGAGTTCGCCCGCATCCGGGCCATACATGCCTGAAGCGGCCAGGTGTGCACGGACCATCTCCGCTTCCTCGCCCGCCTGCGCCAGCATCATGTCCATGAGAGGCTGCAGTTGCTTGACATCGAGTCGGCCGGCGAACACAGGCTTGACATCCTTGGGCAGGCCGGTCGTGGTGCTGGGCATGTCGGCCGCGCCGACCCTGTTCACACCCAGCACGAACGCCGATCCGCTGCCAGCCTTCATCGTGCCGAAGTACAGCGGCACGCCGTCAGCATCCACGGTCTGCATGCCGGGCATGCCCTGCGCGGGCGAAGCGGGCGGCGCGCCGTGCTGGGCCAGCATGCCGTTGAAGCGACCGGCGAAGTCAGCGGCCGAATCAGCCGGGCCGTAGAAGCTGATCTGGCCGTAGAACGGCGGGCCGTCGGGCTGGGCGTTCATGTCGAGCAGGCCTGCTCGCAGGCTCATCGGGCTCATGAGCAGTTGCAGCGCCAGTTGGATCGCCGGCGCGGGCATCGATTCATCCTCGACCTCGCGCGGCAGTTCCAGCACGCGCTCATCGAGCATCTTCAAGGCGCGCAGCAGGCCGGCGTCCTTGGGATCGCTCAGCAGCGCATCGGCCCCGGCCGAATAGACCACCAGCGCATCCGTCGCGGCTCCAGGGGCGGCTCCAGAGCCGGCGACGGCTTTGGCCCCACGTGCGGGCGGATTCTGCTGGGCCGCGACCGGCGATGACGGAGCAACCAGAAGCGAGGTGAAGACGGTGAACGACGCGAGTGTGCAAGCAGTACGCATGGCGCAAAAATCCCTCTGCCGACCTGTTTCCACGATGAAGTTGTTCCCAATCGCGTCGCGGCGATTTCACACTCATCATAGGCGAATGCAGTTGGCACTGAAGTATTCAAGCGATTTCTGCCCCTTGCCTCTCGCCCGCTAGACTGTCCGCCCCATGTCGATCCTCGTTGACGGCTCCACCAAGGTCATCTGCCAGGGCATCACCGGCTCGGCCGGGGCCTTTCACACCAAGGGCTGCCTCGACTACGGCACGAAGGTGGTCGGCGGCGTCACGCCCGGCAAGGGCGGCACGAAGGACGCCAACGGTCTGCCCATCTTCGACACCGTCGCCAACGCCGTGACGGCCACGGGAGCATCGGCCACGATGATCTTCGTTCCGCCGCCGTTTGCGAGCGATGCCATTCTCGAAGCGGCCAACGCCGGCATCGCGGTCATCTGCGCCATCACCGAGGGCATTCCCACGCAGGACATGATTCGCGTCAAGGCCGCGTTGCGCGACTATCCCAAGTCGCATCTGATCGGCCCCAACTGCCCCGGCGTCATCACGCCCGGCAAGCGCATCAGCGGCGAGGGCGCGAACGCGAAGTTCGAAGGCGGTTGCAAGATCGGCATCATGCCCGGCTACATTCACACCGCACGGGCCGATGCGAAATCGAAGAAGACCGTCGGCATCATCTCGCGCAGCGGCACGCTCACGTATGAAGCCGTATGGCAGACCTCATCACTGGGCCTCGGCCAGAGCACGTGCGTGGGCATCGGCGGCGATCCGGTCAAGGGCCTCAACTTCATCGAACTGCTCGAGATGTTCAACCGCGATAAGGACACCGACGGCGTGGTGATGATCGGCGAGATCGGCGGCAGTGACGAAACCAATGCGGGCGAATGGATCAGGAAGAACATGAAGAAGCCGGTGGTGGCGTTCATCGCGGGGCGCACCGCGCCCAAGGGCAAGCGCATGGGCCACGCAGGCGCGATCATCGGCGGGGCTGACGACACCGCCCAGGCCAAGATGGATGCGCTCAATCGCTGCGGAGTGCACGTGGCAGAAAGCCCGGCTGACATCGGCTCCACAATGGCCCGCGCGCTGGGCATCTGAATCTGACTGCGCGCCCGGTGTTGACCACGGATGCCACGGATTGGCCATCTGGCATCTGTTTCGCGCACGGTTCCTATGATTGCCCATGACGCGCGTCGCTTCACCGCCGATCGAGTACCCGCACGTTGATGTTGTCGCACCCGCCGGGGCGCGAGGCGGAGTGTTTCAGGGCATGCGCTGCGTGGATACCTCGGGCAATCCGCGCATTCCGATTCTGATGGAGATGGTGGGGGCGCTCAGCCGGGCCGATGAACCCAAGGAGGTGCTGCGCGCCTTCGCCGATGGCTTTGCCCGGATCAATGGCCCCACCGGCTACGTCACCCTTTCGGTTCGCGGCCTGAAGCCCGGCGAATACAAGATCACGCGCATGATCACCGACGGCGTGCCGAGCCACATCGAGGATTCCGATCCGTGGCGCGACTGGAATTCCATCCCCATCAGCCGCGGCGGCCTCTTCGGTGAAATCATCCGCAACGCCTATCCCGAACTCATTCATCACTTCTACCTGCGCGATGATCCGGTCGTCGGCGATGCGCTGTCGAAGTTCGGCTCGATGATGGCCATCCCGCTCTTCGAGCATGGCGAGCCGCTGAACTGGTCCATCACCCTGCGCAACGACGCCGAGGGGTTCACGGAACGCGAACTGGAAGAGGCGATCCTGCGGGCGAACCTCGGCGGCGCGACGGTGAAGAATGTGCTGATCAACCGGCAACTGCGCGAGGCCAACGCCCGCACGCAGCGCGAGATCGAGCAGATCGCCCGGATTCAACGGGCCCTGCTGCCACAGGCGCTGCCGCAACTGGTGGGCATTTCGATCGCGACGAGTTACGAGACATTCGATACGGCCGGCGGCGATCTCTACGACCTGACGCCGCTCGAGGACGATTCGCGGCCCCTCGACCAGCGCGTGCTCGGCATGCTGATCGCGGACGCCGCCGGGCACGGTCCGGCTGCGGCGGTCGTCGCGGCCATGCTCAACGCCATCTTCTACACCTATGGCGAGCGCGGCCGCGGCGAGGGACCCGCGGGCCTGCTGCGGTATGCCAACGAACATCTCATGGCCAAGCGGCTGGAAGGCACGTTCGTCACGGCGTTTATCGCGGCTCTGGATCCGGTCAATCGGCGACTGATGTACGCCCGAGCCGGGCATAACCCGCCGCTGATCAAGTCCGCAGGCAGCGGCGGGCTGGTGCAGCGCGTTGAGGAGGTCGGCGGCATTCCTCTGGGCGTCATCAACGGCGCGGCGTATGACAACGGCGTGATCGCGCTCGAGAGCGGGCAGACGCTCGTGCTGTACACCGATGGCATCGTCGAGGCGATGAACCCACAGCGCGACATGTTCGGCATCGAGGGCATCGAGCGCGCCCTCACGCAATGCAGCGGCGAGCCTGACTGCGTCATCAATTCCATCAAGACGGCCTTGCGCGAGCACGAGGCAGGTGTGCGGCCGGCGGATGATCAGACCATTGTCGCCATCAAGGTGGCTTAGATTACGTGCCCGTTACGATCCATCGGCGTTGAGCATCCGCCGAAGCCCCTCCTCGAATCCGACCAGCGGCGTGTATCCGATCAACGCGCGGGCCGCGTCGATGCTCGCAAGACTATGCATGACATCACCGGGGCGCTGCGGTTCGAAGCTCGGTTCGGCCTTCGCGCCCATGATCCGCTTCAGCGTGTCGAGCAGTTGCAACAGCGAGAAGCGCTCGCCGCAGGCGATGTTGATGGCTTCGCCTCGCGGCGGCTTCTTACAGGCGCCGGCCAGCAGATTGGCGTGCACGACATTCTCGATGGATGTGAAGTCGCGTGACTGCGTGCCGTCGCCGTAGATCAACGGCCGCTCCCTTGTGCGCAGGGCCTCAATGAATCGCGGCACGACGGCGGCGTACATCGAATCGTGCCGTTGCCGTGGGCCGAAGACGTTGAAATAGCGCAGGCTTACGCCCGTCATGCCGAAGCACGCGCAATGCGATTGCAGCAGCAATTCCCCCGTATATTTGGCTGCGGCGTAGGGCGAGCGCGGCTGGGGCGGCATTGATTCGATCTTGGGCAGCGTTGGCGTGTCGCCGTACGCGCTGCTCGAGGCGGCATACACGATGCGCGGCATCGCGCCGCGTTGCTGTCCCGCCTTGCGAGCCGCCTCCAGCACGCTCAGTGTCCCCATCGCGTTGACCTGCAGGAACCGCGCCGGCTCTTGCACGCTGCGCGGCACCGAGCCCAGCGCCGCCTGGTGAAACACCACTTCGCATCCCTCGACCGCCGCGGTGATGGCATTGGAATCGAGGATCGAGCCCAGCACGAATCTGATGCGATCCTTGACGCTTCGCAGATTCTCCAGCGAGCCGTTGCACAGGTCATCGATCACGCTCACGATCGCGCCGCGCGCCGCGAGTGCATCGACAAGGTGCGAGCCGATGAACCCCGCCCCGCCAGTCACGCACACCCGGCGATCGCGATAGAAGGAATCGCTTGCAGAATGAGCCACGGAAGTCGAATCACTTCGCAGGCTGCGTCGCCGGAATCTCGCCTCCCGGTCCGCTCTCGCGCTTCTTCTTGGCCAGTTCCTCGGCTGAAGGCGGCGTGTAGGTCGGATCGGGAATCTCAATGCTGCGAATCTGCCACAGCCGGGCGCTCATCACGCGCCAGTCCTTGAACACCTCGCGATTGAGGCTGATCGTGACCAGTTGATTGAGACCGTCGCCGCGCGGATACACCAGGTCGACTTCTGCGTCGAAGGCCCGAGTGCGCACCTGCGTGATGTGAAGCGCGGGCTCGCCGACGGTCTTCATCGGCGTGTCATCGCCCTGCGTCTTCTCGAACACTTTCTCGTACGACTGCCAGCCTGAACCGGCCGGAAGGTTCACCGGATAGTTCTTGCCGGGCACGTACTCGGCCCGGGCGTAGTCGATGGCCAGCGCCATCACCGTGGGCAGCGGCTCGAAGGTCTCGCTGGTCATCGCCTGGGCAGGCTTGACCTCCACCGGCGGATAGGTCGCCCACGGCGAACAGCCTGCGAACAGCAGCGCGATTCCAGCAAGCGAAGCGAACAGACATCCGTGTCGAGCGTTATGGCGCATGGCGAAATCCTTTTCTGCCCGGCATGATCGCACGTTCCCTCGGCGCTCGCAAGCGGGATTCACCGCGGACCAATTCGTTGGAGACAAGCCGAGCCATCCGGCCATGAGTTTCCTGGTGAACGACGACGACGCCCGCGACCTGGCCCAGGCCATCGCCGGCGACCACGCAGCCTTCGCCCGCATCTACGGCCGGCATGCGGCGGTCGTGCTGTCGCTTTGCCGTCAGAAGTCCGCATCCATCGGCGATCGCGCCTCCGCCGAGGACGCCTGCCAGGAGACCTTCCTTCGTGCCTTCCGCCTGCTTCCCAGAGTCAACGGCGACGTATCGCAAGCCGGCTTCCGTTCGTGGCTGTACGCGATCGCGCGGCGGGTGTGCTCGGAGGCGAAGCGTTCGCTCAACCGCCGCCGCGTGCACGAGGGGGCGGCCATGACGCTGATGATCGCCGATGTCGACTCGCGCATGGGCGCGTTGATGGGCGATTCCGAGCGTCGCGCTTCCCAGCGCGAGCAACTCGACCGCCTCACGCACGCCATCGATCAACTCGACGATGATGAGCGATTGGCGATTCACCTGTACTACCTCGAGCGCAATCCGGTCGCCGCCGCACGCGAGGCGATGCAGATGTCGCGCAGCGGCTACTACAAGATCCTCGCGCGGGCGAGAGAGAAACTCGCCCTCGTCATGAACGCAGCCAGCGCATGAGCGCCGGATGACACCCGGCGCACTCGCACAACGGCATTCGGACTGAACCCCATGTCCAACGAACACGAACATGATCTCGAGCGTCTCCCGCACGATGAACTCGATGCGCTGCTGCGCGCCTGGCACGAGGAGAACGCCGAGCGGGCTGCTGCCGGCAAGGCGCAGATGATTGCGCGGCTGCACAGCGACACATCGCATTCGCTCTCCATCACAAGCGACGAATTGAATCCGCTGCATCGGAGCGTCCGCGCGCGACTCGCCGCCGCATTGCGCTCCGCCTCGCTTCGCGCCGCGGCGTCGCTGGGGCTGCTGATCACCGCCATCGCCCTGCTGATCCCGCTGAACTCCCGCCCCGCGCTCGCGCGGCAGGAAGTCATCATGCTGCCCGAAGGCGGCAAACTCGAAGCCCGCGATGCCCGCGGCCAGGTCATTGGTCCCTGCGCGCTCAAGCACACCGATGTCCACGCCGACATCGCCGGCCCGTTCTCGCGTGTCACCGTCAAGCAGCAGTATCACAATCCCTACTCGTACAAGATCGAGGCGGTGTACACCTTCCCGCTGAGCCATCGGGCCGCGGTCGATCGCATGACCATGACGGTGGGCGATCGCATCATCGAAGGCGAAGTGCACGAGCGCCAGCGGGCCCGGCAGATGTACGAATCGGCCCGCCAGGCCGGCCACGTCGCCAGCCTCCTCGAGCAGGAGCGACCGAACATCTTCACCCAGTCGGTGGCGAACATCGAGCCCAACGCCGACGTGCTCATCGAGATGAGTTATGTCGAGATGCTGCAGCAGCGCGATGGTGAGTACACATTCGATTTCCCGATGGTTGTCGCGCCGCGCTACATTCCCGGCACGCCGCTGAACTCGGCATCGAACATGCCCGTCGGCTTCGTGCCGGCCCGCGGCATGAGCCTGCCCAATGAACTGGAGCGGCGCGACGGCGTGATTCTGCTCGGCCCCGCCACGTTCGAGCAACAGAAGATCCAGTTGCTGGGTACCGCTGGTCAGTCCGATTTCAACTTCAGCAAGACGCCGCTGGGGCCGGCGCCGTATCTGCAGGGCGTAATCGACATCGCGACGCCGATCATGGTGCCCGATGGCGCGTATCGTGCGCGCGAGGATGTGCAGGCGCTCTATCGCGCCAATCCCAGTTTCGATTTCGACGTGCTGTATGCCGACGGCACGCGCGAGTTCGGCCAGATCGCCGGCGACGGGCTGGGACACATCGCCGGACGCTGGTTCTATTTCGATCCTGCAATTCTCGCTTCGATTCAGCGCATGGAGGCGAGCCGCATCGGCATGGGCACGCCTGGAGCCGCATTCGAGGCCGACACCGATCAGGTGCCCGACGCCAGCCGAATCACGCCGATGCCCGTGCGTCCGCCGACGCGCGCCGGGCACGACATCTCGCTCACCGTGAAGATCGATACCGGCGTGGGCGGGCCGGCGATCATCGACTGGAAGTCGGACCTGCACGAGATCATCTGCACCGACCCACCGACCTATCACGACCTCGGCAACAAGATCAATCTCGCGCTGAAGAACCAGAGTGAGATTCCCAACCGCGATTTCGTGCTGCGCTGGCGCTGCATCGACGATTCGATTCGCGAGGCGGTGTTTACGCACGCTGACCCGAAGTGGGTAGACAAATCGGGCGGTGCGAGCCGAGGCGGCGGATTCTTCACCGCGATCATCGCGCCGCCTGCGAAGGCTGCGCCCGAAACGATCCTGCCACGCGAATTGATCTTCGTTCTTGACACTTCGGGCTCGATGCAGGGTCTGCCCATCGAGAAGGCCAAGAGCGTAATGAGCAAGGCCATCGACGCCATGCGCCCGGGCGACACGTTCAACCTGATCACGTTCTCCGGTCACACGCGGATCCTGTGGAAGAGCCCGCGGCCAAATACGGAAGCCAATCGCGCCGAGGCGCAGGCGATGCTCGCGGCTCAGGCCGGCGCGGGCGGGACCGAGATGATGACGGCGATCAACGCGGCGTTGACGCAGACAGCGGCAGACGCGAGTGGGGGGCCGCAAGCGTTGACGGCGGTGGATCTCGCGAATCTGCCCGCTGATGGCCGCGAGGTCATCGTGCGCACGCGCTTCGATGACATCGAGGCGAACGTGAGGAAGAACGCGGTCATGCAGCCGCTCCTGCGCGTGCGTGATGATCTCAAGCTCAAGACCACGTCATTCGGCCTGCCGGTCGAGCAGATGGGGGGCAACCCGCTGGTCGAACTGCGCGGCAAATGGTCCACGATCAACGGCGAGCGCACGCTCGAGGTCGCCAGCGCCGCTCGCGTCGAAGAAGCCGCCAAACCGATTGAGCCGCTGCGCATCGTGATGTTCCTGACCGATGGCCAGGTTGGCAACGATGATGCGATCATCGCCGCCGTGCGCGAGCATGCGAAGACGACGCGCGTCTTCTCCTTCGGCATCGGCGATTCACCCAATCGCTACCTGCTCGACGGCATCGCCCAGGCCGGGCGCGGCGAGGCGGCCTACGTCAACCTGACCAACGACGCCGAACCGGCGGTGCAGGCGTTCGCGCGGCGCATCGAATCGCCCGTCCTGCGCGACATCGAGATCTCCTTCAGCGACGGCCTGGAGGTCTTCGACATGATGCCGGCGACTGATGCGATTCCCGATCTCTGGGACGTCAAGCCCTTGGTCATTCACGGCCGGTACTCCTGTGCGAAGCACCAGAGCGGCAAGATCACCATCACCGGCAAGACGGCGAGCGGCGACTACACGCGCGTCATCGACCTGACGCTGCCGGCCCGCGAGGAAGGCCACTCGATGCTGCCGGCCCTGTGGGCTCGCGCGAAGATCGATGATGTGCTGGCGAGGGATGACGGCATCAAGCGCAACGGCGCGGTGCAGTACGCCTCGGACGAGGCGAAGCGGCAGGTCATCGCCACAGGCGAGCGTTACGGCATCACCTCGGCGTTCACGAGTTTCGTGGCGATCGAGAAGACGCGACTCACCATCGCCGGCCAGCCGATGCTCGTGCCGATCCCGATCGAAATGCCAAGCGGCATGAGTTACGACGGAATCTTCGGTGGCGACTGCGGACCGCGCAATCTCGACCTCTGGCAGGCGGCCCGCAAGGCCGACCCGAGCATCGAGTTGTCCGCCCTGTTCGACACCAATGGCTCGATCAAGGATCCGGCCGTCATCGATGCGCTCGCCAACAAGGTCAGGAAGAATCCATTGACGATCGAGTTGGCGCACGCGAACAAGGCGGCATTGGCGGATGAATTCAGCGACCTTCTTGCGGAGGTTGACGCCGAGAAAAAGGCGCAGGCCGGCCGATTGGATTTCGCCGGCGCGCCGGAACTCGATCTCGACGGCGCGCTCGCCTTGGGACAGTTGCACTATCGATTCTCCGAAACTGACACGGACGGCACGCCACTGGAGTCAAACTATGGGCTCGATGCCAGCGCGTACTACGCCCAGGCCCAGCAGCAACTGGGCGAAGTCGACCCGGCATCGCTCGCGCGGCTCGGCGTGATCAACATCAATTCGGTGGACCTTCGACAATTGTCGGATTTGCCCCTGGTCGGATTGCGATATCCGGCGAGCGATGGCACTTGGAAGGGCGGCGCCGAATTCCCATGGCAGACATCCGCAGGCGACGCAGTTTCGAGTCTCCAAGGTGGCTACAAGGCACTCGGCAGCACTCCCTCTGACTTGGCGCTAGTTGGTCGGGGCACCACATCCGGTGGTGTCGCGCGCGGCGAGGAACTGTCGATCGACAAGGCCGGCCGGCAACTTCGTGCCGACGCACGAACCGGCAAACTCGTGCCCGTCACGCCCAGCGGTGGCGGCGGCGGCGGATTTGGCGGGGGTGGCCCGCCCGCTCCTCCGCCGGCTCCGCCTCCGCCACCACCGGCGGGGGCCGCCGAACAGTTCACCGGCGGATCGGTCTTCAAGAGTTCTGCTGCCGAGTTCGGCGAGAAGGAGCGCATCCAAGCCGAGCTTGCCGCGGCATCCGCGAGCCGCAGTGAAAGCGAAAGCGCGCGAGTGATGGCCGAATCCGTTGAACGAGGTCGTCGCGAGCAGCAGGTCGCGGATGGACTCGAACGCGCCAAGGACCTGGTCAACAAGAAGAAACTTGATGAGGCCGAGCAGGTGATTGACGAGGTGCTGTTCCTCGATGAACACAACGCCGAGGCCACGGCGATGCGCGGCGCCATCGCTGCCTCGCGCGGCGAGCCCGCGACGGTGCAGTCGAAGACGTCCCCGTCGGTCGACGAGACCGTCACCGTCGAGCAGCGGAAGTTCGCGGCCGACGCAGTCATCGCGCAACTCAAGCGCGAGGATCGCATGCGGCGCGTGATCGATCAGCGGCTCTGGCCGGCGGCTCTCGCTCGCCTGGTCGATCGGGCGATGTCTGCGGCGGCCGTCACGCCGTCCCTCTCTCAACGGCAGCGGGCGCAACCCGTCGTGATTCTGGTGACCGACGTGGATGATGCGACCATCGCACTGCTGAAATCGCACGGCGTGCGCATCGACGATGTCAACGCGTCGCTCAGGATCATCGCGGGCGAAATCGCGGATGCGGACACACTCGTCGATGTCGCGCTGCTGGAATGCGTGCGGCGCATTGAGCCGATCGCGGTTTCGCGGCCGGACTAGCTCGTGCGCGATTCCCAGCGCGTGTTCAGTTCGTGCGGCACGCCGAGCAGGTCCAGCAGCTTGCCCGCCATGAAGTCGACGATGTCATCCAGCGACTTGGGCAGCAGGTAGAACCCCGGCGCCAGCGGCGCGATGATCGCGCCGGCCTCGCTCAATCGCTGCATGTTCAGGATGTCGATGTGGCTCATCGGACTCTCGCGATAAGCCAGCACCAGCCGCCTCCGTTCCTTGAGCGTCACCGCGGCGGCCCGCTGCACGAGATTGTCGGTGATGCCGCCGGCGATCTTGCCGAGCGTATTGCTCGAACACGGCACGATGACCATGCCTTGCGTCAGGAACGAGCCGGAGGCGATCGTCGCGCCGACATCGTTGTCGTTGTGCACAATCAGCCGGCCCCCCCGACCGCCGGTTAATGCGTCGGCGTCGACGCGCTTGATGCCCAGTTCATCGAACAGCAATCGCCGCCCCAGAGTGGAAACCGCCAGGTGCGTTTCGACATCGGCCGCGGCGAGCAGTTCGATCACGCGCTTCGCGTACAGCGCGCCGCTGGCGCCGGTGATGCCGACAATGACGGGGAGCATGCGTTACCCAAGGTTCATCGTGATCAGGAACTCGGCGTTGCTCTTGGTCTTGGCCAGGCGGCTGCGCAGCAGTTCCATGGCCTCGACGACGTTCATGTCGCTGACGACCTTGCGCAAGCGGATGACCAGTTCCAGTTCGCGCGGATCCAGCAGCAGTTCCTCGCGCCGCGTGCCTGAGGCGCTGATGTCGATCGCCGGCCAGACGCGCTTCTCGACGAGTTTGCGCGTCAAGTGCAGTTCGCTGTTGCCGGTGCCCTTGAACTCTTCGAAGATGACTTCATCGCCCTTGGAGCCGGTATCTACCAGGGCGCTGGCGATGATGGTGAGCGAGCCGCCGTTCTCGATGTTGCGGGCGGCGCCGAAGAACTTCTTGGGCTTGATGAGCGCCCCCGTGTCGATGCCGCCGGTGCCGATCTTGCCCGAGTTGGGCAGGGCGTTGTTGTAGCCGCGGGCCAGACGCGTGATCGAGTCGAGCAGGATCACGACATGATCGCCGTACTCGACCATCCGCTTGGCCTTGTCGATGACCATCTCGGCCACCTGAATGTGCCGGCTGGCCTCTTCATCGAAGGTGCTGGCCACGACTTCGACGCGGTCGGGCGTGTTGCGGCGGAAGTCAGTGACTTCCTCGGGACGCTCATCCACCAGCAGCACGATGACGTGCACCTCCGGGTGATTGGTCGCGATGGCGTTGGTGATCTTCTGCAGAATGACCGTCTTGCCGGTGCGCGGCGCGGCGACGATGAGTGCGCGCTGGCCGAAACCCAGCGGCGTCACGAGGTCAATCACGCGCGTCTCGATGATGTTCGGCGTCGTCTCCAGAATCACGCGCTTGTGCGGGTGCAGCGGCGTCAAGTTCTCGAACGTCGGAAGATCGTGCAGCGTCGCGGGATCGCGGCCGTTGACGCTGTCGACGCGCAGCAGCGCGAAGTACGTCTCGGCCTCCTTGGGCGGCCGGATCAGACCGCGAATCACCTGGCCCTTGCGCAGGCCGAAGCGCCGCACCTGTGAGGGACTGACGTACACGTCATCGGGCGAAGCGAGATACGAGTATTCCGCCGACCGCAGGAAGCCGAAGCCATCGGGCAGTAGTTCGAGCGTGCCTTCGCCCACCATCAGGCCCTGCTTGCGGGCGCGGACCTTGAGGATCTCGAAGACCAGTTTCTGCTTGGGCAGCGTGGCGTAGTCGCCTTCGAGTTTTTCCTTCTTGGCGAGCTTGAGCAGTTCCTCGCCGCTCATGTGCTGCAGCGCGGTGAGGTCGAGTTCATCCTTCTTGGCGAGGTCGAACTTCTCCTGCGATTCGAGATCAAGAGCCTGAGCTTCGGCCTCGAGTTGCTCATCGCTGGGCACCTCGCCGGGCGCGAGCGTTACGCTGGCAGCAGCCTGGTAGTTGCCGCCTCCGCCGCCGCCGCCTCCGCCCACGCGAAACTTGTTGCGACGACGACGCGACTTCTTGGATGACATGTGGTACATCGAACTCCTGGACCGCAATAGGCAGAATGAGGTGTGAGTGATTTGGGAGGGCTGTGCCGGCGAGGTCCGTCGCCTGCGTCTGGCCGTGAACCCGGAACATCCCCGTCAACAGGGGAGAGAGCGGCATCCGTGCCAGCAGACAACGCTGTGAAGGCTTGGTCGCTTCTTTCGGGCTTCGGGAGTCCTGAGCCTGTCCCGTGCTCGATGACCGTGTGTCGAGCGCCCGAAAGATCGATTTCGTGCGGGGGATTTGCCGCGCTGGCGTTCGTTGACGCGCGGCCGTTATGAAACTTCTACCGCGAAACAGCCCTGACGGTTCGGTTTTTCAAGGGCTTTTGCCGCGGCTGGTGATCTGCTGCAGCGTGCGGGCCACGTTCGCTCGCAGGTCGTTCAGATCGCCGCTGTTGACCAGTACATGATCGGCCATCCGCCGCTTCTCGTCAAGTGGCATCTGGGCGGCTTCGCGGGATTCCCATTGCTGGTGCGTCCAGTGGCGATTGGCCTCGACGCGGCTGGATCGCAGGTGGGGGGGCGCATCGATGAAGATGATGGCATCGCATTCCCGGGCCAGCCCGGCTTCCAGCAGCAACGGGGCGTCGATGACGAAGGCCGGAGTCCTCTCTGCCGATTTCGCAAAGAGATCCCGGCGACGCTGCTCGATCCACGGATGCGTCAGGCCTTCCAGGCGCTTGCGCTGCGCGGGATCGGCGAAGATGATGGCGGCGACCTTTCTGCGATCGATCTCGCCGGTCGCGGGATCGAGAATCGAATCGCTCCACCATTCGACAAGTTGGGGCCTGATGGCGGGATCGCGCAGGGAGGCGCGCGCGAACTGATCGGAGTCGGCAACGACGCAGCCCATGTCGCGCAGCATGCCCGCGACCGTGCTCTTGCCCGAGCCGATGCCGCCGACGAGGCCGATGATGGGAGATGGGGATTGACGATTCACGATTGAGGATTGACGAGTGCTTCGAATCGTCAATCGTCAATCACCAATCGTCAATTCGGCATTGGCTCGGCTCGCTGAGTCACTTCACCACCCTCGTCCACGTCGTGCCCTGCGCGCTGTCCTTGATCTCGATCCCCATGGCGAGCAGCTCATCGCGGATGGCGTCGCCGCGCTTGAAATCCTTTGCCTTTCGGGCTGCGGCACGCTCGGCGATCCTTGTTTCGATCGTCGAAACATCGACACCGCCTGCGTCTTTGCTGGCCTCGCGCTTGAGGTCCAGCACGCCCAGGACGCTGTCCATAGCGTGGAGTGCCTGCAGCTCTGCACTATTGGAGCAGCCCTTTGCAAATCCCACTTGCGCGATGGCTTCATTCAAAACTCCGATCGCGCCTGCGACATTCAGATCATCACACAGGTGACCAACGAACAGCGGGAGCGCGGACTCCAATGGTCCTGGCGTCGGCGGGCTCGTGGGAGCGAAGTCCCAACCATTGTGTTCGAGCCGTGTCTTGACGCGGGCCCACCGCTCGATCATGCGCTGCGAATCGCTCAATCCCTGCAACGTGAAGTTCGCGTTCGAGCGGTAATGCGTCTTGATGATCTCCAGGCGCACCGCGGCCGGCGTCCCGCCCCGCGCCACGAGATCGCGCAGCGTGAAGAAGTTGCCCTTGCTCTTGGACATCTTGTCGCCTTCGGCCAGCAGAAAGCGCGTGTGGAACCAGAAGCGCGCGAAGATGTCGTGGCCGGTGGCGCTGCAACTCTGGGCGATCTCGCACTCGTGATGCGGGAAGATGTTGTCCTCGCCGCCCGAGTGGATGTCGATCTCATCGCCCAGCAACGAGCGGGCCATCACGCTGCACTCGATGTGCCAGCCGGGATACCCGGCGCCCCATGGACTATCCCACTTCATGATGTGCCTGGGATCAGGCTTCCACAGCATGAAGTCAGCGGGATGCTTCTTCATCGCCTGGTTCTTCTCATCGACTCTCCCGCCCTCGCCCGCGCGCACGGATTCGAGCGTGTTGCCCGAGAGCCGGCCGTATGCCGGGAACGACTGCACGTCGAAGTACACCACGCCATCGCGCGCGACATACGCGTGCTTGCGCTCGATCAACGATTTGATCATCGCGATCATCTGCGGGATGTAGCGCGTCGGCCGGGGCATCAGTTCCGGCAGTTCCAGTTCATCGAAAGCGATCTTCAGCCCCAGCGCCCGCGCATCCTCCAGGAACGCAGTCGCGTAGAAATCGGCGATGGCGTACGGATCGTTCGGATCGATGTCGGCTGCGTTGGCCGGCAACTGGCCCGACTTCTTGGCCTCCAGCAGGCGGCGGCCGGCGACCTGCATGCGGTCCTCGCCGCTCGCGTCGGGCGAAGTGTCATCGGTCATATGGCCGACATCGGTGATGTTCATCACCTGCCTGACGCGGTAGCCGAGCAATTCCAGGGTGCGGCGCAGCACATCGGCGTTGAGGAACGAACGGAAGTTGCCGATGTGCGCGAAGTCGTACACCGTCGGACCGCACGAGTAGAACGTGACGGTCTCTTGCGCCGGATCAAGCGGCGCGAAGGCCTCCTCGCGCTTGGTCAGCGTGTTGTACAGACGCAATTGCTGTGACGACGACAGCGGCGACATGTGAGCGAACACGATACGAGGCTGCGCAATCGTTCGTTGTGTCGTGCGCCTACTCGCCCGCCTTGACGATCTGCCAGTACTCGATCTCCACCGGCGCCTGCCGGCCGAAGATCGTCACCAGCACGCGCACCTTGCCCTTGTCCGGCAGCACTTCGTCCACGGTGCCCTCATAGTTCTCGAAGGCGCCTTCCTTGATCGTGACGTGGTCGCCCTTGGCGAACTCCATGCGCACCGTCGGGCTTTCCTCGGGCTTGCGCGAGTCGAAGAGCATCTTCTCGACCTCGTGCTCCTTCATGGGCGTCGGCCGGCCCGCCGTGCCCACGAAGTCGCCCACGCCCGTGGTCTCCTTGATCAGGAAGAAGACATCCTGCTGAATGCGGCCGTCGGGCTCGAGTTTCATCTCGACGAACACGTAGCCGGGATACAACTTCGTCTCGGTGATCTTGGCCTTGCCGCCCTTGAGGGTCTTGGTCTTTTCCGTCGGCACCATGATGCGGCCGACCCAGTCGGACAGGCCTTCGATCTGCACCTTGCGCATCAGCGTCTCGCGCACGTAGCTTTCCTTGTTGGAAGCGACGCGCAGCACGAACCAGTTGTAGCCTTCGCGGAACGGCGGCAGGTCGATCGCGGGATCGAATGGCCGCTCCTCTTCCTTGTCAGCCTTGGCGCTCCGGGCCGGCTTGGCGGGCTTGGCGGCGGGGACTCGGGGGGCGGCAGGCGCGGTCGCCGGCGCTGCTGGCGATGTCGACGCAGGCGCTGCCGCGCCATTGGCGGCGTCGGGCGGCGTCTCGGCCTGAAGATTGGTTTCCATGTCCATGAGGCAAGTCCTGTTCGATCAGGCGATCACTTGGTGCTCTCCAGCACGCCGACCCACTGCAGGACCACGGCGAAGACGTAATCCAGAAGGAAACACAGCGCGGCCAGGAAGATCGTGAAGCCGATCACCAGCGTGGTCGAGCCGGTCACTTCCTTGCGCGTGGACCAGTTGACCTTCTTCATCTCGCCTTCGGTGGCGATGAAGAAGTCCACGGCGCGCGGCTTGACGCCGATGAGCCAGTAGCCGATCGCGGCGACGATCGCGATCGCCAGCACCACGACAGCGGCCTGCGTGTAGATCGGCTCGAGTCCGAGGATGCGCCGGCCGCTGAACTGCGGGGCCAGCCACATGCCGCCCATGCAGGCCAGCAGGCCCAGGCCGACAGCCGAGCAGACACGCGTATAGAAACCTTGACCGGGTTTGAAGATGGCAAGCATGGGAGGAAGCGGGCAACAGGCATCAGGCGTTGGGCATCAGGCCAACAAATGCGGGCGGCGACACGAGTGCCTGATTCCTCATGCCTCGTGCCCTATCTGGCAAACACGCCAGGAGTGACTCGAACACTCAACCTGCGGATTTGGAATCCGCTGCTCTGCCAATTGAGCTACTGGCGTATGTGAGCCGGCTCGTCCTCGAGCCCGGATGGCGTGCGGAACCGTGCACCGGGCGGGGCCGAGGACGGCCCGGCTCGCTTGGGACCTTACTTGCGCTTGATCTTGTGCAGCGTGTGCGCGCGGGTGCGCGGGCAGTACTTCTTCAAGCCGTCCTTGAGTTTCTCGGGCATGCCGCCCTTGACCCGGACGTTGGTGCGGTAGTTCAGGTCTCCGCAGTCGGAGCACTGAAGCCACACGTATTCGCGATCCATTGCTCGTTTAGCCATTGGAGTTCAAGGTCAGAGTTCAGGAATCAGCGGTCAGAGGTCAGAAGCGAGATCGAGCCGGCGGCTGACCTGCGACTTCTGACCTCTGACCATCTGCAACTTACGCGATGATCTTCGTCACGACGCCCGAGCCCACGGTGCGACCGCCTTCGCGGACTGCGAAGCGCAGGCCGGGTTCCATCGCCACGGGCTTCTCTTCCAGGTCGACCTTGAGGGTCACGTTATCGCCGGGCATGCACATCTCGGCGCCGCCGAGCAGTTCGAGTTTTCCGGTCACGTCCGTCGTGCGGAAGTAGAACTGCGGCTTGTAGCCGGTGAAGAACGGCGTGTGACGGCCGCCTTCCTCCTTGGTCAACACGTACACCTCGGCCTCGAACTGAGTGTGCGGGCTGATCGAGCCGGGCTTGCACAGCACCTGGCCGCGCTCGACGTCAGCTTTTTCAATGCCGCGCAGCAGGGTTCCGACGTTGTCGCCGGCGATGCCCTTGTCGAGGGTCTTCTGGAACATCTCGACGCCGGTGATGACGGTCTTGCGCTTGTCGGCGGTCATGCCGACGATCTCGACTTCATCGCCGACCTTGCACTCGCCGCGCTCGATGCGGCCGGTCACGACCGTACCGCGGCCCTTGATCGAGAACACGTCTTCCACCGACATGAGGAAGGGCTTGTCCTGCTCGCGCGGCGGAACCGGGACGTAGGAGTCCAAGGCGTCCATGAGTTCCCCAATGGCCTTGGTCTTCGCGGGATCCTTGGGGTTCTGCAGGGCCGGGAACGCCGCGCCGCGGATGATGGGCGTGTCATCGCCGGGGAAGTCGTACTTGTTGAGCAGCTCGCGAACTTCGAGTTCGATGAGGTCGAGGAGTTCGGCGTCATCGACAAGGTCGCACTTGTTGAGGAAGACGACGATCTTGGGCACGCCGACCTGGCGCGCCAGCAGGATGTGCTCGCGCGTCTGCGGCATGGGGCCGTCGGAGGCCGACACCACCAGGATCGCGCCGTCCATCTGGGCGGCACCGGTGATCATGTTCTTCACGTAGTCGGCGTGACCGGGGCAGTCGACGTGGGCGTAGTGCCGCGACGCCGACTCGTACTCGACGTGCGAGGTCGCGATGGTGAGGATCTTGGTGGGATCGCGGCGACCGTCGGACTCCGAAGCCTTGGCGACTTCGTCGTACGCCTTGAAGGTGGCCAGACCTTTGGCCGCCTACACCGCGGTGATGGCGGCGGTGAGCGTGGTCTTGCCGTGGTCGACGTGACCGATCGTGCCGACGTTCACGTGCGGCTTGGTACGTTCAAAGACACCCTTGGCCATGTGAATTCTCCAACTGCAACGAGCGACTGAGTTGGCCGGCATCGCATGCCGGCGATTGACTGATGGAATTCGCGCGTCGGCGGACGATCCGCCGCTCGCTCGATCGTTCAAACTTGCCCGCACTGCGCGGGCTTCGACAGCCACCCAAGGGGATTGAACCCTCGACCTCACCCTTACCAAGGGTGTGCTCTACCACTGAGCTAGGGTGGCGATGTTGGTGGCGCCTCCGCCACCATTGCAACGCGTTCCCGAAGAAAAACCGTCCCGCAAGGGACGGCTTTTCAGGAGAAAGTGTAGCCACTTCCGGCCGCGTGGCAAGTCCGGGGAAGACGGTCGTTCAAGCTGAAATCCCCACGCCAAGCCCAAAGTCTCAGCCACCCTAGTTCTGCGTCAGGTTCTGCACCTTGATCTTGCGGCCGGCCTGCAGATCAGCCAGATCCCGCCACGGGGACTCCGCCTGGGCATGACCGTCGAGCATCA
>Ga0111538_10003168_pt1 | contig 23042 bp, 26 predicted proteins | sample SoiMethybrSBSTD1_FD_79669 | JGI IMG/M metagenome (GOLD analysis project Ga0111538, IMG submission 79669) | Bulk soil microbial communities from a Populus tree surrounding site in Tennessee, USA - Soil MetaG P. TD hybrid SBSTD1 (version 2)... | ecosystem: Environmental > Terrestrial > Soil >...
GCATCACCGACCAGGTGCAGCTGTTCCCCGGTCGTCGCGGGGCCGGGCGCATCTTCTACAACCAGGTGCGGCTGTCGGGTCGCGTTCCGCAGGTGTGCTGCCTGTTCGGCCCGTCGGCGGCCGGCGGCGCGTACATCCCTAGCTTCTGCGACGTCGTCTTCATGGTCGAGGGCAACGCTTCGATGTACCTGGGCTCGCCCCGCATGGCCGAGATGGTGATCGGCGAGGTCACGTCGCTCGAGGAGATGGGCGGCGCCCGCATGCACGCCACCGTCTCGGGGTGCGGCGACAACCTGGCCGTCGACGACGAGGACGCCCTCGACCAGGCTCGGGCCTGGTTCTCGTACTTCCCGCAGTCGTGGCGCGAGCGCCCGCCCCACTTCGAGGCACGCCCGCCGGCGCGGCCCCTGACAGCCGACCTCGTCCCGGCCGAGGAGCACGTCGCCTACGACGTCCACGACCTCATCGACGCACTGGCCGACGACGAGTCGTTCTTCGAGCGCATGCCGCTGTTCGCCCCCGAGCTCGTGACCGGACTGGCGCTGCTCGACGGCCGCCCGGTCGGCATCGTCGCCAACAACCCCCTGGCCAAGGGCGGGGTGCTCTTCGTCGACTCGGCCGACAAGGCGGCGCGGTTCGTGTGGCTGTGCGACGCGTTCAACATCCCGCTGGTGTTCCTGGCCGACGTGCCGGGCTTCATGGTCGGCACCGAGGTCGAGCGGGCGGGCATCATCCGCCACGGGGCCAAGATGGTCACCGCGGTCAGCGAGGCCACGGTGCCCAAGGTGTCGGTGATCGTGCGCAAGGCCTACGGGGCGGGGCTGTACGCCATGTCGGGGCCGGCGTTCGAGCCCGAGGCCACCCTGGCCCTGCCGACCGCCCGCATCGCGGTGATGGGCCCCGAGGCGGCGGTCAACGCCGTGTTCGCCAACCGCATCGCCGCCATCGACGACCCCGACGAGCGCGAGGCGTTCGTGCGGGCCGAGCGCGAGCGGTACGAGGCCGACGTCGACCTCTACCGGCTGGCGTCCGAGCTGGTGATCGACGCCGTCGTCGACTTCGGCGACCTGCGCGACGAGGTGATCCGGCGCCTCGAGATGGCCGGGTCCAAGGACCGCGGCTTCTCCGACCGGCGCCACGGCGTGCCCCCGGTCTGACCGGCCGGCCCCGCGACCCCGGGCTCGCGACCGCGGCGGGCGAGTCGCGACCGACCGCGACCGACCGCACCCGCCGTCCCCGGTTGGCCGAGGAGCCGGGCCGCGCCGTAGCGTCGCGAGGCGCTGTGGCGGGACCCCGGTCCCGGCTCCACCCCGACCGGCCGACCGCCGCCGGGGTGTCCCTGATCCGGCCCCCGCACCCGCCGCCGCCGACCGCCATGCCGTGGTGCGAGACCTGTAGCCGCTTCCTCAACCCCAACTCGCTCGAGCCCGACGGGTCGTGCCCGACCTGCGGGCGCGTCGTCGCCGAGCCCGGGGCGGCCGAGGAGGAGACGCCCAAGGCGCCGTGGCACTTCAAGCTGCTGCTGGTGGCCGTGGTCATCTACCTGACCTGGCGGTTCATCCAGATCATCAGCTGGATCGTCACGTAGCCCGCCCGACGCCCGCCCGAGCCGGCCCGGAGTGGCGGGGGAGCGTGCGGGCGTTGCTACCATGGCCCTTCCCCGTCGGGCTGTGGCGCAGTTTGGTAGCGCACTTGACTGGGGGTCAAGGGGTCGCAGGTTCAAGTCCTGTCAGCCCGACCACAGACACCGCAGGTCAGAGCCGGTCCGCAAGGGCCGGCTCTTCTGCGTCCCCGCCGCCACCGTCCTCCCGAGGCGCCCGCAACCCTGACGCCGTCCGCGGCGATTGCGGTACGTAGGGAGGCGGGCGACGACGATGACGACGGACGATCACGAGCCGGGGCAGCCTCGACCCTTCGAGGTGGCGAGCGCCGACTCCGGACAGTGGTGTCGGCTGACCGTCGGCGGCGACGTCGACGTGGACACGGCCCCCCGGTTGCGGCAGGCGGTCGCGGACGCGCTCGTGCGGGGGCGCCGCCACGTCGCCGTCGACATGAGCCACGTGTCGTTCCTCGACTCGACCGGGCTGACCGCCCTGCTGACGGCCCGCCAGGACGCCATCGCCGCCGGAGGGTCCCTCCAGCTCAGCGGCGCCTCGGCCGCCGTGGTGCGGCTGCTCGAGATCGCCAGCCTCACCGACCTCGTCGACGCCGGGGGCGAGGGGCCGACGGGGGGCCGACCGCCGCCGCCGACCTGAGGACGGGAGCCGGGTCCGACGCACCGGCCGACGCCCGGCGGCGGCTCAACACGGCGCCGCCCACGCCGACCACCACCCCGACGACCGCCCCGGCGTTGCCGACCGTCTGGGCCCGTCGGGGCAGACGGTCGTGGTTGGCGATGCCCCCGACCAGGTCGGCGAGGTCGGCGCCGCCGCTGGCGAGGAACCAGCCGGAGGCGTCGTCGCCCCGCAGCCCCGCCCGCAGCAGCAGCGCCCCGACGAGGGCGTCGCGGTAGCCCATCGAGCGCAGCAGCAGGCTCGCAGTGGGGTTGTCGTCGGGGTCGGACCCCCACAGCGTGCTCGCCGCCTTCGGGGCGACCAGGAACGACACCCCCGACGAGAGGCGGATCGCCCCCGCCCCGACGGCCAGCCAGTCACGTTTCCCATCGGTCATCCCGGCAGCATGGCCGACCCGGTGCCGGACCGCTGCGCCGCCGGATCGGACCGCCGGGTCGCAACGCCGGATCGCCTCGCGGCGGCGCGCCGATCGGGCAGGCGGACCCGTGACGGTACCGTGCGGTCCATGTGTGGCCGCTTCGTGTCCGCCTCGCCGCCCGACGAGATCGCCCGTTACTTCGACGCGTCGGCGCCCGAGGCGCTGCTCGAGCCCTCGTACAACGTGGCGCCGACGAACGACGTCTACGCCGTGCTCTCCGACGGCAGCGCCCGCCGGGTCGACGCCTTCCACTGGGGCCTCGTCCCGGTGTGGGCCAAGGACCCCAAGGTCGGGTCCAAGATGATCAACGCCCGCGCCGAGACCCTCGCCACCAAGAACGCGTACAAGCCGGCGCTCAAGCGGCGCCGCTGCCTGATCCCGGCCGACGGCTTCTACGAGTGGAAGAAGGTGCCGGGCGCCAAGCGCAAGCAGCCCTACTTCATCCACCGTCCCGACGGCGAGCCCTTCGCGTTCGCCGGCCTGTGGGAGGTGTGGAGGGGTCCCAAGGACGCCGAGGGCAACCGCACGGGCGACCCGCTGCGGTCGTGCACGATCATCACGACCACGCCCAACGACACGATGGCCGAGATCCACGACCGCATGCCCGTGATCCTGCCGCCGTCGGCCTGGGACGAGTGGCTCGATCCCGACAACGACGACATCGAGACGCTGGGCAAGCTGCTGGTCCCCGCGCCGCCGTCGATCACCGAGCTGCGTCCGGTGTCCACCGAGGTGAACAACGTGCGCAACAAGGGGGCGCAGCTGGCCGACGAGATCCCGGCGGACGAGGTGATCGTCGCCGGCGCAGACGGCGGCACCGCCTGACGCTCCGCGGCGGCGGGGACGCGCGGTCAGGCCTCGGGCACGGACGCCCCGTGCCCGGCGGCGCGCAGCGCGGCGCGGAGCCGCTCGGCCGCGGCGTCGAGGCCCGCGGCGTCGGGGTCGTGGTCGGCGCGGGCGAACGAGAGGTCGGCCTCGGAGTCGATCGGCACCAGGTGCAGGTGGCAGTGCGGCACCTCGAGCCCCGCGACGATCATGCCGATGCGGGTGGGGGAGAACGCCGCCATCTGCGCCCGCCCGACCTGCCGGGCGACCTCCATGAGGTGGGCGGCGAGGTCGGCGTCGAGATCGACCCAGTGGTCGACCTCCGCGATCGGCACCACGAGCGCGTGGCCCGTGCTGATGGGGGCGATGGTGAGGAACACCACGGCCCGGTCGTCGCGCCAGACGAACCGGCCGGGGATGTCGCCCTCGATGATCCGGGTGAACAGCGTGGCCATCGGTGCGCACAGTAACGCCGGGCGGCGACCCGCCTACGCTGCGGCGGTGATGGTCGACCCCGATCCCGAGCGCCCCGTCCTGCCGCCCGCGCCGGGCGACGCCGCCCCGGCCGCCGACGGCCCCGGGGCCGACGGCCCGGGGGTCGAGCGCGACGCCGGGCTGCTCACGCTGCCGAACGTCATCACGATCGTGCGCCTCTCGTGCCTGCCGCTGTTCCTGTGGCTGCTGTTCGGGGCCGAGGACCGGGCGGCGGCCGCATGGCTGCTGGCGGCGCTGGGCGCCACGGACTGGGTCGACGGCTACCTGGCCCGCCACCTGCACCAGGTGTCCGAGGTGGGCAAGATCCTCGATCCGGTGGCCGACCGCCTGCTCTTCTTCGTGGGCGCCGGCGGCATCGTGATCGACGGATCGGTGCCGCTGTGGTTCGCCGTCGTGGTGCTCGTGCGCGAGACCCTGGTCGGCGTGGCCACCCTGGTCCTGGCGGGGATGGGGGCCCGCCGCATCGACGTGACCTGGTTCGGCAAGGCCGGCACTTTCGGGCTGATGGTCGCGTTCCCGCTCTTCCTCGCCAGCCACTCCGACCTGTCGTGGGCCGACACGGCCGGCGTGCTGGCCTGGGTCGCCGGCATCCCGGGCCTGGTCCTCAGCCTGTACGCGGCGGTGCTCTACGTTCCGCTGGCGCGGCGGGCGCTGGCCGAGGGCCGGGCCGACCGTGCCGCCGTCTCGGCCTGAGCGGCGCGGGCAGCGGGTACGGTCGTTGCCATGAAGGCGGTCATCATGGCCGGAGGCGAGGGGACTCGCCTGCGGCCGCTCACGTCCAACGCGCCGAAGCCGATGATGCCCATCGCCAACGCGCCGATGATGGAGCACATCGTCACGCTGCTGCGCGAGCACGGCTTCGACGACATCGTGGTGACCGTCGCGTTCCTGGCCAACCACATCCGCAACTACTTCGGCGACGGCTCCGAGCTGGGCGTCCGCATGGTCTACGCCACCGAGGAGACCCCGCTCGGCACGGCCGGGTCGGTGCTGAACGCCCGCGAGCAGCTCGACGAGCGGTTCCTCGTCATCTCGGGCGACGTGCTCACCGACATCGACCTCGGCGCCATCGCCCGGTTCCACGAGGAGCACGGCGCCCTCGCCACCATCGGGCTCACCCCGGTCGAGAACCCCCTCGAGTTCGGCATCGTCATCACGCGCGAGGACGGCTCCATCGAGCGCTTCCTCGAGAAGCCGACCTGGGGGCAGGTGTTCAGCGACACCATCAACACCGGCATCTTCGTGCTCGAGCCCGAGATCTTCGACTACATCGAGCCCGGCCGGTCGGTCGACTTCAGCTCCGAGGTGTTCCCCCGGCTGCTCGAGGACGGCAAGCCGCTGTTCGGGGCGGTCGTCGAGGGCTACTGGGAGGACGTGGGCACCCTCGAGGCCTACGTGCGGGCCCACAAGGACGTGCTCGACAACCGGGTCGAGGTCGAGATCCCCGGGTTCGAGATCAGCGACGGGGTGTACGTCGGCGAGGGCGCCGACATCCATCCCGACGCCCGCATCGAGGGCCCGCTCATCATCGGCGACTACTGCCGGGTCGAGGGCAACGCCCGGCTCGGCGAGTACACCGTGCTCGGCACGAACGTGCGCGTGCGCGCCGGCGCCGACCTGCAGCGGGCCGTGATCCACGACAACACCTACATCGGCGAGAACGTGCGCCTCCGGGGCACGACCGTCGGCCGCTCGTGCGACCTGCGCACCGGTGTCCGGGCCGAGGAGGGCGTCGTGCTGGGCGACGAGTGCTTCGTCGGCGAGCAGGCCGTCCTCACCGCCGGGGTCAAGGTGTACCCGTTCAAGACCGTCGAGGGCGGGGCGGTCATCAACTCGTCGATCGTGTGGGAGTCGCGCGGCTCGCGCAGCCTGTTCGGTCGGCTCGGCGTCTCGGGGCTCGCCAACGTCGACGTGACCCCCGAGCTGGCCACCCGGGTCGCCATGGCGTTCGGCACCACGCTCAAGAAGGACGCGACGGTCGTCACGTCGCGCGACTCGAGCCGGTCGGCCCGCATGCTCAAGCGGTCGATGATGGCGGGGCTCAACGCCGCGGGCGTGAACGTCCGCGACCTCGAGGTCGCCTCGATGCCGGTGACCCGGTTCGCGGTGGCACGCCCCGAGATCGACGCCGGCATCAGCATCCGCCTCGAGAACGACGACCCGCAGTCGGTGGTCATCCGCTTCTTCGACGCCAAGGGCGCCGACATCACCGAGGGCGCGCAGCGCAAGATCGAGCGGCTGTTCCTGCGCGAGGACTTCCGCCGGGTGTTCCCGGGCGAGATCGGCGACATCGGCTTCCCGCCCCGGCACCTCGAGCTGTACAGCACGGCGCTCGAGACCGCGGTCGACGTCGAGCGCATCTCGTCCGCCGGGTTCAAGGTGGTCGTCGACTACTCGTACGGGTCGACGTCGTTCGTGATGCCCAACATCCTGTCGAAGCTGGGCGCCGACGTCCTCGCCGTGAACCCGTTCGCGTCGACCCGGGGCATCATGTCGTGGGACCGCGACGACCACGCGGCCGCCGTCGCCAGCCTGGTCCGGGCGTCCGGCGCGTCGCTGGGCGCCGTGATCGACCCCGACGGCGAGCACCTCACCCTGGTCGACGACTCGGGCCGGGTGCTGAGCGACGACCAGGCCCTGCTGGCGTACGTCAGCCTGGTCGCCGGCCACGCCCCCGGCACGAAGATCGCCCTGCCCCTGTCGGCCACGCGCCACGCCGACACGCTGGCGGGCGACCGCGACGTCGAGGTCCTGCGCACCAAGCTGTCGAACGCCGCCCTCATGCAGGCGGCCTCGCGGCCCGGCGTGGCGTTCGCGGGCAACACCGACGGCGGGTTCATCGTGCCGTCGTTCCTCCCGGCGTTCGACGCCGCCGCCGCCATGGTCAAGCTGCTCGAGCTGCTGGCGCTCGACGGCATCCCTCTGTCGAAGGTCATCGACGCCCTGCCCCGGGTGCACATCGTCCACGAGACGGTCGTGACCCCGTGGGAGCAGAAGGGCACGGTCATGCGGTCGCTCGTCGAGCTGTCGAAGGACCGCGAGGTCGACCTCGTCGACGGGGTCAAGGTGCACCACGACAACGGGTGGGCGCTGGCACTGCCCGACCCCGAGGAGCCGGTCACCCACATCTGGGCCGAGGGCGACAGCGACGGCGACGCCCGCCGGCTGGCGCAGGAGTACGCCCGCCGCATCCGCCAGCTGCTGCGCTGACGGCGCCCGGCCGCTCAGCCGGCGCGGGTGCGGCGCAGCTCCACCACCGCCCGCCGCACGTCGGGGGTGTAGCAGACCCCCTTCATGCCCAGCATCTGGGCCGAGACGCACCGGTTGGCGTTGCGGCACGCCGCATGGGCGTCGCCGGGCGCGAGGAGGCGGGCGGCCAGCTCGGGCTCGGCGTAGAACGGCCGGCCCACGCCCACCATGTCGGCCTGCCCCTCGGCCACGATCGTGCGGGCCTCGGCCGCGGTGCGGATGCCGCCGACGGCGAACACCGGGATGTCGACGAGGCGGCGCACCTCGGTGAACAGCGCCCGGTTCCACACCGGGCGGAAGGGCGCCCGCCGCCCGCCCAGCCAGGCGCCGGCCATGAGCGTGGCCCGACGGAGGCGCCGGGGGGCCGCCACCCGGAACCGTGCCTTCATCGCCGCGTTGTCCCACAGGCCCGACGGCACCTCGCCGCGGCTGAGGGTGGTGTCGGGTAGGACGGACACCTCGACCGGCGTCACCGCGTCGAAGCCCCACTCGGTCACGAGGCGGCAGGTGGCGAGCGCCTCGGCCCGGGTGACCCGCCGGGCGAAGGGCGGCGCCGTCTCGACCGGGACCTTGACGGTGCACGGGAAGTCGTCGCCCGCCCGCTCGGCGACGGTGCGCCGGATCACGTGCAGGATGTGCGCCCGGCGCTCGGGCGAGCCCCCGAACTCGTCGTCGCGGCGGTTGTAGAACGGCGACAGGAACTGGTCGAGCAGCTTGGCGTTGGCCGACCCGAGCTGCACGCCGTCGTAGCCCGCCTCGCGGGCCCAGGCGGCCACGTCGCCGTAGCGCCGGGCCATGGCGTGGACCTCGTCGGTGCGCAGCACGTGCACCGGCACGCCGGCGAACGCCGGGCGCAACGGCAGCGGCACCGGCGACGCGGCCAGGAGGGGGCCCTGCCGGCGGCCGGCCCACGGCTCGTGCCAGGCCTCCATCGCGTACAACCCGCCGTGGCCCACTTGGAGGTGGATCGCCGCGCCCTCGGCGTGCACCGCCGCCACCATCGGGGCCATGGCCAGCACGCGCTCCCGGCTGCTGGCGAGCGTCATGCCGGGCGACGTGCGGCCCTCGTCGTGGATGCAGGCGCTGCCCTGGATGATCAGGCCCACCCCCGCCCGGGCGTTGGGCACGAACGCCCGGGCGTACGCCTCGGCCGCGTCGGGCCCGTCACCGGCCCCCTCGAGGACCGGCGCCCGGTACAGCCGGTTGCGCACCGACGACGCCCCGATGCGCAGAGGGCTGGTCAGCGTGGCGGCCGGGGAGTCGATCGGCGGAGCGTACAGGTCGCGCACAAGTCTCGACCGGCGGTCGAGGCTTGCCTGGTCAGGGACCTGCGTGCGGGACGGTCCCGCGGCACGTCACCGGGGGCGCGCGACCCAAGTCTCAACCCGCCGTCGAGGTTTGACAGGGTTCGCTAGCCTGCCCCTCCATGGACATCCCCCCCGAGCTCCGCTATTCATCCGACCACGAGTGGGTCAGGCTCGAGGAGGGGCGGGCGAGGGTGGGGATCACCGACTACGCCCAGGATGCGCTCGGCGACGTCGTCTTCGTCGACCTGCCCGACGTCGGCGCCGCCGTCGAGCAGGGGGCGAGCTGCAGCGAGGTCGAGTCGACCAAGTCGGTGTCCGAGATCTACGCGCCGATCACCGGCACGATCGTCGAGGTCAACGCAGAGCTGGCCGACAACCCCCAGCGCCTCAACGACGACCCCTACGGCGAGGGGTGGATCTTCGTCGTCGAGCCCGGCGACGCAGCGCAGGTCGACGCGCTCCTCGACGCCGAGGGTTACCGTGCGCTGATCGAGGGGTGAGCAGCGTGAGGGAGCGCAGCGAGCGAACCATGAGCACAGTCGAGCTGTCGGCCCGAGCGGCCGATCGGTCACCGTCCGCAGCCCGAAGGGTGCGCCGATGACCGACGACGTCTTCTGCAACCAGTGCGGTCGCGGCAACCCGCCGGGGTCGAACTTCTGCGCGTCGTGCGGCGCCCCGCTCGCGACGCTGCGGGAAGACCCCACCACCGTCACCTTCATCCCCGAGCCGGGCGACGCGCAGGAGGACATGTCGGTCGACTTCGGTGACATGCCGCCGGGCGTCGGCATCCTCGTGGTGAAGCGGGGGCCGAACGTGGGCTCGCGCTTCGCCCTCGAGAAGGACGTCGTGCAGGCCGGGCGCCACCCCGACAGCGACATCTTCCTCGACGACGTCACGGTGTCGCGCCACCACGCGGAGATCGTGCGCGAGGAGCAGGGCTACGTCGTGCGCGACGCGGGCTCGCTCAACGGCACGTACCTGAACCGCGAGCGCGTCGAGACGGCGCCGCTCGACAACGGCGACGAGCTGCAGATCGGCACGTTCAAGCTGGTGTTCCTGACCGGGAGGGGAGATGCCACGTGACCCGCGCACCCACTGATCGATCCCACCTGTCGATCGGCGAGGTCCTCTCACTGCTCCAGGAGGAGTTCCCCGACGTCACCATCTCGAAGATCCGGTTCCTCGAGGCCCAGGGCCTGCTCGACCCCGAGCGCACCCCGTCCGGGTACCGCAAGTTCTACGAGGCCGACGTCGACCGCCTCCGGTACATCCTCCGGCAGCAGAAGGACCACTACCTCCCCCTGAAGGTCATCAAGGACCGCCTCGACGAGACAGGGCCGATCCGCACCGCTCCCACGGCTGCGGGTCCCGACGCTCTCGACGACGGCACCCACGCACCCGGCCCGGCGGTGGTCGCCGACGGGTCCGGCCCCGAGCGCCGCAACGGTCTGGCGGCCGTGGCGCTCGACGACCGGCCCGTCCCCGCGGCCGACGTCTCCGAGACCACCGACCGCCCGGCCGACGTCGCGCCGCGCCCGCGGGTGGCACCGCCACGTCCGGCGCCGGCGCCGCCCGCTCGCCCGGCGCCCGCGCCGGTCGCGGCGCGGCCCGACGTGGCCCAGGTCATCGAGCCGCCGTCGCCCCGGTCGGCGAGCGACGACGCCACCGTGCAGCTGAGCCGCTCGCGGCCCGCGGCCGCCGGGGCGGGCCGCGCCGCGGCCGAGCGCCGCGCCTCCGGCCCCGACGGCGCGTCGGTCAGCCTCACGGCCGACGAGCTGGCGCAGGCCAGCGGGCTGTCGGCGCGTGCCGTGCGCGAGCTCGAGGGGTACGGGCTGCTCGAGACGCACGTGGTGGGCGACACGAGCTACTACGACGCCGATGCGCTCGTGATCGCCCGCACGGCCGCCGGGTTCCTCGAGCACGGCATCGAGGCGCGCCACATCCGCAGCTACAAGGTCGCGGTCGAACGCGAGGCCGGGCTCTACGAGCAGATCGTCCTGCCGCTCCTGAAGCAGCGCAACCCCGACGCCCGGCGGCGGGCCGACCAGACGGTCGCGGAGCTCGTGCGCCTGGGTGACGAGATGCGTGGGGTGCTGCTGCGACGCGGCCTGCGCGACCACCTCCCACCCCGATAGATCGTCCGTCACACCCGACGAAAATCCCGCAGTAGGGGAGTAGTGTTGGCGACGATGGCCGTCGAGATGGAACTCGTCAGCGTCGAGGCGCCCGAGCGTCCGACGCGCACGCCGGTGGTCATCCTCCGCGAGACGGCGGGGCAGCGCCGGGTGCTCCCGATCTTCATCGGCACCCCCGAGGCCCAGGCCATCGCCCTGTCGATGCAGAACATCGAGACCCCGCGGCCGATGACGCACGACCTCATGAAGAACCTGCTCGACGAGGTGGGGGCCGAGGTCGACCGCATCACGGTCACGGCCCTCCGCGACGGCACCTTCTACGCCGAGATCGTCCTGTCGGCCGCCGGTGAGGTGCACACCGTGTCGAGCCGGCCGTCCGACGCCATCGCGCTCGCCATCCGCATCGGTTCGCCGATCTTCGCCGAGGAGGAGGTCCTCGACGAGGCGGGCCGCGTCGAGCAACCCGACGAGGAGCAGGCCGAGCAGATGGTCGAGGAGTTCCGCGAATTCATCGACCACGTGAACCCCGAAGACTTCGCGCTCTGAGCGCGAGGTCCGGGCACCCACCGTTGACCCCTGGCGGCGGGGGCCGTAGCCTCCTCCACCGTGACATCGACGTAATTCCGCCGATGTCATCACCCAGGCAGGAGACCTTGTGACCTCGTCGACCTCCCCCGTCGAGTCGTACAGCGGCAAGAAGGCCGCCGACATCGTCGGCATCACCTACCGACAGCTCGACTACTGGGCCCGCACCGACCTCATCCGCCCGTCGGTGGCCGATGCCCGCGGCAGCGGCAGCCGGCGGCGCTACAGCTACCGCGACCTGCTCGAGCTGAAGCTCGTCAAGACGCTGCTCGACGACGGCATCAAGCTCGAGTCGATCCGCGAGGCGTTCGGCTACCTCCGCGACCAGCTCGGCGACGACCTCTCGACCGCCAAGCTCGTGATCGCCGGCAACAGCGCGGTGCTCGTCCGCGAGAACGACGAGCTGGTCGACGTGGTCAACCGCTACCAGGGGCAGGGCGTCCTCAACCTGTTGGCGCTCGACGGCGTGCAGAACCAGGTCGACTCGGCGATCGTCGAGCTCTTCCCCCCTGACGAGGCGCCGTCGAGGCCCGACGAGGCGGCGCCGACCTCGCGCACCGCGTCCTCGCGCCGCTGAGCGCGCGGTCCGGCGGGCGGCCCTGGACAGACCGCTAGCCTCGCTGCCCGTGACGTTGCACTGCTCGCCGCTCGACAACCGCCACCGCGCCCTCGGGGCCAAGATGGTCCCGTTCGGGGGGTGGGAGATGCCCATCCAGTACCCGACGGGCACCCTTGCCGAGCACCAGGCGTGCCGCACCGACGCAGCCGCGTTCGACGTCAGCCACCTCGGCACCGTGCGGGTCGCGGGGGCCGACGCGTTCGAGCGGCTGCAGGCCGTCTTCACCAACGACCTCGCCAAGATCGCCCCCGGGCGCACGCAGTACACGCACCTGCTCGACCCCGACGACGCCTCGGTCGTCGACGACATCATCGTGTGGTGGGTCGCCGACGACCGCTTCGACGTCATGCCCAACGCCTCGAACACCGCCGGCGTCGTCGCGGCCATCGGCGGCGACGACGTCACGGCCGACCGGGCGATCATCGCGGTCCAGGGCCCCGAGGCCCGGACGCGGCTGGCGAACGTGTCGCCCGAGGCCGCGGCGGTCCCGCGCCGGGCGGTGGCCGAGGTCGACGTGCTGGGCCACGCCTGCCGCGTGGCGGGCACCGGCTACACGGGCGAGGACGGGGTCGAGCTGGCCGTCCCCGCCGCGGCCGCGGCGGCCGTGTGGGACGCCGTCGTCGCGTCGGGCGTGACCCCGGCCGGCCTCGGCGCCCGCGACACGCTGCGGCTCGAGGCCGCCCTCCCGCTGCACGGCCACGAGCTGGGCCCCGGCATCACGCCGCTGCAGGCAGGGCTCGGATGGGTCGTGGCCTGGGGCAAGGGCGACTTCCGGGGCTACGGCCCGTTGCAGGCCGAGCGCGAGCGGGGCGTGGCGCGCCGCCTGCGGGGCCTCGAGGTCGACGGGCGCCGCCCACCCCGGGCCGACTGCCCGGTCCTGGTCGGTGGCGAGCGTGTCGGCATCGTCACGAGCGGCAACCTCTCGCCGATGCTGCAACGCGGCATCGCCCTCGCGTTCGTGCCGCCCGAGCTCGAGGTGGGGGCCGAGGTCGTGGTCGACATCCGCGGGTCGCACGCACCCGCCCGCATCGTCGAGACGCCCTTCTACCCGCCCTCCTGAGCGCCCTGGTCCGTCGCGGGCAGCGGGGCGGTGGTCGGGTGGCCGCCCGCCCGTTCAGGCGAGCTGGCGGGCGATCGTGCCGGTGTCGTAGTAGACGCGGGCACCCTGGAGCTGCTCGCCGTCGAAGCCGAAGATCACCGCGGTGCGACAGCGGAACCGCTTGCCCGTGGCCTCGAACTCGGGACCCGAGCCGAGGTGCGTGCCCGACATCCACAGCTCGCACACGACCGCGTCATCGCCGTGGTGCACGGCGATGACCTCGAACCGCAGGTCGGGGAAGTAGCGCCGGGTCACCTGGTAGTAGTGGCGCACCTCGTCGGCCCCGTCGTAGACCCGCTGGTTGCCCACCAGCTCGTAGCGGGGGTGGGCGAAGCAGGCGATGGCCGTCTCGGTGTCGTCGGCGTTCTGGGCGTCGAGCAGGCGGCGCAGGACGGCCTCTCGTGCGGCGTGGAGCTTGGTGGCGATGGACGTCACGTCGGCCACGGGCGGGTGCCTCCGGGGTCGGCGGGCGGGTGGGGGACGGCGGTGCGATCAGTCGAGCAGGTCGGGCTGCTCGGCCACGATCTTGTCGTAGAGGGGCTGGAAGCTGAACCAGCCGGCGGGGGCCGACCCGACCTGGCCGTGGGTCAGCGTGGCGCACTCGTCGTCGATCGCGATCGGATCGCCGGCGGCGTCGGCCATCAGCTGCACCTGGCACGACCGCTCCATCGTGATGAACCACCACGCCGCCTCGTCGACCGTGCCACCGACGGTGAGCAGGCCGTGGTTGCGCAGGATCGCCGCCTTGTTGTCGCCGAGGGCGTGGGCGATGCGCTTGCCCTCTTCGACGTCGAGCACCACGCCCGTGTAGTCGTCGAACAGCGCGTGGTCGCCGTAGAAGGCGCAGGCGTCCTGCGTGAGGGGGGCCAGCGTCTTGCCGAGCGTCGAGAAGGCCCGACCGTAGGGCGAGTGGGTGTGGGCGGCGGCCTGCACGTCGGGCCGGGCGGCGTGGATCTGGCTGTGGATGGCGAACGCCGCCGTGTTCACGGGCCAGTCGCCCTCGACGACCTTGCCGTCGTGATCGCACAGGATGAGGTCACGGGCCCGGATCAGGCCGAAGCCCATGCCGAACGGGTTCACCCAGAACAGCTCGGGGTGCTCGGGGTCGCGGCCGGTCAGGTGGCCGGCCACCCCCTCGTTGAACCCGAACTTGTCGAAGAGGCGGAAGGCCGCGGCCATCCGCTGCTTCATGTGGGTGCGCTGCTCGTCGGCCGACGAGAACGTGGGGAAGCTGTGGGGACTGCGGTCGGACATCGCGCGCTCCGATCGTGGACTGGGACCCACTCTACGATGCGCCGGTGGGGCGCAACTCGTCCCACAGGCGCCGCTGGTCGCCGCCCGGGTCGTCCTCGACCCGAGGGGTGCGGTCGAGGATGCAGGTGCGCCGGCTGCCCCGCTCGTACGCCGGCCAGGCCAGGTCGTCGTGGGCGGGCGATCCGACGTGGGCCGTCGTCGTCCACGCCCGTGCCGTGCGGGCGGCCAGGTGGCGGGCGTCGTCGTCGAGCCCGCCGAGCAGCATGTCGACGCCGCTCCGGTCGAGGTTGTCGAACACGAACGGCACGTCGATGGCGTGGCACGCGCCGAGCACGCCGCCCATCGCCGTGGAGGCCAGGTCGAACCGGTACATGCTCACCTCGGGGGTGTGGGCCAGCTGCGCCTCGGCGAGCTGCACGGCGGGGTGGAAGAAGACCATGTCGGTCATCGCCGCGCACAGGACGCCGTCGGGATCGGCGCCGGGGCGGGCGTGCCGGTAGGCGTCGATCACGTCGTCGACGCGGTCGGCGGGCACCATGCGGCCGACGCGCCGGCGCAGCTTGTCGTCGTCGAGGGCGCCGGCCATGCGGGCCTGGAGGTGGAAGATGTTCCACTCGTCGGCGGTCGTGCCCACCACCAGCGGGATGCCGGCGGCGTCGCCGGCCCGCACCGCCTCGAGGGGCGGGCGGGGGACGATCGCCCCGTCGACCACCGGCTGGAAGGTGAGCACGCCGACCGGGATGCCGTCGGCGCCGCGCACGCTCTCGTTCAACGGGGTGTCGACCTCGGCCTGGGCCCGCAGGACCTCGTCGACCGGCGCCGCGAGCAGGCCGTCGACGGCGGCCGACGGGAGGGAGAGCGCCCCGAGCACCGCGTCGGTGACGCGGTGCGCCGCCTCGGGCCGGTGCGTGTGGGCGCCGGCGCCGCTCTGGGCGATGGCCCGGTGGAACAGGCCGCGCGCCGCCGGCGTGCCGAGCAGGGTGGTGACGCTCATCCCGCCGGCGGACTCGCCGAAGATCGTCACGTTGCGGGGGTCGCCGCCGAACCCGCCGATGTTGGCCCGCACCCACTCCAGCGCAGCGACCTGGTCACGGATGCCGTTGGTGCCCGAGCCGGCCAGGCCCGGCTCGAGGTGGCCGAGCTCGAGGAACCCGAGGACGCCGAGCCGGTAGTTGATCGTCACGACGACCACGTCGCCGGAGCGGGCCAGGTTCGAGGCGTCGTACCAGACGACGTCGCCCCCGCCCGCGGTGAAGGCGCCGCCGTGGATCCACACCATCACCGGCCGGGCCCGGTCGTCGGCCCCGGGGGTGAAGACGTTGAGGAACAGGCAGTCCTCGGACGCGACGCGCTCGCGCCCGCCCAGGAACGCCTCGGTCGGCGACGGGTTCTGCGGCGCGGTCGGGCCGAACGCGGTGGCGTCGCGGACCCCCGGCCACGGCTCGACGGGCTCCGGGGCCCGGAAGCGCTCGGCGCGGGCGTACGGGATGCCCCGGAACTGGTGGACGCCCCGCTTGTCGAGTCCCTGCACCTTGCCGTTGAGCGTGTCGACGATCACGCCGGCAGAGCGTAGTGGCCTCGCTTGACCCTCGGTCAGCCGATCGCCGGCCGCACGGCACGTACATACAGGCTTGACTGTTTGTTGCGCCGCTCGCACACTGCCCGTCGTGATCACGAGCCGCCGACCCCGCACGCAGGCCGAGCGCAGCGCCGAGACGCAGGTGGCCCTGCTCGACGCCACGATCGAGTCGCTCGTCGAGATCGGGTACGCCCGCACGAGCACGACCGAGATCGTCCGTCGGGCGGGGGTGTCGCGGGGGGCCCAGGTGCACCACTACCCGACGAAGGGCGACCTGGTGGTCGCCGCCGTCGAGCACGTGTTCGCCCGGCAGGAGCAGGGCTTCGTCGAGGCGTTCCGGGCGCTGCCCCCGGCCGAGCAGACGCTGCCCCGGGCGATCGACCTGCTGTGGTCGATCTTCGCCGGCCCCTCCTACCCGGCCACGCTCGAGCTCGTCGTCGCCGCGCGCACCGACCGCGACCTGGCCGTCGTGATCCAGGCCCTCGCCACGCGGTTCGAGCAGACCGTCACCGGCCTGTTCGCCGAGCTGTTCCCCGAGCTCGACGGGGTCCCGGGGGCCGGGCGCCTCGTCAGCTTCGCGTTCGCCGTGCTGCAGGGCGCGGCCATCTCGGGCTACGCCGGCTTCGGCCGTCCCGACGACGCCGTGGCGATGCTGCGCGGGCTGTCCCGGCTCGCCTCCGCCGACCTGCTCCCGCTGCTGGCGATGATCACCGACGACGACGCCCGGCCTCGACGCTGAGGTCCGCGCCGCCCATGCGGACGTCGACGGCGACGCCCCGGACGCGACGGCGGCCGCACGACCCCGGGGGAACGGGACGCACGGCCGGCGCCGGGCACGCCCTGGCGAGGGCCGGCCGCCGCGCCGGACCCCCGCCAGGGACGATCACTTGGAGATCGTCTTCGAGTAGATGCGCACCGCCAGGGGTGCGCACACCACGAGGATCCCGACGATCCAGATGCACGTGTAGGCCACCGGATGCGCGATGGGCCAGGGGTCTCCCGGTCGCACCGGCGTGTTGGGGTTGCCGAAGAGCTCGCGGAGCGCGTCGGACAGGGTGGTGATGGGGTTCCACTGCGCGATCACCTTCAGGGCCCCCGGCATCGACGACACCGGCACGAACGTGCTGGCGATGAACGTGAGCGGGAACAGCGCCACGAAGGCGATGCCCTGCACGCCCTCGGGGGTGGCGACCAGGCTGCCGAGCAGCACGCCGATCCAGATCATCGCGAACGAGAACGCGAGCATCAGCAGGTAGCCGGCCACGGCGTCGACCACGCTGGAGCGGATGCGCCAGCCGATGAGCAGGCCGGTCAACGACATGATCGCGATCGGCAGCAGCGACTTGATGACGTTGGCCACCGCGTGCCCGCCGAGGACCGCGCCCTTGGCGATCGGCAGCGAGCGGAACCGGTCGACCGCCTGGTTCTTGCGGTCGTTGGCGATGCTCATGGCCACGCCGAAGGCCGTGAACACCAGCGTCTGGGCCATGATGCCGCCCATCAGGAACTCGCGGTAGTTGCCACCGCCGGGCACGTCGATGGCGCCGCCGAACACGTAGGCGAACAGCAGCACGAACATGATCGGCTGGATGGTGGCGTCGCTCAGCGCCTCGGGCTGGCGCTTCATGTGGATGAGGCCGCGGCGGGCGATGACCCACACGTCGTGGAGGACGCCCCGGGGCGCGTGCAGCTCCTCGGCGGCGGCCGGGGCCACGGCGCCGGAGTCGATGGCCTCGGGGGACAGGGCGATGGTGTCGGTGGGGGCGCTCACGAATGAGCCTCCTCGAGCTCGTCGTCTCGGTCGATCGCCGCACCGGTCAGGGTGAGGAAGACCTCGTCGAGGGTGGGCTGGCGCAGGCTGAGGTCTTCGACCCGGAGGCCCGCGCCGGCGAGGGTGTTGGCCACCTCGGCCAGGCCGGCGACGCCGGAGCTGGTGGGGGCGGTCACGGTGCGGAGGGGACGGTCGACCACCGGGTCGCCGTCGGTGCAGGTGCGGAGCAGGTCGACGGTGCGGTCGACGTCGGCCTCGTCGACGAGGGTCACGCCGATGTTGTCGCCGCCCACCTGGCGCTTCAGGCTGCGGGCGTCGCCGCGGGCGATGACCTTGCCGTGGTCGACCACCAGGATGTCGTCGGCCAGGCGGTCGGCCTCTTCGAGGTACTGGGTGGTGAGCAGGATCGTCGTGCCCTGCCCGACCAGCGTGTCGAGGACCGCCCACAGCTCGTTGCGGGCCCGGGGGTCGAGGCCGGTCGTGGGCTCGTCGAGGAACAGCACCTGCGGGCGGGCGACCAGGGTGGCCGCCAGGTCGAGGCGGCGGCGCATGCCGCCCGAGTAGCCCGAGGTCACCTGCTCGGCGGCGTCGGTGAGGGTGAACTGCTCGAGCAGGTCGATCGCCCGCGCCTTCGCCTCGGACCGGCTGAGCTGGTGCAGCTCACCGATCATCACGAGGTTCTCGCGGCCGGTGAGCAGGGGGTCGATGGTGGCGTCCTGGGCCGCGAGCCCGATGCGGCGGCGCACGTCGGTGGCCTGGGTGGCGACGTCGAAGCCTGCGACCGTGGCGTGGCCCGCGGTGGCGTCGGACAGCGTGGTCAGGATGCGGACGGCGGTGGTCTTGCCGGCGCCGTTGGGGCCGAGCACGGCGGTGACGGTGCCCGTGGGCACGCTGATGTCGACGCCGTCCAACGCGGCCTTGGCGCCGTAGCGCTTCACGAGGCCGTGGGCCTCGATGGCGAGGGAGGTGGTCATGGGTGCTCCGGGCGGAGAGGGGGCGAGCGGGGAGGGGGCGGGCGGACCTGTCGGCAACGTAGGACCTGAAGTGCGCTCGAGGTCAAGGATCGGGTCGGGGAATCGCGTCGAGGAGGTCGAGGCGAGGAGTCGAGAGGAGAGGTGAGTGCAGGAATCGTGTCAACCACTGTTCCCGACAGGAACATCTGATCCTGCCAGTCGCGCGAGCGAACACCAACCCGTTTTCCGCCCCGGCGACCGGTCGGCTGGACTCCACGCCATGGACACCCAGGTCGAGAGCACGCCGTTCCACGGCCGTGTGGCGCTTGTCACCGGCGTCTCGCGACGGAAGGGGATCGGACGGGCCGTGGCCGACCGGTTGGCGGCCCGGGGGGCGACCGTCTTCGCCACCGGATGGGCGGCGCACGACGCCGAGGCGGCGTGGGGCGCCGACGCCGCACCGGTGGGGTCGGGGGCGTACGAGGTGGCCGAGCACGACCTCGAGGACCCCGCCGGGCCCGGTGCGCTCGTCGACGAGGTGGTCGGTCGCCACGGCGCCCTCGACATCGTGGTGGCCGTCCACGCCCGCAGCTCCGTCCAGGCGCTGTCCGAGGTCACCGCCGCCGAGCTCGACCGGTGCTGGGCCGCCAACGTGCGCAGCGTCGTGCTGCTCGCGCAACGGTTCGCGGCGCGGCACGACCCGTCGGCTCCCGGGGGCCGGATGCTGTGGTTCACCAGCGGCCAGCACCTGGCGCCGATGGGCGGCGAGATCGCCTACGCCGCCACCAAGGGCGCCCTGCACCAGATCACCCGCTCGATCGCCGACGTGCTGATCGACCGGGGCATCGTCGCCAACTGCATCAACCCCGGCCCGGTCGACACGGGCTGGGCCCCGCCCGACGTCCACGACGCCGTCGCCGGGATGTTCCCGGGGGGCCGGTGGACGTCCGCGGACGAGGTCGCCGGCGTCGTCGAGCTGCTGCTGCGAGACGAGTCGGCCCCGATCCAGGGTCAGGTCATCGACGCGGAGAGCGGCCTGCGCCGCGGGGCGCGCCCGCGGGCATGACCGCTCGGGCCGGCCCGTCGGCGGCTCAGGCCCGCGTCTCCAGGACGGCCAGGTCGCGCACGGCGTAGCGCCGGTGCTCGCACTCCTCGCGCATGACGACCCCCAGGCAACGCCCGACCGTGCGCGGCTCGTCGGGGTAGCCGGGGGCGGGGGAGCGGGTGCACAGCCGCCCGAGCTCGTCGTCGGTCACGTCGTCGAGGATGCGACGGATCACCGCCAGGCGATCGGCACGCACCTCCATCACCTCGTCGAAGCTGGGTCGCGCGTCGAGGTCGATGCCGAGCGCGACGGCGTCCGCGGCCGGGTAGGACGCGTGCGGGTAGCCCAGCCGGTGGTACGGCGTCGGCTCGTCCAGGACCGTGCGGCGGGCCCAGGCGTCGGTGACGAAGACCAGGTGGCGCAGCGTCTCGACCAGCGACCACTCGTCGTCGACGCGCTCGTGGCGGGCCCGCTCGGGCAGTCGCCGGGCCCGCGAGACCGTGTCGGCCCACAGGCGCTCGACGGTGTCCCACATGGCGCGGTGGTCGTCGACCGTCTGCACCTGCCGCAGCTGGACGCGCTCGGGGTGCCGCCGGTCGAGCTCGCCCTCGACGAACGCGGTGACGTCGACGTCGTTCACGACGAACCGCTCGACCAGCCCCGAGACGTCGACGTCGACCAGCCACGAGTCGACGATCTTCACCCCCCGCAGGTCGCAGTCGCGGAACGCCGCGCCGCTGAAGTCGGCGCCCGTGAACCGGGTGCCGCGGAACGCCCCCGTGTCGTCGCGGTCGTCGGCCATGCGACCATCATCCCCGACGGCCGCGACCGGCGCCCCCGGCTCCGCCCGCACCCACCCGAGACCGGCGGACGGGGTCAGGGGTGCACGACGGCCGGCTGGCGGCCGCCCGGGTTCACCCCCTGGCCTCAGCGGCGGGACGCGGGCGCCGGGGCGACCCGGGTCCACACGAAGAGCACGATGAGGGCCCCCACCAGCGAGCCGATCAGGCCGCTCGGGCGCAGGGCCAGACCATCGCCGGCGACGAGGCTGGCCAGCAGGCCACCCACGAACGAGCCGACGAGGCCGGCCACCAGCGTGCGGCCGTCGGGGCGCGTCCCCAGGCCGAGGATGATCTGGGCCACCCATCCGACGATGAACCCGAACGCGAGCAGAGCGAGCAGCAGCACCCGACCAGGCTGAACCACCGGACGAGGGCCGGGCACCACCCGATCCGGGTGGTGCCGGGCGCCGAAGCGAACCCGGACCCGCCCTTCGTGGGACGATCGTGGCCCCACCCCCGAGGAGGCGGCATGAGCACCGAGACCGGAACGATCCGGACCGTGGCCCGATGGGCGCTGGGCGGCACGCTCGTGGTCGCCGGCACCGGGCACCTGACGACCCAGCGCGAGGAGTTCCGGGCCCAGGTGCCCGACTGGATGCCCATCGACGACGACCTGGTGGTGCTCGCGTCGGGCGTCGTCGAGATCGCCCTCGGCCTGGCGCTGATCCTGCTCCGGCGGCAGCGGGCGGCGGTCGGGCTGGTGGTGGCCGGGTTCTTCGTCGTCATCTTCCCCGGCAACGTCGCCCAGTACGCCGAGGGCACCGATGCCTTCGGCCTCGACACCGACTCGAAGCGCCTGGTCCGCCTGTTCTTCCAACCGGTGCTCGTGCTGTGGGCGCTGTGGTCGACCGGCGCCGGCCGGCTGCTCGCCCGGCGCCGCGTGGCCCCGACGACCTGAGCACGACCCGGCCGCGCGGTGCCTCGGGTCCCGGGCGCGGGGCGACCCGCCGTCAGCCGGAGCGCCGGGGGCGGGCGGGAGCGCGGCTCGCGCCGCCCACCCACAGCCCCGCGCCGAGGGCGAAGGCGACGTCGTACCAGTTGCCGTCGTTGTGGACCTCGTAGAAGCTCACGTCGCTGTCGAACAGCGAGATGACCCAGGTGACCGGGGCGATCGCGCCGTGCCAGAGCCCGAGCCAGAACCCGGCGACCTCTCCGTCGGCCGCGGGGGTCCCCGCCGCGGGGTTGGCGCCGGCGGCGCAGGCGGCGAGCACGATCACGGCCAGCGCTGCGACCGCGACGAGCCGGACCGGGGCCGCCGTCGCGAGTCGACGCGTCATCCGAACGCCACCCGGATCACGACCACCTGCCACACCCGGCCGTCCTCGGCACCGGTCGTGAACAGGACGAGCGCGCCGTGTCCGCTGGTCGGTGCCGTGAACCCGACCTCGCCCGAGAAGGGCCGCACCACGTCACCGCCGCCGGTGACGAACCCCGTGCCGACGGGCGCCCGGGCCCCGTCCTGGCGCACCTCGACGTCGACGTGGCCCTCGAAGGCGAGCGCGCTGCCCGTCAGGGCGACGGGCGACGTGATCGGGTCGCCCGCGGCCGGCGTGGCGAGCGTGATGTCGGCGGTGGCGGAACCGAGCACCCACCAGCTGTCGTCCGCCCCGAGCCGGCGCACGATCACCGTGGTCGCCGGGCCGTCGGCCTTCGGCCGCACCTCGACCTCGCCCGAACGACGATCGCCCGGCATGAACTCGCCGAGCACCGGGTCGGTGAACCCGGCGAAGTCGACGGCGAAGGCGCGGGCCGCAGCCACCGGGTCGTCGAAGCGCAGGGACGTGGACGGATCGGGGAACACCGCGGAGGCGGTGTCGCCCGGCACCGGCGCCGGGATCGACGTCGTCGTCGAGGGCGCGGTGGTCGGAGCGGTGGTGGGCGCCACCGTCGTCGGCACCTCGGTCGTCGCGGGCTGGGTGACCGTGTCGTCGCGGCCGTCGCGCTGCCAGACGAGCAGGGCGACCAGGACGACGATGACCACCACCGCCACCACGAGCGCCACGATCAGCGTGGTCGGGCGGCGATGACCGTCCGGCCCGGGGCCGGCGGCCGACGGGGGTGCGGATCGATCGGGGGACGTGAGCCCCCGCGTGTCGTCGGACCCGGTCGACGGCGTGGTCTGGCTCATGGCAGCACCTGTCCTTCCCCACGGGGATCGTGCAACGTGCCCGGCACCGGCGGCGTACTGCGGTGTCCGCTCGGAGGTGCCCTCACGGTCCGGATCGTCTCCGCCCTGCGCACGGAGAGACAGGGGCGAACGACCCGGGTGCGCAACCCGGTCGACGCGCCGGGCACGAGGGAACGGGCCCGGCCGGCGGACGGATCACGGGATGTACTGCTCCTCGATCGCCGTGACGGTGTCGCCGCGCACCGTCAGCCAGAACGGGTCGTGCCACAGCGCCCGGTCGTCGGGGAGGGCGTCGTCGGCCAGGAAGGCGGGCAGGTCCTCGAACGCGATCTGCGTGGACTCGAAGCCGTGCTCGAGCACCGTGACCGCGGCGTCGCCCGCCACCGGGAGCACCCGCAGCCGCGGGTTCTCGTTGACGATGTAGTAGTCGTTCGGCGGGCCGCC
>Ga0111538_10003170_pt1 | contig 23038 bp, 17 predicted proteins | sample SoiMethybrSBSTD1_FD_79669 | JGI IMG/M metagenome (GOLD analysis project Ga0111538, IMG submission 79669) | Bulk soil microbial communities from a Populus tree surrounding site in Tennessee, USA - Soil MetaG P. TD hybrid SBSTD1 (version 2)... | ecosystem: Environmental > Terrestrial > Soil >...
GCGCAGGAGCTCAGCGGCTCGCGAATGCGCATGGGCGGCCGCAGCAGTCGCTTCGGCATCGACGAGGACCAGGTGCCTTCACTGCTCGCCCTGATCCGCGACGAGCCGGCGCTGCACCTCGCGGGTCTGCACGTCTACGCCGGCACGCAGGTCTTCGATGCGAACGCGTTCGTGCAGCATGCGTCGCTGCTCGTCGCGCATGCGACGCGTTGGGAACGCGAGTGCCGCGTGTCACTGCCCGAGCTCGACCTCGGCGGCGGCTTCGGCGTCGCGGCGTTCGCGGGCGACCCGGCGTTCGATCTCGAGGCCGCGGGCAAGGGAATCCAGGACCTCGTGCGCGCCCACGCCAACCGCACGTGGTTCGTGGAGCTCGGCCGCTACCTGTGTGCTCCGGCTGGCGTCTACCTGACGCGCGTCGTGCGCTGCAAGATGAGCGGCGGCGTTGCACAGGTCGTCGTCGATGGCGGCATGCACCATCACGCTGCCGCCGCAGGCGTCGGCAGCGTGCTGAAGCGGGCGCCGCTGTTGGCCCATGCAACGCGCCTCCAGGCGGCCGCCGACGCGGCCGCGACGCTCGGTGGCCCGTTGTGCACGCCGGCCGACCAGTTCGCGGAACAGGCCATGCTGCCGCAGCTGGTCCCCGGCGATCTCGTCGCGGTGCTGCACGCCGGCGCCTATGGCCTGACGTTCAGCCCGATCCTGTTCCTGTCCCATCCCACCGCCGCGGAAGTGATGGTCGACGCCGGCACCTCGCGGATCGTGCGCCGTCGCGGAGAAGTGACGGATGTGTTGCGCAGCCAGGAGCCCTGAGCCCGAGCCCACGCTGCCCAACAACGCGGCGTCGGGTATCCTCGGCCCGATGCGCTTCCGTCCGAGCCGTCTTGGTCTGGCCTTCGCCAGTGCGTTCGCCTGTGTCACCTTCGCCCCCGCCCAGGAAGGCGTGCCCGCGCCACCGGGCCTCGTGCCCGAGCAGATGTGGCCCGCGCCGACCGCGGCCGACTGGCAGAAGCCCGTACAGATCCGCTGGCAGCGCACGTGGCAGGACGCCGTGCGCCTGTCGCAGGCGACGAAGAAACCGCTGCTCGTCTGCGTCAACATGGACGGCGAGATCGCGAGCGAACACTACGCGGGCATCCGCTACCGCGATCCGGAGATCGCCAAGCTCTACGAGCCCTACGTCTGCGTGATCGCGTCGGTCTACCGGCACAATCCACGCGACTACGACGAACAGGGCCATCGCATCCCGTGCCCGCGGTTCGGCTGCGTCACGTGCGGCGAGCACATGGCGATCGAGCCCGTCGTCTACGAGAAGTTCCTCGACGGCAAGCGCATCGCGCCGCGCCACATCATGGTCGAGCTCGACGGCAGCGAGACCTACGACGTGTTCTACATGTGGAACACCGCGTCGGTGTTCAAGGCGATCGACGACGGCATCAAGAACAGGAAGATCCAGGCGCCGCCGGTCGTGAAGGGCGACCGCTCGTTGCAGGAGAAGCTCGCGAGCCCCGACAGCGAAGACCGCGAGGAGGTCGAGGGCGTGTTCCAGAAGGCCGATGCCAGCCAGCGCCGTTCGTTGCTCGAGGCCGCGGTCGCGCAGGGTGAGCAGGTTCCGATCGAGCTGCTGCGCCAGGCCGCGTATGGCCTCGACCCCGATCTCGCGAAGAAGGCCCGCGCCGGCATGCTTGGCGCCAAGGATCCCGGCACGGTCGATCTGATCGCCGACACGCTGCGCAGCCAGCTCGACCAGGTTGAACGCACGCAGCTCGTCGAAGCGCTGGGCCGGTTCGGCGAGACTTCGACGCGCGCGCGCACGCTCGCGACGGCGCACCGCGGCATGGCGCAACCGAGCACCGCGATCGACACGGCGCGCTGGCAGACGGCGATGTCGGGTCAGAGCTACGCCGCGGCGGCGGCCGCGGCCGAAGTCGATGTCAAAGCACAGGCAGACAAGCGCGATCAGGCCCTCGCCGCGAGCCCGGCCGATCTGCAAGCGCGGCTCGACGTCGCGGAGTCGAGCCTGTTGCAGGCTTTGCAGACTACCGCGGGCGTCGGCCCCGGTTCCACGCGGCAGGCCGCGCGGACCAAGCAGCTGTTGCTCGAAGATGCCGGACGCCAGGTCGAGGCCGCCGTGGCCCAGGGTGCGACCGGGTGGCGTGCAGGCGCGCTGCGCGCCGTGACCGCGTTTCACCTCGGCAAGACCCAGCAGGCCTACGAGCTCGCGATCGCCGCGGCGCCGCAGCTGCCGCCCGAAGCGCCGGGCCAGCTCGCGATGGAGCTGCTCGCGCTGTTCGCCGAAGCGCGCCAGGAGGCGATCGTGGCCGCCGTTCGCGACAAGAAGGAATGGCCACCCGCGTGGTCGACCGACGTGCACGCGGCCTACGCGGTGCTCGGCAAGCACCCGCTCGGCCGCGACATCCACGTCGCCCACCACTACGACTTCCTGCACTTCTTCGGCACTCCGGAGGCCGACGCGGTGCTCGACCGCGGCTTGCAGCGTTTCCCCGATTCGCCGCGGCTGCACGAGCGCCTGCGCAGCCGCATCCTCGAGCGCAAGGACCCGGCTGCGCTCGAGGCCGAGTATGCGCGCCGGCTCGAGCAGCCTTCGGCTCCGGCGACGCTGCCGTGGTTCGCGGGTTACGCGTCGCTGGTGGCCGCCGAGGCGCACCGGCGCAAGAACGACAGCGCTGCGGCGCTGGCCGCCTACCAGCGCGGCATCGACCTGTTCCAACGCTACGGCGCGAACACCGGCAACACGGACGGCGCGCACTACGTCGCGATGGGCCACGCGGGCATCGCGCGCGTGAAGCTGCTGGGTGGCGATCTGCCCGCTGCGATGGCAGCGCTGCAGCAGGCGTTCAGCGTGGCGCCGACGGCCGGCGCCGCGGTCGACGGACTCGGCACGACCGCCGTGCAAACGGCGCAGATGCTGCGCGCGAAGGCGACCGAAGCGAACAACGACGAGCTCGTGAAGCAGGTCGATGCCGCGCTGCAAGCGCTGCCCCCCGAGGCGCTGCAACCGCCCGAATACGAACGCAACCAACCCGGCAATCAGCGGCCAGCGCGGCGCCGCGGGCAGTGAAGCGCTAGGAAGTCCAGGCGTCGGCCAGCATCGCCTCGAGCGAACGGCCGGCCTGCCAGGTTCCGGCCAGCGACACGTCGCGCGGCCGGACCGGGTCCTGGCACTCGACCGGGCGCAGCAGCGACACGTCGAGACCGTGCATGAGGCAGAAGCGCCGCGCGAGCTCCCAGCGCGAGATGCGCTCGGGACCCGGCAGATGCGCGAGGGACGGGCCATCAGCATCGACGACTGCGGCGGCCAGCGCCTGCGCCGCATCGGCGACGTGCAGCGGCGTGCGATACTCGTTCGTGAACAGCGGCGGCGTCTCGCGCGCGGCGAGGGCCAGTTGCAGCGACGCCGTGGCGCCGCGCCCCTTCGCGTCCGGACCGAGCAAGAGCGGCAGGCGCACGACGCGGCCGCCGTGCGCGCGCACGAGCTCCTCACCGTGCGCCTTGCTCGTGCCGTAGACGGACAGCGGCGCCACCGGGGACAGCTCGCCGTAGGGGGCCGAGCGTCCGTCGAAGACGAGATCGGTCGAGACCATCAAGAGCCGCGGGCCGAACCGCTGCGCGAACTGTCCCGGCAGCCACGCATTCGTGCGCTGCGCGCGGTCGGGATCGCGTTCGCAGTCGGCCATGCGCGCCGTTGCCGCGAGGTGCAGCACGAGGCTCGGCTCGAGCGCTTCCGCGACCGCGTCGACCATGCCCGGCGCGAGCAGGTCGACCGCGGCATCGCCGCCCGATCGCGACGTCGTCGTCACGACGTGCCCTGCGCGCTGCAGCGCCGCCACCACGTAACCACCGAGGAACCCGCTGGCTCCGGTGACGAGAATGCGGTGGCCATGCATGGCAGCAAGCATGGTTGCCAATCGCAGCCGCCAACGGAAGCGCAACCTGCCGCCCCAACCGCCTGCTGCTCGCTGCGACTTCTCCTTCCTCGTGGGCACCGGTCACCGTCATCGCCACGTTCTCCGTGTCGGCGCCGCACCCGGTTGCCATGCCCGGCATCGAAGGGTTCCAGCGGGTCGTGCAGGTGCAATCAGGAGCAAGTGGGCGCAGATCGCCTCGGGCTCGCATGGCGTCGAGCCCGACACTGGCGTCTTCCGAGAGGAAACGGTCCGAGAGTCTGCTGCCGCGGCATGCCCCCCGTTGCTCGAAGGGGGCCATCCGCGGAAGATCACCGTGGCACCGTTTCCTCCCTCATGGAAGTACTTCCGCCACTCGGTCTGGGCCGCCAGGAAGGACTTCCCTCCCAAGGCCCAATCGGAACAGGAGACCAAATGCGTAGTCCCAAGCTGCTCGCGACTGCTGTTGCGGCGGTCGCTGCCCTCTCCCTGTCAGCACAATCCCCGCTGACAACCACCTTCGCCGGCGGCAATGGCCAGAACGGCGCCATGTTCGACATCGTCGGCGTGACACCGGTCGTCATCACCGGCTTCGACGTCAACCTGACCGGCACGGCAACCATCGAAGTGTACACGGTCACGGCCGGCACGACCTACGTCGGCAACGAGGCCAACCCGGGCGCCTGGACGCTGCTCGGCACGGCTCCCAACGTCGTCGGCGCCGGAGCCGGGGTGCCGACGACCGTGCCGATCATCCTGAACGTGTCGGTCAATCCCTCGCAAACGCGGGGCTTCTACGTGACCACGACTGCGGGAACCCTCGCGTACACCAACGGCACGTTGGTCGGCAGCGTCTTCGCGCAGAACTCGAACATCCAATTCCTCGAGGGCATCGGCAACGTCTACCCCTTCGGCGGGACCTTCTCGCCGCGCGTTTGGAACGGCCGCATCCACTACGTCACCGGTGCTTCCGGCGGCTTCGCCACGAAGAGCTTGTATGGCGCTGGGTGTTATGACCTGCCGCGCATGGCCCACCAGCAGTTCCCGGGCGACACGTTCCCTGTCGACATCGCCAACACGCAGTGGACGCTGATCTACTTGTCGGGTCCTACCGGCGGCAACTACATCATCCTGAACACGGGCAATCCCTACGATGCGGTGACGCCAGCGGCCAGCGGCGTCAACCTGGTGACGCAGCCATACACGACGAGTTCGTCTGCGAACTGGGACGACGCGTCGGTCAACAAGACGCTGCCGTTCGCTTTCCCCTACCCCAACGCGACCAGCGCCACGACGAACCTGATCTCGGTCAACTCGAACGGCAGGATCTACCTGGGCAACCACTTCGACGCCTCGTTCGCGTCGAACGGCGCCAACTCGGGCTACACGCCGACTTCGTTCCGCGGCTCGACGGGCGCCGGGTTGCCTGTGATCGCGGGCTTCATGTGCGACTTGGATCCGACCGTGGGCGGCCAGATCTGGTACGAGGATCCGAGCCCGAACGGCGGCGTCCGCATCACCTGGAACGGCATCGCGAACTGGCAGGACCCCACCTACACCGGCCTGCCGGCGCAGCAGAACAACATCCAGATGGAGCTGCTGCCCACGGGAGTCGTCTTCTTGTCCTTTGGCGCGAGCCTCGGCAACGGCGGCAGCATCAACAACGTCGCAATCACCGGCTACAGCGCCGGCGGCGCACAACCCGTGGGCCCGCAGCTCGACTGGTCGGCGCTGAACAGCTACCAGACCGGCACGGGCGAGGTGGCGCTCAAGATCGATGCAGACAACCGCCCGATCACCGGCACTACGATCAACGTGACCATCAGCGAGATTCCCGTCGGCGCCTTCGTCGCTGCAGTCGTCTACGGTTTGACCAAGTTCGACCCTGGCATCCCGCTCGCGGTCCTGGGCATGCCGGGTTGCTCCGCGTACGAGACGCCGGACCTGATGGTGGCCGGCCTCGTCGCGGGGACGACGTTCTCGACTCCGTTCCCGATCCCCAGCAACCCTGCACTGACGGGTTTCCACCTGCAGGGGCAGGGCATGGTCCTCGGTCCCACCATCCCGAACCCGTTCCAGGGCATCACGTCGAACGGCCTCGACCTGGTCGTCGGCACGCACTGATCCGCGGGCTGACCAGTCCGCGACGAGAGGGCGGGAGCAACCGGGCCCGCCCCTCGCGCCGAGTGAGCGGTGACCGCCGCGGCGCGCGGCGGCCGTCCAGCAAATCGCCGCTTCCCACTGCGGTGAAATTGCCGGACCCGGTCAGGTAAGCCCCGGCATGGCACCGGGGGGCCAGCTGCGCATCCTGGGAGCACCTCGCCGCTCGGCCTGGGCGGCAAGGACAAGGAACTGTCCCGCAGGCCCAATCAGAGAAACGAGGAACCCATGCGCAGCTCGAAGCACCTCGCGACTGCAGTTGTTGCAGTCGCCGCCGCCACCCTGTCGGCACAGTCCCCGCTGACGACCACCTTCATTGGCGGCTACAGCCGCGAGGGTGGCATGTTCGACATCGTCGGTGTGACCCCGGTCGTCATCACCGGCTTCGACGTCCACATGACCGGCACCGCGACCATCGAGGTGTACTCGGTCACTGCCGGCACGACCTTCGTCGGCAACGACAACAACCCGGCCGCATGGACGCTGCTCGGCACTGCGCCCAACGTCGTCGGCGCCGGACTCGGCGTGCCGACACCGGTGCCGATCACACTGAACGTGCCGATCAATCCCGGGCAGCAGCGGGGCTTCTACGTGACCACCACTTCGACTGCGGGAACCACGGAGCACGGCCTTGCGACGTTGATCGGCAGCGTTTTCGCGCAGAACTCGGACATCCAGGTCCTCGAGGGCATCGCCAAGGGCTACCCCTTCGGCTCGAGCGTCCCGACCCGGCGATGGAACGGACGCATCCACTACGTTGCCGGCGCTGCCGGCGGCTTCGCCGTCAAGTCCCCGTATGGCGCAGGGTGCTATGACAACCCGCGCATGGCCCACGAGTTCTTCCCGGGCGACACGTTCCCGGTCGACCTCGCCAACACCCAGTGGACGCTGAACTACTTGCCGGGTCCCACCGGCGGCAACTACATCATCGTCCCCTCGGGCTTTCCCTACGATGCGGTGACGCCTGCGGCGAGCGGCGTCAACCTCGCGACGCAGCCATACACCACGAGCTCGTCGGCGAACTGGGACGACGCATCCGTCAACAAGACGCTGTCGTTCGCATTCCCCTACCCCAACGCGGGCAGCCCCACGACGAACGCGATCTCGGTCAACTCGAACGGCAGGATCTATCTCGGTACCCACTTCGACGGCACGTTCGGGTCGAACGGCGCCAACTCGGGCTACGTGCCGACTTCGTTCCGCGGCACGACGGGCATCGGGCTGCCAGTGATCGCAGGCTTCATGTGCGACCTGGACGTGACCGTCGGCGGCCAGATCTGGTACGAGGATCCGAGCCCGAACGGCGGCGTCCGCATCACCTGGAACGCCATCCCGAACTGGCAGGACCCCGCATACACCGGCCTGGCGGCGCAACAGAACTTCATCCAGATGGAGCTGGTGCCGGGCGGAAACGTCTACCTGTCCTTTGGCGCGAGCCTCGGCAACGGCGGCAGCTTCAACAACATGGCGTGCACCGGCTACAGCGCCGGCAGCGCACAACCGATGGGCCCGCAGCTCGACTGGTCGACGCTCAACGGTTACACGACCGGCACGGGTGAGGTGGCGCTCAAGATCGGTGCGGACAACCGCCCGATCACCGGCACCACGATCACCGTGACCGTCAGTGAGATTCCCGTCGGCGCCTTCGTGGCTGCAGTCGTCTTCGGCTTGACCAAGTTCGACCCGGGCATCCCGCTCGCCGCCTTGGGCATGCCGGGCTGCGCCGCCTACACGACACCGGACCTGATGGTGGCCGGCCTCGCGGCAGGGACGACGTTCTCGAGTCCGTTCGCGATCCCCAGCAACCCGGCCCTGACGGGCTTCCAGCTTCTGGGGCAAGGCCTGGTGCTCAGCCCCACCGTCCCGAACCCGTTCCAGGGCATCACGTCGAACGGTCTCGCCCTGATCATCGGCCCGAACTGATCCGCGGGCCGGCCAGTACGCAGCGGAGAGGGTGGGCCGTATGGTTGCCCACCCCAGCGTGAACGGAAGCCCATCCTCGCCGCCCCGCCGCCTGTTGCTCGTCGCGAACCCGATCGCCGGTGGTGGTCGCGGCAAGGACTTCGCAGAGCAACTCGCCGCGTCGTTGCAAGCGCGCGGCATCGAGGCCGAGGTCTACCTGACGAGGGCCGCCGGCGATGCCGCGGCGCGCGTCGCACGCACGGGCACCGAGCCATGGCACGGCCTCGTGGCGATCGGCGGCGACGGCACCGTCAACGAAGTGCTGAACGGCATGCCGGACCCGAGCCTGCCGCTCGCGGTGTTGCCGCTCGGCACCGCGAACGTGCTCGCGCTCGAGCTCGGGTTGCCGAAGCAGCCCGAGGCGGCCGCAGCGATCATCGCGGCGGGCCACGTGCGCAGGCTCGCGATCGGCCTCTGCGGCAACCGTCGCTTCCTGCTGTTCTGCGGTGCCGGCGTCGACGGCGCCGTCGTGCAACGCCTCGGTCAGGTGCGCGCGGGCACGCTCGGCAAGCGCAAGTGGCTTCTGCCGATCCTGCACACGGTCTGGCACTGGCCGCAGTTCACGCTGGCGGCGACGTTCCCGGACGGCAGCCGCCTCGAGAACCTGAGCTCGGTGCTCGTGACGCGCGTGCGCAACTACGGCGGCGTGGTGCACCTCACGAAGGACGTGTCGGTCGACAGCGGTCTCTTGTACGTGTTGTGCTTCCGGCATCGCTCGCGCCTGCAGTGGATGTGGCAGGGTGCGCGCGCATTCGCCGGCCGCATGGCACCGGGCGCCCGGCTCGAAACACGGGCCGTCACCTCGGTCCGGATCGACGGCGACGCTCCGTTCCAGATCGACGGCGACTTCGGCGGCGTGAGCCCGGTCCAGGTGAGCCTGCTGCCGCGGCAGGCCCGGGTCTACGTCGCTGCGGAACGAGCCGTTCCGAGCGCCGATGTGCCAGTGTCGGTGCCGGGTTGGTAGCATGACGCCGATGACCGGACAGCCCCTCGTCCACGAAGTCCACGTCGGCAATGTGACGTTCGGCGGCGGCCGCCCGTTCGCGCTGATCGCAGGCCCTTGCGTGATCGAGAGCCGCGACCACTGCCTGCGCCACGCCGCCGCGCTGCAGCGGATCTGCGCCGCGGCCCGCGTGCCGCTGGTGTTCAAGAGCAGCTTCGACAAGGCGAATCGCACGTCGGGCAGCGCGTTCCGCGGCCTCGGCATGGAAGCCGGGCTCTCGATCCTCGCCGCGGTCAAGCGCGAGCTCGGTCTGCCCGTGCTGACCGACGTGCACGAGCAGGCGCACTGCGCCCCGTGCGGCGAGGTGGTCGACTGCCTGCAGATCCCCGCGTTCTTGTGCCGCCAGACGGACCTGTTGCTCGCGGCGGCCGCGACCGGGCGCGCCGTGAACGTCAAGAAGGGACAGTTCCTCGCGCCCGAGGACGTCGGCAACGTGATCGCGAAGCTGCTCGGAGCGGGCAACAAGAACGCGATGATCACCGAACGCGGCGTCAGCTTCGGCTACCGCACGCTCGTCGTCGACTTCGCGGGCTTCCCGACGATGCGCGCGTTCGGCCAACCGCTGGTCTTCGACGCGACGCACGCGGTGCAGCGCCCCGGTGGCGCCGGCACCGCCACGGGCGGCGACCGCACGAAGGTGCCCTACCTCGCGCGGGCCGCCGTCGCATGCGGCGTCGATGGACTCTTCATGGAGGTGCACGAAGACCCGGACCACGCCCCGAGCGACGGCCCCAACATGCTGCGTCTGTCCGACCTGCCGCGCGTGCTGCAGACTCTCGTGCGGCTCGACGCCGTGCTGCGCGAACCTTGATGAAAGCACGCGTTCGGGCGCCGGGCCGGGCTGGCCCATGGCATCGGTCCGTATCGGGCACGAGCCGTCACCGGCTGGCACGGTCCCACCCCACCCGCGAAAGACCGCCGTCGGTTGCCACGACGGGGCGCGCTACTATTGGGGCTGCGGCAGCCTGGCTGTAGCCCCATTCGATGCGTGCTCGCGAACTGATCGTCCTCGGTATCGGCCTCGTCCTGGCTCTCGGCGCCGGCCTCTGGTTCGCGAGCCAGCAGGGTCGCGCCGAAGAGCTGCCGCCGGACGCGAGTGCCGTTCACCCGGCAGGCCCTGATCCGGCAGCCGGTGGGCCCGAAGGGGTGCAGGCCGCGCCCCAGGCGGAACAGAGCGGCGTGCAACACGCCCCGGCGACCGTGAAGGGCCCCGTCGCGCGAACGGGCGACCGCGACCCCAGTGCCAACGCAGGAAGGACCACGGGCATGGTGTGCGGCGACATCCAGCTCGCGGTCTCGGTGATCCCCAAGATCACGTCGATGACGGTCATGGTCGAGGAAGTCCGCAGCGCGTTCGCCGCGGCGGGATTCAGCCGTCCCCATCTGTTCCGCGTGCCGATCAAGCTCGGCGTCGGCACGCCGACGTTCAAGGTCGACGACATCCCGTTCTCGGAGTACCCGTACGCGGTCAGCGTGTACGTGCCCGGACTCAACGGCAGCAAGCGCACGGTGACCATCGATGCGACGAATCCGGTGGTCGAGGACATCGTGCTGGTCGTCACGCCCGGCGCGCCGTTCACGCTGCTCGTCAGAGACCAGGACGCGGCGCCATACACGGGCCTCGACGTGCAGATGCAGCCGGTCGGCGATCCACCCGGTCGCGGCCACGTGAAAGGCACGACCGACAACTTCGGCAGCGTCGTGTTCGAGGACATGCTCGCCGGGGACTACCAGATCGTCGCCTCGCTGAAAGGGCAGCCGATCGGCGACGGGCAGACCGTCAAGGTGCAGCCCGGCCAAGGGAGCTTCAGTCCGAAGGTCCAGGGCCAGGGGTTCGCGATGACGATCCCGCGCGGCGTGCCACTGCAGTTGCAGGTCAACGACGGAGCCGGCTACGGCGTGCCCGACGCCACGGTGACCGCGACGGCCATGGACCGGATCAAGCTCACGCAGGTCACGGCGACGACGAACGCCGGTGGCCGGGCCGAGTTCACGCACCTCGCTCCGGGCTCGTGGCATCTCGTCGTCGAGAAGGAGAAGTTCGAGCGGCGCGATCTGCAGGTGACGATCAAGGCCGGGCAAGAGCCCGCGTTCCGCGATCTGCAGCTGCGGCGCACCTCCTGGTAGCGCACCGCCTCGAACTCCCGCGGCGATCGTGCTGCTGTGGTTTCTGGCGCGGTCGGCCGAGGCGCGTTGAAAAACAGTGTCGTCGCCGTGGATCCTCCAGGCTTCCGACGGGTTCGCGCGATCGGTAGATTGCCGCCCAACTGCAATCGCGACGAATCGCGTAATTCGACCATGGGACAACCGATCGTCGACCTGAACAGCCTCGACCTCAGTCGCAATGTCATCACCGAAGAAGATCTGCGCAGCTGCCTGCCGCACCGCGATCACTTCCAATTGCTCGATGGCATCTGCCACTTCGACCCCGAGCGCAAACTCGCGATCGGCTACAAGGACTGGGGCGCCGATGCGTGGTGGGCGAAAGGCCACATTCCGGGCAAACCGCTGATGCCCGGCGTGCTGATGATCGAGGGCGCCGCGCAGGTCGCTTCGTTCCTGATCAAGAAGGTGAGCGGCTGGGACATCGACCGGTTCATCGGCCTCGCGGGTCTCAACGACGTGCGCGTGCGCGGCCAGATCACGCCGCCGGCGCGCGTCTACTTCGTGAGCGGCGACGTCGTGTTCAGCGGCCGCCGCATGGCCAAGATGCCGGGGCAGGTGTTCTGCAACGGACAGATGACGATGGAGATGGAGCTGCTCGGAGTGATGTTGTGAGATGAGCGGCGCCCACCCTCCCACGCCGGCGCCGCAGTGGTTGCTGGCGTTGCCGATCCTCGCGATGGCGATCTGGTGGCCGTGGGAGCCCTACTGGCAGAGCGACGACTTCATCGCGCTGCACTACGCGCACGACCTCGACCGCGCGCTGCACGACTTCACTGGACCCCAGTATGGCGCGACCGACCTTTGGTGGTTCTACCGGCCGTTGGTCACGCTGAGTTTCTGGGTCGAACAGACCATCGCGGGCGCCGACCCGTTCCTGTCGCACGCGAGCAACGTCGTGGCCCACGGCATCAACACGCTGCTCGTGGCGCTGCTGTGGCGCCGGTTCCTACCCGACGTGGAAGCGTTCCTCGCGAGCCTCCTGTGGGCGATGATGCCTTCGCACGCCGGTTCGATCGCATGGGCCGTCGGCCGCGTCGACAGCCACGCGACGGTGTGGTGCCTGCTCACACTGTGGTTGTTCACGCTGCACGACGAAGCCGTGAGCCAGGACAAACCAGGCGCTGCCTGGCCGATGGTGGTTGCGTTCGCCGGTGCGCTGTGCACTAAGGAGAGCGCGATGGTCGTGCCACCGCTCGCGGCGATGTACGCGTTCATGCGCACGGCTCCGAAACCGCTGCGCACGCGCATCGGGCTCGCGCTGCGCCGCTCGCTGCCGCTGTTCGTGCTGCTGCTGCTCTACGTGCCCTTCCGCTTCTACGTGCTCGGTCGGTTCGGCGGCTATTGGGGCTTCCAGTGGGATCCACTCGCGATGCTGACAGGCTTGGGGAACGTCGTGGCCGATCTGTTCGTGCCGCTGCGCTGGATCGGTCTCGCCGACGCCGCGGAACTCGTGAAGCTGCCGCCACTCGTCTGCCTGTGGATCGCGGTCTTGCCATTCCTGGCCGCGGTCTGGGTGCTCGCGTCCACGCCGAAGTGGCTGGTGACGTTCGTCTTCTTCCTGGTCGCGCTCGTGCCCATGGCCGGGATGCTGAGCAGCAATCGACAAGACCTGCGCCTCTACTACTTCCCGACCGCAATGCTCGTGGGCCTGCTCGCGGCGCCGGGGCGCGTGTCGGTGCTCGTGTTGCTCGCGTGGACCGTGCCCTTGATCGCGATGCGCAACGAGCAGCACCGCGTCGACGTGCAATCCGCGGCGCTGCACCGGGCACTCGTGCGCGAAGCGAACGAGGGAGCCGCCGGACCGATGTTCGTTCAGGGCTTGCCGCAGGCGAATGCGATCGGCACGACGAGACAGTTCGCCTTCGGCGTCGACCGCATGCTGCAGGAGCCGTTCAGCCGCCGCGGCCAGCGGCTCATGGCGCTGCGACCACTCGAAGCAGCGAGCAACGTATTCCGACTCGAGACGACGGAGGGCATGCCGTTCGCGCTGCCCGCCGGGTCGACGTGGTTCTTCCTCGATGCCAACGGACCGGGCTCCATGGCGCTGGGTCAGCCACCCGCGGGGCCGAAGCCGCCGGAGCTCAAGGTGACCGGCGATGTCGAAGGCGTGCTCGACCTCACGTCCGAACGTCTCGGCCACCTGCTGGAGGAGTTCAGAGACAAGGGCAAGCGAGACGAGCCGAGCTTCGACCTGCAGACCCCCGGTTTGCGCCCGCAGGCCTATCGCATCACGATCTTCACCGCGAGCGGCTATCTGTGCTGCTACGGTGCGGACCACGCTGCAGCCGGCAGTCCCGACGGGGCCATCGACATGCTGCGCTTCCTTGCGGGCCCTGAGAAGAACGGGCTCGAGCCCGCGCGCTACGCGCTCGACCATTCCAAGTTCGTCGCCGAGGCCCTGCTCGTGCCGACCACGATCGACCTCGTGCCCGAGTTTCCAGTGCTCGTCGAAGCCGGCTCGTGGCAGGGGGTCCAGTTCACCGCATCACACCGCGCGCCCCGGCTGGTAACCTTCCGGTTCGATCGAGGCTACCCAGCCTGGTTGCGCCGGGTCCTGGGTAAGGGCCCGTGAAGGATGGCAGCCGCACCTCGAGCCGGAAACAGCAGGGAAGCAGAACCGACCATGCCACGCGATGGACGAGACCGCCGCCCCGCACGGCTCGCCAACGCGCCGATAGCAGGGGCTCGCGCCTGGCATGCCTGAGCCACCGACCAACGCAGCTGCGCCCCCACCGAGGGCGACCTCGCGACAGGTCGCGTGGTTCCTGACCGTCGCGGTCGTCGTCGGGCTGTTGCTGCGTGTGCCGTTGCTCGGCCGCCCGCTCTGGTTCGACGAAGTGTGCATGTCCAAGCAGTGGATCGGCACCTGGGAGCAGCTGCTCGCGGCGCTCTACGTCGACATCCATCCGCCGCTGTTCCTCTGCTTCATGCACTGCTGGAACGGCGTCTTCGGCGACGGCGAGCTGTCGCTGCGTTTGCCGCCGCTGCTCGCAGGCCTCGCCTGCATCCCACTGCTCTATTGGACCGGCCACCGCCTGGTCGGCCAGACCGCGGCGTCGTGGGCCGTCGTGCTGCTCACGCTGTCTCCGGTCCACATCTGGTACTCGGCCGAAGCGCGCCTCTACACGCCGATGCTCGCGTGCCTGTTGCTGTGCGTCGGCACCTTCGACCGCCTGCTCGATCCCGAACGACCGCGCCGGCGCTGGCTCGTCGTGCTGCACGTCGCGAACGTCGCGGTGATGCTCGCGCTGCACTACTACCTGGCCGTCTACGTTGCGCTGCTGGCCGCGCTCGCGCCCGTCGTCGCGCGCGGGTTCGGTGCGCGAACCTGGCGCGTGATCGTGTGGCACGGCATCGGGCTCGTGCTGCTCACTGGTTTCGTCTTCGCGAAGGCCGCACTCGGCGAGTTCCAGGTCGCGCAGGACTACCTGCGCGCGATGACCGCGGGCGAGTTCTACCGCCTCGTGTTCGACTGGTGCCTCAGCGGCTACGTGCTCGACCCGATCGAAGGCTCTGCCGGTGCCGTCGCGGCCGTCGCTCGGATCGCGATCGGCGCGCTGTTGCTGCCGCTCGGCCTCTGGCACATCTGGCGGCAACGTTCGCGCCACCGCGCGGGCTTCCTCGTGCCCGTCTGTCTGCTGGCCATCCCTGTCTTCCTCTGGGCGTCGGCAGCCACGGGGCTCGGCAAGACCTACCAGGAACGCAGCGCGCTCACGGCCTTGCCGTTCGTGCTGCTGCTGGCCGGCAGCGGCCTCGCGACCTTGCAACGCGGTCTGCAGCAAGCCGCCGGCGTCTTCGTGCTGCTGTTCTGCTGCGTCTGTCTCGTTGCCCTCGCGCGCTTCCACGAAACGCACTGGACCGTCTACAAGCCGAACTCCGACTGGCGCACGGCCGCGTACTACCTGTCGCAGGAGATCGCATCGGGCGGCGCGGGACGTCCCGTGTTCACCTCGACGCCCAATGCACGGCCGCTCTCGTACTACGAGCCGCGGATCCAGGACGTGAAGAGCCTCACGCAGGCGCGCGATCCGGCGAGCCTCGGCAATTCGGTGCGCAAGCACCTCGGCGACGCGCTCGGCGACTACGCCGAACGTTGCTTCTCCACTCTCCTGGCCCGCAACCAGGAGTTGCTGTCCGGTGCCGCGCTGCGGATCCACCCCAGTGCCAGCGACCCGGACAAGCTGTTCGTCTACCGGCCTGCGTACGGGGGCTCTTCGCTTGCACCAGTCGAGGACTTCTTCATCTGCTACCTCGTGCGCGATGAGTGGCATCCGCACGTCAGCAAGGACAGCAGCGTCGAGGACCTGCTGCGGCACCCGCGTGTCAAGGTGCTCGAAGCGAAGCACTTCACCGGCATGAGCGTCTACAAGGTGCGGATCCAGCGGTGAGCCGTGGCGGGCCGCCTCGCCGGCACGTCGTCAGTCCGCGGCCATCTCGAGGTCGAGCTGTAGCGAGAGCCCGACCAGGTCTTCGAGCAACCGCGGATCGAGCGAGAACGAGCCCATCTGCTCGAGGCAGCCGCGCAGCTGCACGGTGACCGCGACGCGCAACACACCCGGATGGGCCAATACCTCGCGATAACCGGGGCAGGCCCGCAACAGCGCGAGCAGCTCGGCCACTTTGTCCTCGGGCCAGTGGAAACCGCGTTGCAGCACTTCGTGGATCCAGAGCCCTTCGTCGCGCAGCTCACCGCCGCGCGGTCCGATCTCGCCCTTGCCGAACGCGCGCGTCGGCGGCAGGTCCAGGCATCGCGTCACGGTCTCGGGATCGACGTCGCCGAGCACGATGCGCAACGCGACGACCGCTCCCGGCACGATCGTGACGTCCCGCTCCTCCCACGCCACACCGGTCCACCGCCAGTCCACCTGCAGGAAGAACGACTCGGCCGCCAACCGGTAGCGGGTCACGCCGCGCTCACCATGCACCTCCGACTGTCCCGGTCCGATGTGGCCCCACGCGGGCTGCCGTTCGAGCAATCGCCGCAACAGATCGTTCCGGCTGCAGTGCAGCCGCAGCAGCGGCAGGTGTGGCAGCGGTTCGGGCGCCATCACGGCTCCGTCGGTGAAGGCGCAGCAAGACGCGGCCCGGGCACGTCGTCGGTCAGGATCTCCTCGACGTCGAGCAGGCTGCAACGGCATTCGACGCCGAGCAGCTCCTGCAGCGAGGGCCGCGTGCGGCCTTCGTCGCCCGAGATCCACTCCTTCACGTAGGTGCCGTGCTCGCACAGGATCCGCACCTCGAGCACGCCCTCGCGCAGCGGCAGCAGGCCGAGCACACGCAGCCGCCGCGTGCGGTCGAGGTCGGCGCGCCGATTGGCGACGCGCTGCGGCGTGCGCTGCACGATCTCGCCCTGATACTGCGCGGCCGCAGCCAGACGCTCCGCGTCGGGCATCTGCGCAACCGCGACCTCGGCGCGGTAGACCTTCTCGAAGTGCGTCTCCTTCCAGTACGCGATGCGCTGGCGCCGCACCTTCGTGAACGGTTCCAGCTCGATCGCACCCTCGGCTCGCGCCACGATCTCGCGCCGCAGCGCCTCGAGGTCGACGTCGGGGCAGCGCGCCCCGATGACCTCGAACACGAACGGACGGCCGCGCCCGAGCATCAGCACGTCGACGTCCTCGCGGCCGGCCCCGTGAAAGCGACCCGTCTTGGCCTGCATCGCCGGCACCAGCCGCCGCGCGATCAGCTCCTGGACCGACTCCTTGGTCAACTTGCCGTAGCCGCCGCACTGTTCGCAGCCGCGGCGGTGCAGGCGGTGGCCTTTGCAGCGAGGACAGAAGAAAACCGTCTGCGGCAGGCCGCGTCGCAGCTTGCGATAGCGCGACTCGAGCCAGACGTCGGTGCGCGGTCGCGGACTGGCAAGAGGCTGCGGATCGGTCATGCGCCCGCCAAGAGAACCGCGTTGCCGCGGGCCTGGCAAGCAGAACTACAAAGCACCGTCCGCTCGCGTCAGCGGCGGGCCGGGGCCGGCGTGCCGCGCCGGGTCTGGTGCTTGCGCTGCATCTCCGCGTGACGCTCGAGCATGCGCCCGAGCAGGCCGAAGAACTCCTTGGGTTGGATCGGCGTCAGCAAGAACGAGTGGATGTTGTACTTGGTCTTGTCGTGCCCCATGTCGCGCACGTTCTTCGGCGCCGTCAACACGAACAGCTCGGTCGTGGTGTCGAAGGAGCGCAGGTGATGCAGCAGCTTCACCGTGTCCTTCTGGCGTGGGTCGACGCCGAGCATCACACAGTCGAAGTGCTTGCTGCGCATCTCGTTGATGCCCGCGTATCCCTGGCCGACCGTGACGTGGACATCGGCCAGTTGTTGGAGCCCGACCTTGACCTGGTCGCGCACCAGGGGGTCCTTCTCGATGAGCAGCACTTCCATGGGTGTTGCCTATCGGCACGAGGCCGGCTCGATCACGAACTGCCTTCGAACTCGCGGTGACAACGAAGCTTGACCGCCGCGCTGCCATGCGCTGTCGTGTGGCCGGCGATGAACTTCCTGGCGGGCGTCGACGAAGCGGGACTGGGCCCCATCCTCGGGCCGCTCGTCGTCGCCGGTGTCGCGATGTCGGGGCCGGAGGGCGTCGATCCGTGGAAGCTGCTGCAACGCCACGTCAGTCGCGGACAACAGAGCAAGGGCAAGGTGCGCGTCGCCGACAGCAAGAAGGTGAACCAGGGCCCGAATGGCCTGAAGCATCTCGAGGAGACGGCGCTCGTGTTCTGGACGGCGCTGCACGGCGAGCTGCCACCGGACCTCGGGCAGTGGCTGCGGCAGCTCGGCGCCGACTGTGAGCTGCTCCAACGCTGCCCCTGGTACGAGGACCTGCGCCTGCGCCTGCCGCGCGAAGCCGACGCCGACTGGGTGCGCCTGCAGGCCGAGCTCGTCGCGCGCGCGCTCAGGAAGGGCTCGGTGTCGCTGCTCGACATCGCCGTGCGGCCGGTCGACGTCGAGGAATGGAACGGGCTGATCGCCGACACCGACAACAAGAGCCGCGCGCACTTCCACGCCTACGCCGAAGTGATCGGGCGCATCCTGCAGCGTTTGCCGGAGAGGTTCGATGCCGGCTCGAGCGGGCACCTGGTCGCCGACCGCTGTGGTGGCCGCATGCACTACCGGGGCGATCTGCTGCGTCTGTGTCCTGATGCGAGGGTCGAAGTCGTGCAGGAAGAGCCGGAAGTCTCCTGCTATCGCCTGCTGACCGACGCCGGAACGGTGACGATCACGTTCGCCGAACGCGGCGAGGACCGCGCGTTCCCGACGGCGCTGGCCAGCTGCTTCGCCAAATACCTGCGCGAGCTCATGGTCGAAGTCATCAACGGCTGGTTCTGCGCGCGCGTGCCGGGCCTGCGCCCCACGGCCGGCTACTACGTCGACGGCCACCGTTTCCTCGGCGAGCTCGAGCCCCACCTGCTCACGCACGCGTTGCCGCGCCACCGGCTCGTGCGCGTGCGCTGAGCCGGGTGAGCCGCGACTCCACTACGCGGCGGAGAACCCTTCGTCTTCCCGCAGGTCGTGGCCGTTCGCGGCGGCGACGGCCAACTCGTCGCACCGTTCGTTCTCGGGATTGCCGGTGTGCCCGCGGACCCAGTGCCACGCGACCGTGTGTGGCTCCATCGCGCGCAGCAGGCGCTGCCACAGGTCCTGGTTCTTGACCGGTTCCTTGCTCGCGGTGCGCCAACCACGCTGCCGCCATCCGTCGAGCCAGCCCTTCGTGAGAGCATGCACGACGTATTGCGAGTCGGACCATGCGTCGACCTTGCACGGCTGCGTCAGGGCCTCGAGGCCGGCGATCGCGCCGAGCAGTTCCATGCGGTTGTTGGTAGTGCGGCGGAAGCCGGCCGACAGTTCCTTGCGTTGCGTGCCGTACAACAACACGGTGCCATAGCCACCGGGTCCCGGGTTGCCGAGGCAGGCGCCATCGCTGTAGATCGTCACGGACTTCGGCGGCATGGACCCGGCATAACAAAGGGGAGCAGCCGCGACAACCTTCGCTCAGTTCTCCTACGCTCCCTGCGGCGCGTGCAGCGTCGCGGCGAACGCCGTGAGCTCGGGCCAGAACGCCGCGAAGTCGCGTTCCAGTTCCCCGTAGAGCGCGCGCAACTGTCCGGCTCCTCGCTCGAGCGGCGTCGGGCGCTTGACGCGTTGCGACAGCGCCTTCAGCACCGCGTCGATGCCGTCGACGTCGGCATAGGCCGTGAGCCACGCTTGCCGCCGCATCCATGGCGCGGCCTCCTGCAGGCGCGCAGGCAGCAACGCCGCATGCGTGTCGAGCAGCCGATGCACCATCGCCGCGAACTCGGTCAACGTTTCGCCCTCGCCGAGTTGTCGCCAATCGCGCGCGAGGAAGTGGTCATAGAACACGTCGATCAGCACGCCCGAGAACCGGCGGAAACCCGGATCGAGCCGTTCGCGGCTCTTTCGCACGACGGCGTGCGAGTCGACGAACCGATCGATCGCGCGATGCTGCGCGATGCCGCGCTGCAGCTCGGGATGCAGCGAGCCGAGGTCGACCCCGCGCACGAAGTCGCCGCAGAGGTTGCCGATGCGCAACAGCGGGGCGGCCGGAGCGAGGCGCAGATGGGCGAGCCAGTTCATCGGACCCGCACCATTCTACGCGAGGGAGGCAACCCGCACAGAGCGTGCGCGGGACTCGGCCAGCACCTAGACTCCTCGCCCCGATGAGCACCGAACTGCCCACGAAATACGACCCGCAGACGCTCGAGCCGCAGGTCAGCAAGCGCTGGCTCGCGAGCAAGGCGTTCGCCGCGAGCCCGGACGGTCGCGACAACCGCTACGTCGTCATGATGCCGCTGCCGAACGTCACGGGCGCGTTGCACATGGGCCACGCGATGGACAACGTGATGCAGGACCTGCTCGTGCGCTGGCACCGCATGCAGGGCGACAACACGCTGTAGCAAGCCGGCACCGACCACGCCGGCATCGCGACGCAGGCCGTGGTCGAGAAGCGCCTCAAGGAGCTCGAGGGCAAGACGCGGCACGACGTCGGCCGCGACGGACTCGTGCAGCGCATCCACGACTGGGCCGCGCAGAGCAAGAAGCGCATCGGTGCGCAGCAGCAGGCCATGGGCTGCTCGTGCGACTGGGACCGCGCGCGGTTCACGATGGACGAAGTCTGCGCACGCGCCGTGCGCCACACGTTCTTCGCGATGTTCAAGGACGGCCTGATCTTCCGCGGCAACCGTCTCGTGAACTGGGACTGCGCGCTGCAGACCGCCGTCGCCGACGACGAGCTCTACAAGGAGACGGTGCAGGGCAAGTTCTACCACCTGCGTTACCCCGTGATCGACGCGGCTCCCGGCGAGCCGGCGCACGTGCTCGTCGCGACGACGCGGCCCGAGACGATGCTCGGCGACACGGCCGTGGCCGTGCCGGTCGACCCGGCCCGCGGCATGCGCGAGGCGATCGCGGCGCAGCGCGGGAAGCTGGCCCAAGCGCCGGACAAGGAGCGCGACGCGGCCCAGCAGGAGCTCGACCGGCTGCTGGCGCGCGAACGCGACGTGCTGCCGCTGCTGGTGCGGATCGCCGCGATGGCCAAGGCGGGGCGCAAGGTCAGGCTGCCGCTGCTGAACCGCGCGATCCCGCTGATCCTCGACGAATGGGCCGACCCGACGCTCGGCACGGGTTGCGTGAAGGTCACGCCCGCGCACGACCCGAACGACTACCAGGTCTGGCAACGCCACCCCGAGATCGGCGCGGTCAACGTGCTGAACACCGACGGCACGATCAACGAGCTCGGCGGCCCCTACAACGGCCAGGACCGTTTCACGGCGCGCGGCAAGGTGATGGCCGACCTCGAGAAGCTCGGCCTCGTCGAGCGCATCGAGGACCGCGCGATCGAGATCGACCACAGCGACCGCAGCAAGACGATCGTCGAGCCGTTCCTGAGCAAGCAGTGGTTCGTGCGCATGGCCGACGTCGAAGGCGGCGTCGTGATGGGACGCGGCACCGCGAAGGAGTTCCGCCGGCCGGGTCTCGCGCAGGCGGCGCTCGACGCCGCGGCCGGCACGCTGCCGCCGTTGCGCGACGGCACAACTCGCCAGAGGGTCCGGTTCCATCCCGACGAAGAGCGCTACCGCAAGATGTACGACCAGTGGCTCGTCGAGAAGCGCGACTGGTGCATCAGCCGCCAGCTCTGGTGGGGTCACCGCATCCCGGTCTGGCGCGGCGAGCTGCCGGTCTCCCACCTGCTGCGGGCGCAGTCGATGCTCGTTGGTTGGTTGCAGCGCGACGACGCGTGCGCCTGGATCCTGCTGCCCGACGGCACGCGCCTCTTGCCCCAGCAGGCGTTCGCGCAGCTGCAGGGTCCGACGGCTCCGGCGAGCGTCGAGGTGCAGGTCTGCTTCCGCGACCCACAGAGCGACGACGCCGTCGGCCCGGCGTTCCTGGCGGCGAACCTGCGGCCCGACCCCGACGTGCTCGACACGTGGTTCAGCTCGGCGTTGTGGCCGCACAGCACGCTGGGCTGGCCCGACCCCGCGACGGCGCGTGTCGACGCGGGCCAGACGAGCCTCGCGGCGAGCCCGAAGCAGCCCGACGCGCTGAGCTACTACTATCCGGGTTCGTGCCTCGTGACGGGCCGCGACATCATCACGCTGTGGGTCGCGCGCATGGTGATGTCGGGGCTCTACAACCTCGGCGACGTGCCGTTCTCGAACGTGTTCCTGCACGCGACGATCCTCGACGGCAAGGGCGAACGCATGTCGAAGAGCAAGGGCAACGGCATCGACCCGCTCGACATCGTCGAACGCTACGGGGCCGACGCGCTGCGTTACGTGATCTGCGAGCTGCAGACCGGCACGCAGGACGTGCGGCTGCCCGTGCAGGCGATCTCGCCGTTCACGAAGCCCGGCGAGCCCGAGCAGCTCATCGATCTGGCCACCGCGAAGCCCGGCCCCTACATGGGCACCTTCGTCGATCCCGCGACGAAGAAGGTGATCGACATGGTCGGCCAGTACGCAGCGCAGGACATCCCCGTGGCCAAGGCGACGAGCGACCGCTTCGTCGTGGGCGCCAACTTCTGCAACAAGCTGTTCAACGCGGCGCGCTTCGCGTTCCTGAACCTCGAGGGAACCTCGTTCCGCGCGCTGTCCATGGCAGCGCTGCCGATCGAGGACCGCTGGATCCTGTCGCGGCTGCAACACGCGATCGAGACCGTGCAGAAGAGCCTGCTCGCCTACAACCCGTCGGCCGCGCTCGCGGCCGCGCGCGACTTCTTCTGGAGCGAGCTCTGCGACTGGTATCTCGAGATGTTGAAGCCGCGCTTCAGGGAAGGCGCCGATCTCGCATCGGCGGCGACCGCGAAACAGACGCTCGCGGCCGTGCTCGACCAGACGCTGCGGCTCCTGCACCCGTTCGTGCCGTTCCTGACCGAGACGCTGTGGGCGAAGCTCGCCGAGCTCGCAAAGCACCGCGGCGTCGAGCGCGAGTTCGCGCCGAGCGCCCAGCTCGTGCACGCGTCATGGCCGGCCGGCAACAACTCGTGGCGCAACGCCGAGGTCGAGCAGCAGATCGCCACGATGCAGCAGTGGTGCGTGGCGCTGCGCGAGACGCGCGCGCGCCACCAGGTGCCGCCGCGCGACCGGCTCGCCGTGCGCATCCAGGCCGAGGGTGACACCGTGAAGGTGCTGAGCGCGGTCAGTCCGCTGCTCTCGCACATGGCCGGTTTGTCCGACGTGACGATCGGCGCCTCGGTGCAGCGCACGGCCGATTCGGCGACGGTCGTGCACGGCAGCAGCAAGGCGTTCCTGCTCGGCGTCGTCGATCTCGCGAAGGAGAAGGCGAAGCTCGAACAGCAGGTCGAGAAGCTGTGCGCGCAGATCGGCAGCATCGAGAAGAA